>Ga0102939_1000081_pt1 | contig 29707 bp, 31 predicted proteins | sample SalPon2_B_H2O_MG_FD_78214 | JGI IMG/M metagenome (GOLD analysis project Ga0102939, IMG submission 78214) | Salt pond water microbial communities from South San Francisco under conditions of wetland restoration - Salt Pond MetaG R2_B_H2O_MG | ecosystem: Environmental > Aquatic > Non-marine Saline... | reverse complement strand
CAAATAACGAAATACATACAGATAATAGAAATAAAAGAAATTTGCCATTCATACCGGTGCTCAAAGCTTGTCCCTAATATCACAGTTCCAGCCGCTTGTCGACCGCAATTATGAAGCTGCCAACGATTCGCTAACACGGATAATATTGTTTGTTATTTACCTAAACCCTACCGCTCTCCCTGTCTGCCCGTTGGTTACAGCCATCGATGCGGGATAGAATCTCTTCTAAATATTCGGTTCAATTGTAGCGAACAATACACTCACTTATTTCCATCCGTTGCCTGCTGAGAACCCTGTTTCGGATATAATCGCGGTCAAAATGCCGTGTAGAGACGTCTACTGACCTTCTTCGCGTAGCAAATAATATACGATGATACCAAACATTATTATTCAATACGTTTATTCACAACAATATGGAAACTGGCGCTGACAGATCCGGGGGTATCAAATCCGATCGGCTGCTGCTCTCGATCATCGAAGCGCTCGCCGATCACGGGCCCATCGGGGTCACCGCGCTGGCCGACAAACTGGACGTATCGAAAAGCACCGTCTACGCCCACTTACAGACGCTAGAGCGCGAGGAGTACGCCGTCAAAGACGGGACACTATACAGCCTCGGGCTACAGTTTCTGACGATCGGCCGAGCAGTGAGAGACCGCTGGCCGCAGGCGAATCTGATCCGAACGAAGGTCGATACACTGGCCGAGACGACCGGCGAACGGGCACAGTTCATCGTTGAGGAACACACCCAGGGAGTCTACGTCTACCGGGCGACCGGCGAGAACGCGGTCGAGACCGACTCCGGCATCGGTAAACGGGTTCCGCTGAACTCGATTTCGGCCGGGAAGTCGATTCTGGCGTTCATGGACGAACGGCGTCGCGAGGCCGTGCTTGAGGAAGCGGGGCTTCCGGGTCGGACCGACAACACGATCACGTCGAGGCCGACTCTGGAGGCGGAACTCGAGCGGGTCCGCGAGCGCGGCTTCGCACAAAACGACGAGGAGAGCACCGAAGGGCTCCGCTCCGTCGGCGTCCCGATCATGGACGCGAGCGAACGGGTGATCGGAGCGATAAGCGTCAGCGGTCCCTCACACCGATTCACCGAGGAACGCTTCGAGCGTGCGATTCCGAACCGAATCCTCGGAGCGGTCAACGAGATCGAACTCAACATCCGGTTTTCGTGAACTCTCGTGTCTTCGACCGAGGGAGTACCCTGTCGTCGACCACTCGTACGTGGCCGACGTGTGGCCGGTTGACGTTGCCGTAGCGTTGATTCGGACGACGCCGAACTGACGGGCTAATGCGCCGTGTTGGAGGTACCAACAGGGATGAAGCATCGCGCTCAATATTCTGTTCGATACTATCGAACAGGCAATTCTATCTGCCGGTCGGAAACGCCAGCGAGGGGTGCGCGCCTCCAGGCACGCATACGTTGAGTAGCTGCCCGCGATCGACTGGTACGATCAGTCTCTCAACGGCGACGGATGGCAGTGTACAGTTGATCGCTCTGGGCTGGGCGGTCCGTCGTTCGCAAACGACCCGGACACCGTCGATCCGATTGCGTAAATTTAATTGTCGTGCTGTGACCGAACAAACAAGACGCAACGTGATCAGTTGAACTGTCGATTTCGGTGCCGGATCGGGTCCTTCGGAATTAACTTTCACGTTCTTTTCCTCGAATTTATATCACCTAAACCAAAAATAATAAATAATACAACTGTTACCATACTGGGTGTGAACGTACTACAAATACTGGCGATCACGTCGACAGCCTTCGTACTGTTCGCGGTCCTGTGGGTGACGAAGATCGAGCAGTTCCTCGAACAGCGAGAGATGGACCAGCACGAAAAAAAGTCCCAAACGTAACACGACTCAACGAAACCCAACCACACCCTAACCTATGATACAAGAATTCATCCTTCAGTCAGGAATTGGATCCGCGGAAGTAGTTCGGTGGGGCTGGATCTTCCTCATCGGGTACGTCGCCCTCATGCTCGGCTTCGGGTATTGGGGCTACAAGCGCGTCGAAGGCGGTGGTGGTGGCGGGAGCAGTTCCCAAGACGAGTACGCGACGGCGAGGGGCGGATTCGGCTTTCTCGCGCTCGCTCTCGCGTACGCCGCTACCGTCGCCAGCGGTGCGACGTTCATGGGCATTCCGGCGCTCGGCTACTCCGTCGGTTTCAAGGCCGGCTACTACGCGATGCTGTATCCGATCGGGATCTTCGGCGGGATGTTGATCGTCGCCCGCGTCTCGAAGAAGGTCGGCGACCGGTTCAATTCCCAGTCGGTTCCGGACTTCCTCGGCGATCGATTCCAGGCGCCCGGACTGCGGGTCATCACCGCACTTCTGTCGCTGTTTTTGCTGTTTTACGCGATGGCCCAGATCACGGCAGCCGGACAGATGTTCGACGTCATCCTCGGCGTTGAGTACGGCCGCGGTATCTGGATCGCGGGCGGCCTGTTGCTCCTCTATCTGTCGCTCGGCGGTTCACACGCAGACATTCTGACCGACGCGGTTCAGGGGGGGATGATGGTCGCGATCACCGTCCTCATCTTCATTATGTTCCTGATCGGGTTCGGAATGGATGGCGGAATCGGCGCCGTCAACGCAGCGCTCGATGGCAGTCTACAGTGGGACAGTCACACGAACACCGACAGTCCGGTCTTCCACAGCTGGTGGGCAATACTGCTCTTAGTTATCGGACACATCGGCTTTACCGCACAGCCACACCTCGGGAACAAGTTCTTCGCGATCAAGAGCAACCGATACATCCGGCGGTTCATGCTCGTCGCGTCGGTTGTCGGCATCTTCCTCCCGCTGATGTATCTCGGCGGCGTCCTGGGTGCCGCCCAGGGTATCGAAGTCGAGGCCGCAGACCAGATCATCCCGATGCTGTTCGTCCAGAGCTTCCATCCGATCGTGGCCGCGTTCCTCGGCGTGGCGATCCTGAGTGCGATCATCTCGACCGCCGACGGACTCATCATCGCGCTCTCACAGATCTTCGCGAACGATCTTTACCGGAAGTCCTACGTCCCATGGCAAGGCGGTGACCCCGAGGACGAAGACGTACTGCAGCGCACGCTTCTCATCTCCCGGATCTCGACGGTCGCTCTCGTCATCGCCGCCGTCTTGGCCGTGATGACGCCGCCGGAGTTCCTCGTCATCCTGCTGTGGACCGGCATCGGCGGTATCATCTCGTCGTTCGGCGGTCCCTACATGATCGGCAGCCTGTGGCGACGGACCACGGTACCCGCAGCCTACGCGGCGACGATCCTCGGGTTCCTCGTGTTCTTCGGGCTCCATCTCGGTCCCCAAGCCGGCCTGTTCGAGGGCATCTATCCGTTCAATCAGAACCCCTTCGCCTCGACTGGCATCGGCTTCACGGTGAGCGTCGCCACCACCTTCGCAGTTAGTTTCGTCACCGACCCGCCGTCCGACGAACACCTCGAAAAGGTCTTTTCGGCCGAGGAACGCCTCGTCCAGCAGTCCGAGGGCTCCTCGGCACCAGGCCCCGAGGATCCCGCCCCGTCGGACGACGACTGATCGAAAAGCCTGTTTCCGATTTTTTCGGCCGCCCGTGTGATAGCCCTTGGATCACGAACGCCCCCGAGTAGCCGCGCTCTCGGGCAGCCCCCGTCGTGGCGTTTATCCCCGCGCTTCTCGTTGAATCGCGCATGGAAATCAGGACGTTCGATCGACGCCTCGACAAGGCGGAGGCGATCAAACACACCCGGAATTTGAGTACGAGGCGGTATCTACGACACCTGCTCGCCGATACGTTCGGTCGCGGTAGCGGCCCGAGCGATCCGACGGTCTACATCGTGTACTACCCCGATTACATCATCTACACGTCGGTCGTCTACAAGCGGCTCCGGAACACCGAGACCCACAAGTTCCTGGCCGGCGTCGATGCAGTCTCGGGTGACATCGGGGAGGTCGACGTCGACCTCCCCGACAGTCACCTCCAGGACGTCGAGCGGAACGTTCGGATCGAACCACAGGTTACCGAAGCCGAGGCGAGAGACGAGTGGAGCGGCTGGATCTTCGAGTACATGTCCCGGAAGTATCGGGCTATAAAACTCAACGAGTACGAGATCGACGACATCGAACTAATCTATACGCCCTACTGGATCATCGACAACGGTTCGATCGAGGACAGCCTCGCCGTCAGTGATCTCACCCGCCGGACGGCGAAAGTCGACGAGATTCGGGTCATAAAAGAGTTCTACGAGGACTACCTTTCGGCGAACCCGCCCGCGCCCCTCGTCGAGTGATCCTCTTTTCGCGGCGCGCAATAGAATCTGCAAAAAATTGAATACACTCCTCGAAGTAGCGGATGACATGGGAGACAGACCTACTGGTAAGCTGGCGTACCTATCCGAGCCGGAAAACGTCGAAATACAGGAATACGAGGTTCCCGAGCCGGAACCGGGCGCCGTACTGACTGAGGTCGAACAGGCCAACGTCTGTGGCTCCGAACTTCATATCTGGCGGGGACATCACCCGGAAGTAAACGAGGGTGTCCTCGGCCACGAGGTCCTCTGTCGGGTGAGCGAACTCGGTGAGGGCGTCGAGACGGACTACGCGGGTGACCCGATAGAGGAGGGTGATCTGGTCGCGCCGGCGTACTACATCACCTGTCAACGCTGCTCCTCGTGTCAGCAGGGCCAATTCAACCTCTGTCAGAACGCCTACGAGAACTGGTCGAAGCCACCCGAGGAGTCGCCACACTTCCACGGGACGTTCGCGACGCATTACTTCATCCACCCCGACCAGTACTTCTACAAGGTGCCCGAGGGGCTCGACCCCTCGATTGCGGCCGGGGCGAACTGTGCGCTCTCACAGATGCTGTACGGCCTCGACAAGATCGGTGTCGAGTACGACGACACGGTCGTCGTTCAGGGGGCCGGTGGCCTCGGTCTGAACACGATCGCGATCGCCCAAGAGCGGGGCGCGGAAACGATCGTGATCGAAGGTATCGACGGACGGATCGAGCGGGCCCGCGAGTTCGGTGTCGATCACGTCATCGACTTCCGGGAGTACGACTCGGTCGACGCCCGTGCCGAGCGCGTCCGCGAGTTGACCGACGGCGTCGGCGCGGATGTCGGCGTCGAGGTCGCCGGCGTTCCCGATGCGTTCTCCGAGGGGATCCACCTGCTTCGGGACGGTGGCCGGTACCTCGAGATCGGGAACGTGAGTCCGGGACAAATGACCGATTTCGATCCCGGATCGCTCACACGTTCGGCGCTGACGATCAAATCTGCCGTCCGATACCAGCCGTGGTACCTCAAGCGTGCGCTCCGGTTCCTCGAAAAGAACGTCGACAAGTACCCCTACGAGGACCTCATCGACGCTCACTTCAACCTCGAGGATGTCGACGATGCGCTCGCCGAGTCCGACTCCCGGGACGTCACACGTGCGGCGTTGAATCCCGCGTCGAGCGACTGACGGGGCGTCTCGTCTTCGGCTTTCGAAAACACACCGCCGCACCCGATTTTTTGACTCTGCATTTTCGGATAGCCAAACGAAAACATCCGTCTCTCCGCTTGAATCGTAACGATAGCGCGGGTCGATCAGGCCCCGGGGAGATCGCCGCCGTCGCCGAGTTCGATCGCGATGTTCTTGGTTTGAAGGTACGAATCGAGCGCTTCGAGGCCCTTCTCGCGGCCCATCCCGCTCTGTTTGTACCCGCCGAACGGCGTCTGGTTCGTGTCGCCGAACCACTTGTTGACGTAGACGTTGCCGGCCTCGAGTTCGCGGGTCAGCCGGTGGGCCCGGGTCAGATCGTTCGTGAACACGCCGGCCACGAGCCCGTAATCGACGCCGTTGGCGATCGAGACCGCCTCGCTGGTCTCGCTGAACGTGAGCGTCGAGAGCACCGGCCCGAAGATCTCCTCGCAGGCGATCCGGTTCGTCCGGTCCACGTCAGTAAAGATCGTCGGCTCGATGAAGTAGCCCGGCCGGTCGAGTGTGTCACCGCCCGCGACGACCGTCGCCCCTTCCGACCGCCCGACGTCGAGGTATTCGGAGACCTTCTCGAACTGCTCTTCGGAGACGAGCGGCCCGATGTCCGGGTCCTCGCGGCCGTCCCCGATCGTGTAGCCGTCGACGATCCCGACGAGCCGATCGACGAGTTCGTCGTGGACCGACTCGTGGACGAGCACCCGGTCGGCGGCCGAGCAGATCTGCCCGACGTTCGTGAAAATTCCCTTTGCGATCCACTCCGCGGCCGAATCGAGGTCGGCGTCGGGGAAAACGATCGCCGGGTTCTTGCCGCCGAGTTCGAGCGTTACCGGCGTCACGCTATCGGCGGCCGTACGCATGATGTGCTTGCCAGTCGGGACGCTCCCGGTGAAGGTGAGCTGGTCGACACCGTCGTGGTCGGTGAGCGCCTGACCGGTCGGTTCGCCGAAGCCAGTCACGACGTTGATGAGCCCCTCGGGGAAGCCGACCGATTCACACAGCTCCGCGATCCGGAGCGTCGACAAGGGCGTCTGTTCCGCCGGCTTCACGACGACGGCGTTGCCGGCGACGAGCGCCGGCGCAACGCCGCGCGCAAAGAGGTTCCCCGGGAAGTTCCAGGGCGTGATCTGACCGCTCACGCCGTAGGGTTCCCGGACGGTGTAGTCGACCTGATCCGAGCCGACGGGGATGCTCTTGCCTTCGATTTTGTCGGCCGCCCCGGCGTAGTACTCGAAGTACCTGGCCGCCCCCTCCATGTCGCTTTTCGCCTGCGAGAGCGGCTTGCCCTGATCTGCGCTCTCGAGGTGGGCGAGTTCCTCTTTGTGCGCTCGGATCTCCGCCGCGACGCGTTGGACGAGCCGTCCCCGTTCGTCGGGGGCCGTGTCACGCCACTCGTGGAACGCCTTCCGGGCCGCCGAAACCGCGTCGTCGACATCGGCTTCACTCGCCGACGGGACTTCGGCCAGCGGTTCGGCAGTCGCCGGGTTCTTGCTCGTCAGCGTCGCGCCGTCGCTCGCCGGACGCCGCTCGCCCCCGATCAGCAGGTCGGTGCTTTCGAGTTGCGCTACTGGTTGTTCCATGCGGAAAAGTAACGCGGGGACCACAATGAATGTTAACGTGTTCGCTTGCCGCTCAGCCCCCATCGAGAGCCTGCCGGGATCGGACGAGGCTTTCGCGTGGTTCCGTCTATTCGGGCTCGCCGACCGGTACGAGATGGATCGGAATGGGGCTCTGACGGACGACCCGTTCCGCGACGCTGCCCAGAAGCGCTCGCTTGATGCCGGTTCGGCCGTGGGTTCCCATCACGATGAGGTCGACATCGTCTTCCCCTGCCACCTCGAGAATTTCGTCCGCGGGAACGCCGACAGACTGGGTCGTCGCGACGTCGATGCCTTCGCTCTCCCCGGCCGATCTGACTCGATCGAGCGCTTCCTCGCCGACTTCCGCTTGCGCCTCTCTGATTTGCTCTCGATCCATGTCCCCGGCCATGCCGGCGTAGCTCCGTTGATCGCCGACGAACAGCCCTTCGAGCGTCGCGTCATACTGTTGGGCCAGGTCGACAGCGTGTTCGAGGACAGCAGCCGATTCATCGCTTCCGTCGGTCGGAAAGAGGATTTTACTGTACATCAGAGGCGTGTTCGAGCACCCTGCATATAAAAATACCTCCGTTTGTTGCCGGTTTTCACCGGCGCTGACCCTGATGTATGACTACTTTCGTTCCGACTCGTATTGCGTCGGTCATCGGCGGTTTGATGCTCCTCGCGGGCTTGGGATCGGTCGTTTTTCTGGGGTCCGTAGATGCATCCCCAAGACAACTGAAACGTGGTCGCCGCGATGAGGAATTTCGGTGGAATGAACTGCGTCAAGACCGCCTGCTTCGGAACGGGTCAGAAAATACTTGAAAATATGTATTAAAACAAATATGATACTTGTCCTTTAGAATTATGTGGCGGTCGATGCCGAATCAGTGGCGATCGGACCTCGGTTTGGGCGAAAGCACGCAGTTGAATACCCGCCACGTCTGTGAAATAGTGGACCAGAGTGTCGAATCGAAGCAAACGGCAAATCTCCGACGCACCGCTGTTCGGTTACACGGCGAAATACACCGCATAAATAGTTCTGTACTCGATTGGGTCGCGTTTTGTTCTCTGATAGGCTGTCTGTCCGTCCGCGATCGCCATCACAGTACTCGCTGCTCAGTCGAATCTGCGTCGATCAGAAAGATAAAATACTTGTGAATAATTGCGTTATGAACCGAAAGTGTCTTGTCGTATAATATACATGCCTACCGTGCCGCCGACGGATCATTCACGATTCGAGGAATCGCTCAGGATCCATCCGGGAGAGTCGCATCGCGTTACCGGTGACGCCGAGACTCATGCCCATATCCCCGACGACGACTGCGATCGCGACGCTGACGTATCCGAACGGCACGCCGAGCGCGAGCAGCAGTTTCACGCCGAGGCTGCTCCAGATGTTCTGTCGGATTACACTGTTTGCCTTGCGGGAGAGCGCGTACAGGTACGGCAGTTTCTCTATGTCGTCGCCCATCAGCGCGATATCCGCCGTTTCAATGGCCGTGTCGGTGCCGGCAGCGCCCATCGCGACGCCGACCGAGGCGGTCGCCAGGGCAGGCGCGTCGTTGATGCCATCTCCGACCATCGCGACGTCGCCGTACTCGGCTTTCAGCTCTTCGACGGCGGCGACCTTCTCGTCGGGCAGCAGTTCGCCCCGGTACTCGTCGATCCCGAGTTCCTCAGCGACTGCCCGGGCGGTCCCCTCGTTGTCGCCGGTAAGCATCACTAGCGGCGTGACACCGAGCCGGTGGAGGTTTTCTATAGCGCGTTTGGCGGCCGGGCGGATCTCGTCGGCGACGCCGACGATTCCGAGCAGCCGGTCGGCGGTTCCGACGAGGATGGCGGTCTTCCCCTCGCGCTGCATCGTCTCGATCGCGTTGGCCTCGTCAGTCGCTTTTTCCGGGATCGACGCGGCAACCCCGCCGTCGGTGGCGGCATCCGCATTCCCAGGGTTGTAGCCCAGATCTTCGAATAGCCCCGGTTTGCCCGCGTAGTACGTCACTCCGTCGACGGTGCCCTGAACGCCTTTGCCGGTGATGCTTTCGAAGCCCGAGACGTCCGGCAGCCCGAGATCGTCCTCGTCGACCCGTTCGAGAACGGCTTCGGCGATCGGGTGTTCGCTCCGACGCTCCAGCGCCCCGGCGTACCGGAAGACGTCGCTCTCTGAGGTGTCACCGATCGGAACCACATCGGTTACCGTGAGCTCGCCTCTGGTCAACGTGCCCGTCTTGTCGAAAGCGATAGCGTCGACCTCGCCCATCGCTTCGAGGTGGTTGCCACCCTTGATGAGGACGCCGTTGCGCGCAGCCGAGGTCACACCCGAAGTGACGCTGACCGGCGTCGAGATGACGAACGCACAGGGACACGCGATGACCAGAAGCGTCAGTCCGCGAACGAACCAGGTCCGCCAGCCGCCGGCGAAGACGTGTGCGTATCCGGCGATCCCGACCGAAACGCTTCCGTCGATCAAAAGCGGCGGCAGCGCGGCCGTCAGGATCGCCAAGACGACCACACCTGGCGTGTAGTAGCCGGCGAACCGATCGACGAATCGCTCCTTTTCGGTCTTTTCGGCCTGTGCATCACGGACGAGGCCGATGATCTGTGAGAGCGTCGATTCCGCCTCGGTCGTCGTCGCCTCCAGTTCGAGATAGCCCGATTCGTTGAGCGTGCCGGCGTACACTTCGTCCCCATCGGCCTTGTCGACCGGCGTGCTCTCGCCGGTGATGGGCGATTGATCGACCGCGCTCGTCCCGCCGCGAACAACCCCATCGACGGGGACTTTTTCGCCGGGTCGGACGACGACGGTCTCCCCGATCGCAACGTCCTCTACGGGGACCGTCACTTCCTCACCGCCCCGGAGGACCGTTGCCTCGTTCGGCGCGAGCTCCATTAGCTCACGCAGCGAGTCACGGGTCTGATCCATCGCGTACTGTTCGAGCAGCTCGGCGACGCTGAAGAGCACCGCCAGCGTCGCCGCCTCGACGAAGAGCCCGATCGACGTCGCGGCGATGATGGCCGTTCCCATCAGTAGATCGATGTCGAGACTCAGATTGCGCGCGGAGTAGTAGCCGCCCCGAACGACCGGGAGCCCGCTCGCCAGGACGGCGAGGATGAACGCGGTGTCGGCGACGGTGAGAGCGAAAAGCGGCGTCACGACGACCGTCGGATCCGAGCCGACGACGAACTCAGCGATGAGCCCACCGATCAGGAAGACGGCACCGATCCACGTCTTTATCGCCCGACTGCTCCGCCAGACGGCCGAAGGGGGCGCGATCTCCCCGGCCTGGGCGTGCTCCCCGTTCCCGTCTTCCGGGCGATTCGTCACCGTGTACCCGGCGCCCTCGATGGCTGCGACCACGTCGGCCTCGTCGATCCGGTCGGGGCCGTAGGTCACGGTGACGGTTCCGGCGGTCGGTCGGAGATCGATATCGACGACGCCGCCCAAGCGGTCGAGACTCGAATCGACCTTGCCAGCACACGACGGACAGTCCATCTCCGGAACCGAGAACGCAACTGTCCGTTCCGGGGGTGGACCCCCCACGTCCGTATCCCCACCGTTCGCGGTGTCTTTCATTACCGGACCCTACACCGGCGTCCCGGATACGTCTTTCTTGGAATATTCCAACTGAAGCCGGGGCGAGATAGAGAGACGGGTCGATCAGAGCGTCGTCGGCGCGCCCTTCGGGGATCGCTTCCCTGCGACGTGTCGTTCCGCCAGGTGGGCCTCGGCCCGCCGCAGGCGGTAGGTGAGCGTCGACCGCGGCACGCCGAGGCGGTCGGCGAGTTCGCCGACGTCGACCTCGCGGGGGGTTTCGTAGTAGCCGTGTTCGATCGCGGCTTCGAGCGCCGCGTCCTGTTCGGCCGAGAGCCCGTCTCCGTCGTCGTCGACCTCATGGGTCGGCGGCGAGGCCTCCGTCAGCCGCTCTATCGCCATCGAAGCGCAGTCCCCGATTGCGTCCTCGATCCCGTCGAAAAACGAGCGTACGTCGCTCCCCCCGGAGTGAATGACGCGCCACGTGTACTCGCGCCCCTCGTGTCGGGTCTCGAAGAGCGCGCCCTCGCCGAGATGCTCTAAGGCGATATGGGGGACCGACGCGCAGGTCGGAGTACGGTTCCAGTAGGAGTACAGTACGAGCGTATCGTCGGTGTGTTCGAGAACCTGCGTGGTCTGTGTGGCCCCGCAGTCCTCGGCAGCCAGACAGTCCGCGTAGTAGTCCGTCGTCAGGAACGCCTCCTCGATGTCCTCGAGGGCCTCGGCCCGTCCGCTCGCGTGATCGACGCGCCAGAGGCTCTCGGGGGTGGCGTGCAACGACAGCGAGCGGATCCGTGCTTCGGGGTGGACCGCGAGCGCGTCGGCCACGGCGTTGCACCCGGGCTCGTATTCGAGGGTGAAGACGAGTTCGCGCATACGATCTGTAGGGTTCGCGACGGTTTATCGGTGTCCCCTGTCTCCATCGATGGCTGAACCGATGCATCCACGCGACAGTATTTTGAGACCCCCGATCGACGTTCGGATACGATGCTTCCGGAAAGCGACACCGGCATCTACGTGACTTCCGGGGTCTTTACTGTCCTCGTTTTCGCCTTCGCGGTCGCCGTCGCCGCCGGACGAACCATGCTTGAACTCACCACCGGCACCGTCGTCACGCTCACGGTCGGCTTTCTGTTGTTTATCGGTGTCTACTTCGTCTCGATGGTCGTCTATCGTGAAATCGATCGTCGAGAACGAGCGGAGTGAGCCTCTATAGCTCGCCCTTCGTGCTCGGCGTGTCGCTTCGGCGGTCGTCGATCCGAGTCGCGTCGTCGAGACTCCTCGCGAGCGCCTTGAACAACGCCTCGACCTCGTGGTGGGCGTTCTCGCCGTCGACGCTCGCGTGCAGCGTCAGCCCGGCGTTCAGCGTCAACGATTCGACGAAGTGTCGCGCCATATCGCTGGTGAACGCCCCGACAGTCGGCTGGGAGAACGCGCCCTCGAAATAGAACCGCGGCCGACCGGAGACGTCGACGACCACCTCGGCGATAGCCTCGTCAAGCGGCACCGTCCGGTCGGCGTAGCGAACGATCCCGCGCTTGTCGCCGAGCGCCTCTTCGAACGCCGCACCGAGCGTGATCGCGACGTCCTCGACAGTATGATGATCGTCGATATCGATATCGCCGTCACAGCGGACCGTGATATCGAAGAGCCCGTGTTTCGCGAACGCTTCGAGCATGTGGTCGAAGAATCCCACGCCGGTCTCGACAGTACTCTCGCCGTCGCCGTCGAGATCGAGCGTCACCTCGATGTCCGTCTCGGCCGTTGCCCGAGTCCGCGCCGCCGTTCGGTCGGTCATACCGGTACGTTTGTCGGGCGGTATATGTAGGTGCTGTCCCCGTCGCCGTTTCTATCGGGGAGCACGACGCCTGGCCGGCACGGTCCGAGACAGGATTAGAGAGATCGGTACCGCCACTCACAGAAAACGTCAGCGATACTGATATATCCGATCGCCCTCAAATAAACAATATGGAACCGAACGTGGGCGGAATCGACCGGACCGGACGTATCGTCATCGGAATCGTCGCCGCGCTCGCCGGAATCGCGGCCCTCGCCGGCTACCTGGCGGTCAGCGCTGTCGTCGGCGCTGTGGCCGTCGCAGTCGGCGCCATCCTCTTCGTGACCGGAACGACACAGAAGTGTCCGATCAACGAAGCCGCCGGTATCGACACCACGAAGTGAACGCACTGACGCGCCGATCCGCGACGGCGGCCGTCGAACGACCCCTTGTTTTCAACCGGCGGGGTTCACCCGTTGATTAAATTGCTATCAGTTCGTCAGTTCACGTCTGAACTTCGATGAGTTCACGGGCGAGATACAGCACCGACTCGAACTGTCCGGCACTGGCGAGGCGGTCCGAGCCGTCCGGGCGACACTCATGACGCTCGGGCAACGTCTCCCGGAGGGAAACGCCGAGGATCTCGCCGCATCGCTACCGATGGAGATCAAGTGGTAACCGGGGGCGTCCACGAACACGGCCAGCGTTTCGACTGGCAGGAGTTCCTCGACCGCGTCAGCGCAATCGAGGCGACGGATCCGGCCGATGCGGCCTACCACGCCCGCGTCATCATCGATTTCATCGAGACGCAGGTTCCCGACTCCGACTTTCAGGAACTACGGAACTCGCTGCCCGAAAGCGAGACCGAAGAGGACTGGCGGCAGCTCTTCGAACTCGTCGATGCGGGCGGCTGGAACGAACGCGACGAAACGTAGTCCGGGACGGCTAGGAATCGAAATACATCCGAAACAGCCGCGGTGCTGAGTAAGACGGCGCTACTATCGGACGATCGTCACCGGAACCGGCGCTCGACGCGCCACGGTTTCGGCTGTGCTCCCGTATAGGGGCCGGTCCTCGTCGCCTCGCCCGTGCGTGCCCAACACCACGTGGTCGATGTCCTCCTCGCCGGCGAAGTCCACGATGATCCGCTCGGGAGTGCCGATCTCCGAGACGGTCGCGACGTCTCGGCCGTGCTCTTCGGCGATCGCTTCGGCCTCGTCGAGGAGCTCCTCGGCGCGTTCTTCGGCCTGCCCGTACCACTCGTCGGAGCCCATCAGTGGCTCGTATGCGGATCCGATTTCACCCCCGGCGTCGGAGCCGAACAGATCGATCACGTAGAGGACGGTGACTCCCGCGTCCGGGAACGCCTCCAGCGCATGCCGGAGCGCCTCGTGTGAGAGCGGCGAGCCGTCGATCGGAACGAGGACATTCTCCGTCATTTTCGACGTCGGCTCCTCATTGGTACATCCCCATCGTCCGTGCGGGCTGTTCTTCCTGCTGTTGGTACTGTTGGAGCTGTTCGGCGACTTGCTGTTTCTGCCGCTGGATCTTCTCGGCCTGCTCGAGGAGTTCTCGCGTGTCGATGTCGAAATCGACGAGCGGTTCTAAGGCCTCCTCGATAACGGCGCGAGCCGCGCTCGGGTCGGGGATATAGGGGTTCGAATGGACGATGAGCACTGCCGCCGGAACGTCCCCTTGATGGCAGTCCGACAACAGCGCGCCCGTCACACCGCCGATAACGCCCGATCCATCGGCGAGCGTGATCCCCGCGTCGGTAAGTTCGGACTCCAGTCGATCGGTCGTGGCGACGCCGACGATATCGCCGATCTGCTCTTCCGATTCGGCGGGCGCGCCGGCGAGGAAAATCGCCTGATCGAACTCTTCGGCGATGTCGCCCAGAACGCACTCGCTCAGTGATTCGACGGCCGATGGCGGGATCGGGACGTCGCTTTGCAGTGTCATTACGTCCGGATCACCGCCGGCGTAGACGCGCACGACGTCTCGAACCCGGCCCTCTTCGAACGCTGCGACCGGCGGGAAGTCGTCCGAGATGATGGTGCCGTGCTGTTCCAACTCGAGTTGTTCCGTGATCTGGTCGACGGCGATCGACGCGACCAGCCCGAGGCCCGGAAGTCCCTCGATGAGCGTCGGCGAGTCGGCCGGCAACTCGGCCGTCTTTTCGAACCGCGTAGATGAACCTTGTGTCACTGTCTTTCACCTAGCCGGACAATCACGCGGTTACGATTTAACTCTTACAGGCCCGATCGAACTTCGGATCACCGGTCACGGAGCCCTGGGTATTATTGCGGGCCGGGAATCGAGCGTAGCGTTAAACCGGAGACGCACGAACGGCGGGATATGAGCCAGCGGATCGATTCAGTACTCCTGCCGATCGACGGAAGCGAGAACGTCCACCCGTGGATGCAACGCGGAATCGACATCGCGGCCACACTCGGGGCGGATCTCCACGTCCTCGCGGTGATGGACGTCCGCGAACTCGATCCGTCGCTATCGAATTTGGACGACGACGACCGAGGCGACCGGGAGCAACAGATCGAGACCGAGATAGAGCAAACGGCCGAGTCAGTCGCCGGGAGGGCACGAACGCACCTCTCGAGCCGGATTCGGACCGCTGTCGAGCGAGGGATCCCCGCCGAGACCATCACGGGGTACGCCGACTCGCACGGCACCGATCTCATCGTCATGGGCTCTCACGGCCGAGGCGGACTCGAACGGGCTCTCCTCGGCAGTGTCACGGAGCGCGTTCTCAGAACGACGAGCGTTCCGGTGATCGTGATTCCGCGGGATGACGACGATGACGAGCAGGGGGACGGATCCTACGAGGATATCCTGCTTCCGACAGACGGCAGCGAGAACGCCGACGTCGCAGTCGAGTGGGGAATCGATCTGGCGGGCGCATACGACGCGACGATTCATACCGTCTACTCGGTCGATACGAGCCGGTTCGCAGGGATCGAGGGAACCGACGACCTCTACGACGCGATCGAAGAGACGGGCCAAGACGTCCTCGAGAGCATTCGCCGGCGTGCTCGGGCGGCCGACGTCAGCGTCGCTGCGACGATCGGAAGCGGCCCGGCGGCGCAGGTTCTCCTGTCGTACAGCGAAGACCACGATATCGACATGATCGTGATGGGAACCCACGGCCGATCCGGCATCGAGCGATACGTCGTGGGCAGCGTCACTGAGACGGTCGTCCGCAACGCGGACGTGCCCGTCTGTTGTGTCCCGATGGCGGAGCTGTAATCGACTGCACTCTACCGTTGGACCGACCGGCGGACGTATACCGTCCGACGACGAAGGGGCGGCTATGTCCCTAAACGAGACGCTTCGGGACGATCCCGAAACGGTCGCGTCGATAATCGATCACACGAACGTCGACCCGACGGCTACCGAGGCCGAGATCCGTGAGCTGTGTGCGGAGGTCCGCGAGTACGGCTTCTGCTCGGCCGTCGTCGTTCCGTATCACGCACGACTCGCCGACGAACTGGTCGGCGATGACGCGAACGTCGTGGTTGTCGTCGGATTCCCTTATGGAATCCAGAACTCGGCGGCGAAACGGGCCGAGATCGAGGCGCTCACCGGGTACGTCGACGAGTTCGACATGGTGATGAACCGGACGGCGTTCGCCAACGGTGACGAGACCGCGGTCGTCGAGGACGTCGAGGCGGTGAAAGAGGCGGTCGGCGACCGGACGCTGAAATGTATAATCGAATCGCCGACGCTATCGAGATCGGAGATCCGGCGGGCGGCCTCGCTCGCCGAGTCGGGCGGCGCCGACTTCGTCAAGACGGCCGTGGGCTACGACGGGCCGACGGATCCCGCCGAAGTCGAGGCGATCCGGGACGGCGTCGGCCCGGACACCGGAATCAAAGCTTCCGGCGGGATCGGTAGCTTTGAGGAGGTACTCGAGATGGTGTCCGTGGGCGCGACCCGGATCGGTGCCTCCTCGGGGGTCGAGATCTACGAATCCACTCAGTAGAACGTCGTTCCCAGCGGGTCGGAATTGCCAAAGAGATAGTAGTGTCGCGAATCGAACGCGTACGTATGAGTTCGGACTGGAAAGCCGCGGTTCGAAACGACCGGGCGGCGAAAGACGAGTACTTCCGGACGGACCCACACTCGCCGATCCCGCCGGACGAACGGGACGCTTTCGATGGCTTGGCGTACTACCGCATCGACGAATCGTACCGTTTCGAACTCGATCTTCACGAGTACGACGACAAAGAGCCAGTGACGGTCGGGACGAGCACGGGCGGCGAGCAGGAGTACCTCCGATGGGGAGCGTTTCACTTCGAAATCGGCGGCGACGAGATCACTCTCGATGCCTACAAGAGCGATCCGGACGACGACCGGCTCTGGGTCCCCTTCCGCGATGCGACCAGCGGCGAGGAGACCTACGGCGCCGGCCGCTATCTCGATCTCGAGACCGACACCCATCTGACGGACGACGGGCGGTGGATCCTCGATTTCAACGAGGCGTACAACCCGACGTGTGCGTATTCGGATCGATACGAGTGTCCGCTCCCGCCGACGGCGAACTGGCTCGACGTTCCGATCGAGGCCGGCGAAAAGGCCTACGGGGAGAGCGATGCCGATCACTGAGCCTTTCGAGGAACACACCGACCGATACGAGGGCTGGTTTGAGGCTCACGACTACGCTTATCAGTCCGAACTGCGGGCGCTCGAACGACTCGTCCCGGACGACCCGGACGGCATTGAAATCGGCGTCGGGACCGGACGATTCGCGGCCCCGCTCGGTGTTCAGACCGGGATCGACCCGGCCCCCGGGATGCTCCAGCGGGCAGCCGAGCGGGACATCGCGGTCGCGAGAGGCGTCGCCGAGGCGCTCCCGTTCGCCGACGGGGCGTTCGGAACCGCGCTTCTCGTCACGACGGTCTGTTTCGTCGACGATCTTAATCGGACGTTCGAGGAGGCCCGACGGGTGATCCGGTCGGGCGGCCGGGTGGTCGTCGGTTATATCGACAGGGAGAGCCCTCTCGGTGATCGATACCAGGAACGGAAAGACGAGAATCCGTTTTATCGGGACGCGACGTTCCTCTCGACGGCGGACCTCATTGACGCGCTCAAGGCGGCCGGATTCGATGACTTCGAGTTCGCCCAGACGGTGTTCCGGATGCCCGAAGAGCTAACCGAGCCGGATCGCGTCGCCGACGGCTACGGCGAGGGGTCGTTCGTCGGAATCAGTGCCCCGAAATAAACGGAGCGAGGGGCGGCTTCCGATCGTTCCGGCCGATGTTCGCAGTTTTTTATATCCCCCGTCCGATCTCTGGCCGTATCATGTCGGTTCTGATTCGGGGTGTCTTTTGGCTCGCCCTCGTCGGAATCGGCAGTGCGGCGCTCGCTGGGCTGCTTACTCGAAACCTTTCGGTGGTCGTAAACGGGGTCGCGTCCGTCGCCGCGTCCTTCACGCCGCGTTTCGTCGAATACTGGTTCTCACTCGGCTTCGGCGGTGACGTCGCCTTCGCCCCCGAACTCCCGGCATGGATCGCGGTTGCGGGATTTCTCCACATGCTGGGGATGTTGGGCTGGTACGACTCTGTTTCGTGGTGGGATCACGTCACCCATACCGTCTCGGCAGCGCTCGTCGCGGCGCTCGTCTATACCGGTGTTCACACGTACGACTCCCACGCGCTCGGCTCTCAACTCTCGGACGTCTATGTGGCCGTCTTCACCGTCCTGTTCACCCTCGCAGTCGGCGTTTTCTGGGAGTTCATCGAACTCGCCGCCAGAGAACTCGGGGAGTACGTCGGCGAACCGCCGATACTCGAGTATTATGGGCTTCGGGACACGATCCTCGATACGGCGTTCAACGGCGTCGGCGCGGTGGCGGTGGTCGCCCTCGACGTTCGTGTCTCCGTCACTGTTACCGATCGGCTCCCGCGAATCATCGGCCGATCGATACTCTGGGGCACAGTCCTGCTTCTCTTCGGGACGGTCGCTCTCGGAACGCTGCTCGCCCGGCTCGCGCCGGTGGTTCGTGACGCGGAGCCCGACCCGGTCGAACGGTCGTAGCAGCATTCAGCGAGCGCTCCGCCCATAGCCATCGCTGGCTGTCGACGACGTTCGTACTGCACTGCTCGGTGTGGGACCCCGATCGGAGCCGACTTCCTGTGTTCGTGTTTAGTTAATTTGCTCGGTGGATGTGGTTTATACTTATATAGCTTGCGTAATATTTATAAGTAAGCAGCGGTTACATAGAGTGAAGGAAGTCCGAAAGAGGGGTCACGCATCCCTCGGCCCTCCACGGCACGGACGATAATACCGAACCCACAATCTCACCGTGACCCGAAAACAGATCCTCTCCACGTACGACCGAACCGGAACCGACGAAACCGAACCCGAAGCGACGACAGAAGCGGCGGCCGAACGCGACGAACTGCGCTGTCCCGAATGTCGCGGCCGGCTCAGAAGCGACGGCGCCGAGACCGTCTGTGTAGACTGTGGACTGGTCGTCGAGGAAGACGAGATCGACCGCGGGCCCGAATGGCGCGCGTTCGACAGCGCCGAAAAGGATGAAAAGAGCCGCGTCGGCGCTCCGACGACGAAGATGATGCACGACGACGGCCTCTCGACGAACATCGGCTGGCAGGACAAAGACGCCTACGGCAATTCGCTGTCGAGTAGCCAGCGCAAAAAGATGCAGCGGCTACGGACCTGGAACGAACGGTTCCGTACGCGTGACTCGAAGGAGCGCAACCTCAAACAGGCGCTCGGCGAGATCGAGCGGATGGCCTCGGCGCTCGGACTCCCCCAGAGCGTCCGCGAGACGGCGTCGATGATCTACCGGCAGGCGCTGAAAAACGATATGCTCCCCGGCCGCTCGATCGAAGGGATCGCGACGGCGTCGTTGCACGCCGCCGCCCGAATGGAGCGAATCCCCCGTTCGATCGATGAGATCGCCGCGGTTAGCCGTGTCGAGGAAGAAGAGTTCAAGCGAGCCTATCGCTACATCAACCGCGAACTCGAACTCGAAATTCAGCCGCCTGACCCTAACGAATACCTGCCGCGGTTCGCGAGTGACCTCGACATCGACGACGAAACGCAGCGCCGCGCGCGCGAACTGCTCGAGACCGGCAAGCGGGCCAACCTCCACTCGGGGAAATCGCCGGTCGGGCTCGCCGCCGCCGCGATCTACGCGGCCGCACAGTTCACCGCCGACACGCTCACCCAAAGCGACGTCGCGAAGGTGACAGATATCTCGGAGGTCACCATCCGGAACCGGTATCAGGAACTGCTCGAGGCCGAAGGGGCACGGATCAACGGTGACGGCGAGTCTCCCCTGGTCGCCTGATGGGGATGTTTTGCCCCCAAAGAGCGACCATCTGCCGCGAGTGACTGGCCTACTCCACCCGTAATTATTTATTCTGAGATAGTTCTACAGTTCAGTATGAAGCTCCTCGTCGCTGTCGACGGGTCCCAGGAAGCCGAAGCGGCACTCGCGTACGCGACGGACATCGCGGACGCGACGGCGGGATCGATCACGCTCGCGTACGCGGTCGATCCCAACGTGTACGAAGTACGGGGCAGCGAACCGGTAACGGACCTCTCGGACGCCGATCGCCGTCTGGTGCTCGAAGGCGTCGAGAACGCCGAGAGCCGGGGACTGAACGTCCTCGATGAGGCGAGCGACTTCGCCGCGGAACTCGGCCGAGATGTCGAGACGAAGCTGTTACACGGCGATCCGGTCGTCGAGATCGCCGATCACGCCGAGGAGGCGGGGTTCGACGCTATCGTCGTCGGCCACCGGGGGCGATCCGAGCACGAGGATCGGCTCCTCGGGAGCGTCGCCAAGGAACTCGTCGAACGGGCGACCGTTCCGGTAACCGTCGTTCGCTGACCATCGCCGGGTATCGTCATCCTCGCCTGTGGGTCGCATCGATCTCTCACCGACCGGAGAGATACGCAATGAGAAACACGAACGCGACGACGAGGGCTGGAATCTCGTACGGCTGACCGCTGCCCGCCAGGATCGCCGCGGCCACGATCGACGCTCCGGCGAGTACCGCGTATCCGAGATGCCGATCGGCGCTTCCGCCCTCGTCGACCGGATCAGTTCGGACGACGAGTTCGCCGCGTTCGAGGCGGTATAGCGTTCGATCGATCCGTTCGGGAACGCGCGCGAGCGCGGGCAGCGACTTGCGGGTGTCCGCCCACGTCTCTTCGAGGATCGCCTCGAACTCGCCCTCGATGAGCCCCTGATCGACGAGAAAGGACCGAACGACGGCGAGAAAGTCGAACTCCGGATCGAGCTGTCGGCAGACTCCCTCCCCGACCGTCCCGACCCGGATGAGCAACATCACGTCCGGCGGGATCCGGAAGGGAAACTCCCGGAGCCGCGCGGTCAACTCGGTGATTATCGCCCGCCAGGTGATCTCAGATCGTCCCTCAAGATTCCCGATGACGAGTTCGAGAACGCGGCCGACTTCGGCCCGATTGACGCCCACCTCCAGGACGTCGAGCGCGATCAGGGCGTCGACGAGGTCGTCGATATCGCGCCGGACGAGCGCCCGATAGAGGCCGACGATGTCCCCTCGGACGCCCGCCGAGAGCCGTTCGCTCATCCCGAAATCGAAGAGCAACAGCCGCCCGTCGTCGGTGACGGCGAGGTTCCCGGGGTGGGGGTCGGCGTGAAACACGCCGTCGACGAGTCCCATCTTCAGGAAGACTCTCGTGATCGTCTCCGCCATCCCCTGGGGCTCCGCGTCAATGCCCTCGAAGGCGTCGTCGTCGGTGATCTTCCGCCCGGTCAGATACTCCATCGCCAGCACGCGCTTGGAGGACAGCCCTTCGTAGGTGTCGGGGAGGACCACCCGATCGTCGTCGGCGAGGTTCCGGCCGATTTCGGCCATAATCTCCCGCTCCCGATCGAAGTCGAGTTCGTCGAGAATGATATCCTCGAAGTCGTCGGCCGCGTTCTCGATGGAGTATTGCTTTCGTTCGTCGACGAAGACACTGGCGAGCGGCAACAGCGTCCGAACGACCCGGAGATCCCGCTCGATGAGTGGTTTCACTCCCGGCCGTCGCACTTTCAGTGCGATCCGTTCGCTCTCGTACTCGGCCGTGTACACGAACGCAAGCGAGCCGCCGGCGATCGGTTCGACCGTCGAGAGATCCAGCTCTGCTCCGAGTTCGTCCCCCAAGACTGTCATCGGATCGCCCCCCGCCGTCTCGGGGATCTCGTCTTGTAGCGTCTCGAACACCTCGGTGTACGTCGGCGGGACGATATCCGGACGCGTCGAGAGCACCTGCCCGATCTTGATGAACGCCGGGCCGAGATCCAACAACGTGTCCCGCATCCGTTCGGCCCGCTCTCTGTGGGTCCCGGCCCCGACTCGTCTCGGGGCGCCGAACAGCAGAAACCGGCGCCTGTCACGGAGAAACGCGACCGCAAAGGGGAGGAACCGAAACACCACGGACAGGGATCGCCGGTAGAAACCGCTCATTTCACCGGCATTGATAGGTGGCGACGGTTGGCCACGTTCGATACAGCTCCCGTCGTCGAACAGCCATCGATGATCCTTCTTCGAGCAGGCATTATATATATCTGCGTGCAGGTTCCTTCCGCGGGTGCTGATCGGTCGCGCTGTGGTGCTGATCGATCGGGTGGGCTGCTCTTCCACGTTTGTTCGTGTAACCGCCTCGTCCCCAGGGTATACCCCGCTCCATGCCGTCCCGACGGCTATGAGCCTCGAGACGCTCTGTCAGATCTGTGAGGCAGCGCCCGCCGAGCATCAGTGTGCCCGCTGTGGGGCCCTCGTCTGTGACGCCCACTACGACGAGACGACCGGCCTCTGTACCGAGTGTGCGAAGGACGCCCGCGGCGGCCCGCGATAGTGAACCGTGAGGTTTCTATCTGGCTGGCGATAACAGCGTGGACGTGTCCTACGATCGGCTCGTACACGGCCTCCCTGAAAGCGACTCACCGACGGTTACGACGCTACCGGACGGCAGTGTCGATCAGTACTGTACCCTCTCGGGCAGCGAGGCTGTCTCCCTCGACACGCGGGAGTCGTTCGGTCGCGAGATCCGGAGCGACCGATCTTCGTTTCAGTTTCACGTGGACACAGTAGAGCCCGGCGGCCAGGCGGTCAACGCCGCCCGACAGCTCCACGCCCTCGGGGACAGGGTGACCTGCTATGGACATCTCGACGCGGCAGTCTTCGAGTCGTTGCCTTTCGAGACAGTCTCGATGGGCGATCCCTCGACTGTATACGTGTTTACCTTCGACGACCGGGACGTCATGTTCGTCAGGAACTCCGCCGTCGCGGACTGGACGCTCGCGGATCTGCGCCGGATCGCTGATCTCTCCGCGGTGTTCGGCGGCGACGCCGTCTGCTGCAGTAATTGGGACTCCATTCCCGGTCTGGAACAGGCCTTCCATCGGTTGGGCCAGAAGGACCTTCCGCGCCTCCCGTTCGTTTTCGACCCGGGCGATATCGTCGACCGAGACGAGATCGAAATCGAGGCCCTACACGACGCACTCGCTGCCCTTCAGGACACGTTCGACGTCGTGTTCAACGCGAACCGAGGGGAGGTCCGGGCGACGGCTGACCCGCTCTCCGAGTCCGTTGAGGACGACATCGACCGACTCGCCGCGATCAGGGAGGCGACCGGCATTACGGCGGCGGCCATGCACGCCAGAGACGAGGCCGCCGCCGCGACGAGCGAGGGCACGAGACGGGTCGAGAACTACCGGATCGAACGCCCCGAGCGCCACACCGGGGGCGGTGATCGCTTCACCGGTGGGCTGGCCCACGCCTTGGCGTGTGGCTGGGACTGGGAGGCCGCGCTCGCCTGCGGGAACGCCTGCGCCGCGTACTACGTCGAAACAGGTGATAGCGCAGCCACCGACGATCTCGTCCGCTTCGTCGAGGAACGCCCCGCGGTCGGCTCTTGAGACGCCGCCACTTCGATACGGTTTTTATTCGCTCCCGTGCCGATATACGGACGATGACAACCTACTTCGAGGATTTCGAGGTCGGCGACGTCTACGAGCCTGACAGTCGCTACGAGGTAACGAAAGCCGAGATCGTCGAATTCGCCGAGCAGTACGACCCACAGCGGTTTCACCTCGACGAGGAGGCCGCCGAGGCGTCACTTTTCGGGTCGCTTTCGGCTTCGGGGTGGCACACCGCCTCGATGTGTATGCGGCTGCTCGTCGACGGCGTGCTCGACGAGGCCTCGATGGGTGCCAGGGGGATCGACGAACTCAGATGGAAGCGTCCCGTCCACCCCGGCGACACCCTCCGAGTCGAAGTCGAGGTCCTGGACAAACGACGCTCGGAAAGCCGCCCCGAGATGGGCCACGTCAGGACGGCACTCACCGGTTACAACCAGAACGACGAAGCGGTGATTGAGTGGATCGCTCTCGGGATGTTCCGGAGACGGAACGACAGAGCGTGAAACGCCATCGGTAACTACTCGACGTCGGGGTAGGGTACCGAAACGGTCTCACCGTCGTCGGGGACGAACACCTCTCGCCCGTCGAAGTGCTCGCGAGCCTCCCGTTCGAGTTTGGTGACGTTGCCGGCGTATCGCGAGGAGATATGGACCAGCGCCAACTGTTTTACGTCGGCGGTCGACCCGAGTTCGGCCGCTTCGGCGGCCGTCGAGTGGGCCGTCCGCCCGGCGCGACCCTCATTGTCGTTGCCGAAGGTCGCGTCGTGGATCAAGAGATCGGCCTGCTCGGCGATCTCGACGGTTCGATCGGTCGGCCGAGTATCGCCAGTATAAACCATCGTTCGTCCGGGTCGAGGGTCGCCGACGACCTGTTCCGGTTTAATAACGGTTCCGTCATCGAGCTCGACCGGTTCGCCGGCGTGGAGCCGCTGGAATTTTGGACCGACCGGCACGCCGAGTTCCTCGGCCCGCTCGCGGTCGAACCGCCCCTTGCGTTCGTCCTCAACCAGCGTGTATCCGATTGATCGCGTGTTGTGGTCCGTTTCGAAGCCCCGGACCTCGTATGCTGGACGATCGAGCGCGACATCGCCATCGCCGACCTCGCGGATATGGAGCGGAAACGAAGGGCGGCCCGCGGCAGCGTCGAGGATCGATCTGAGCTTTCCGGCGGTCCCCTTCGGGGTGTGGACTGAGAGCCCAGCCTCCCGGTCGTTGAAGTCCATCGTCTGGAGCAGTCCCGGCAGCCCAAGGATGTGATCGCCGTGCAGATGCGTGACGAAGACGTGTGAGACTCCGAACCCGGTTCCGAAACGCATCATCTGCCGTTGGGTTCCCTCTCCACAGTCGAAAAGCAGGCGATCACCCTCCCGACGGCAGAAGACAGCGCTCGTGTTCCGCTGGGTCGTCGGTACGGCCCCGCCCGTCCCGAGGAACGTCACGCGAAGCGACATACACGGACTCAGCGGCGACGCGAATAAACAGACTTCGGTGTCCGACGAGCGCCCTCGATCGGCCCTCATCAGATACGGGTTTCGACGGGCTTATACCCACCTCGCTACAAGAATGTGGGGAATGAGCAGCCCCGAACTCGATGTCGTGGAGTTCCTGTTGACTGCGGCCACCTACACCGAGAACCGCGATCTCGACGAGCGTGATCTCCCGCCCCGATACCGACGCGTCTTCTGGGAAGACGGCGAGGTCGAGCGGCCGTTGACGACGACGACGAACACCGCGGCTGCCGCGACGGGAGTCGATCGGCCGTGGGAAGCCATTTCTGGGCTGATGTTCACGGATCGCGACGAGTTTTCGGGGAAAATCGAGTTCACTGACCGCGAGATGGCCGAGTCGTGGTTCCTCGAACGGACCGCCACCGAAACGCTCCGGGACAACCCGACGCTCGCGTACGCCTTCGGCGACCACATCGACGAAGACGTAGATTACGAGACGGCGCGCGAAAAGAACCGCCCGATCCACGCCGACCGCGTTTGGATCGACTCGCTCCTAGAGGAGATGTTCGACGAGGACGAACAGGAGATGCTCGATCTCGTCGAGATCCGGGCCCCCGAAGAGATCGAGATGACACTCGACGATCTCGTGTTGACGGGCGATCAGGAAAACGAGATCCACAAGGTCGTCAAGGCGATCGAACACCGCGATTACCTCGCCGAAATCGGGCTCAGAGAGATCGGCAAACTCCTCTTTGTCGGCCCGCCGGGCACGGGCAAAACGTCCGTCGCTCGCGCGCTGGCACAGGATCTCGATCTCCCGTTCGTGGAGGTCAAACTCTCGATGATCACGAGCCAGTATCTCGGCGAAACGGCGAAGAACGTCGACAAGACCTTCGAGATCGCCAAACGGCTCTCGCCGTGTATCCTCTTCATGGACGAGTTCGACTTCGTCGCCAAGACGCGCGCCTCCGACGAACACGCCGCGATCAAACGGGCCGTCAACACGCTGTTGAAGAGTATCGACGAAATCTCGCTGATCCAAGACGACGTGTTGCTCATCGGCGCGACGAACCACCCCGACCAGCTCGACGCCGCGGCCTGGCGGCGCTTCGACGAGATCGTCAACTTCCCGAAACCCGACTCACAGATGCGGGCCGACATCCTGCAGATCGTCACCCGACGGATGGATATCGACGACTTCGACCCCGGTGCGCTCGCCGAAGCGACCGAGGGGCTCACCGGGAGCGATCTCCGGCTCGTCCTCCGTGAGGCTGTCCTCGACGCCCTGACCGAAGAGCGGACGACGCTGACACAGGACGACCTGCTCCAGGCGATCGAAGGGTTCGAAGAGCGCGACAACCTCAAAAACATGGACATGATCGACGGCGACGCCGACGCCCTGGTTGCGGGCGGCTCGGACAGCCACGACCACAGCCACGATCACTGATGGAGATCACGCTGCTCGGGACCGGCGATACGACGGGGACGCCGACACCGCAGTGTGACTGCGATACCTGCCAACGCGCCCGCGATCTCGGTGTCGAGCGATCGCGGTTTTCCGTCCACGTCCGCAACGAGCGCACCGATGAGTCGTTGCTCATCGACGCGAGCCCGGATCTCAGATCCCAGCTTCTCACCCACGGCGTCGCCCTGCCCGACGCGATCGTCATCAGCCACATCCACTTCGATCACCTCGACGGGCTGGGTAACGCTTACCGACTCTTAGAGGACGTCCCCGTCTTCGCCGCTGACGAGACGGATCCCGAAACCGGACAGAGCGTCGCCGGGACCGTCTCCGAGAAGTACCACTACCTCGATGCGATCTCGGTCGAACCCCAGCGCCCCTTCGAGCCCTTCGAGACCTGCGGGTTCGAGGTGACGCTCGTCCCCGTCGAGCATCCGCCGCTGGTGTGTTATGGACTCGCGATCGAGGATCCCGAAACCGGCGCGAAGCTGTCGCTGTCCGGCGACAGCAACTACGGAGTCCGTGCGGAATCCCGGGACGTCCTCCGTGATCCGGACCTGTTCTTTGTCGACGGTATCGTTCCGGCGAAGTACGTCAAGCACCACCCGCTCGGCGGCGACCATCTCGACGGCGACGGGATCCACCGCACCTTCGGGACGAAACATATGACGATCGAGGGGGCGCGGGCGCTCGCCGACGATCTCGACGCCGACGAGCACCGTCTCGTTCATCTCTCACATTACATCCCCGCCGAGGAAGCCTTCGACGACGACATGGCTGTCGACGGCGAACAGTTCCACATCTAAGCCGGCCGGCTCACTCCTCGCCGAACCGATCGAGTCCGGTCTGTCGTCTGACGACCCCGTCGGGATCGGCGTCCCAGGGCGTTCGTCGATCTCTAATGCCTTTCGGGTCCGAAGCCGGCGGTTTCGCAGGCCTGTAGCCACCGCAGTTCGGACCGCACTCTCTCGCCGGATCCACGAAGCGGTCTTTCCACGCACAGTGTGGCAGAGCGTCGTTCGGGGCGAAGTTCGGTCCCTGAGCCGCCGCGTGTTCACATCCCGGCATCGTCTCAGGTCGCCAACCCTTGCCGTAGGCGCGTTCGGCGACCCGACGCCGAAGGCGGGCCTTTTCATCGGCCGTGACCGGCTCGATATCCACCCGGGCCGGGCTCTCCCCGAGGACGGCGATCCCCCCTTCGTCAGTGTGGAGTTGCCTCGGCTCCCGGACCGTATCGAACGTGCCGGATTCGGCGTCAAAGCGACGGACGCCGACGGCTTCGGGGAGCCGATTGAGGTGTGCGCCGGTCACGTACGAGTCCGTCACGAGGACGACCTCATCGAACAGTCCGAGTGAGACGTCCTTGCGCAGCTGGCGTTCGAGATCCCCGGGACGATCGAGATCCGGTTTGTTCTCGATCGCTCTGAGCCCGCCGATCCAGTCCGGATAGCGGGTCGCCTGCCGGACGTACCGCCGACCGTTGCGGCGTTCGGCCTCGAAAAAGCCGATCTCGATGGCTCGATCGGCGATCGCCTCGGCGCGGTCGGGGGCCACGGCTATCGTCTCCGTCGGTCGTCGCGCGCGCCCGACGCCAACATCGCTTTCGATCGCCGGCCCCGGGATGGTTTCGGCCGTGATGTCCGTTCGAGCCTCGAACTCAGGGCCGGGCAGGAGTTCGACGACGTCGACGATCCGGGCGTGGGTGCCGAGCTGGCGGGCGATGAGGCCGTCGCTTTCGGCCTCTAGGGCGGCACACACCGCGAGTTCGAAGGGAAACTCACGCACAGATCCCACGAGGGATCGGACGGACAAAAACCGCGCGGACAGAGATCCTGCCGACGCTCCGTAACGTTATTGCGCTCCCGTTCGACGGCCTCGATATGGATTTACAGGTGGATCACGTGACGATCGCGGGACGGGACCTGGATCGGCTCGCGGACGCCTACACCGAGGCCGGGTTCGAGGTCGACTATGGCGGGCGGCATTCGAACGAGATCACGCACATGTCGCTGATCGGGTTCGAAGACGGCAGCTACATCGAACTCGTCTCGACGATCGAACCGGAGATGGACTCCCCTTGGTGGGACGCCCCGATTCACGGCGACGGCGGGCCGTGTGCGTGGGCGATCGCTGTCGACGACATCGACGCGGCGACCGCGACCCTCCGTAGCCGCGGCGTTCCCACCGACGGTCCATCGGCGTATCAGCGGGTCCGGGGAGACGGTGTGGTCGTCGAGTGGGACCTCACGTTCCTCGGCGAGGGTGATCCGGGATCGAGCCTTCCGTTTCTGATCAGCGATCGGACGCCACGGGAGCGGCGTGTGCAACCCACCGGCGACCCGACACCATCGTCTGTCGCCGGGGTCGATACCGTCGTGCTCGGTGTCCCCGATCTCGAGGAAGCCGTCCAGCGGTTCATCACCGCCTTCGAGCTCCCCGAGCCCACGAGGGAGCAACTCACCGAGTTGAACGCCGAGGTCGCTGTCTTTTCGGACCAGCCGGTCGCGCTGGCTCGACCACGCGGCCGAGGGTGGTTCGCCGACCGTCTCGACGAGTTCGGTCCGCTCCCAGTCGCGTATCTTCTCGGGCGCGAAGACGACACCGACTCCCGGTTTGATGATCTCACAGCCGACTCGCTGGGGGATCGAAAAATCGAATGGCTTCCGGTAACCGAGCCGGTCGGCTACCGGTACCTCGGTCTCGTCGAGTGAAAACAGGAGTGGCCGAGTCCGCACTGAAACGCTCTAGGCGAACGCCAGGTCCTGTTCGGCTTCCAGGAGTTCGTGATATCGGTTCCGGATCGTGACTTCGGAGATGTCGGCGACTTCCGAGACGGCCGCCTGTGTCGTCTTCTCGTTGGTGAGCAGCGAAGCGGCGTAGACGGCTGCGGCGGCGAGCCCGACCGGCGACTTCCCGGAGTGGACGCCCTGCTCTTTGGCGTTGCCCAGCAGTTTGCGGGCGCGGTTTTCGGCTTCCTCCGAGAGCCCCAGTTCGCTCGCAAAGCGGGGTACGTAGCTCTCTGGGTCGGCTGGCGCGACCTCGAGGCCGAGCTCGCGGACCACGTAGCGGTAGGTACGGGCGATTTCGCTCTTTTCGACTCGCGAGACGCCGGCGACTTCGTCCAGGCTTCGCGGGACGCCGGCCTGTCGGGCTGCGGCGTAGACCGACGCCGTCGAGACACCCTCGATCGAGCGGCCGGGCAGGAGGTTCTCGTCGAGCGCACGGCGGTAAATGACGCTCGCGGTCTCGCGGACGTTCTCGGGCAGGCCGAGCGCCGAGGACATCCGGTCGATCTCGCCGAGCGCCTGTTTGAGGTTGCGTTCCTTCGAGTCGCGGGTGCGGAACCGCTCGTTCCACTTGCGGAGCCGCTGCATCTTCTGGCGCTGGCGGGAGTCCAGCGAGTTGCCGTAGGCGTCTTGATCGCGCCAGTCGATGTTCGTCGAGAGCCCCTTGTCGTGCATCATGTTGGTGGTGGGGGCCCCGACGCGGGATTTTTGATCCTT
>Ga0102939_1000080_pt1 | contig 29860 bp, 26 predicted proteins | sample SalPon2_B_H2O_MG_FD_78214 | JGI IMG/M metagenome (GOLD analysis project Ga0102939, IMG submission 78214) | Salt pond water microbial communities from South San Francisco under conditions of wetland restoration - Salt Pond MetaG R2_B_H2O_MG | ecosystem: Environmental > Aquatic > Non-marine Saline... | reverse complement strand
TCTCGGCGGTCTTCGACAGGCGCGGGTCGACGACGTCCATCCGCATCCCGTCCTCGATGGCGTTCGTCAGCTTCGGCGCGAGCCACGTCGGACCCTTGTTGGCGACCATGGGGTTGGTCCCCCACACGAGGAGGTACTCGCAGTTCTCGATGTCCGGGTACTGCCGCTTCTTCTGGGCGGCGTGCGAGCGCACGTTGCCCATCACGCTCGAGAACCCGCAGGTCCCGGCGTGGTGGATGCTGTTTATCGATCCCAGCCCCTGATGCCAGAGCCGGTTCCGGATGAAGTTTCGCCGGAATCCGCCGACGTCGACGATCTGGTTGGACTTCGGCCCCAGGTCGGGATGGTCGGTGTCGATGAGGTCGTCCGCGTACTTCTCGTCGAACGCGGACTTGGACAGATCGCCGTTCTGTACGGCCTCCCAGTCGCTCATCACCGCCTCCTGTGGGGCGTACCCCCAGAGGTCTTTGAGTCCGGGGTGGCCGAGCTCGTCGTCGCCCTCGACGATGTCTCGAATCGCGTGGTCCCACGAGACGGTCTTCCACTCGCCCGACCCGCGCGGACCGACTCGTTTCATCGGCTGGCGGACGCGATAGCTGTCGAAGGCCGTCTGGATGCCGGCCTGGCCTTTCAGGCAGATCCGGCCGCCCGACAGCGACCAGCGGTCGGTGTCGACGTCGCCGCTTCCCTCGACGTCGCCCATCGCCACGTCCTCCGGGTCGCTCTCGTAGGGCACCTGTGAGAACGGCTGCGTGTTGAGGAACGAGTACGGGTTTCCGGCGAGCTTCCGGACGAGCGAGCTGTACTCGCCGGTCCCGCTCCCGTCCGCGAGTTGGACCTTGATCGGACAGAACGTGTTACACTGCCCGCAGGTGGTGTGTATCACGTCGCCCGCGCCGTACTCGCCGTACTCGTTCCCGACGTAGTGGTGTTCGTCGTCCGTCCACAGGTCGTCGACGTCCACGTCGACCGCGGCGTTGCTCGCCGCCGCGATGACTCCGATACTCCCGGCCGCCTTGACGAAGTCGCGGCGCGAAACCGTCGCGCCGTCTTCGCCCGAATCGTCAGTACTCATTCGTGGTCACCTCCGGTAAGTGGCGTCAACGGCAGCGTCTCCGCACCGAGCGTGTACAACAGCAGGCCGACGCCGATCATGCCGATACTCGTGCCCCACTCGACCAGCGTCGGGAAGTACGACCCGTGGGGAAGTCCCTCCATCACCGGCATGACCTGCGCCGGGACGACGATGTTGAACCGCACCGCAACGATCCCGATAACGACGCTCAGTCCGGCGAGCACCATTACCGACGGCGTGCGCCGCCACGACCGCTTGCTCAGTAGGACCATCGGGAACACCCAGCTGAAGCCGATCATGAACCACCAGAACGACCACGACATCGGGCCGTACATGATGACGTTCCAGGTCTCGATCTCGTGGGGATGGACGCTGGCGATCGCGATGAACGTCTCGATGGCGGTCAGAGCGGCGTCGACGATAATGAAGCCGATCAGGAGCTGTGCCAGTCGGTCGAGCAGGTCCAAGTCGACCGACTCGCCGTCGAACAGCCGGGTCCGAAGCACGTAGATCATCATCACGAGCGCGGTCCCGCTGAGTAGCGCCGAGATGACGAATATCACCGGGAACAGCCCGCTGTTCCAGTAGGGGCGGGCCTTCGAGACGGCGAACAGCACGCCCGTACCGCCGTGGACCATGAAGATCGCCAGCGGGATACCGACGATACCGGCCCGCTTGAGCCAGCGCTGGTCGAACGCTCGGGACGCCTCGCTCGTCTCCAGGCGACCGAGTGCGAGCGCCGCGTAGAACGTCTCTCGGATCCCCGATCTCCGCTCGGCCACCCGCGCGAGGTCGATCCGCATCGAGAAGTACAGCTCCGTGACCAGAATACCGATATAGGCCACGTAGGCGTGAACTTCCCACGAGAGCGCGGATGTCAGTTGGCGCCAGAGGAACGGGAAGTACATCCGGTCCATCCGTCCGAGGTCGATCCAGACGAACAGCAGCGCCACCGCCATGCTGATACTGGCCGCGAACAGCGCGTCGCGGTCGATCCTGTGCATCCCCTCGACTTCGAAGACGTTGGCCATCGTGCTCACGAGGAACGCGCCGGCGGAGAGGCCGACGAAGTAGATGTAGAAGGCGACCCACGCGCCCCACGGAACGACGCTCGTGAGGTTGGTGCTCGCCATCCCGCCCGTGAGGCGCAGGTACGTCGCGTACGCGCCGAGGGCGACGAGGACGCCGACGATCGCGTACCAGGCGGCGCGCAGCCGGCCGTCTTCGAATCCCGGATCGAACTCGATGTGTGAACTCTGTGTCGCCATGGGTCTATTTGAGGTAGTAGACGTTGGGGTCGGTCCCCTCGTCTTCTTTCAGTTGGAACGCGCGCGACGAGTCGGCCATCTGTGCGACGTCGCTGTCGGGGTTCTCGAGGTCTCCCATGTTCCGGGCGTCGCCGACGCAGGTCTCGACGCACGCCGGCTCTTCGCCGCGCTCCAGCCGGTGAGTGCAGAAACTGCACTTGCGGATGTTGCCGATCGGCGACTTCCCTTCCTCGCGCGGTCCCCGGTCGACGCCGTACTCGGGGCTGGTCAGTTCGCCCGCCTCGTCCACCTCGTCGTCGTAGTTCTCGCCGAAGTCGAAGTATCGCGCGCCGTACGGGCAGGCGATGTTGCAGTATCGGCAGCCGATACACCGGTCGTAGTCGATGTTGACCACGCCGTCGTCCATCTTGTACGTCGCCGAGACGGGACACACCTGCACGCACGGCGGGTTGTCGCACTGCATGCACGGGCGCGGGACGTTCGTTCGCGTGACGTTCGGGAACTCGCCGTGTTCCTCCTCCATCACGACGTTGTACGAGACGCCCGGCGGCGTCCGGTTCTCGGACTTGCACGCGACCGTACACGAGTCGCAGCCGACGCACTTCTGCAGGTCGATCACCATCCCCCACTTCTCGTCGCCCGTGCCGATCCCACCGTGGGCCTCGTCGCTCTCGACCTGTGCCGACTCTGCCGAGAACGTGTCCATCGAGCCAACGGCACAGCTCAGCGACTCGGCCGTCTCCGTCGAGACGGTCTGGTCGCCGGCGTCGACCGCCGGGTTCGGCGTCTCCCGGTACGCCTCGCCGAACTCGGCGGCCGCGTCCTCGTCGTACTTCTCCCAGTACTCGTCGCCGGAGAGCTCACCGCGGGCGACGCGCTGTGCGTCTTCGGCCATCGCCACGCCGAGGTCCGTGTCCGCCTCGACGTCCGCGAGCTCTTCTCGCGGATCGGGTCGTTCGTTCTCCACCATCGCATCGAGGTCGGCCTTCCCGACGTTCGGAATGCCGGGGAGCGTGTCCCCGTCGTCAGCGGTGCTCATCGCCACCACCCGTCACCCGTCGTCTCGCCGGCGAGTGGCCGATCCCCCGCCGGCCGGTTGATCCTGGAGCTCATACACGAGGATGTACGTAGCTACCGGTGGAAAGGGTAATACCAATACAGACTGACCCCCTTCCACCCCGCGAAGACACCCCATATTGCAGGTGCCAATACTGTTTGGATCGGGGGGATGCGACCTCGAGATCGACCGGTACCACGTCGCGCGCCGGCGACCGTCGATATTATCAACGAGAACGGACACGCCTCAGCTATGAACGAGTCGTGTCGAGACCGACGAACAGTCGGCGAGCCAGTGACCTTGGGCCACCGAGAGACGGAGTCAGTCGTATGAACTGGATCATCGCGCTCTCGATCGGGCTTCGACTGCTCGGCGTCGGCTACTCGATCTTGCTGCTCGCGAGGACCCGCGATCGCCGGTTCGGCTTCCTGACACTGCTTCTGTCTTTTATGACGCTTCGACAGCTGCTCACCGTGCAGACGGCGACGACCGGGATCGAGGAGCTACCCGGCCTCATCGTGAGCGCGCTCACCCTGATCACGGTATATTACCTCTCCGAGTACATCGACGAGGAGAACGCCATCAAGACACAGTTACAGACGGTAAACGAGCGGCTCCGGGGCTTTCGGAAGGCCATCGAACACGCCGGGCACGCCATCTTCCTCACCGACCCGGACGGCACCATCGAGTACGCGAACCCGGCCGTCGAGACGGTCACGGGGTACGAGCCGGACGAGGTGATCGGGGAGAACCCGCGTCTGTGGCAGTCGGGACGACACGACGAGGAGTTCTATGAAGGGCTCTGGGAACAGATCGGCTCCGGGTCGGTTTGGGAGGGCGAACTGACGAACCGCCGGAAATCGGGAGAGCTCTGTTGGATCGACGCGACGATCGCGCCGATCACCGAGAACGGCGACGTGGAACGCTACGTCGCGATCGAGCGCGATGTCACCGAACGGAAAGAGCGCGAGATACGCATCGAAGACCAGAACGAGCGCCTGACGCTCCTGAACAACACGAACGAGGTGCTCCGCGACACCAACAGGGAACTCGTCGCCGCGTCGACGCGCGAGGAGATCGAATCCGCGGTGTGCGAACAGTTCGCTTCCGCCGACCTCTTCGACGTGGCTTGGATCGGCGGCCGTGGGCTCGTCGACGGCACGGTAAACCCCCGTACGTGTGCGGGCACCGACGTCGACTCGCTCGACGCTCACGTCGAGACGCTGTGCGGCGCCGAGCCGTCGCCGGTCGAAACGGCGCTCGACGGTTCCCGCCCGGTGTTCACCGAGATCGAAGACGAGCCGTCGGATAGCCTCGGCGAAGCGCACTGCGTCGTGGTCCCGCTCGCGTACCGGGGCGCAGAGTACGGTGTCCTCGTCGTGATGACCCACAACGCCGACGCGTTCGACCTGATTGAACGCGATATCTTCGCCGAGTTGGGTCGGACCGTCGCGGACGCGATCAGCGCCGTCGAGAGCAAGCAGACGCTCGCCGCGGACAGCGTCACCGAACTGGAGTTCCAGCTGAGCGGGATCAACGAGCCGCTGGCGGACATGGCGACACGGCTTGACTGTTCGGTCACCGTCGAGCATGTCAGCGGCGGCGACGACGGGGAGTCTATTCAGTACGTTACCGTCGCGGACGCCGATCCAGAGGCCGTCTCCGAGTACGTCGCCGAGGCCGAACACGTCGACACGGCACAGCACGTCTACACCCACGAGGATCGGTCCCTGTTCCGGCTCTCGATAGACGATCGGTCGATCGTCGCGACGCTGGCGCAGTACGGGGCGGGCATCGAATCCCTCTCGCTCACCGGCACGAGCGGGACGCTGGTCGCACACGTCGCCAGCTCGAACGACATCCGGACCGTCGTCGACGCACTTCAGACGACGTACGACGGCCTCACGCTCGTCGCACAGCGCGAGCGTGAGCGCGACGTACAAACCGAGGCCGGCTTCCGGAAGCAGCTGGCGGCGACGCTAACGGATCGGCAGCGAGAAGCGGTGCGTACCGCGCACTTCGCCGGGTTCTTCGAGTGGCCTCGTGACCACTCCGGCGAGGAAGTCGCGTCGATGATGGACATCTCACAGACGACGTTCACCCAGCACCTCCGAGCGGCCGAAAACAAGCTATTCTCCGCGCTGTTCGACGAAACCATGACGGTGTCGTGAACTCCTCGAAACGGGACAGTCGACCGATCTATGGCGTCAACTGCCCGATCGAGAGCCACTCTGCCTCGGGGTCGCGGGCCGCGTCGCTCTCAGCGGACCCGTCGCGTCGTGGTGCGGCTGGGCGCACGCCCAGGGGTGCCTCCCGCGACACTCCGCTCGCGAATCAGACGCCGAAGACCCGCTCGACGAAAACGACGGGCGACGTCCAAGTGACCAGCAGGCGTGGGAACCGATCCACCGCGACCTGATCACGCAGTTCGTCGACCGACGGGTCTCTGAAGCGTTCGACGGTGATGGAGACGACATCACCGCGTTCGTCGGTGACCGGCTGGCCGTCGGCGCGGTGAAGCCGAAATCCGGGGCGCTACCGTCGTTTCTGGACGTGTTCGTGTGCGACGTCGGGGCCCGACACCTCCAGCCTGTGTTCCCGCTCGGCGCCGCATTTGGGACAGGTGTGGTGGTAGACGATCGTCGCGCCGTCGGTCGCTGCGTCCCACGTCCCCGCTTCGTCCTCGAACCCGCACTCCTGACAGACGAGTTCGTCGTGGTCGTAGTGCGCCTTGAGCCGCTCGAACGGTGAGCGAGTGCCATTCGATGTCATATGAACAGCTCTATTTTCGATACACAAAATAGTATCCCCTCTATTACGTAATCAGTAATTGATACCGGTTAGAGATACAGAATAAAGAACGAACATCGCAGACCGTCCGTGTCGCGGCGTGTGGCATAACGGCTTTGGCCGGATGGCAAGTAGGTACGTCCATGACCTACCGGCCCGACGAGATCGACCGCCGCATCCTCTACTACCTCGGGGCGAACGCGAGGGACACGTCCGCTCCGATGATCGCCGAGGAGGTGGACGTCACCCCCGCGACGGTGCGCAACCGCATCAATCGACTGGAGGAACACGGGCTCATCCGCGGCTATCACGCCGACATCGACTACGAGAGCTCGAACGGGAAGGTCACCACGCAGTTCACCTGCACCGCTCCCGTCAGCAAGCGATCGGCGCTCGCGAACGAGGCGCTGTCGACGCCGGGAGTGATCCACGTCAGGGAGCTCCTCGCCGGGCAGGAGAACCTCGTCATCACCGCCGTCGGCGAGGACACGACCGATATCAACCGCATCGCTCAGCAGCTCTCGGCGGCCGGGGTCACTATCGAGCGCGAGGACATCGTCCTCGACGAGACGTTCCAGCCGTACCACGGGTTCGCCCCCGAAGAGGACCGCGCCCCGTCGGCGGTGACCGACTTCCAGACCGTCGTCGGCGGCGGCGAAGTCGTGGAGTTCACCGTCTCGGAGACCGCCGACATCGCCGACCTGACGCTGAGCGCCGCCAATCAGCAGGGCCTGTTGCCCGACGAGGTGCTGGTCGTGGGCGTCGAGCGCGACGGCGACCACGTCACCCCCAACGGCGACACGCGGATCGAACCGGGCGACCTCGTGTCGGTGTTTTCGCCGGAGACGCTCCCCGAGGCGCTCGTCACCGCCTTCGACAGCGACCCGCGGCCCGCGAACGAACAGGCGTGAGATCCGCCGCGGCGGCCTCCCGGACGCCGAGGCGGCGGGCCCGCGGCGAGCGGTCTACTCCGTGAGGGGGAGGGCGATTCCGAACACGAACGGCGAGAGGAACGCGACGAGGATACCGACGCCTGCGACGCCCAGAAACAGCCTGTGCTCCCACGTCGGAACGGACATCCCGGCGTTTCGGATGCCGGCCTCACCGAGTTCACCGGCGAGGAACAGCCCCAGGCCGAGCGAGAAGCTCAACGTCGTGAGTCGCGAGTAGTCGAGGTCACCGTATCGCCCGCTCATACGTCCGGATCACTGCTCCCGTGACAAATAGATTTTCGTCCTGAAAATCTGAACGTCTCTCAGTTGCTATTCGGAAGCAGGTATGCGTTCGCTGATCGAGGCGCTCTCGGCGTCGCTCGAACTCGCCGTCGTCGGTCTCGGTTCAGTCGCCCGCTCCGCGGCGGGACCGTTCATCGAACGGTTCGCACTCGCGGGCGCACAGGGCGGCCGAGGCGTCCTCGCCGGGTGGACCGCGAGCGGTCACTCGCGCTCCTGACGGATCGCCGCCTCGTCTTCGACCTGCGGCACGGGGTGACGGCGTTCGAGGTCGCGGATCGCGCCGACGAGCACGTCCACGCCGTGGCGGATGCTCCGCTCGTCCACGTCGAACGTCGGCGTGTGGTGGCTCGTCGGGTGGTCGGTGCCGACGATCATGTACGTCGCCAGCCCCCCGTCTTCCTGCACGCGCTCCATCAGGAACGTCGCGTCCTCGCTCGCGCCGAAGTCGGCCGCCGGGAGCACGGTGTCGATCCCGTCGACGCCCTCGGCGACGCCGCTCACCAGCGCCTGGAGTTCCGGATCGCTGTCCGCTCGCGGCGACTCGCTCACCACGTCGACGGTGCCGCGGCACCCGTGCATCGTCGCGGCGGCGCGCACGGTGCGCTCGAACCGTCGTTTCACGAACTCCATCAGCTCGGTCGTCTCCCCGCGCGCCTCGGCCTCCATGTGCGCGCGCTCGGCGATGACGTTGCTCGCGGTGCCGGCCTCGGCCTTGCCGACGTTGACCCGCGTCATGCCGTCCGCGTGCCGGGGGATCCCGTACGCGTTCACGATCGCGGTCCCCATCGCGTGCATCGCGTTGTCGCCCTCGTTCGGCGCCTTACCGGCGTGCGCCGAGGTCCCCTCGATCGTCGCGTCCAAGTGCGCCATCGCCAGCGGCTTCTCGATCCCCGCGACCACCTCGCCGGTCGGGTGGTCGAGGCCGACGTGGACCGCGAGCAGGTAGTCGAGGTCGTCCGCGTACGCGCTCTCGGCCATGGGGTGGCCGCCGCCGCCGGTCTCCTCGGCCGGCTGGAAGAAGACGACCAGCCGCCCCTCGAAGTCGCTCTCGGCGATCGCTTCGAGGACCGCGAGCCCCCACGTCATGTGGACGTCGTGGCCACAGGCGTGCATCGTCCCGTCGATCTCGGAGCGGAACCCCTCGTCGACCGGGTCGTGGTCGGCGTCGGTGGACTCCTCGATGAACAGCCCGTCGATGTCGACGCGGAGGCCGATCGCCGGCCCCTCGCCGCGGTCGAGGACGGCGACGGCGCCGGTGTTGCCGCCGCTCATGCGGTCGAGGAGATCCGCGTCCGCGCCGCGGTCGCGGGCGCGCTCGACCCACGGACCGAGGTCCGCCTCCGGAACGGCCATGCGGTCGGCCGGGTCGTACGCGTCCGGGCCGACCGCGAGCTCGTCGACGCCGATCGACCGGATCTCCTCGACGAGCGTCGCCGTCGTGAGGAACTCGCGCCACGCGGGCTCCGGATGCCGGTGGAATCGTCTGCGAACGCTGGCGAGCCGATCGCGGATCGGTTCGTTCATGCGAGTCACCCTCTTGCTCGATCGACTTAATTGTACACAATTGCCGTGTACGAGAGATACACAAAAGGCTAAGAAACTCCCTCGTAATGATACGCCAACGCGTCGCTTCGACGCGCCCACCGCTCATGAGTTCACAACAGACCGCTGATCCCGATGTCGTCGTGCTGCGAGAGGGAACGGAAGGACTGTCGATGGCGTCGTACGCGGAGACGCTCCGCGACCGGCTCCCGGAGCTGGAGGTCGCGCTCGCGCGGACCCCCGCCGAGGAGCGCGAACTCGTGCCGAAGGCCCGCGTGGTGACCGGCATCACGCTGGACCCCGACCTCCTCGAGAGCGCCGACCGGCTGGGGCTGTTCGCGTGCACGTTCGCCGGGACGGACCACGTGCCGACCGAGGCGCTCCGAGAGCACGGCGTCACCGTCACGAACGCGGGCGGTATCCACGCCCCGGGCATCGCCGAGCAGACCATCGCCAACATGCTCGTGTTCGCGCGGAACCTCCACGAGGGATGGCGTCGCAAGGAGAACGGGGAGTGGCGCCACTTCCAGTCGCACGAGTTCACCGACAGCACGGTCACCGTCGTCGGGCTCGGCTCCATCGGACAGGCGGTCGTCCAGCGGCTCGCCGGGTTCGAGGTGGAGACGATCGGGATCCGCTACACGCCGGAGAAGGGCGGTCCGACCGACGAGGTGCTCGGGTTCGACGACGACGACGTCCACGAGGCGTTCGCCCGGAGCGACTACGTCGTGCTCGCGTGCCCCCTCAACGACCTGACCCGCGGGATGGTCGGCGAGGCGGAGCTCGCCACGCTGCCGCCGAACGCGGTCGTCGTGAACGCGGCTCGGGGCGGGCTCGTCGACACCGACGCGCTCGCCTCCGCGCTCCAGACCGAGGGCGTCCGCGGCGCCGCCCTCGACGTCACGGACCCCGAGCCGCTCCCGTCGGACCACGTGCTCTGGGAGCTGGAGAACTGCCTCATCACCCCGCACACCGGCGGTCACACCCCGAAGCACTGGGACCGGCTGGCCGACATCGTCGCGGGCAACGTCGGCGCGCTCGACGCCGGCGAGGAGCTGGAGAACGCCGTCGTCACGCCGGAGTGAGACCGGCGACCGCGGCGGGACCGGTCAGGCCGTGAACAGGTCGCGCGGGAAGTCGGCCAGCGTCTCCGCGCCGGTCGAGGTGACCCGGAACGTCTCGCTGGTCTCCATGCCCACGTCCGAGGTCCAGATGCCGGGGATCATGTGGAACGTCATGTCCTCTTCGAGGACGGTGTCGTCGTGCGGACGGATGCTCGCGGTGTGCTCGCCCCAGTCCGGCGGGTAGCCGAGCCCCACCGAGTACCCGATGCGGTCCTCCTTCTCCAGCCCGTACTGTTTGATCGTGTTCCGCCACGCCTTCTCGACGGTCTCGCACGTGACGCCGGGCTCGACGGCGTCGAGCGCCGCCTCGATGCCCTCGGCGACGATGTCGGCGGTCTCCTGCAGTTCGGCCGGCGGGTCGCCGACGAACGTCGTCCGGGCCAGCGGCGAGTGGTAGCGGTGGCGGCAGCCGGAGAGCTCGATGATCACCGGATCGCCGTCCTCGTACCGTCGGTCCGTCCACGTGAGATGGGGGGTTCCGGTGTGGTCGCCCGACGGCATCAGCGGGACGATGGCCGGGTAGTCGCCGCCGTACTCGTCCGTCCCGTCGATCAGTTGCTGGTAGACGGCGGAGGCGACCTCGTACTCCGGCACGCCCTCGCCGACGGCGTCGAGGCCGGCCTGCATCGCGTTCTCGGAGATCCGTGCGGCCTGCCGCATGTACTCGAGCTCCGCCTCCGACTTCTTCACCCGGATCCAGCCGACGAGCAGCGTGGTGTCCTCGAACGTCGCGTCCGGGAGGTTCCCCTGGAGCCGCGTGTACGACTTCGCGGTGAAGTAGGCCGCGTCCATCTCCAGGCCGACGCGGCCGTCCGCGACCTCGAGCTCTTCGAGCACGCCGGCGACGTAGTCCATCGGGTGGAGGTCCTTCGGCGACTGGACGTGGTCGTCGCTGTACGCGCGGATGCTCTCCTCGGCGAGGTGCGTCGTCGCCCGCGCGCCGTCGCCGTCCATGTCGCGGCCGATCCATATCGGCTCGTCGCGGTCGGGCGTGACCACGACCGCCTGGTGGACGTAGAACGACCAGCCGTCGTAGCCGGTCAGGTAGTTCATGTTTGCCGGATCGCTGACCACGACGGCGTCGAGGTCCCGCTCTCGGAGCCGTTCTTTCGTCCGGGCCACCCGCCGCTCGTACTCGGCCTCGTCGAAGATGTGTTCCCGTGGCATGATAACAGGTATCTACGGAGTCGATCCGTCAGCAGCGGCATAAATTTACCGTGTACGCGAACAACGTATACTGTGTACAGACGGCGCCGCGGATCCGCCGGATACCCGCGGTAGCGCGCCGTTACCGCGCGGAGAGAACTGCGGATAAGACGCCGCGCGGCCTCGAAACGCCCCGATCCGTTCCGCTTCGGGTGGGATTTTTGTACCGGCTCTCCGGATCACGAGCCATGCTTCACAGTACCGGACCGCTGCTGTCGATCGACGTCGGCGCGCGGACGACGACGGAGACCGACATCACGGAGGTTCAGGAGCGATACATCGGCGGGCGAGGCGTGGGGACGCGGCTGGCCCACGAGCGGATCCCGTTCGACGCGGACCCGCTCGGCCCCGAGAACCGCGCCGTCTTCACCACCGGCCCGATGCAGTCGTCGCAGATGAGCTTCACGGGGCGGACGAACTGCACCGCGGTGTCCCCGCTGACCGACGGGCTGCTGTCGTCGAACGCCGGCGGGTTCGTGTCGCGTCACCTCGCGGCGACGGGGTACGGGGCGATCGAACTGGCCGGCGCGAGCGACGACTTGGTCGCCGTCCACGTGCGCGACGACGGCGTCGAGTTCGAACCCGTTCCGGACCTCGCCGGGGCGACCGTCCCGGAGACGACCGGCTACCTCGAAGCCGAACACGACCTGTCGCCCGAGCGGACCGCCGTGATCGGCCCCGCGGGCGAGAACGAGGTCCGGTTCGCGTCGGTCATGACGACCGAGGAGCGCGCGTTCGGGCGCGGCGGCCTGGGTGCGGTCCTCGGATCGAAGAACGTCAAGGCCGTCACGTTCGGGGGCGACTCGGCGCCCGAACTATCGATCGACGCGACCGCGAACGACATCCACCGCGAGGCCGCCACCGAGGACCACATCATGAAAGAGCAGGGGACCGTGGCGGTGATGGACCTCGCGAACGAGATGGACGGCCTCCCGTCGTACTACTTCTCCGAGCGCTCCTTCGAGGGCGTCGAGGGGATCAACGGCGGGGCCGTCGCGGAGAAGAAGTACAAGAAAGGGACGTGTTCGGCCTGCGCGTTCGCCTGTAAGCTCCCGACCAAAGACGAGGCGCGCGGCGTCGAGACCGAGGGGCCGGAGTTCGAAGTGGCGATGGCGTTCGGCTCGAACTCGGGGATCGACGACATCGTCGACGTGATGAAGTCGAACCAGCTCTGCGACGACTACGGGTTGGACGCCATCTCCGCGGGGAACACCGTCGCCGCGTACCTCGCCGCGGAGGACGAGTTCGGCAACCGCGAGCTCGTCTGGGACCTCGTCGAGAAGATCGCCCACCGCGACGGGGAAGGCGACCGGCTCGCGGAGGGGATCGGCCGGATCCACGACGACCTCGGCGTGGAGAACTGGTCGGTGAAGAACATGGACTTCGCGGGCCACGACGGCCGGCTCCTCCACGGCCAAGCGCTCTCGTACGCGGTCGCGAACCGCGGCGCCGACCACATGTACGCGACGTTCTACTCCGTAGAGTACCCCCTCGTCGAGGAGGACGAGGCGATGGAGCCGGCGGGGTTCGAGGGGAAGGCCGAGCGCCTCGTGGAGCGCGAGAACCTGATGGCGCTCAACGACAGCGGCGTCGTCTGCAAGTTCTCCCGCGACTTCATGACGCCGGAGCGCTACGAACTGCTCTTCGACGCCGACTTCGAGGAGCTGCTCGCGGCGGGCGCGCGGACCGTCACCCTGGAGCGGCACTTCAACAACCGGCGCGGCATCGACGGCGACGACGACCGCCTCCCGTACGAGGACGAGCTCTCCGGGCTCGACGACGCCATCCAGTCGTACTACGAGGCTCGCGGCTGGAACGACGACGGCACGGTGCCCGAGTCCGCGCTGCCGGCGTGAGGTCGCCGGCGTCCGCGCGGATCCGGTCCAAACGGCTCCGTTGAAACCCTCTTCTTCAGACGTATTCTCGCCTGAAACGGCTGGTCGCCGAAGAGTGCGTACTGATCGCCGAGGAGTTTACCAGCCCAGAGAGACGTTTCGATAGTCGTGCGAGACACAGCGCCCGAGTCTGCCAACGGCCTGTCTTTCACAGGTTTTATTTTCATCACTTAAAAATGACATTTATGAATGTCCCCAGATCACGACGCAGATACCTCCGGATGGCCGGAGTAGGCGGAGTAGCCAGCCTCACCGGGTGTTCACGTACCGGTAAGGAGGGGGCAGGAACCGAGAGATCGGCTCCGACCGGCGTCCCGATGTTCCGGTACAACCCTGCTCGGACGGGGGGACCGCCGGGCGCAACCGGCCCAACCGACTCGGTCACCGAACAGTGGGGCGTCCAAACTCAAGGCGGAATCGGTCACTCGCTTGCGGCCTTCGACGACACCGTTTACGCCGGGAGCAACGGCGGGGTAGTCTCCGCTTTCGCTACGAGCGATGGTACTGAACGGTGGTCCGTCGAGGTCGACGGGCAGATCGGCTGGCCACCCGCGGTCGTCGACGACGCCGTCTACGTCAGTTGTGGCGGCGGAACGATCTGTGCGCTGGCTACGAGCGACGGGACCGAACGCTGGCGCTTCGAGACCGGCAAACAGGTGGCTACGGCTCCGGCGGTCGTCGACGACACCGTTTACGTCGGGGGTGTCGGGGACGGCGAGGGACGGCTCTACGCGCTGGACGCCACCGACGGCACCGAGCGGTGGTCTTTCGAGATGGGGTTCAACGCGTACGCGTCGCCGGCGGTCGTCGACGGAACCGTTTACATCGGTGGGAGCAACGCCTATGCGCTCGACGCAGTCGACGGCACTGAGCAGTGGACCCACGAGTTCAGCTATCTGGACAGCGCGACGCCGGCGGTGGCCGACGGCACCGTCTACCTCAAACACGGCGAAAGAGCCTGGGCGCTGAACGCCGCCGACGGGACCGAACGGTGGTCGTTCGAACCGGAAGACCCCATGGAAACGGTCTGGATAGGACCGCCAGCGGTACTGGACGAGACGGTCTACATCGGGGGCCACGATACCGTTTACGCGCTCACTGCCGATGGGGGTACCGAGCAGTGGTCCGTCGAGGTGGCTGATGGCGTCGGATCCGCACCCGCAGTGACCACTGATACCGTCTACCTCGGTGGGAACGGCGGTGCGGTCTACGCACTGGCGACGAGCGACGGCACCGAACGGTGGCGCTTCGAGACAGCGAGTAGTTGGGTGTCGTCCGTGGTGGTCGTCGACGGGACCGTCTATGCCGGCACTGCCGACGGGGCTGTCCACGCGCTAACCGCTGAGTGACGGTCCGTTTCGGGGAGAACGCAGAGACTGCTCCGCTGAACTTCTGTATCCCACACACCGTTTCTGTCACGATGTGGATTGGTCGGGTCTCTACTCGATATGTGAGTCACCCGTACTGACCGATTGCGGGTGTGAAACTATCAACTGCTGAGGGTTTCAACGGAGCCGTCCAAATACTGATTACGGTGACGCGTGCATCTCCACCGAGAGAATGCCCGAGAAGCAGCCCACCGCCGACTGGAACCTTTCCGAGCGGGACACCGTCATCTTACAGGAGCTCGCCCGCGACCCGCAGCTCACGTCCCGCAGCCTCCGAGACCTCCTCGAAGAAGAGCACGGCATCGACGTCTCCCACGTCACCGTCAGCGAATCGATCCGTCGGATGCGGCAGGAGGGCGTGTTCCGCGAGGCGGTCGTCCCGAACGAGGAGCACTTGTTCTTCTCCCTCTTCGAGTTCCAGTTCAATCCCGAGGGGTTCGGCGAGCACTGGGAGGAAGCGCTCGAGCACATCCGGTCGAGCCGTCACACGTTCATGTACTTCCTCTCGGACGGCGAGTACCAGTGGAAGACGATCATGATGTTCAAAGACCGCGAACAGGAGTCGAAGTGGATCCACGACTTCTACAAGGAGTACGGCGACCTGATCAACAACCTCCGGAACTCCGTCGTGACGAACGTCCTCAAGTTCGGGACGGACCCCGAGCTGTTCGAAGTGTTTCAGGAAGAGGAGGAGTGACCGCGCTGGCGCTCCGGGTTAGTCGAACTCGCCGAACCGCGTGACGGGCGCTAACTCCTCGGTCGGCGGGTCCTCGAACGCGTCTCGGGCGATCGACCGCCGGTGGACCTCGTCGGCCCCGTCGACGAGGCGGAACTGCCGGACGTTCTCGTGGAACCGCGCGATCGGGAGGTCGTACGCGATACCGTTCCCGCCGCAGAACTGGAGCGCGTCGTCGATGGCCTCCTGGGCCGCGTTCGCGGCGAACGTCTTCGCCATCGCCACGCCGATGCGCGCCTCGTGCCCGTCGGCGATCCGCCCGGCGGCGTGCCGGACCATCGTCCGGGCGGCGTGGAGTTCGGTGCGCCGGTCGGCGATCCGGAACCGCGGGCCCTGTTTCTCCGAGAGCGGCTCGCCGAACCCCTCCCGTTCGGAGAGGTAGGCGGTCGCGATGTCGAGCGCGCGGTCGGCCATGCCGGCGTATCGCATGCAGTGCGTGAGCCGGGCGGGGCCGAGCCGCTGTTGGACGAGCGTGAAGCCCTCGTTCTCCTCGCCGAGCGTGTTCCCGACCGGGACGCGGACGTCGTCGAACCGGATCTCGGCGTGGGTCGTCCCGACCAGCCCCTCGCCGAGGTGCGGGATGTCCCTGACGACCTCGACGCCGTCGGTGTCGGCGGGGACCAGGATGACCGAACAGCCGGCGTACGGATGCGCCTCCTGATCCGTGCGGGCGAACGTCAACAGCAGGTCCGCGTCGACGCCGCCGGTCGTCCACCACTTGTGGCCGTTGATCACCCACTCGTCGCCGTCCTTCTCCGCGGTCGTCGCCAGCATCTTCGGGTCCGACCCCCCGCCCTGCATGGGTTCGGTCATCGCGAAGCCCGAGTCGATATCGCCCGACGCGAGGGGGCGGAGCCAGCGCTCCTTCTGGTCGTCGGTGGCCGCGATCTCGAGCGTGTGCATGTTGCCCTCGTCGGGCGCCGCACAGCGGAGCGCGGTCGGGCCGAGCAGACTGCGTCCCGCCTCCTCGAACACCGGCAGCATCTCGCGGAACCCCAACCCGAGCCCCCCGTACGCCTCGGCGACCTGCGGGGCGTAGATCCCCTCCTCGCGCGCGGCGTCGCGGAGCGCCTCGACCTCGGCCGGCGGGATCGGGCCGCGACCGAGCCACTCGCGTTCGACCGGCAGCACCGTCTCGTCGATGAACTCCCGCACGGTCTCGGCGACCGACGGGCCGCGTCCGATGTCGTCGTACTCCATGGAGCATTGTAATTAGCAGTGTAAATAGTATTTCCGGCTGTCTGGGTCCAAAAGGCTATAAATCCCGGAAAAGTACCGATAACCAGCACACTGAATTTACAATGTTAGCCAATTACGCTCGAACCACTGAAAACCGTTCGGGAAGATTCCGGTCAGTGGCGGCACGGTCCGAAACGGGGCGGTCGGGGGCGGTCTCGGCGTGAGCGACCCCGCATACGTCGATCGGTTGGTCGACGACGACTCGCTCGAGGCGTACCTGACCGCCGAGTTCGGACCGGCGTCGGCGTTCTCCGTCGAGCGTCACGCCGAGGGGCACTCCAACGAGACGCTGTTCGTCACGTGGGGCGACCGCGAACTGGTGGTTCGGCGGCCGCCGCCCGGCGAGACGGCCGACACGGCCCACGACGTGCTCCGAGAGCACCGCGTCGTCGACGCGCTCGGCGGGACGGACGTCCCGGTCCCGGAGACGCTCCGCGCCTGCGACGACCACTCGGTCCTCGGGAGCGACTTCTACCTCATGGAGCGCGCGGACGGCGACGTGCTCCGATCGGCCGAACCGGAGCGGTTCGCGACGCCGGCCGCACGCGAGCGGATCGGAACCGAACTCGTCGACACGCTGGCGGCGATCCACGCCGTCGACTACGAGTCGGTCGGGCTCGGCGAGTTCGGGCGCCCGGCGGGGTACACGGCCAGACAGGTCGAGCGGTGGACGTCGCAGATCGAGTGGGCCTTCGAGACGACGGCGGCGGTGAGGGAGGTCCCCGAACTCGTCGCCGTCGGCGAGTGGCTCGCCGAGAACGCGCCCGAGCAACGGTCCGAAACCCTCGTCCACGGCGACTTCAAGCTCGACAACGTCATGTACGCCCCCGGCGTTCCGCCGCGGGTCGTCGCGGTCTTCGACTGGGAGCTGTCGACGCTCGGGGACCCGCTCGCCGACCTCGGCTGGCTGCTGTTGTTCTGGTACGACGACGGCGACCCGGACCCGGCGATGCCGGAGCTGATGTCGACGTTCACCGCGCGCGACGGGTACCCGACCCGCGCGGAGCTGATCGAGCGCTACGAGACCGCGACCGGCCGCGAGTTCGCGAACGAGCGGTTCTACCGGGCGCTCGCGGCGTACAAGATGGCGGCGCTGGGCGAGATGTTCCTCGCGCGGCACCTGAACGACGACGGCGACGACCCGCTGTACCCGAAGATGCGGACGCAGGTGCCCACGCTCGCCGAACGGACGCTCGCGTACGTCGACGGGGAGACCGAACGGCTCTGACTCAGCGCGCGGTCCAGCCGCCGTCAGCGGCCAGCGTCTCCCCGGTGACGAAGCTCGCCGCGTCGCTGGCGAGGAAGACGACCGGCCCCGCGATCTCCATCGGGTCGGCGAACCGGTCGAGCGGCGTCCGGTCGAGGATCGACTGTCGGAGCCGCTCGTTCTCCTGTAACGTCTCGGTCAGGTCGGTGGCGACGTAGCCCGGCGCGACGGCGTTCACCCGGACGTTCGGCGCCCAGTCCATCGCCGCGCTCTTCGTCAGGCCGACGAGGCCGTGTTTCGAGGCGACGTAGGGGTGCTGTTTCGGGAGCCCGACGAGCCCCGCCACGCTGGCGACGTTGACCACGCAGCCGTCCGCCTCCCGCAGGTGCGGGCCGGCGGCGCGGACGGTGCGGAACGCGCCTCGCAGGTTCACGTCGAGGACCGAGTCGACCGCGTCGCTCTCGACGTCGGCCGGGTCGCCGAGCGCGTCGCCGGGGTTGAACCCGGCGTTGTTGACGAGGATGTCGAGCGACCCGAACGCCTCGACGGTCTCCGCGACGAGCGCGTCGACGTCGTCGTCGTCGGTCACGTCGGCGGTGATCCCGCGCGCCTCGACGCCGTGCTCTCGCGCGGCGGCGGCGACGGCCTCGACCTCCGCCGCGGTCCGCGCCGAGGGGACGACCGTCGCCCCCGCGGCGGCCAAGCCGAGCGTTATCGCCTTGCCGATACCGCGGCCGCCGCCGGTGATCACGGCGACTCGCCCGGAGAGGTCCGGCAGGGCGCGGTCGGGATCGAGCGACGTCGACGGCTCCCCGCTCGTCGCCGTCGGGTCGGCGTCGTCGCTCATTCGCTCTCACCCGGTGCGTACGGGAGCTCCGGGTCGTGGACCGTCTCTCGGAGCGTCTTCTTGTCGAACTTCCCGGTCGCGGTCTTCGGGATGGCCTCGCGGAACCGCACGTCGTCCGGGAGCCACCACCGCGGGAACTGGTCGGCGAGGAACGCCCGAACGCCCTCCACGTCGAGGTCGCGGCCGGCCTTCGGCACGACGAACGCCAGCGGACGCTCCTGCCAGCGCTCGTGTGCGGCCGCGACCACGACCGCCTCGGCGACGTCCTCGTGGGCCATCAGCGCGTTCTCCAACTCGATGCTGGAGATCCACTCGCCGCCCGACTTGATGACGTCCTTGGCGCGGTCGACGACCTCGATGAACCCGTCTCCGTCGACGGTGGCGATGTCGCCGGTCCGGAGCCACCGCGCGCCGCCGTCGTCGGCCGCGACGAAGTCCGTCGCGTTGGCCTCCGGACGGTTGTAGTACTCCTCGACGACGGAAGGGCCGCGAACGAGGAGTTCGCCGAACGCCTCGCCGTCCCAGTCGACCGGCTCGCCGTCGTCGTCGACGACCCGCATCTCGACGCCGGGCGAGAGCAGCCCCTGCTTCGCCCGCTTGTCGAGTTTCGCCTCGCGGTCGGCGTCGGCCATGCCCGACGTCGGTCGGGAGACGGAGCCGATGCTCATGGTCTCGGTCATCCCCCAGGCGTGTTCGATCGTGACGTCGTGCTCGTCCTCGTATCGGCGCATCACCTCGCGCGGGGCCGCGCTCCCGCCGACGACGATCCGTTCGAGCGAGGAGAGGTCGCCGCCGTGTTCGTCGAGGTGATCCAGCACGTCGATCCAGACCGTCGGGACGCCGGCGGTGAGGGTCACGCCCTCGGACTCGATCAGGTCGACGAGGTCCGCCGGGTCGGGCGACGGTCCCGGGTACACCTGTTTCGCGCCGGCCATCGTCACGGCGTACGGGAACTCCCAGGAGTTCACGTGGAACATCGGGACGACCGGCATCACCACGTCGTCCTCGGCGACGTCGAGCGCGGCGGGGGTCATCACCATCATCGCGTGGGCGTAGATCATCTTGTGCGTGTACTCCACGCCCTTCGGCTTCCCCGTCGTCCCGGAGGTGTAGCACATCCCGGCCGGGTCGTCCTCGGCGAGCGGGGGCCACGACTCCATCGGGTCGGCCGACGCGATCAGGTCCTCATACGCCGTCAGCGGCAGGTCAGACCCCGTCTTCGGCACCGAGTCGCCCATGACGACGACGTCGCGGACGCCGTCGATCCGGTCCCAGAGCCGGTCGAGCGTCGCGACGGCGTCGCGGTCGACGATCAGCACGTCGTCCGCGGCGTCGTTGACGATGTACTCGACGTGGTCGTCCTGCAACAGGAGGTTCACCGTGTGCAGCTGCGCGCCGGAGAGCGGAACGGCGTAGTACGCCTCGAAGTGCCGGTGGGTGTTCCAGCCGAGCGTCCCGACGCGGTCGCCGGGCGCGACGCCCAGCGCCGAGAGCGCGGCGGCGAGCCGCCGCACGCGGTCGCCGAAGTCGGCGTACGTGTAGCGGTCGACGCCGTCGTGGGTGCGCGAGACGACCTCCGTCTCCGGGAACAGCCTCGTCGCCCGCCAGAAGAACGGACGGAGCGTCAGGTCCTCAGGCATCCGCGGTCCCCACCGACAGGTACGTTTCCAGCAGGTCGTCGCGGTCGCGGATCTCCTCGACGGTGCCGTCGAACACGATCTGTCCCGTGTCCATGATGTAGCCCCGCTCCGCCAGGTCGAACGCGAAGTCCACGTTCTGCTCGGTCAGGAGGACGGTGACGTTCTGGTCGACGACGGTCTGGACGATCTCGCGGAGGTCGTCGACGATGACCGGCGCGAGCCCCTCGGTGGGTTCGTCGAGCAGCAGGACGTCGGGCGACTGCACCAGCGCGCGGGCGACGGACACCATCTGCTGTTCGCCGCCGCTGAGGTTCTGCCCGTCGTTCTTCCGGAGCGGGTCGAGCGTCGGGAACAGCTCGTACATCTCCTCGACCGGCCGGGGGTCGCTCGCGAGGTTGTGCGCGAGCCGGAGGTTCTCCTGCACGGTCAGGGTCGGGAACACGCGGCGGTCCTCCGGGACGAGCGAGATGCCGAGCCGGTTGATCTCGTCGGGCGACTTCCCCGCTATCTCCTCGCCGCGGAACGTGACGGACCCGGAGCGCGGGGGCGACGCGCCGACGATGGAGCGCATCGTCGTCGTCTTCCCCGCGCCGTTGCGTCCGAGCAGCGTCACCACTTCGCCCTCGTCGATATCGAGCGAGATCCCGTGGAGGACGTGGCTGTTCCCGTAGTACGTGTCGATGTCGTCGACCGTGAGTATCGTCATACGCTATCACTTCCTAAGTACGCCTCCGTCACCCGTTCGTCCGTCAACACGTCGCCCGGCGTCCCTTCGGCGAGGATCGACCCCTCGGCGAGCACGACGATCCGGTCGGAGATGTCGGTGACGACGTCCATGTTGTGTTCGGTCACGACGAACGTCGCGTCGAGGTCTTCGTCGAGTTCGCGGATCAGCGAGACGATCTCGGTGACCTCCGTCGGGTTCATCCCCGCGGTCGGCTCGTCCATCAGGAACACGTTCGGCTCGATGGCGAGCGCGAGGGCGATCTCGACGGTCCGTTTCTCGCCGTGACTCAGCGTGTCGCACGGCGTGTCCGCGATGTCGGTGAGTCCCGTCAGCTCCAGCAGCTCCTCGATGTCGGCCTCGAGGGACTCGTCGCCGGTCGCCCGGGAGCGGAAGTCGAGGCGCGTCTTCTCGTGGCTGATCCGGGCGACCCGGACGTTCTCGCGGACCGTGAGCCCCTCGAAGATATTCGTGATCTGGTACGAGCGCGAGAGCCCGGCCTGCGCGACCTCGTGCGGCTCCGCGTCGGTGATCTCGACGAGGTCGCCGCCGCCGGTCCCGCTCTGTAACCAGATCGCGCCGTCGGTCGGCTGGAGCACGCCCGTCAGCAGGTTGTAGAACGTGGTCTTGCCGGCCCCGTTCGGGCCGATGATGCTGGTGATCTCGCTGTCGTCGATCTCGATCGACACGCCGTCGACAGCGGTCAGTTCGCCGAACTGCTTCCGGAGGTCTTCTGTCTTGAGAACGGTCGTCACGAGGTATCACCGCCGTCAGGCCGCGTGTCGTCGGTCGATCCGCTCGCTTCGCCTCCGCCGGAACGCCGGTCGCCGTCGGCCGACGCGTCGTCGTCGCCGAGCAGGCGGTCGCGGAGCAGCAGCAGCCCGCCGACGGTCCCCTGTTTGAAGTACAGCACGACGGCGATGAGCAGCGCGCCGAAGAACAGCTCCCAGTACGCTTCGAGCGTCGGGAAGCGGCTGATCCCCCACCGGATGTACAGGAAGACGAACGCACCCACGATCGGGCCCGAGAAGTAGGTCGCGCCGCCGATGACGGTCGCGATGACGGCGATGGCGCTCGTCGACCAGTGCGTCAGCCCGGGGGAGGCGACGCTCGCGAGCCCCGCGCGCAACACGCCGGCGATGCCGACGACGGCCGCCGAGAGGATGAACGTCATCCACCGGTGGTGCCTGACGTCGATGCCGAGCGCGGACGCCCGGTCGGGGCTCTCGCGGATCGCCTTGCATACCGTCCCGAACGGGGAGTTGACGACGCGCCACACCCCGTACGTCGCGGCGAGCACGACCACCACGGTGAGCGCGTAGTAGGTGCGCCGCGCACTGATGCGGAAGCTCGAACCGCCGACGTCGACGCTCCCCAGCAGGACGATGATCCCGTCGGTCCCGTTCGTGAGACCGGCCGGGTCCTGAATGATGAGCGAGTAGCCGAGCATCCCGAACGCGAGGGTGATCAGCGCGAAGTAGATCTCCTCGAGCCGGACGCTGAGCCACCCGACCGGGACCGCCACGACGACGACGAGCGCCAGCCCGACGACGCCGCCGACGACGAACGTGACGAGCGGCGAAATGCCGGAGCCGACGACGTCGGCGAAGACGGGACCGAGGTCCCGCAGGACGATCGCGATCCCGTAGGCACCGCCCGCGTAGAACAGGCCGTGGCCGAACGACAGCAACCCCGTGTAGCCGTACAGGAGGTTGAAGCCGAGCGCGAACAGCGCGACGACGAGGAAGTCGGTGAACAGGTAGACCTGGAAGGACGGCCCGAACGCGAGCAGGACCAGCCCGAGCGCGCCGAGGAGGCCGAACCGTTCGCGGGTCCAGCCGTCGGTGACGGCCGCGCCGAACTCGCGGATGCGGTCGCCGGTGTCGGTCGTCGCGCTCATTCGCCGATCCCCCCGAAGAGGCCCTCGGGACGGAACAGCAACACGATCACCATCGCGAGGAAGGGGATCGCGATGCTACCGGCGCTGATGAACTGCGGGCCGAGGCTCTGCATCATGCCGATCAGCATCGCGCCGACGAAGGCGCCGCTGATGGAGCCGAGCCCGCCGATAACGACCACGATGAACGCGTCGATTATCACCTGATCGCCGAGCGCCGGACTGGTCGATTGAAGCGGCGAGGACAGCGCGCCGCCGAGGCCGGCGAGCATGCTCCCGAGGAAGAAGACGATGGTGTACAAGCGCGGCACGTCGACGCCGAGCATCGACGCCATCTCGCGGTCTGAGGACGTGCCTCGAACCAGCGATCCGAAGTACGTGCGCGTGATGAACAGCCAGAGCGTCACCAAGACGGCGACGGCGAGGCCGATGACGACCAACCGGTACGCGCCGAAGGAACTGCCGCCGAGGGCGACCGAGTAGTCGAAGACGGCGGGCGGCTCGACCGAGTACGAGCCCGATCCCCAGATGAATCGGACCGTCTCGTGGATGATGAGCACGAACCCGAAGGTGACGATGAGCTGGTCGAGGTCGGCGTCGACCCGCTCGTAGAGCGGGCGGATCGCCGAGAACTCGATGGCCGCGCCGACGACGCCCACCGCGAGGGCGCCGACGACGGCGGCGACCCAGAAGTTGTCGACGACGTTCGTGACGACGGCGAGGGTGACGTACGCGCCGAGCATGTAGAACCCGCCGTGCGCGAAGTTGAGCACGCCGAGCACGCCGAAGATGAGACTCAGCCCGACGGCGATCAGGAAGAGCCGACTGCCGAGGCTCAGCCCGATCACGACGTCGGAGACGCCGATCAGTGGAACGAGAGATGACAGGCTCATGGAGAACACTCGGGGCGGGTTAGACGCCCGTCGGCAGGTCGGAGTCGCCGAGCGCCTCGGCGAGCTCGTCGGGCGTCACCTCGTATCGGTTCACGGGGTCGAGCACGTTGCTCTCCCACTTCTCGTCGTACGAAACGGTGCCCCAGATGGACGAGACCGTCGCCTGGTTCGTCTCGCTGAACCGGTAGTCGCCGACCGGTCCGGAGTGCTCCATCCCGCTGAACGCGTCGCGCAGCGCGTCGGGGTCAGTTCCCCCGGCGGACTCGATCGCTTTCTTGTACAGGTAGACGGCGCGGTACGCGCCCTCGGCGTTGTACGTCGGGAGCGTGCCGTGCTCCTCGTGGTACGCGTCGCGGAACGTGTTGTTCGCCTCGCTGTCGGGAACGAACGGGTCGTACCGAGTCGAGGAGTACTCGCCTTCCGGGAGCGGGTTCCCGTCGCTGGCGAGGTCGGTCCCCATCCCGACGCTGAACAGCGTGTTGTCGATCTGGTCGAACCAGCCGGCCTCCTCGGCCTGGCCGATGAAGGTGGTGAGGTCGGCGCCCCACAGCGGCGTGATCACGGCGTCGGGTTCGGCGTCGAGGATCGAGCTGATGTACGGCGTGTAGTCGCCCGTCGCCAGCGGCGGGAACTGCTCGGCGGTGAACTCCGCGTCCACGCCGAGCCCGGTGCAGAAGTCCTGGAAGTAGTCCCAGGTCTCGTAGCCGAACGCGTAGTCGGGGCCGATCGTCGCCCACTCGGTGGCGTCGAGCTCGGAGGCGACCCGCGCGGCGCCGTAGACGTTCTGCGTGATGTTGTTCGAATCGCGGAACACGTAGTCGTTCCCGACGGAGTCCTCGTGTTCGCCCTCCGGCGAGGTGACGAACGAGGTCGCCGCGTGTGTGATCATGAACGGCATCTGGAGCTGCGCCGCCTGCGGGGCGACGGCCTGAGCGACGCCGCTGGAGTCGAGCCCGAACAGCCCGTGGACGTTGTCCTCCTCGACGAGGCTCCGCATCTGCTGGATCGCCGTGTCGGCGCTCGCCTCGGTGTCGCGGGTGATGACCTCCACGTCGCGGCCGTCGATGCCGCCGTCGTCGTTGATCTCCGTCGTGGCCATCTCGATGCCGCGCTCGGCCGCCTCGCCGTACAGCGAGGCGAATCCGGAGAGGATGTACGTCGCCCCCAGTCGGACCGGGCCGTCGTCGCCGCCGCCGCCCGAACAGCCGGCCACCGCGACGGCGGCCCCGGCGCCCGCCGTCTGCAGGAACCGCCGCCGCCCGACGACCGAGCCGCTTTCCGGATTCACTTCGGCGCTTCCCGTTTGGTTACGGTTGTTTCCGGCATTCGTATCTGAGGTTTCCATTGTTAACGATCATCCGTGTGTGTCCACCGTATATAAATGTACAGGCCGTTCGCGCGGGTCCAGTCGCGAGACGCGGGTCGCGTTCTCGGAGGCGACCGGCTCAAAACGGCCGCCCACGGCCGGATCGGGTCGCTTTCCGGATACGCTGGGATCGCGATCGCGGGGGCGACAGGGGAATTGGAACGAGAAAGTGAGAAGCGGTCCGTCGGCCGATGGGCGCGCGCAGACCGAGGACCGATCGGTCGGTTGCCGGCCGCTACTCGGCGATCGGCATCTCGCCGGTGGCCTCGATCGCGTCCAGGATGATGTCGGTGGCGACCTCGGCCTGTCGCTGGGTCAAGACGAGCGGCGGCAGCAGGCGGAGGACGTTGCCGTGTCGGCCGGCCTTCCAGACGAGGACGCCGTGCTCGAAGCAGTACTGCTGGATCGCGTCGACGACGTCACCGTCGGGGTCGCCGTTCTCGTCGACGAACTCCGCACCGATGAAGAGCCCGCGGCCGCGGACCTCGCCGAGGCGGTCGGTCCCCTCGCCGGCGGCCCGGAGCCTGTCGCGGATGTACTCGCCGAGGTCGCGGGCGTGTGCCAAGAGGTCGTGGTCCTGGATGTACTCGATCGCGCGAGTACCGGCGCGCATCGCGACCACGTGGCCGCGGTAGGTGCCGGCATGGCCGCCGGCGTCCCACGTGTCGAGGTCTTCGTGGTAGATCGTCGCCGACAGCGGGAAGCCGATCCCGCCGAGGGCCTTCGCCGTCGTGAGGATGTCCGGCGTGACGCCGTCCCACTCGCTCGCCCACCACTGTCCGGACCGGCCGAGTCCGCTCTGGATCTCGTCGAAGATCAGGGGGATGTCGTTCTCGGTGGCGATCTCCCGAAGCCCCTTCAGGAAGCCCGACGGCGGCACGATGACGCCGCCCTCGCCCTGGATCGGCTCGACGAAGATCCCGGCGGGGTTCGCGAGCCCGCCGTAGGGGTCTTCGATGATCTCTTGCACCTCCTTGAGCGCGCGGGCACACGACGGGGCGCCGCAGCACTCGCTCGCGGAGCGCGGACAGACCGACGCCGCGTCGCCCGACTCGGCGCGGTCGATGAACGGCGACGGGTACTTCGCGTGGACGACGTCGGGGAGCAGCGGCGTGTAGTCGTCTTTGAACCCCTTGTTCGAGGTGAGCGCCATCGCGCCGGAGGTCGCGCCGTGGTAGCTCCCGCGGAACGCGATCAGTCCGTCGCCCCCGGTGTTGTGCTTCGCGAGTTTGATCGCCGCCTCGACCGCGTCGCTGCCGGTCGGACCGCCGAAGACGACCCGGTTCTCTCCGCGGAGGCCGGGCGGGGCGATCTCGTCGAGCTTCTCGATCAGGTCCAGTCGGGCCTCGGTCGGGAAGTCGATCGTGTGGACGATCTCCTCGGTCTGCTCGCGGACGGCTTCCAACACGTACGGGTTCGAGTGGCCGACGTTCAACACCCCGATGCCGGCGAACATGTCGAGGTACGTGTTGCCGTCGGCGTCTCGGAGCGTCGCTCCCTTCGCCTCCTTGAACGCGACCGGAATGTCGTCCGGGTACGCGACCGCGCTGCTGTCGATCTCCTCTTGCTTTTTCAGGAGCCGCTGCGACTCCGGACCGGGGACTTGGTCGACGCTCGGCTCCTCCGCGAAGTGCAGTTCGTGGATCGGCGGTCCCGCCATGGCTCCACTGATACAATACGTCCACATATGATTGGTGCAACCAGCAATCAATGACAGTGTATACGGAATCCGTTTTCATCGACGGCGAGTGAGCGACGGCCGCCGCCCCGCCCGTCACCGACTCGGAGACGCGTGCCGCCGGGTCCGGCGGCGCAGAACCCATTTAGCGGCGGAGCGACTACGGAGACCGATGGACGACTCGCCTTCCGCGGAGACACGGTCCCGCATTTATACGGCGCCACGGACGGACGTCTCGCAGGATCAAGGGAAGTTTCGGATCCACTTCAACTTCCCCGGCCGGGCGGTCCCCGATCACGACGACCACGGGTACGGCCCGCTCGCCACGGTCGTCGAGTCGTTCATGGACCCGGGGACGCTCATCCGGATGCACCAGCACCGCGACGAGGAGATCATCTCCTGGGTGCCCGCGGGCGTCATGCGCCACGACGACCGCCAGGACAACCGGCTCGTCACCGACTCAGACCACCTGCTGGTGATGGGCGCCGGCAGCGGCTTCTGGCACGAAGAGGAGACGCTGGCCGACGACCTGCCGCTGCGGATGCTCCAGATTTTCGTCCGGCCGCACAGCCTCGGTCTCGAGCCGGAGATCCAGCACGAACCGATCCCCGACCCGGTCGCGAACGAGTGGCGGCACCTGTTCGGTCCCGAGGGGAGCGACGCCCCGCTTTCGGTCCGCAACGAGGTCGATTTCTACGACTGCCGGCTCGACGCCGGCGCCACGACCGCGCTGCCGTCCCGCTCGGGCCGGGACACCTACCTCTACGTCTTCGACGGCGCGGTCGAGGTCGGGGACGAGCCGGTGGGGTACACCGAGAGCGCCCTCGTGATAGACGAGGTCGACGACGACGGCGTGTCCGTCACCGCGACAGCGGACTCCGTCGTCGTCGCGTTCTGCATCGACCCCGACGCCCCGGTCACGCGCCGGGGCACGATCGGTCGCTGACCCGCCGGCGTCGCGACATCGACACCGGAAGTTATCCGTGAGTTGGCCGAACGGGGGCCATGGCGCTCGCAACACCCGACCTCTCAGGTTCGACGGCGTTCATCACCGGGACGACCCGCGGCATCGGCAAGCGGCTCGCGCTCGCGCTCGCCGACTGCGGCTGTAACGTCGTCTCGACCGGGAAAACGACCGACGACGACGACTCCGAACTCGACGGGACGATCGAGCAGACGGCCCGCGAGGTGCGCGAACGCGGACCCGAGGCGCTCGCGCTCGAACTGAACCTGCGCGACGAAGACCGCGTCGAGGCGGTCGTCGAGGCGGCCATCGACCACTTCGGTGAGGTCGACATCGTCATCAACAACGCGAGCGCCATCCAGTTGGCGAACGTCGCCGACCTGCCGGCGAACCGGTTCGACCTGCTGACCGACGTGAACGTCCGCGGGACCCACCTCGTCGCTCACGCGTTCGCGGACCACCTCGCGGGGCTCGACGAGGCGTGGCTCCTGTCGAACTCCCCGCCGGTCGCCGCCGACCGGTCGCCGGGCAAGGCGCCGTACGCGTGGTCGAAGCTCGGGATGTCGTTCATCACGCTCTCGCTCGCCGAGGAGCTGGCGGGGAAGGCCGTCGGCTGTAACACGTTCTGGCCGGTGACCGCCATCGACACCCGCGCGACGCGCTACTTCGGGCTCGGGACCGAGGACGACTGGCGGAGCCCGGAGATCGTCTCCGACGCCGTACTCGAGATCCTCTCGCGAGACCCGTCGGAGTGTACGGGGAACAGCTTCTACGACGAGGACCTGCTCCGCGAGGCGGGCGTCACCGACTTCTCGGCGTACAACGTCACCGACGGCGACCCGGCGCCGATGTCGGCGCGGATGTTCGACTCGACGTTCCAGCGGGAGACGTGACCGCGTCGGCCGAGTCGCGCCCCTCTCTCGCGAGCCCTGATAAACGCGATCCGACCGACAACCTATCCGGGTCGAAGGCGAACGGCGTGTAACGAATGAGCGCACCACGCCGACTGCACGAACTGCTCGAGGGAGGCACCGAACTCAACATCGTCTGTCACGACAATCCCGATCCCGACTGCCTCGCAAGCGCGCTCGCGCTGGGGCGCATCGCGGCGGCCGCCGGTATCGACGAGCGGTACATCCTCTACAGCGGGGACATCTCTCACCAGGAGAACCGGGCGTTCGTGAACCTCCTCGAGATCGACCTCGAACCGTTCACCGTCGAGAGTATCAGGGACCGGCCCGAGGGGTCGCTCCTCGCGTTCGTCGACCACTCGATTCCCGGGCGTAACAACCCGGTCCCCGAAGAGACCCCGGTCGACATCGTGATCGACCACCACCCGGCGGAGGACATCGAGGCGCGGTTCGTCGACCACCGCGAGGAGCTCGGCGCCGCGGCGACGATACTGACGCAGTACGTCCGCGACCTCGAGATAGAGACCGACGACAAGCTGGCGACCGCCCTCCTGTTCGCCATCCGCTCCGACACCCTCGAGTTCCTGCGCGGTACGTCGGCCGCGGAGTACGACGCGGCCGGGTTCCTCCACGACCGCGCGGATCAGGGGATGCTCCGCCGGCTGTCTTCGCCGTCCGTCACCGGGGAGACCCTCGAAGCGATCTCCGCCGCCATCGACAACCGCCGGACGAACGGCGCCGTCTTAATGTCGCACGTCGGACGGACGACCGAGCGGGACTCGCTCCCGCAGGCCGTCGACTACCTCGTGCGGCTGGAGGGGGTCCAAACCGCCATCGTCTTCGGAATCGTCGGAGACACGGTCCACGTCAGCGGGCGGGCTCCCGACGCGCGCGTTCACATCGGCGACGTGTTACGCGAAGCGTTCGACGACGTGGGGAGCGGCGGCGGGCATCACGACGTCGGCGGTGCGCAGCTCCCGCTCGGTATCTTCGCTGACTACGACGCGGACGACGACCGCCTGCTCGACATCCTCGAACGGGTCATCACCGCGCGCCTCGTCGCGGAGCTCAACCTGTCCGATGCGACCGAGGACTGACCCGCGCACCGCCCGCGGTCGGTGCGCGGGTCAGTCCTCGGTCGCATCGGACAGGTTGAGCTCCGCGACGAGGCGCGCGGT
>Ga0102939_1000076_pt1 | contig 30562 bp, 31 predicted proteins | sample SalPon2_B_H2O_MG_FD_78214 | JGI IMG/M metagenome (GOLD analysis project Ga0102939, IMG submission 78214) | Salt pond water microbial communities from South San Francisco under conditions of wetland restoration - Salt Pond MetaG R2_B_H2O_MG | ecosystem: Environmental > Aquatic > Non-marine Saline... | reverse complement strand
GTCCGGGTCACGGTGGTGGCGACCGGTCTAGCGGCCGATCGTCCGGCACAGGAGCCCGAGGCCGCGCCGGCGGCTCGCCTGGTGACCCGCAAGGCGGCCAGCGGGGATCCGGCCAGCGAGACTCCGGAGCGACCCGCGGCCCGGCAGTGGGGTGCCGGCGCCGGCAATGCGGCGGCGGGCAGCGACATGGAGTACCTCGACATCCCGGCATTTCTCCGGCGTCAGGCGGATTGACGTGGCCTGCCGGGCAGGCCGTGTTTCTGCTATGATTGCGCGCCAATTAATCGGGATTCGTTCTGGACAGGGTTGATGATTCGACAACGCACACTTAAAAACAGCATCCGGGCAACCGGTGTCGGGCTTCATACCGGGGAGAAGGTCTACCTGACCCTGCGCCCGGCGCCGGCCAATACCGGGATCCGGTTCTGTCGGGTCGACCTTGATCCAGTGGTCGAAATCGCCGCTGATCCGGAAAACGTGGCCGATACGGTTCTGTCCACCTGCCTGAGCAAGGACGGCGTGCGCGTCGCCACCGTCGAGCACCTGCTCTCGGCGCTGGCCGGGCTTGGTATCGATAATGCCTACGTTGATCTGTCGGCACCCGAAGTGCCGATCATGGACGGCAGTGCCGGGCCGTTCGTGTTTCTCATCCGCTCGGCAGGCAGCCTCGAGCAGGCAGTACCCAAGCGCTTTGTCCGCATCACCCGGCCGCTGACCATCGAGGATCCGGACGGCAAGCGCGTCAGCTTTGCCCCCCACGACGGCTTCAAGGTGAGCTACACCCTCGAGTTCGATCACCCGGTGTTCCGCTCCGGCGAGCGCATCGCCGAGGTGGATTTCTCATCCACGTCCTTCGTCAAGGAGGTCAGTCGGGCGCGAACCTTCGGGTTCATGCGCGATATCGAATACCTGCGGCAGAACAATCTTGCCCTCGGCGGCAGCCTCGACAACGCCATCGTGGTGGACGACTACCGGGTGCTGAACGAGGACGGCCTCAGGTATCAGAACGAGTTTGCCAAGCACAAGATCCTTGACGCCATCGGTGATCTCTACCAGCTCAATCGCAGCCTGATCGGGGCCTTTCATGGGTACAAATCGGGCCATGAGCTGAACAACCGGTTGCTGCGAAAGCTGCTGGTCGAGCGCGATGCCTGGGAAGAGGTGACCTTCGAGGGTGACGAGGTGGCGCCGATCACCTACGATCAGCCGCTACCGGTCACCTGATCCGCCGGGCCGACGCGAGGCCAGGCGTCGCAGTGACGCGGCGAGACGATCGTCGTCCATGCCCCGGGCCGCCGATTCCAGGTGCCGCGCCGTGGACTCGCTCAGGCTGACTCCTCGCCGGGGCGGGCGTGCCGGCGCCGGCGCCGCCAGCCGGATCTGCAGTCGGCCGGGGCGAACACCCAGCGACTCACCGGCCGCTTGCAGCAGGCTCGCCTGACAGGCCCGCAGCGGCGTCGCCCAGGCCGAGCTCTCGGCGGTCACGATCAGCGCCTGCGCGGACAACGAGGCCACCTGCCAGTGGCCATGCAGGCGCGCGGGCAGGACACCGTTAAGCGTGCGGGTGGCCCGCTCGAGCAGCGCGGTCTGGCGCCGGATGGCGCTCATGTCGGTGTTCGACCGCCGCATGATCCCCTGTAAGTGGCCGGGCCCGCCGGCTCCGCGCTCGCTCATCGCCGACTCCTGATTTTCGCCAGTTCAATGCGCTATGATGACGCGTTCATTCTAAAGCGCATTGGATCGGCATGCTCAGCGGAATCGCAAAAAAGGTCCTCGGCACCCGTAACGACCGGCTGGTCAAACGGCTGCGTCGCCAGGTCACTCGCATCAACGCCCTGGAATCGACCATGGAGGCCTTGTCGGACGATGCCCTGCAGGGCATGACCGGCAGTCTGCGCGAGCGGCTGAACGGTGGCGAGCGGCTCGACAACCTGTTGCCGGAGGCCTTCGCGGTGGTCCGGGAGGGCGCTCGGCGCGTGCTTGGACTGCGGCATTTCGATGTGCAGCTGATCGGCGGGATTGTCCTGCATCAGGGGCGCATCGCCGAGATGAAGACCGGCGAGGGGAAAACCCTGGTGGCCACGCTGGCCGTCTATCTCAACGCCCTGTCCGGCGAGGGCGTACACATCATCACGGTCAATGACTACCTTGCCCGGCGTGACGCCGAGTGGATGGGGAGGCTGTACCGCTTTCTGGGCCTCGAGGTGGGCGTTGTCGTGCCCGGCATGGATGGCGAGACCAAGCGCGCCGCCTATCAGGCCGACATCACCTACGGCACGAATAACGAATTCGGCTTTGACTACCTGCGCGATAACATGGCGCTGCGGGCCGAGGATCAGATGCAGCGCGGCCGGCACTTCGCCATCGTTGACGAGGTCGACTCGATCCTCATCGACGAGGCGCGCACGCCGCTGATCATCTCGGGCAAGGCGGAACAGTCCAGCGACCTCTATCTGAGCATGAACCGGATCGTCCCGGCCCTCGAGCCACAGGAAGAAGAGGACGGCCCGGGTGACTACTATCTCGACGAGAAGGCGCGCCAGGCCTTTCTCACCGAGGCCGGCCAGGAGCGGGCCGAGGCGTTGCTGCAGGACGCCGGGCTGCTCAACGAGGGCGAGAGCCTCTACGACGCCCGCAACATCGTCATGGTCCACCACCTGAATGCGGCGCTGCGGGCCCAGGTGCTGTTCCAGCGTGATGTCCACTACCTGGTCCGCGACGGCCAGATCGTCATCGTCGATGAGTTCACCGGCCGGGCCATGCCCGGGCGGCGCTGGTCCGAGGGGCTGCATCAGGCCATCGAGGCCAAGGAGGGCGTCGAGATCCAGGCCGAGAACCAGACCCTCGCCTCGATCACCTTCCAGAACTTCTTCCGGCTCTACGACAAGCTGGCCGGCATGACCGGCACGGCCGATACCGAGGCCTACGAGTTTCAGCACATCTATGGCCTTGAGGTGGCCGTCATCCCCACGCACCGACCCATGGTGCGCAAGGATCACCACGATCTCGTCTTTCTCAATCACGACGACAAGTACCAGGCGATTGTCGACGACATCAAGGACTGCAACGCCCGCGGCCAGCCGGTGCTGGTGGGCACCACCTCCATCGAGAGCTCGGAGCTGATCGCCGGCGCCCTGCGCAAGGCGGGCATCGCCCACGAGGTGCTCAACGCCAAGGAAAACGAGCGCGAGGCGGGCATCATTGCCGAGGCCGGTCAGCCGGGCGCCGTGACCATCGCCACCAATATGGCCGGTCGTGGCACCGACATCGTCCTCGGCGGCAATCTTGATGTCGAAATCGCCGCGCTTGGCGCCGATGCGGACACGGCCCGCTGCGACGAGCTGCGTCATGACTGGCAGGGGCGTCACGATCGCGTGATCGAGGCCGGCGGCCTGCATGTCATCGGCACCGAACGCCACGAGTCGCGGCGGATCGACAACCAGTTGCGCGGCCGCTCGGGCCGTCAGGGCGATCCGGGCTCGACCCGCTTTTTCCTTGCCCTGGACGACAGTCTGTTGCGCATCTTTGCCTCCGAGCGGGTCTCCGCAATGATGCAGCGACTGGGCATGCAGGAAGGCGAGGCGATTGAAAGCGGGATGGTCTCGCGGGTCATCGAGAATGCCCAGCGCAAGGTCGAGGCCCATAACTTTGACATGCGCAAGCACCTGCTCGAGTTCGATGACGTCGCCAATGATCAGCGCAGCGTAGTCTACGCCCAGCGCAACGAATTGCTGGTCTCCGATGACATCTCCGGGACCATCGTCGACATGCAGAACGACGTGCTCGCGGGGCTGCTTGACGAGCATATGCCGCCGGGCACCATCGATGATCAGTGGGATATCCCCGCGCTGGAAGAAGCCCTGCAGGCCCAGTTCGGGGTATCACTGCCGGTGGCGCAGTGGCTGGACGACGAAGATGAGCTGGATCGCGAGGGCGTGCTCGAGCGGCTGCAGCAAGCGGTGGTCGAGCGCTACACCGAAAAGGAAGAGGCGGTGAAGGCCATTGGCGTGGACATGCGCGAGGTCGAGAAAAGCTTTCTCCTGCAGGTCCTTGACAATCAGTGGAAAGAGCATCTGGCGGCCATGGATTTCATGCGCCAGGGCATCGGGCTGCGCGGGATGGCCCAGCGCAATCCCAAGCAGGAGTTCAAGAAAGAAGCCTTTCAGATGTTCCAGGAGATGCTGGACGGCATCAAGCGCGAGACCATCCGCATCCTGTTCAACGTCAATGTGCGCAGCCCCGAGGACGCCCGGGCCGCGGAAACCCAGCGCGAAGCGGAGCGGGCCCGTGCGATGAACTTCGAGCATGCCTCGGCGAGTGCGCTGCAGGCAGGCGAGGAGGCGCCGGCGGCGCGCACCGACGGCGAGACGAGCGGCGATCGTCAGCCTTTCGTGCGCGGCGAGCGCAAGGTCGGTCGCAACGAGGTCTGTCCCTGCGGGTCGGGCAAAAAGTACAAGCACTGCCACGGTCGTCTGTAGCAGGAGGCGCTGGATATGGCTGTCGCCCACTGCGAGCCGCCCGGTCTGCATGCCGTATCCGGCGTGCAGCTGGGCGTGGTGGAGGCCGGCGTGGGCAAGGCCGGCGCCAACGATCTGGTCGTGATGGCGTTGCAGCCCGGCACCCGGGTGGCCGGGGTGTTTACGCGCAACCTGTTCCGGGCGGCGCCGGTGCGCCTTGCCGAGACCAATCTGCGGGATGACGCACCCCGCTATCTGCTGATCAACACCGGCAATGCCAACGCCGGTACGGGGGCGGCGGGCGAGCAGGCGGTCCGCCAGAACTGCGCTGCGCTGGCGCAGCACGCCGGCTGCCGGGCCAGTCAGGTCATTCCGTTTTCCACCGGTGTTATCGGTGAACCGCTACCGGCGGCACGCATTGATGCCGCGCTGCCGGCCGCCCTCGAGGCCCTGCAGGCCGATCACTGGGCACGCGCCGCCGATGCCATTCGCACCACCGATACCCGCGCCAAGGGGCGCAGTCGGCGTCTGGCCCTGAGTGGTGGCGAGGTCACGCTCACCGGCATTGCCAAGGGCTCGGGCATGATCCGGCCGGATATGGCGACCATGCTGGCGTATATCGCCACGGACGCGGCGATCGACACGGCAACGCTGCGACGACAACTGCGCGATGCGGTGGCGGTCAGCTTTAACCGCATCACCGTCGATGGCGATACCTCCACCAACGATGCCTGTCTGCTCATGGCCACCGGCGCCAGTGGAGTGCAGCCGGACGGCGCGGCTGACGAACGGCGTTTCGCCGAGGCCCTGGCCGAGCTGTGCACCGAACTGGCCCGCGAAATCGTTGCCGATGGCGAGGGAGCGACGCGGGAGGCGGCCGTCCGGGTCACCGGCGCTGCCAGTGTCGGCGAGGCCGAGCGGGTTGCGTTTACGGTAGCGGAATCGCCGCTCTTCAAGACGGCGCTGTTCGCGGGTGACCCGAACTGGGGCCGGATCCTGGCGGCGGTGGGTCGCGCTGGCGTCGCCGATCTGGACGTCGATCGTGTCCGCATCGAGCTCGGTGATTGTCCCGTGGCGGAGAATGGCGGACTGAGCCCCGACTATGACGAGGCACGGGCGGCCCGTCACATGGCGGCCGATCATGTCGCCCTGGCCATTGAGCTGGACCGCGGCGATCGAGAGGCCACGGTCTGGACCTGTGACCTGTCCTACGACTACGTCCGCATCAATGCCGAATACCGCAGCTGATCCGGCCCGGTTGTCGGTGGCGGTGGGCGTGATCCGAGACGCCAAGGGGCGGGTGCTTGTCAGCCGTCGTTCGGCCGACCGCCACCAGGGCGGGTGCTGGGAGTTTCCCGGCGGCAAGGTCGATGCCGGCGAGTCGGTGGATGCGGCGCTGGCCCGCGAGCTCGATGAGGAGCTGGGCATTACGGTGTCCGCCACCGAACCATTGATCGACATCGCCCATGACTACCCCGAGCGGCAGGTGTGGCTGCAGGTCCGCAACGTCGATTGGCACGGCACGCCGAGCGGGCGCGAGGGGCAGCCGCTTCGCTGGGTGGCACCCGAGGCCCTCGACCCGGATGACTTCCCGCGCGCCAATCGGCCCATCATCGCGGCCCTGCGCCTGCCCCCCGAGTACGTGATCAGCCCCGACAGCGAGGCCCCGGCGCCATGGCTGGCCGCGCTCGACCGCACGCTGGCCGCCGGCGCTCAGTTGATTGGCTTTCGGGTGCGGCTGACCGGGGCGCCCCGGCGGGCGCTGGCCCGGGAGGCGCTGGCACGCTGCCGGGCCGCCGGCGCGTCGCTGATGATCAGCGGCAGCGCGGCCGAAGTCCGTGATCTCGGCGCTGCGGGTCTGCACATGACCGCCGGGCAGCTGGCCGCCTGCACCGCGCGGCCGCTGCCCGATTCCTACTGGCTGGCGGCCTCCTGCCACGGTCCCGAGTCGCTTCGCCAGGCCGCCGCCTGCGGGGCGGATTTTGCGGTGCTCAGCCCCGTGCAGACCACCACGAGCCATCCCGGGGCCACTCCCCTTGGCTGGCCGACCTTCGCGCACTGGACGGCCCGGGCGAGTGTCCCGGTCTACGCGCTGGGTGGACTGCAGGCCGGTGACCGGGCAACCGCCCGCCGCCACGGCGGACAGGGCGTGGCCGGCATTACCGGCCTGTGGGATCAGCGCGTGGCGTCGTCGTCATCATCCGGCAGCGCCGGGTCGCCGGGGATCTGATGGCGCTCGTCAAGCCAGTCACCCAGATCGATCATGCGGCAGCGTCGCGAGCAGAAGGGCCGGTAGACGGATTCCTCGGTCCAGACCACCGGCTGGCCGCATTGCGGGCAGGCGACGCTGGGGGAGTTGTCAGATGGCACAGCGCTCAAGGATGAAGGGGACATCGTCGTTGACCTGATTGGGACGTTCGCCCTGCAAGGGCTGTTCAAGAAAGCGGATGTTGCAGAAGTGTCGGCTGCCGCTGACCTCGGGGTAGCACTGGGTTGATCGCGGCAGCTGCACCCGCAGCATTTGATACCGCGTCTCGCGGTCCAGGCTGGCCTGAAAGGTGCCGCCATCGGCTACTTCATCCACGGGATCCGCGCTTTCGCGCAGCAGCCGCAACACCAGGGCCGTGCCCTGATCCATGAGCCGGAAGGCACCATGCCACTGCTCGAGCAGTCCCCGGCGGTGGTCACTGTCGCTTTCCAGCCAGAGGTGATAGGCGGGCAGGTCAAAGGCACAGGTGCCACCCGGAACGCCGGCGCGCTGCTCGATACTGGTCAGAAATTCATTGTTGCGCACAATCGAGGGGGTGCCCGTCGGCGCCTCTCGAAGTTCGCTGGCAATGTCGCGGCACTCGATGAGCACCGGCTCGAGGCGGCGCTCATCCACCTCGGGAGAGGCCTTGAGCTTGTCGAGACTGCTGAGGATGCGCTCGAGCTCTTTTTGCAGCTCCGAGCGGACATCACTGCGCCTCAGGAGTGCGGCGACATCCAGCAGGGCGTCCACCCCGGCGCGGGTATGCCAGGGGGTATCGCCGGAGCGGCCGAAGCGCAGATTGCGGAACAGGAATTCCAGCCGCAGGAAGGTGCGCATCCGCTCGTTGAGCGGATACTCATAGATCATCAGATCGGTTTCGCTGCTGGTCGTATCCACGCTCGCCCCCTGTTCGTCCGCCCTGATTGTGGCGCAGATGCTCGGGCGGCACAAAACGGGGGCCGTTACAGGTCCTGGCCGGCCTGCTGGCAGTACTGGCGATGCAGGCTCGCCACGCGGGCATCCAGCGCCGCCCGGTCGGTGTCGTTGCGGATGACATCGTCAGCCAGTGCCAGTCGGGCGTCGCGTGCTGCCTGACTGGCAAGAATACGCTCGGCTTCGGCTGGCGAGGTGCCGTCGCGGGCCATCAGGCGCTCGCGCTGCTGCTGCACCGGCGCATCGACCACCAGGATCCGGTCCATGCAATCCGTCCACCCGGCCTCGACCAGCAGGGGGACGACGAGGATGGCGTAGGGTGCGTCCACACGGGCGAGCGCGGCGGTGGCGGCGCGGCGGATTCGCGGGTGGGTGATGGCCTCGAGATCGCGTCGTGCCTCGGGATCGGCAAAGATCCGCGCCCGCAGAGCGGCCCGATCGAGATGTCCGTGCGCGTCGATCACGCCATCGCCGAAGCGCTCGCGCACCGCCTGCAGCCCGTCGCTGCCGGGTTCGACCACGGCCCGGGCGAGGACATCGGTGTCGATGATCGCCGCGCCATGTGCCTCGAAGCCCTGGCTCACGGCGGTTTTGCCACTGGCGATGCCGCCGGTGAGTCCGACCACGAGCGCGGGGCGATCAGGACGTGGGGGTTGGTTGGGTTGCATGCCGACAGTCTAATCCCTCGGCGGGATCCGTGGGGCATCAGATGACCGAGCCCAGCTGGAACACCGGCAGATAGAGCGCCAGCACCAGCGTGCCGACTAAAAGCCCCAGCAGGCTCATGATCAGGGGCTCCAGGGCACTGCCCAGGGTGTCGACGCCCTGGCGGACCTCGTCATCGCGGCGATCGGCGATACGCTCGAGTACCGCAGGCAGCCGCCCGGCGGCCTCACCCGTGGCGATCATGCGTGCGGTGCTGGGCGCAAAGCAGCGCGTGCGCTCAATGGCGAAGGCCAGCGAGCGGCCGTCCCGCAGTTCCTCGCTCATGTGCCTGACCGCACGCTGATAGGGCCGCGTGCCGAGGGTGTCGGCAACGCTTGGCAATGCCTCGGCGAGCGGGGCACCCGCCTGCATGAGCAGGGCAAGGGTGCGGGCAAATCGCACCGTCTCCGCGCCCGCGATCAAGGCGCCGGTGATCGGCAGTGCCAGCTTCACCCGGTCGCCCAGATCGCGGACGGCCGGATAGCGTCGCGCCAGGACAAGCCCGGCCAGCCCCACGCCGAGGCCCGCGAGTAACGCCGTCCAGCCATCCGCGCGCAGCCACTCCGACAGGGCGATGATCTGGCGCGTAAACCGCGGCAACTCGGCGCCGAATCCACTGAACAGTGACTCGAACCGCGGCACGACGAACATCAGCAGTGCGGCGCTCACGCTCAGTGCCACAAGCAGCACGATCGCCGGATAGAGCATGGCGTGACGCAATCGGTGGCGCAGGGCGTCGGCGCGTTCGCGGTCATCGGCAATGCGCTCGAGCAGGGTGTCGAGCTGACCGGACTGCTCGCCGGCCCGGACCAGGCCGCGGACCAGCGGGTCGAAATGCGCGGGATGCCCGGCCATGGCCACCGACAGCGGTGTCCCCGCGGCGACCGCCTCGCGCAGCGCCTCGGCAAGGCGCCTCAACCCGGCGTGTTTTTCCTCGCGCGCGATCAGGGTGATGGCCTCGATGAGTGGGACGCCGGCGCGGCTCAATGTCGCGAGCTGGCGCAGCAGGGCATTGATCTGACGGGTCCCGACCCGCGGGTTTTCCGGCACAAACAGCCGCTCGAGCAGGGCGGGAAGCATGAAGGCGGCGCCCAGTGCCAGGCCCTGATTGCTCAGCTGACGCTGCAGCTGAGCCGAATCGGCCGCCAGGCTGAGGCCGGCGCGCCGGCGCCCGTCAATGTCGTGGCCATGCCAGATGAATGCCCGGGGCGTTGCCATCAGCGGGTGACCCGGTCGACTTCTTCGAGACTGGTCAGACCCTGCGCCGCCTTGGCGAGGCCGGCGTCGCGCAGAGTCTGCCGCGAGGTGGGCGTCGACGCCGGAACGGGATCGCGATCGACGTCGGCCTCGAGCAGTCCCGCCGCGACGGCGGCCGATACCGGCAGGAGCTCGTGGATGCCCACACGCCCGCGATAGCCGTGATGACAGCGCGGGCAGCCACCGGGCTCAAAGTACCCGTCGGCGCTGGCCGCCGGTCGTCGGCAGTGGGGGCAGAGCCGGCGGATGAGTCGCTGGGCGCTGATCAGGGTGAGCGAAGCGGCAATGCTCCAGCGCGGGATGCCCATGTTGACCAGGCGTGTGATCGCCCCCGCGGCATCGTTGGTGTGCAGCGTCGAGAGCACCCGGTGCCCGGTCTGGGCGGCCTTGATGGCGATCTCGGCGGTTTCGCGGTCGCGGATCTCGCCGACCATCATGACATCGGGGTCCTGGCGCAGGAATGCCCGCAGCAGGGGCGGAAAATCGAGCCCGATCCGGTGGTTGACGCCGATCTGGTTGATGCCCGGCAGCTTGATCTCGACCGGGTCTTCGACGCTGAGGATGTTGCGGCTGCTGTGATTGAGCTGCTGCAGGGCACTGTAGAGCGTGACGGTCTTGCCCGAGCCGGTGGGCCCGGTGACCAGGATCATGCCATGGGGCCGGTCGATGGCATCCCGGTAGACCGCGATCTGATCGGCGTCCATGCCCAGGCTGTCGAGATCCAGCGCCGTCGCCGCGGCGTCGAGAACCCGCAGCACCAGCTTTTCACCGAACAGCGTCGGCAACGTGCTGACGCGGAAGTCGACGCCGCCGGATTCGGTCTCAAAGCGCAGCCGCCCGTCCTGGGGCAGCCGTCGCTCGGCGATGTCCATGCGCGCCATGACTTTGACGCGGGCGGCAAGCCGATCGGCCATGTCGCGGGGTGGCCGGGTGACCTCGTGGAGCATGCCGTCATGGCGGAAGCGGACCCGGCAGTGGCGCTCGAAGGGCTCGAGATGGATATCCGAAGCCTGCTCGCGGATCGCCCGGCGCAGCAGTTCGTTGATATAGCGGATGACCGGCGTGTCGTCCTCGCCATTCGGGACGGGCGCGTCCTCCACCGCTTCGGCGCGGGCCGCCGTGACCAGCTCGTCGGTGGCGCCGTCGACGCCCTCGGTCAGTCGTGCGATGCGTGCGCTCAAGTGATCATCATCGGCGAGCACCGGTGCCACGGGCAGGCCGGCATGGAAACGCAGCTCGTCGAGTGCCGCCGTATTGGCGGGGTCGGAAACCGCGATCTGCAGGATGCCGTCACGCCAGCGCAGCGGCAGGGCGTGGTGACGCTGGATGAGGTCGGGATCCACCCGCTCGAGCAGTTCGGGCGCCGGCTCGAGGGCCGCCTCGCCGACCCGTTCGATGCCAAAGACACGGGACGCCGCTTCGGCGATGACGGCGGGTGCCAGGACCTCGCTGTCGATCAGCTGCTGGACGAGCGGGCGTCCGGATTGACGGGAATCGGCGACGAGTCGATCGGCGGTTTCCGGCGTCAGCGCGGCCCACTCGACAAGCCGTCGGGCCAGGGCCGGGCGATGATCGGCGGGTTCCATGCGGCCTCTCCCGCAGCGGCAGGGACCGGCATGGTCGCCAAGGCCGTGGGGTGGGTGTCGCGGGCTGGATCACAGAATGCGATCAGGCCAGGGGAAATGGTCGGAGTAGCAGGATTCGAACCTACGACCTCTGCCTCCCGAAGGCAGCGCTCTACCAAGCTGAGCTATACTCCGACTGTCGGTCAGTAGTCGCGGCCCACCGCGAACGCGGCGAGGCGTTCGAGGGCCGTGCGGAACGGGGTCGGTTCGAGGGCCGAAAGCGCCTCGCCGGCAAGGTCGGCCTCCCGCTCCGCAAGCCCGCGAGTATAGGTAATCGAGTCGGTCCGCGCAATCGCCGCCACCACGGCGTCGATGTCATCGCGCCCACCGTTTTCAATGGCATCGCGAACGATGGCGCGCTCGGCTGGCGCGGCGTTCGCCATGCAGTGGATGAGCGGTAGCGTTGGTTTGCCCTCGGCCAGATCATCGCCGATGTTCTTGCCAATGGTGGCTGCATCGCCGTCATAGTCCAGCGCGTCGTCGGCCAGCTGAAAAGCGATGCCCAGGTGGTGGCCGTAGGCGGCCGCGGCCGCGACGCGACTGGCGTCATCGGGATGGTTGATTTCCACCGCCAACCGGCAGCCGGCCTCGAACAGGACGGCGGTCTTGCGGTCGATCACCTGCTGGTAGCGCGCCTCGGTCACGTCCGGGTCGTGGACATGCATGAGCTGCATGACCTCGCCCTCGGCGATGCGGTTGGTGGTTCGCGAGAATCGCGCCATCACCGCCATGTCGTCGAGCTCGACCATCATCTCGAACGCGCGTGTGTAGAGGAAATCGCCCACCAGCACGCTCGCCTCGTTGCCCCAGATCCGGTTTGCGGTATCGCGTCCGCGCCGCACGGCGGACTCGTCCACCACATCGTCGTGGAGCAGGGTTGCGGTATGGATCAACTCGAGGGTGGCCCCCAGCAGCGCGTGCCGATCGTCGTTGCCCGGATGGCCGACCGCCCGCGCCATGAGCAGCGCCACCATGGGGCGCAGGCGCTTGCCGCCGCCGCCGATGATGTACTGACCGAGCTGATTGATCAGCGCCACCTCCGACTGGAGCCGGTCCTTGATGATCCCGTCCACAGCGGACATGTCGTCCGCGACGGGCTGGCGAATGGCGGCGATCTCCATGCGGGTGACGTCTCGAGACACAGTGGTTCGAGGATGCTAGGAAGGCCACCCGGGGGTGTCAAGCGCGCTCAACCCGCCGCGTTGACCCCGCGGGAGAATGCGACTATCCTTCCACGGTTTTGGAACAACCTTCTGGAGTCGGTGGGATGTACGCGGTAATCAAGTCGGGTGGCAAGCAGTATCGAGTCGCCGAGGGCGATCTCCTGCGGGTCGAGAAGCTCAATGCCGAGGCCGGCGACACCGTTCGTTTCGATGAGGTGCTGCTGGTCGCCGACGGTAACGACGTCAAGGTCGGCACGCCGCGGCTTGAGGGGGGTGCGGTGTCGGCCGAGGTCGTCTCCCAGCAGCGCGCCCGCAAGATTGAGGTGGTCAAGTTCAAGCGCCGGCAGGACTATCAGCGTCACTACGGCCACCGGCAGCATTACACCGAAGTGCGCATTACCGGCATTCAGGCGGGCTAGTCAGCCCCGGCAACGGAGACAGTAGCAATGGCACATAAAAAGGCAGGCGGCAGTACGCGCAACGGCCGCGACTCGCATTCCAAGCGGCTCGGCGTGAAGCGCTTCGGCGGCCAGGCGGTCAGCGCCGGCAGCATCATCGTGCGCCAGCGTGGCACTCACTTCCACGCCGGGCAGAATGTGGGGATCGGCAACGACCACACTCTGTTCGCCAAGGTTGACGGCAATGTGGTGTTCGCCCGCAAGGGCCCGCTCAAGCGCCGGGTCGTGAGCATTCAGCCGGCGGCCTGATCGCCGTCGGCAGATTGCCCGATACGGCCCCGCCACGAGCGGGGCTTTTTGATGGTAGCGCCGGGATAGTCAATGAAATTCGTGGACGAGGCGAGCATACGCGTGACAGCCGGCGACGGCGGCAATGGTTGCGTGAGCTTTCGTCGCGAGAAGTACGTCCCGCGTGGCGGCCCGGATGGCGGTGACGGCGGCCATGGGGGCAGTGTCTGGCTTGAGGCCGACTCCGGGCTGAATACACTGGCCGATTTCCGCCACTCGCGCCGCTTTGGTGCTGAGCGGGGGCACGACGGCCAGGGCCGGCAGCGGACCGGCCGCTCGGGCGAGGATGTCACCGTGCCGGTGCCCGTGGGCACGCTGGTGAGGGACCGCGACACCGAGGAGGTGATCGGTGACCTGACCGCCCACGGCAAGCGTCTGTGCGTTGCCGAAGGTGGCCGCGGCGGGCTTGGTAACGTCCATTTCAAAAGCGCCACCAACCGGGCGCCGCGGCGCGCCGTCCCGGGGACTGATGGCGAGCGGCGCGAGTTGGCCCTCGAGCTGCAGTTGCTGGCCGACGTCGGCCTACTGGGGCTGCCCAATGCCGGCAAGTCGACCCTGCTGCGGGCCATTTCCGCGGCGCGGCCGCGGGTGGCGGACTACCCCTTCACAACGCTTCATCCCGGTCTCGGGGTGGTCCGCATCGGACCGGGCAGCAGTTTTACCGTGGCCGACATCCCCGGGCTGATCGAGGGCGCCGCCCACGGTGCCGGGCTGGGGACGCGGTTTCTGCGCCATCTGGCGCGGACCCGCCTGTTGCTGCATCTCGTCGACATTGCCGGTATCTATGACGGCCGCGATCTGGCCGCCGACGTGCGTACCGTGGCCGACGAGCTGAGCGCCTACGGACAGGACCTGGCCACACGCCCGCGCTGGCTGGTGGTCAACAAATCGGATCTCTTTCCCGAAGAGGACCGGCCCGGCGTGGTGGCATCGCTGCGCGAATCGCTGGGTTGGGACGGGCCGCTTTATCTGATTTCCGCGGAAACCGGCGCAGGCACCGATGCCCTGTGTCAGGCGGTCATGCAATCGCTGCAGGACGATGATGAGCACCGCTGACCCGCGGGAGCGACGCCGCTGGGTGATCAAGGTGGGCAGTGCGCTGGTCACCGATAATGGCCGTGGACTGGACCATCGACGCATCGCCGACTGGGGGCGCCAGATCGTTGCGGCGCGGGCACAGGGTATTGACGTGGTTCTGGTATCGTCGGGGTCCATCGCCGAGGGGCTGCGGCGGCTTGGCTGGGCCCAGCGTCCCAGCGCGCTGCATCAGCTGCAGGCGGCAGCGTCGGTCGGGCAGGCCGGCCTCGTGCAGGCCTACGAGGGTGGCTTTCAGCGGTTTGACGTGCGCACCGCACAGGTGTTGCTTACCCACGAGGACCTTGCCGATCGCAAACGCTATCTCAACGCGCGGGTCACCCTGCGCGCGCTGCTCGAGCTGGGTGTGGTGCCGATCGTCAACGAAAACGACACCATCGCCACCGACGAAATCCGCTTTGGCGACAATGACACCCTGGCGGCGCTGGTCAGCAACCTGATCGAGGCGGACGAGCTGGTAATCCTGACCGACCAGGCCGGGCTGTTCGAGGCGGATCCCCGGGCCCATCCCGATGCCCGCCTGATCGATCGGGCCGCCGCCGAGGACGAGTCGCTGGAGCAGCTGTGCTCGGACGCGCCGGGCGTGCTGGGCAGTGGCGGCATGCGGGCCAAGGTCACCGCGGCACGACGCGCCGCGCGGGCGGGCGCCCTGACCCGGATTGCCTCAGGGCGCGAGGCGGATGTGCTGATGCGCATCGCCGCTGGCGAGTCGGTGGGCACCCGGCTGGAGCCCTCGCGCGAACCGCTGCTCGCGCGTAAGCAGTGGATTGCCGGTCAGCTTCAGGTCCGCGGGCAGCTGCATCTGGATGCCGGTGCCGCCAGAGTGCTGCTCGGGCATGGCCGAAGCCTGCTACCGGTGGGGGTGACCGCGGTGGAGGGCGCATTCCGGCGGGGCGACATGGTGGCATGCCTGGATCCGGACGGCCGTGAGGTGGCGCGCGGTCTGGTCAACTACGACGCGGCTTCGGCCCGGCAGATTGCCGGTCAGCCGAGTCACGCCATCGAGCGAATTCTCGGTTATCTTGCCGAGTCGGAGGTCATTCACCGGGACAATCTGGTACTGACCGACCCGGTGTGATCAGCCGATGGCGCTAGCCGATCTGCTTGATCTGCTGAGCGAGCCGGCTCTTATGGCGAGCGGCCTTGTTCTTGTGGATGACGCCGCGCGTGGCCATCCGGTCGAGCACCGGAACGGCGGCTGCGTAGGCGGCCTCGGCAGCGGCCTTGTCGCCCTTGGCGACGGCGCTCGTCACCTGCTTGAGCTTGCTGCGCATCATCGACCGGCGGGCCTGATTGTGGCGGCGCTGCTGTTCGGCCTGACGAGCCCGTTTGCGGGCGGAGGCGATATTGGCCAACGTGCTACTCCTGTTGAGTCTCTAGCGTGAGAAAGAGCGGTAATATGCGAAGGCAGCGCCCGAATGTCAACTCATAAAGGGGTCAAGCCGGCGATGCGTTTGTGGCAGTCGTTAATGACCTTCGGCAGCTGGACGCTCGTCTCGCGGGTCATGGGGCTGGCCCGGGACATTGTGCTGGGTGTGACCTTCGGGCCGTCGGCGGCAACGGATGCGTTTTTCGTCGCCTTCAAGATCCCCAACTTTTTGCGCCGGCTCTTTGCCGAGGGTGCCTTTCAGCAGGCATTCGTCCCGGTGCTGGCCGATGCCCGCCACCAGGGTGGTGACGCCGCCGTTCGACAGCTGCTCGGACGGGTCAGTGGCTGTCTGGCCGTCATCCTGCTTGCCCTGACCGCGCTCGCCATACTGGGCTCACCGGCGCTGGTGCGCGTGTTTGCCCCGGGTTTCGTCGATCAGCCCGAGCAGCTTGCCCTGACCGCCGAGATGCTTCGCCTGACCTTTCCCTATCTGCTGCTGATTGCACTGACCGCGGCGGCGGCGGCCGTGCTCAATACCTACCAGTCCTTCGGCCCGCCGGCGTTCGCCCCGGTGCTGCTCAATCTCTGCCTCATCGCAGCGGCGATTGGGCTGGCTCCGCGCCTTGAGGTGGGCGTGATGGCCCTAGCGCTGGCGGTGCCGGTGGCCGGGATCCTGCAGCTGGCGGTTCAGTTGCCGTTTCTGTGGCGACGCGGGGTGCTGGCCGCGCCCTGGCCGCGCTGGTCCGATCCGGGGGTACGCCGCATCCTGCGTTTGATGGGGCCAACGCTGTTCAGTACCTCGGTCCAGCAGATCAACCTGCTGCTCGACACCATCCTTGCGTCGTTCCTGGTGGTGGGCTCGATCAGCTGGCTCTACTGGTCCGACCGGCTCATGGAATTCCCCCTGGGGGTGTTCGGGATCGCGCTGGGGACGGTCATCCTGCCGCGGTTGTCGGCCCAGCACGCCGAGGCCGGTGCCGAGCGCTTCAATGCCACGCTGGACTGGGCGCTGCGGCTGGCGCTGGTGATCATCGCGCCGGCCACGCTGGGGCTTGTGCTGTTGGCATCGCCGCTGCTGGCCACGCTGTTCGGCTATGGCGAGTTCGGGGCTGCCGATGTCGCCGCCGCCCACTGGAGTCTGATGGCGTATGGCCTGGGCCTGTTCGGCTTCGTGCTGGTCAAGGTGCTGGTCCCGGGGTACTTCGCGCGGCAGGACACCCGCGGCCCGGTGCGCTATGCGGTCATCGCGATGGCCGTGAACATGGTGCTCAGCGTCACGCTGGTGGTGTTGCTCATCGGCACGGGCATTGCCCATGCCGGCCTGGCGCTGGCGACGGGCCTGGCCGCCTGGGTCAACGCCGGGCTGCTGTTCCGCGGCCTGCGCCGTCAGGGCGTCTATCGGCCGCTGCCCGGCTGGTGGCGACTGAGCGGCCAGGTCGCAGCGGCACTGGCGGCGATGGCGCTGGGGTTGCTGGCCACGGCCGGGGAGCTGTCCCTGTGGCTGGGGCTTGACGCGCTCGGGCGCATGGCCCGGCTGGCCGGCGTAATCGCCCTCGGCGCCGGGGTCTACGCGCTGGTCCTGTGGCTGTTCGGCCTGCGGCCGGCCGCATTCCGCGAGCCAACGGCATGAACATGGCTGGATGGCCACCGGCTCCCGTATACTACGCAATGATCATGATCGGGTTGGATACAGAGCATGGAACTCATCCGCGGCGCGCATAACCTCGAGCAGCGGCATCGGCCGTGTGTGGCCACCATCGGGACTTTCGACGGCATTCATCGCGGGCACCAGGCGGTCATCGAGGCCCTGCACGCGGCCGGCCGCCGCCTGCAGCGCCCGGCCACCGTCATTCTGTTCGAGCCCCAGCCGCGCGAATTCTTTACCCCGGATCGCGCCCCGGGGCGCATTACCCGACTGCGCGACAAGCTGCGCATCCTCGAATCCCTTGGTGTCGAGCGCACGCTCTGCCTGCGCTTTGACCGTCGTCTTGCCCGGGAGCCGGCGGAGGATTTCATGCGTCGGCTGCTGGTTGACGCGCTGGATGTGCGCTTTCTGATGGTGGGCGATGATTTCCGCTTCGGGCACCGGCGCCGCGGCGATTTCGCCATGCTCCAATCGGCAGCGCAAACCTTCGGTTTTGAGCTCGAGCGCATGCCCACCGTCCACGACGGCGACGCGCGGGTCAGCAGTACCCGCGTTCGCGACGCCCTCGAGGCCGGTGAACTGGCTACCGCCGAGCGCCTGCTTGGCCATCGCCTGCGCATTGCCGGGCGTGTCGCCCATGGCGAGGCGCTGGGTCGCGAGCTCGGCTGGCCGACGGCCAACCTGCGGTTCGGTGCCCATCCGCCGCCCATGCGCGGGATCTTCAACGTCCGCGTCCATGGCCTGGGCGAGCCGCGTCCCGGCGTTGCCAGTCTGGGCACCCGCCCCACCGTCAATGGGGTGGAGACACTGCTCGAGACGTATCTGCTGGATTTCTCCGGCGATCTCTACGGGCGTCCCATCGAAGTCGAGTTTCTGGCCCGGCAGCGCGGTGAGGAGCACTTCGACGGGCTCGAGGCCCTTAAAGAACAGATTGCCGCGGACGTCGCCGCGGCCCGGACGTGGTTTGTTGACCACGGTTATCTCACAGCCAACAGCGCAGGATGAATCCGTGAGCGATTACAAGGACACCCTCAATCTTCCACAGACCGCATTCCCGATGCGCGCCGGTCTTGCCAAAAGCGAGCCCCGGCGTCTGGCGCGCTGGCGCGAGGAGGGGGTCTACGAGCGCCTGCGTGAAGCCCGCAGCGGCCGGACCCGCTATGTCCTGCATGACGGCCCACCCTATGCCAACGGCAGCATCCACATCGGCCATGCGGTCAACAAGATCCTCAAGGACGTGATTGTCAAAAGCCGCAGCCTGGATGGATACGACTCGGTCTACGTGCCGGGCTGGGACTGTCACGGCCTGCCCATCGAGCACAAGGTCGAGCAGACCATTGGCAAGGCCGGCGAGGCGGTCAGCAATCGGGCCTTTCGTGACGCCTGCCGCGAGTTTGCCGCCGAGCAGGTGGCCGGGCAGAGCGAGGACTTTCAGCGCCTGGGCGTGCTCGGTGACTGGCACAACCCGTACCTGACCATGGCGCCCGGCACCGAAGCGAACATCCTGCGCGCCCTGGGCGGGATCGTGCGCAAGGGTCATCTCAAGCGCGGCTTCAAGCCGGTGCACTGGTGCACGGACTGCGGCTCGGCGCTGGCCGAGGCCGAGGTGGAGTACGAGGCGCATACCTCGCCGGCCGTCGACGTGCGGTTTCGGGCGGTGGACGGCGAGGGCCTGGCGCGGCGCTGTGGCGCCGGTGTCGATGGGGGTGACGCGCCGGTCTCGGTGATGATCTGGACGACCACGCCGTGGACGATCCCGGCCAATCAGGCGGTGGCGCTGCACCCGCAGCTCGATTACGTACTGGTGTCCGTGGAGCATGGCCGGGAGTACCTGCTGCTGGCCGAGGCCCTGCACGAGACGGCGCTGGGCCGCTACGGCGTCGAGCATTTCGGCATTGTCGGCCGATGCCGCGGCGAGCATCTCGAGGAACTGAGCGTGGTCCATCCGTTCCTCGACCGCCACGTCCCGCTGATCATGGGCGAGCACGTCACCACCGAGGCCGGCACCGGCGCGGTGCATACGGCGCCGGATCATGGTGCCGACGATTTCGAAGCGGGCCAGGCCTATCACCTCCCGCTGGAAAACCCGCTCGATGACGCGGGACGCTTTCGCGCCGGCGAATTCGCCGGGCAGTTCGTCTTTGATGCCAACCGCGCGATTGTCGAGCGCCTGGAGGCGGCGGGGGCCCTCGCCCACCATGAGCCTTACGCCCATAGCTATCCGCATTGCTGGCGGCACAAGACACCGATCCTGTTCCGCGCGACGCCGCAGTGGTTCCTCAACCTCGAGGCCTCGCAGGTGCGTGAGCGCACCCTCGAGGCGCTGCCGGGGGTGAACTGGCATCCGTCCTGGGGCGAGGAGCGTATGGCCGCCATGGTGGCCAACCGCCCCGAGTGGTGTATCTCGCGGCAGCGCAACTGGGGTGTGCCGATTGCCCTTTTCATCGATCGTGAGACCGGCGAACCCCACCCGCAGACCGATGAGCTGATTGAGGCGGTGGCGCAGCGCATGGAGCAGGACGGGATCGATGCCTGGTTCGAACTCGACGCCGGGGAGTTACTTGGCGACGAGGCCGGGCGCTACGAGAAGGTCACCGATATCCTCGACGTCTGGTTCGATTCCGGCACGACCCATGCCACCGTCCTGCGCGGTCGGGACGACCTGCAGTGGCCGGCGGATCTGTACCTTGAGGGCAGCGACCAGTACCGGGGCTGGTTCCAGTCCTCGCTGCTCACCGGGATGATGATCGACGGCAAACCGCCTTACAAAAGCGTGCTCACCCACGGCTTCACGGTGGATGAACAGGGCCGCAAGATGTCGAAATCGCGCGGCAATGTCATCGCGCCCCAGTCGGTCATGAACGCGTTGGGGGCGGATATCCTGCGACTCTGGGTGGCATCATCGGATTACACCGGCGAGATTGCCGTCTCGGACGATATCCTCAAGCGCACCGCCGATGCGTACCGCCGACTGCGCAATACCGCGCGCTTTCTGCTTGCCAACCTGAATGGCTTCGAGCCCGGGGCGAATGCCGTGGCGCCGGCGGATATGCTGGCGCTGGATCGCTGGGTGATCGACCGTGCGCTGCAGCTGCAGGACGCCATCATCGCCGATGCCGAGCGCTTCGACTTTCATCAGCTCTACCAGCGCGTCCACCACTTCTGCGTGCTGGATCTGGGCGGGTTCTATCTGGATATCATCAAGGATCGTCAGTACACCACCGGCGCGGACAGCATCGCGCGGCGCTCGGCGCAGACGGCCATGTGGCATATCGCCGAGGCGCTGGTGCGCTGGCTCATGCCGGTGCTCTCGTTCACCGCCGACGAGATCTGGGAGCACCTGCCCGGCGAGCATGCCGGCACGGTGCTCGAGGCCGAGTGGTATGACGGGCTTGTGGCGCTTGACGACCCGCTGATGGATCGGGCTTTCTGGGACGACGTTCTGACATTGCGCGATGCCGTGGCGAAGCGCATTGAGGCCATGCGTCAGGATCAGCAGCTTGGGGCAACGCTGGAGGCCGAGGTCGATCTGTACTGTCCCGAGCCGCTGGCCGCGCGCTGGCAGTCCCTGGGCGAGGAGCTGCGGTTTGTGCTGATCACCTCGGCGGCGCGGGTTCATGCCGCCGGCGAGGCCGATGCCCGGGCTGAGACGGCGCATCTGGCCGACGGAACGCGGTTTGCCTTCAGCGTGCAGCCCAGCACCCACGCCAAGTGCGAGCGTTGCTGGCACCGGCGCTCCGATGTGGGGCTCGACCCGCAGTATCCGACGATCTGCTCGCGCTGCGTGGGCAACATCAGCGGCGACGCCGAGACGCGCCGGTTCGTGTGATGCGCAGCGGACTGCGCTTCGGGCTGTTGCTGGGTCTGGCGGTGCTGGTGCTGGATCAGGCCAGTAAGTGGCTGGCCTTCAACAGCCTCTCGCCCTATACGCCCGAAGCGCTGCTGCCGCTGGTCAATCTGACCCTCGCGTTCAATACCGGGGCGGCGTTCAGTTTTCTGGCCGATGCCGCCGGCTGGCAGCGCTGGCTGTTGATCGGTATTGCGGGTGCGGTCAGCCTCTACCTGTTGCACTGGTTGCGCGGCCTGGCTGGTGGGCGGCGTCTCGAGGCCGCCGGCCTGGGGCTGATCCTGGGCGGCGCAGTGGGCAATCTCATCGACCGTATCCGCCTGGGCGCGGTGGTCGACTTCATTGATATTCACTACGGGGGCTGGCACTGGCCGGCCTTCAACATTGCTGATACGGCGATTACGGTGGGGGTGGCCATCATCCTCGTGACGGCCTGGCTCGACGCGCGACGCGGTCGCTGACTGGCCGGCAGCCCACCGGACAGGCCATGGGAGACTCGCACAATGCAGGAAATCAGACTCGCCAATCCCCGCGGCTTCTGCGCGGGAGTGGATCGTGCCATCAGCATCGTCGAACAGGCCCTGGAGGCGTTCGGACGGCCCATTTACGTGCGCCACGAGGTGGTGCACAACCGCCTGGTGGTCGATGATCTGCGGGACAAGGGGGCGATCTTTGTCGAGGAGCTGGACGGTGTCCCCGCCGGCTCGACGCTGATCTTCTCGGCCCACGGCGTCTCGCAGGCCGTCCGCGACGAGGCGGTGGAGCGTGGCCTGCACGTCTTTGATGCCACCTGCCCGCTGGTCACCAAGGTCCACATGGAGGTGCGCAAGCATGCCCGCCAGGGCCGCGAGGTGGTGCTGATTGGTCATGACGGCCACCCCGAGGTGGAGGGCACCATCGGGCAGTACGTGGGCGAGCGTGCCGACGAGGGCGGGATCCATCTGGTCGAGACACCGGCGGATGCGCAGGCGCTGACGGTCAAAAACCCCGAGGATCTCGCCTTTGTCACCCAGACCACCCTGTCCATGGATGACACGGCGTCGGTCATCGAGGCCCTCCAGGCCCGCTTCCCGCGCATCGAGGCGCCGCGCAAGGATGACATCTGCTATGCCACGCAGAATCGCCAGGACGCCGTTCGTGAGCTGGCCGGCGAGGTGGACATGATGGTGATCGTGGGCTCGACCAACAGTTCCAACACCCGCCGCCTCACCGAGCTCTCGGAGCGGCTCGGGGTGCCGGCCTATCAGATCGACCGCGCCGTCGAGCTCGAGCGCGAATGGGTGGCCGACGCTGAGCGGATCGGCGTGACGGCGGGGGCATCCGCCCCGGAATCCCTGGTGCAGGCGGTGATCGATCAGCTGGTTGACTGGGGGGCGCAGCGCCCGGATACCAGCGGCAGCTACACCGAAGATGTGGTCTTTTCCATGCCACGGGATCTGGCCCGCGCGATTCCCAGGCGCGGTGAGATCAAGACCGTCGTCGAGTGATCAGCAGGCCGATGCAGCAGCGGGCTCGAGGCGGACCCGGCCGGCGGTATTGATGATCATCGAGCGCGCCGGACGGCGCGCTGGCGCTGCCCCGCGCTGACACAGCGACAGGGTGCCCATCTGCAGGCCGCCGTTGGGGCGGCGGGTGGATCCGTCGGCACGGTAGTGCAGAGCCGTGCCGATGCCGGCATTGACCGAGACCCGAATCGACGCGGGCAGGGCCGCGGCGCTGGCGAGTCGCGGTTCGCCGGACTGCCGGCGACCGTCACCATTGGTATCGACAAACGTCATCCAGCCGTTATGCCAGGCCGCGCTGGTGGCGGTAATCACCACGGTCTGCCCGCGTGCCACCGCCGCCTGACGGGCATGGCGGATGGCCCCGAGCAGTTGGTCGGTGGCGCTGTCGAGCCGGGCCCTGGCGGCCAGATCGGAAAACTCCGGGGCGCTCAGCATGGCAAGCACTGCCACCAGCGACAGGGTGATGAGCAATCCGGGCAGGGTATGGCCCCTGGCGGCGGGCGTAGAATCGCGCATGGAATCGGGACTGTGTGGCGCCGACGATCTTCCAATCTAGCGCATTGATCCGGCGCGTCGAGGACCGTCGGTCGGTGCCGGGCAGACTGGCAGCATGCGCTATTCCACCGGATTCACGCTGCTGGAGATGCTGGTCGCCCTTGCGATCGTCGCGGTCCTTGCCATGGTCGCTGTGCCGGCGTACCTCGAGCCCGTGGGTCGGGTCGAATCGACCCAGGCAGGGGCCTGTCTGCTTGAGCTGGCCGGTCAGCTCGACCGCCATCGGCTTGAGACGAGTGACTACGAGGGCTTTGCCGTGGCCGGATCGTCGGCGGCCTGTCGGTTGCGTCTGGCCGATCGCTACCGCTTCGAGGCGGGTGTGCCCGGCGAACCGGCCTGGAGTGGAGTCACCACCGATCCCGTGGCCTGGCAGCTACGGGTCCGGCCACTGGCGGCCGACGGGCGGATGGCGAATGCGCCGGGCTGTCGAGCGCTGGTGGTGCGGGACGATGGCCGCCGCGGGGTGATGGCGGACCTGAGTGGCGGCGTCGAGACCGCGGCCGAACGGGTTCGGCGCTGCTGGCGCTAGCCTTGTCTGTGGGGCGTGCCTCGTCTACCATGACGACCCGGTTGCCGGCGTAGCTCAGTTGGTAGAGCAACGCATTCGTAATGCGTAGGTCCGCGGTTCAAATCCGTGCGCCGGCACCAGTCCTCCCACCCCGCGCGGCGCTGTCAGCGACCCAGCCCAAAGACCAGCAGCAGGGCAAGGACCACCGCTGTCCACAGGGCCATGGAACCGGTCGGCCAGCTCTTCAGCGGCCAGCCGCTCAGCCGCAGGTGCGTCGCCCGGCGCTCGAGGGCCTGAAAGCGCGCCATGAACGCCTGCCGCGCGCCCGAGTCCAGGCCGCGAATCACCGCGCTCAGCCGCTCCAGCGCATGCCGGCCGGGGACGCGGTAGAACCAGTCCAGATCGAGACTGATCTTGTCCTTGCCGCCCAGCACGCCCACCAGCAGAAAGAATCCCAGCCCGGTGAACAGCAGCAGCTGCATTTCCTTGATCAGATGCCCGGCGGTATAGGCCTGATAGTCCACCGGATGGGGCAGGATGGAGTACAGCCACTCCGGCACGATGCCGATGACAAAACAGAGCAGCGCCGCGATGCTCATCGCGACGCGCATGTTCAACGGCGCCTCCGGCGGCCGCAGCCCCGAGTCCCGGCCCATGAAGGTGTACCACGGGAGCTTCAGGGTGGTGCTCATGAACGTGCCGACGCCGGCCAGCGTCATCAGCAAAAAGATCGCCCCGCGCCCCTGGACAGCGGCCGCCTCGATGATCATGGTCTTGCTGACAAAGCCGCTGAAAAGCGGGAAGGCCGAGATCGACAGTCCGCCGATCATGTAGAGCACAAAGGTCACGGGCATGGTGCGGTAGAGCCCGCCAAGCTCGGTGAGACGGCTGCGCCCGGTCATTTGCAGGACCGCGCCGGCCCCCATGAGCAGTAGCGCCTTGTAGAGGATATGGGTGAAGGCGTGAGCGGTGGTGCCGCTGATGGCCAGCGCGCTGCCCAGACCCACCCCGGCCACCATGTAACCGACCTGACTGATGATGTGATACGACAGCAGCCGACGGATGTCATTGACCAGAAACGCGTAGATCACTCCGTAGAGGGTCATGAACACCCCCAGCCACACCAGCAGCTCGGTGCCGGGAAAGCCCCGTGCCAGGACATAGACCGCCGTCTTGGTGGTGAAGGCACTGAGAAAGACCGTGCCGGTGACGGTGGCCTCCGGATAGGCATCCGGCAGCCAGGCATGCAGGGGTGGCGCGGCGGCGTTGATCAGGAAGGCCGCGAGGATCAGATAGAAAGCCGGTCCCCCGCCGTTCAGCGCCTCGAAGGCCAGACTGCCGGTGTTCAGCCAGTAGGCGATGATGCCGGCCAGTAGCAGCATGCCGCCCAGGGCATGGATGATGAGATAGCGAAAGCCGGCCTCGTAGGCGGCCTGCCGGCGGCGACGCCAGATCAGCCAGACCGAGGCGATCATCATGATCTCCCAGAACACGTACAGCGTGATCAGGTCGCCGGCAAACACCGCGCCCAGCCCCGATGCCGCATAGAAGGCCGCCGCGACGTGCTGGGCGCCGTCATCGACCTGCAGGGCGAAGACGTTGCCGATGAAGATGATCAGCGCAAAGACATAGGCGAACGCGAGACTCAGCTTGTCGACCCGCAGCGGCACCAGCTCCAGTCCGGCCAGCTCGAGGCGAAGGGTCAGGCCGGCAGGAAGGGCCGCGACCGAGATCAGTACGAGCAGCGGCAGGACGAGCTGCCAGATCTGACGCGAGCGTCCCTGCAGCACCGCGAGCGGCAGCGCACCGAGCATTAGCAGGAGCGCCGGATGCAGCCACTCACCCATGATCGGATGCCTCGTCATCGCGGGCGCTCTCGTCGTCGCCCGCGTAATAGTCCGCGCGCCGATAGACCAGGCCATAGCCAATGGCCTTGTACACACCGATCAGCAGCAGCGCCCCGACCAAGGCGAAGACCGCCGTGAACCCGGGGATGCCATCCCAGGGGAAACGGCTGTAGTGCGAGGGCTTGAGCGCATCGAGCAGTACCGACAGGCCCATGAGACCGATCATGGTCGCCCGCACCCATCGCCCGCGACGGACCAGGGCATCGATCAGGGCCGTGATCGCGGTCGTCATCTTCATACGCATGTCCTTGGGCTCATCACGGAATCCCCATGGCCAGCAGTCGATAGGCGGGATCGGCCAGGATGAACAGCACCAGGGTGCCCGCGGCGGTGATCAGCAGTGGCAGCAGACACAGGCCCGGCGCTTCGCGCACCCGGTAGCGTATCGGCTCGTCATCGGGCGGTGAGCGCAGGAATGCCCGCATCACCGGCGGCATCAGATAACCGATATTTAGCAGCGTACTCAGCACAAAGGCGCCGACCACCAGGTACTGCCCGGTGCTCCAGGCGCCGCTGACGAGATACCACTTGCTCCAGAAGCCCCCCGTGGGCGGCAGTCCGATCACGCACAACGCACCGATGAAAAACGCCAGCATGGTCAACGGCATGCGTCGAGCGAGCCCGTCCATCCCGGAGACCGTATTGATCCCGCTGGCTACATAGATGGCGCCGGCACAGAAAAACAGCGTGATCTTGCCAAAGCCGTGCATCAGCATGTGCAATCCGCCGCCGATGGCCGCGAGCTCGGTGGCCAGCAGGGCCCCGGTGACGATGTAGGCCAGCTGGCTGACCGTCGAGTAGGCCAGCCGCGCCTTGAGATTGTCCTGCCGAAGCGCCACGAGCGACGCCGCCAGCATGGTGAACACGGCAATGGACAGCATCAACGGCTGGGTCAGCAGCGACTGCGTGTACTCCAGGCCAAAGATGTAGAGCACGACGGTGAGAACGCTGAACACGCCCGCCTTGACCACCGCCACGGCATGCAGCAGGGCGGACACCGGCGTGGGCGCCACCATCGCCGCCGGCAGCCAGCGGTGGAAGGGCATGATCGCCGCCTTGCCGATGCCGTAGAGCAGCACCACCAGCAGCAGCGCGCCGGCAACCGGCGATATCGACTCGTCAAGGATGCCTCCGGCGCTGAAGCTGAGCGTTCCGGCGCTGGCGCCAATCCAGATGATTGCCGGCAGCATCAGCCCGACACTCGTCACCAGCAGCAGCGCCAGATAGGTGCGCGCGCCCTGACGGGCCTTGTCGGTGCCGGTATGGGCAACCAGCGGGTAGGTGGAAATGGACAGCACTTCGTAGAACAGATAGAGCGTGAGCAGGTTCTCGGCAAACGCGATGCCCATGGTCGCGCCCAGCGCGATCGCGTAGCAGGCCATGAATCGCGTGAGATGGTGGTAGCCGCCGGCGCGCAGATAGCCGATGGCATAGGGCGTGGCGACCAGGTAGAGCGTGGAGGCAAGCAGTGCAAAGATCAGCCCCAGGGGCTGTGCTGATAGCGTGATGCCGATACCGGGGATCCACTCCACCAGCGTCTGCTCCATGGCATCGCCGCCCCCCACCCGTCGGACCAGCACGCCGACCACGACCAGGAATAGTGGCACCGGCAGGGCAAAGCACAGCCCGTCCCGCAGCCGCGGCCGACTTGCCGCGAGACCGATGGCGACCGCGCCCAGCAGCGGGATCAACACCGCGACAAAAGGCGTCATGACCAGACTCCGCCGGCCAGGGCCTGCGCTGCCCGGGTGGCACCACCGACGGTCAGCCGGGTGTCAATCCCGAACCAGAAGTTGGCCGCCACCAGCACCCAGACCGGCAGCAGCAGCGACCAGTGCGCCTCCTGCACGGCGGGTGCATCCTCGGGGCGCGGCTGCATCCAGGCGATTTCGACCACCCGCGCAATGTAGATGAGCGCCATCAGCGAGGTGATGAGGATCAGCCCGACAAGCCAGAGCTGATCGGCGGCCACCGCCGCGCTCAGCAGATACCACTTGCTGATGAACCCCGCCGTTGGCGGCAGCCCCACCAGGCTGACACCGGCAAGCTCGAATGCGGTCAGGGTCCAGGGCATCTGTCGGCCGATGCCCCGCAGGTCGTTCATGCCCAGCCCGCCGCAGCGATAGGCGACAAGCCCGGCGCTGGCGAACAGGGCGGCTTTCATCAGCCCGTGGTTGAACAGGTGCAGAAACGCCGCGCTCAGCCCGGCAAGCGTGGTCAGGCTGACGCCAAGGACCATATAGCCCACCTGGGCCACCGACGAGTAGGCGAGCATGCGTTTGAGATTGCTCTGCATGATCGCCAGCCACGAGCCGGCGAACATGCTGCCGATGGCAAGCGCCATCAGCCCCGCCGCAAGGGGCAGGGCGGCAAAGCTGTAGGCGGCGCCAAAGACATCAAAGATGAATCGCAGCATCACGTAGAGCGCCACCTTGGTGGCAGTGGCGGCGATCAGGGCGCTGATTAGTGATGGCGCATAGGTGTATGCATTGGGCAGCCAGTGATGCAGCGGGAACAGCGCGAGCTTGATCGTAAGCCCCACGACGACAAAGCCCAGTCCCACCTGCAGCGCCCGTGACCCCTCCGCCATCGGCAAGCGCCCGGCGATGTCCATCATGTTGAGTGAGCCGGTGAGGATATAGAGCACCGCGATGCCGATGAGCAGGAAGGTGGCGCCAACGGTGCCCATGATCAGATAGCGGAAGGCGGCAATCAGGGCACGACGATCGCGGCCGTGGGCGATCAGCCCGTAGGTCGCCAGCGACGAGATCTCGAGGAACACGAACACATTGAATACGTCCCCGGTCAGGGTGATACCGAGCAGGCCCGCCAGGGCGATGAGCACAAGCGCATAGAAGCTGCCCTGGCGCTCGGGGACCTCGTCGTCCACCAGCGGCTTGCCCCAGGGCAGGAGAATCGCCGAGACGCCGGTGATGAGCAGCGCGACGAACGCATTGGCGGCGTCCACACGATATTCGATGCCCACCGGTGGGGCCCAGTCGCCGAAGGCGTAGCTCAGTATGCCGCCCCCGAACACGGCCGCGAACACCATGGCGGCGAGGATGAACGCGGTGGTCATGGCGAGGGTCGCCAGCACCCAGGGCAGACCGCGACCGGGCAGCAGCGCGCAGACCGGCCCCGCGATCAGCGGGATGAGGACGATAAAGGGCATCAGCTCGGTGATCGAGCTCATACGCGATCGTCCTCCTCGGCGGCGTCAATGGCGTCGTCGTCGATGCTGCCGTAGGCCTCGCGGATGCGCACGGTCAGCGCCAGCGCCACCGCGGTGGTGGCGATGCCGACCACGATGGCGGTCAGGATCAGCACGTGGGGCAGGGGGTTGGAGTAGCGCTCCACACCTTCGCGCAGCACCGGGGTTGCGCCCCCGATCACCTTGCCCGCAGAGATGAAAAGGATGAACACGGAGGTCTGGAAGATGCCCAGTCCGATGACCTTCTTGATCATGTTGCCGCGCACGATCATGCAGTAGTAGCCGATCATCATCAGCACGATGACCGCCCAGTAGTTGATGAAGCTGAGCAGCGTCATTCCCGGTCCACCTGCACGTCATCCGCCGCATCGGGATCAAGACCCGCCGCGAGCGTATCGGCCCGCCGCCGCGCGAACAGCAGAAAGATCAGCATGACTACCGCAGCCACGGTGACACCGACGCCGAACTCGACAAGGATGATCCCGGCCTGCTGTGCCGCCTTGGGCGCGTCGAGCAGCGGGTAGAAGTCGAGAAAGCGCCCGCCCAGTGCCACGCCGAGCAGCCCGATCAGCGCATAGAGCAGGACGCCCAGCGAGGCAAGCGCGTAGATCACCCGCTGCGGGATGACGCGCAGGCCGGTATCCAGCCCGTAGATGAACACAAACAGAATCCACGCCGAGGCGAACAGCACGCCCGCCTGAAAGCCGCCGCCGGGGGAGTATTCACCGTGGAACTGAACGTACAGGCCGAACAGCATCACCAGCGGGATCAGAAAGCGGGCGACAACGACCAGGATGGCATTGTTTCTCATCGCTCATCCTCCCGGTCGCGGCGTTGCCGGGGCGGCGGCGAGAGCAGCGCGTACACCACGATGCCCGCGGTGAGGATGACCACCGCTTCGCCCATGGTGTCGATCGAGCGATAGCTGGCAAGCACCGCGGCGACCAGGTTGGGGATGCCGATGTCCGCATAGGTCTGGTCGATGAAATAGGACCCCAGATGCTGGTGGACCGGGTTGCCGGGCTGGCCAAACGCGGGCAGGTCGAAGGAGGCATACACCAGCGCCGCGCCGGTCAACGTGACAATCACCAGCGCCGGCAGGCTGTGGCCGGCTCGACGGTGCTCGTAGCGGGGGACCAGCGCGAGCACCGCCAGGATCAGCACGGTACTGATCCCCGCCCCCACCGCCGCCTCGGTAAGCGCCACATCACCGGCGTCGAGGGTGGCGAAAAGCCCCGCGATGGTCAGTGAGTAGATGGCGAACAGCATGGTCGCCTTGAGTAGATCCCGGGTGACCACCACGGTGACCGCGACCACGATGAGCAGTACCAGCAGGGCAATGTCGATCAGGTGTTCGATGATGGCGCTCCCGAGCGGCGGTGTCCGTCTTTGGTCACCGGCTTGATGCCGGCCGCCATGGCCGCCCGTGCCGTCGCATGCGAGGCCGTGGGCGTGGTGAACAGCAAAAACAGCAGGATCAGCAGCAGCTTGAAACTCAGCAGGTGCCAGCCGGACTGCAGCACCAGCCCGCCCACGATCAACAGCGGTGCGATGGTGTCGGTCACGCCGCCGGCGTGCAGCCGGGTGTAGACATCCGGAAAGCGCACCACGCCAATGCCACCGATCACCGCAAAGGCCCCGCCAGTCAGCAGCATTGCCGCCGAGATGATGCCGATGAGTGTCTCAATCATCGGCATGCTCGCGGCTTGCGGCCAGATCGCGCTGGCGCACCAGCTTGAGCACGGCGATCACGGCAAGAAAGTTGATCAGCGCGTAGACCAGG
>Ga0102939_1000074_pt1 | contig 31167 bp, 28 predicted proteins | sample SalPon2_B_H2O_MG_FD_78214 | JGI IMG/M metagenome (GOLD analysis project Ga0102939, IMG submission 78214) | Salt pond water microbial communities from South San Francisco under conditions of wetland restoration - Salt Pond MetaG R2_B_H2O_MG | ecosystem: Environmental > Aquatic > Non-marine Saline... | reverse complement strand
TGTCGCCACGGCCGACGATACGGGCGACGTGTTCGTTCACGACCTCACCTTCGCGGTCGAGATGGCTGACGGCACTCGCCTCATCGAAGGCGTTCAGCTGTGCTTCGAGTGACTCGGCCGTGTCTCGCGCCGCAGTCACCGGAGTGTCAGCCCGAATGCCTGCCGCTTGGATCCGAAACGTCGTATCACAACAGTCGACCTGCGGCGAGAGTCTCAGAACCGTTCGGTAAGCGATGCGAGCGATCCCATCATCTCGGTCACTCATCCTCTTCGTCTACTTCCTCGTGGTCCTCGTCCTCGTAGTCGGATTACGTCTGGACTGCTGGCGTGAAGTTCTGATTGGGCATTGGGGCATCGGCAGCAACCCGTTGTGACGCGTCCGACGTGGACGCTTCAGGTGAGTCACCCTGCTCGCCAGCCTGCGCGAGGCCGCCGGGCATCGCAAGAGCTTCCGCCACGACGACCGTGAGGAGGGCGCCTGCAAGCGTGAAGGCGACGAGTTTGTTATTCGAAACTGGAATTCGCATACTTAGATACACCCCGTTCTAGAATCGCTACCCTCGACGTGTCGGTCGCTGCTTTCTGCCATTGCAAACAAAGGGTCGAGACAGTCTCAGTAAGCCGTTCGCATCCCCCCATCGAATCTTCGTGCAGCCGTCGAACCGATTCGATGTCAAGCGACCATAGCCGAGTAGACGACGGGCAGAGAGAAAATCTTCAGTCAGCGACGCATCGGTGACTCGCTGCGGTGGTCGCTCGTTGCCTTCTTCGCAGCTCTGCTGAATCCGGTAATAAGTGATGGGCTTCAGAGGTCGTGCTGAATGGTGGCGCGTATCTTGCACGTGGAGTTGGACGGAATCGGAGTCATCTCACCGGGCTCGTCACATACCCAAACTGACGACGAATTGGGCTAAAGCTTTCCTGCGGCACTGACGCCGAGCTGCTGGCTGTGGCGGACAAACACCCCGGAACCTCAGGACGTTCGCCAACACCTAGACACTGAGCACGACGTTCAGCGGAACGCCGAGTTTGAAAAAATCCCCGGAGCTAAAGTTACCATCGGAGGATCAACCGTCGGACGTTTCCTCCATCGCGTCGAACCCGCTGATCACCTGCAGGAGTGCTTGTGTCTCGGCGTGTCTTCGGGCCCACTGCAGCTCTCGACGCAGGTCGTCCGTACGGTTTTGGACGTGATCGACGGCCACACGCATCGTACGGATCCGGGCGAGTTGCTCGCTCGCCGACGAGTGCAAGACGGCTTCGTAGAGCTCGACGAGAAAGCGCTCGGTGACGAGGTGCCGCACGAACGCTTCCAGGTCCTCTGACGCGTGAACGGGAACACGAGGAGCATCTCTACCGGCAGCACCGGGTTCGATCGGCCAGAGGTCCTTCTCGACCGTCTCGTACTCGAACCCCTTGGCGGGTCGGTGGTGGACGACGCACAGACCGTCGAGGTGATCCCCCGTGAGGAGTTCCAAGAGCTCGAGTGCGAGTTCCTCAACGCGCACGTAGGGGGGGACGTTGAACGAGGGCAGCGAGCGGCTGAACGTCGGCTCGAACCCCCGCTGTGAGAGGACGCGGGAAGCTTTCGATCCGAGGACCAGGGGCACGGCGTGTCGCCCCTCGTCCGCAACCCGATCGAGCGTCCGTTGGAAGGTGTCGAGCGCCTGCTCGTTGAACGGTCCGCACAGGCCCCGTTCGGACCCCACGAGGAGCACGCCGATCCGTTGGCCCGCCCCTTCGCCGAGCAGCCGCGCCCGCTCGGGAGCGGAGAGTTCTCTCGTCGCGCCCCGAAGCATACGCGAGATATGCGCCCCGTAGACGTCCAACGGTTCCGAGCGTTCGTCGGCGCGTCGGTAGGCGACCTCCGCGACGGAGCGGATCGCCCGTATGAGTGGCTCCAAGCCGGAGACGGCATCGAGGTGATCCTCGATCTGGATCGGCTCGCGGCTCACGCTCGCTCCTCCGTGCTCCCTTGGGTGACGTCTTCCCCTTGCCCTCTGCCACCCTCGCCTGTACCTTCGCTGTCCCGGAGCTCGTCCGGCTTGGCCGCCTCGAGGGAAGCCTCGACCCAGTCCCGTAGGCGCTCCTCGATCCCTGGTGTGATCGTAACGGCGCTCTGTAGATCCTCAGCGATCCCCGGTGCCTCGTCCTGATGACCTTCCAACGCGTCCTCGAACCCCGGCACCGCTTCAGCCGGCCAGCCCTCGAGCAGATTCTCCTGGTGCGTCCACAGGAGCGCTACCTGGATGGGGAGATCCGCGATCTCGCGCGGCTCCTGCTGGATGATCTCGACGAGCCGTTCCCCACGATCGATCTGTCGCTTCGTCGACTCCTCGACGATCGCGCCGAACCGCGTGAACCCCTTGACCTCCTCGTACTGGGACAGTTCGGGTCTGACCCGCGCGGCAACCTCCTGGAGCGGTCCCGGCTGAGCGTCCCCGCCCACCCGGGAGACCGACTGGCCGACGTCGATGGCGGGGCGTCGACCCTCCGCGTACAGGTGGGCGTCGAAGTAGAGCTGGCCGTCGGTCATCGAGATCAGGTTCGTCGGGATGAACGCGGTGATGTTCCCACGCTGGGTCTCGATGATCGGCAACGCGGTGGACGAGCCGCCACCGTGCCGGTCTTCGAGCTTGAAGGAACGCTCCATCAGACCCGCGTGAACCGAGAAGATATCACCGGGGTAGGCCTCACGACCGGGGGACCGTCGCAAGAGGAGGGACAGTTCGCGATACGCGTGTGCGTGCCGAGACAGGTCGTCGTACACGACGAGGCTGTGGCCTCCTTGCCAGGCGAACCACTCGGCCATCGTGCATCCGGTCAAGGCGGAGAGATAGCGCACGGAGGCGGGGGAATCGGCGGGGGCGAACACGACCGCAGTGTGGTCGAGGGCGTCGCGACGGTCGAGCTGGTCGACTAGGTTCAGGACGGTCGAACGCTTCTTTCCGATGCAGACATAGACGCAGTCGACGTCTTCGGTCCCCTGCGAGAGTATCGCGTCCACCGCGGTGCTGGCCTTTCCTGTGTTCCGGTCACCAAGCAAAAGCATACGCTGCCCGCGCCCGATCGGGGTCGCGGCGTCGATCGACTTGAGGCCTGTGAGCAGGGGCTCACGGATCGGTGGACGGTCGAGCGGCCCCGGGGCAAGCTGGCGGATTTCACGGCGCTCCGTCGTACCGAGCGCTCGCTCTCCGTCTGTGGGGTGCCCAAGCGGGTCGACCACGCGTCCAAGGATCTCGGACCCGACGGGGACCCGGAGCGTTTCCCCCGTGCGGCGGACCGTGGACCCGGCTTGGACCCCTTCGGTGGCTCCGTAGATGGCTACGCCGACGCTCTCTTCGTCGAGATCGAGAACCTCCCCCCTCGTCCCGTCTTCGAAGGCGACCAGCTCGTGGAGCATCACAGTCGGAAGGCCTTCGACGTGAGCGATCCCGTCGCCAACGTGCAGGACGCGCCCAACGTCCTGGACCGACGCCTGGACGCGACGCGGCGGGCCATTCTCGAGAGCCTCGAGAGCCTCCTGGAACGCTCGATCGAGGTCCATCAGCTGGTCTCCCCTCTGTTCTGTTGAGGCTTCCGCGCCCGCTCTTCGTCCTGACCTGCCTCCTCACCGCTGGGAGCGTTCCGACGCTCGTCTCCATCAGTTTCTTCATCCTCGGTCACCGCTTCAATAGCGTGCTTCACGTTCAGATCCAGGAGGGTTCGGCGAACTGCCGAAGGTACTCGGTCCAACCGTGTTCCTGAATGCCGAAGTAGTGAGTGGCGACGAAGACGACCAACGCTAAAGCCACGGTCGTGTTCAGGTTCGCAGTGGGCGCCTCGAGCAAGGGGAAGGTGCCCATCAGCGCGGCCGAGAGGATGAACACCGCCAAGGTAGCTACGAGCGGGATGTACCGGTAGCCGGACTCCTTCTCCGTGACCTCGGAGAGCAGATCCTCCAAGTATCGATAGCCCCACTCGATCGCGGCCTGCCACTCGCTTGGCCGCGCTCGGACCCGTCGTCCGGCCAGGATGCCAAGTAGGCCGACGATGCCGACCATCCCCGTGGTCTCCAGGACGGTCGGGGAGATCAGGAACTCCCCTCCGCCAGGGAGGGGAACCGCGGCGAGGATCCCCATTATGATCGCTTCCCCTCCTCGTGTGCCTCGGCGACCATGAGGTACGCTTGGACGGCAGCGATACCGATCCCTGCTCCGAGCAGGCTGAGAGTCATCGTCGGCGCGGTCCCCAGTTGTCGGTCCAGCCACGCCCCTAGGAGAACCCCAGCCGCCACCGGGAGCGTCAAGACCCAACCGAGGGAGGTCAGGTAGGCCATAGCCTGCCAGAAGCTCGCTTCCTCACCCTCCTCGTCGCCGTTCCCGCGAGCGGGAACGGGCCAACTTCTCGCAGCTCCGGTCGAATCGTCACCTTGCCGCTTCTCCCATAGCTTCCAGCTGCTTCTCGTTATGATTGTTGTCGTCGTTTCCGCGAGAAGGAGTGGGTCATCTTCTGGTAGATCTGATCGAACCGTTGCCTCGCCTCTTTCTCTATGGCTTCCAACTGCTTTTCTTCGTGACTGACCGCCTCGTCCAGCGTCTCCAGGTCGACCCCTCCCCGCGCAACACCGGTCAGGATGGTGACCTGGTCGTTCTGGACCGATAGGAAGCCACCGTGGACAGCGACCTGCTGGGTTCCACCCTCCGGCGACCGATAGGAGATCACGCCGGGCCAGACGCGTGCTTGGAAGGGGGCGTGGCCGGAGAGGATCCCGATCCAGCCATCAGGCAGGGGCGCGTTCACGGCTTCCACCTCCACGTCGACGACGAGCCTCTCTGGAGTGCGAACCTCAAGATGCATAGGCTCCTCCCTCCTCACGGTCGTCAGCGAGGGTCCCGCGCTTGCTCGAGGGCGCCCCTGGATCGTCGTCCCCGTTTTCGAGGATCTGGGCCTTCTCGAGCGCGTCGTCGATCGTTCCGACCATATAGAACGCCTGCTCAGGGACGTCGTCGTGGCGGCCGTCGAGGATCTCGCGCACGCCCCGGAGGGTCTCTTCGAGGGGCACGGAGACCCCCTTCGTTCCGATGTAGCGCTCGGTCGTGAACAGCGGCTGGGTGAGGAACCGTTGCAGACGTCTGGCCCAGAGTGCGGTCGTGCGCTGCTCGCCGGAGAGCTCATCCATCCCGAGGATCTCGATGATGTCCTTGAGGTCCTCGTACTCGGCGAGCGTCGTCTTGACTCTCCGCGCGATCCGGGCGTGCTCCTCGCCCACGAAGCGGGGGCTCAAAAGGGAGGAGCTAGATCGAAGTGGGTCCAGGGCGGGGTAGAAGCTCCGGCTGGCCAAGTCCCTCGTGAGAACCCCTGAGGCATCGAGGTGCGCGAAGGCCGCCACGACGCCGGGGTCGGTGAGGTCGTCCGCCGGGACGTAGATCGCTTGAATGCTCGTGATCGACCCCTGTGTGGTGCTCGCGATGCGCTCCTGAAGCTTACCCATTTCCAGGTCCAGCGTGGGCTGGTAGCCGATTTCGGAGGGGATCCTGCCCAGGAGCGCGGAGACCTCCATCCCAGCCTGGGCGAATCGGTAGATGTTGTCGATGAAGAGAAGCACGTCCCGATGATCGTGATCCCGGAAGTGCTCAGCTACCGTCAGCGCGGTGTGTGCGACCCGGAATCTGGCACCCGGCGTCTCGTGCATCTGACCGAAGACGAGCACCGAATCCTCCAGTAATCCCTGGTCGTTCATCTGCAGATAGACTTCATTTGCCTCTCGAGTCCGTTCGCCGACACCGGCGACCACCGGAACTCCGCCCTCGTGCGTGATGGTTCGCTGCATCAGTTCCATCACGAGCACGGTCTTGCCGACGCCCGCCCCGCCGAAGAGCCCGAGTTTGCCACCCTTGGGCATCGGGGCGATCAGATCCAGGGCTTTGATCCCGGTCTCATACGGCTCGCTTGAGGGGCGCTGGTCGACCATAGCGGGCGGCTCCTGTTTGATCCCGACGTGGCAGACCGCTTCGATCGGATCGCCGTGGTCCAACGCGTCGCCTTTCACGTTGAGGGCGCGGCCGAGGATAGGTTCGCCGACGGGAATGGGCAACGGCTGCCCCGCTGGGATCACGTCGAGGCCCCGGTGCAAGCCAACCGGGTTGTCAAGCGCGAGAGCCCGTACTCGACCGGGATCGGTGTGGCTTCGGACCTCCGCTGTGACGGCCTCGTCATTGGGACGAGGGATGGAGAGCGCGTCACCGACCGGAGGCAGTGACCCCTCTGGGAACGCGATCTCGAGGACGACCTCGTGGATCGCCACGAGTTCACCGCTCGGCTCCTGACTGGAGTCTGACCGTCTGTCGTCCGTTCTATCGTTGTGCATAGAGTCAGCCTCGAGGACCCTGCGCTGGCCGGGCCGGGAGTATCTGCGTTAACATTCGCCACGGATGGGTAAAACTGCGCCGCCCGAGTCCAGTGGTAGAGAACGGACTCCAAGGGGACCGTCCTCGGTGTGGCGGCTACACTTCAAGTCGCCGTGAGAGGGTCTCCTGGCCAGTCTCATCGTCGACGTCGTTGAGTAGCTCGTCGGTGCGTACAGAGATACTGAGGATGACGGCTGTCAGTCACAGGAGAGCTGTCAGTCACGATTCGTTCTTTCCTGGTGTGCTCGCTGATGATCAGCAGTTTTTCACCCGTTTCCAATCACTATCGAAGCCGATTGTAGAGCCAGGAGAAGGCGTATCCACCTACCAGTCCGTCGACGAAGGCCCACACGGCGCCAACGATCAATCCCGCTGCCGTTTCGTCGTAGCCCCGGTAAACGTCGGCGAGCAACCGTTGCCACCGTCTTCCCCAGCCGACCCGGGGTCCCGAATTTCGGGTGCATCCGCGAGAAGAGCTGGGGCATCGCGCCGTCCTCGGCCATCGAATACGCGACCCAGGGGACCGTCCCGACGTTGGTCGCGTTCGGACCGTTCGGCGAAATGATGCCGTCCGCGAGGAGAAGGAGAGAACGAGGCTGAAACCGCCTGCGGAGTCTGGACCCGTCCCCAGAACGCTTCGCGTTCTGCTGGGCTAACGAGACGCTGCGCGTCTCGTCAACGCTGCGTCCACGTCGGATGCAAGTTCCGACACAGAAACACGAAGCCCTGTCCGCAACAAGCGAGGGGCGAGTAGCCTCGAGCGCGGTAGGTCAGAGTAGTTCACACTGGGATTGCGGACCCAGTTGTACGGACACACGAGCCGGTCGAGAACCGGCTCCGAGGCCGCTCGTCTCTACTCGCCGAAATGATTACGACGAATGCTACCCAATAGAGAGCCGAACTATGGCGAACCAGGACCCGGCCACGTTCGACCAGCTGACCGAACTCGAAGCAACAGCCCCCACGCTGATCGAAGGTCTGCCAGGCGTTGGACTGGTTGCTTCGATCACAGTTAACCTGCTCACGCGTCAACTCGATCTCGAACATCACGGAAATATTGTCTCGGATGATTTTCCGTCAGTCGCCACGTTTCAGAATGGGCTCGTCCGTGACCTCGTTCGAGTCTATGGAGGAGTCGACCCGAACGTTCTCACTCTGCAGAGCGACCTAGCTCTCCCCCCGTATTCGTTCGAGCCGCTCGCGAAGTGTATCATCGGCGAGTTCTCGACGGAATTCGACCGCGCTATCTTCATCGCAGGAGTACCGGCCGAATCAGAGAATCGGATCGGTGACATCGCCGGCATCGGGACAACCGAGGCTATGCTCGATGACCTCGAACAGGTGAACATCGAGCGAGCAACGGATCCGGGCATTATTGGTGGGACCACTGGCGCGATCGTCAAGGAGTGCTACCACGGAGAGGTACCAGCAATCGTACTCATCGTGCGAGCGCATCCGTTTCTTCCGGACCCAGGTGCCGCCCAACGAGTTATCAACGAGGCTCTCGAACCGCTTGTCGAGTTCAGCATTGACACGAGCGAACTGCAGCAAGAAGCCGACGAGATCCAGCAGCAATTGCAACAACTGGCCCAACAGTACCAGCAGATGCAGCAGGAACACCAGCAGTCCGAACCGAACCAGCCGGTCAATAGTATGTTTCAGTGATCAACTCTGGCATAAACGGCGGGTGAACGGGACCGAACCGACGGTAGGCTCACCGGCACTTGGCTTCAGCATCGGAAACGTACCCATCAGGTCCTGACGTGTCGAAAACCACAATAGCAAGATGAACGGCAGTTCCAAGTAGAGTGCGGTCTGCGACGCGACGAGCACGCCTGTCGTCTCAAAGCGTAAGAGAACGATGACGAGTGGGGGGGACGATCGTAACAAGCCGGCGTGCCCGCACTGGAAGGTGGAAATTGAGAAAGCCGTCTCTGACGGTTTATGTAGCAATTGTCGCCACGAACGACGAAGATAAGAGGTTTCTCAACAAAAACGCCTGTTGAACGCCGATTTGCGGAAGTTCCCGCTAACTGATTCGGTCGAAACCACGCATCACAGCCCGGTGAACCCGCTGTAGTCTCAACTTCAGCCCGGATGAGTAACGGGCCTCCTGCTGCTATCCAATTGATGATGTGACATCAGATTTGAGCGGTATTACCGACGTCAGCGTTGCGGAGCTGTTTGGGCAGTCTCTCAGCACCGCGTTTGAACTTCTGCCGATGTTAGAGTTCGTTTCCTGATGCTCCGTTCTACTCTATCCAATCTACTTTGGAATAGTATACTATTCTAGAATAGATACATCAAGCGAAATAGTACGCTATTCACACTACTTACCATAGAATTAAGTCAAAAAAGGATAATACTGCAGAATAGTATGAGTGGCTCGAATAAACAGAATAGCATAGATTGCACGAATAGCCCAAATAGCCCATATGACTCGGTACAGACCGATGGGGACTCACGCGCCGTGTCGGTTTGTATGCTGAAGGGGGGTGTCGGCAAATCGACGATCGCGGTCAACCTCGCCCGACAGCTGGCCGCTCAAGATCACGAGGTTCTCCTCATCGATCTGGACCCGAACGGCCACGCATCCGTCGGCTTAGGCTACGACGACGAGTATCACAACACGGAGGAAACGATTGGTGACGTCTTCTTCGGCGATGCTGATCCAGCCTCTGTCGTCTACGATACCGGCTACGAGTTCGACATACTCCCTTCCAGTGAGGACTTAGAGCAGGTCGAGCGGGAGATCGTCGTCGGTGACGTGTTTCAGCCCTCTGCGCTGCTCAAGCGGGAAGTCGTCGACCCACTTCTCGGGGACGCCTACGACTACATCGTCACGGACTCGCCGGCGTACCGGTCCCGGCTCACCGACAACGCGCTGGTCGCGACGGCGAATTTGATCCTTCCGCTCGCACCTGGGAATGAGGCGATGGCCGGCCTTGAGCGGACGGTCGAGCGACAGATTTCCCCGCTCCGGCAGCACATGGACGTCGACGTGCTGGCGCTCGTCCCGAATATGTTGAGCGGCCGTATCGACCAGCAAACACAGGACCGTCAGCTGCTCGAACGGCTGAATTCCCACGATACCCTCCAAGAACGTATTCCGAACTTCGCACGGATCACGGACTGGGAGGCCGTCGACGCCGGCGAAATCCACCCCTCACCAGGCATTCGGGACCGCACCAGCATCACGAAGGCCTACGGCGAGCGCAAGCCACTGCTGGACTACGACCCGAACTGTGACCAGCTGAACTGTCTGGATGAGTTGGCGCACCTCGTCGAGGCCGGGGAGGTGGTCCGGTATGGCTGATGACGATCCGTTCGCCGACCTCGGGGAGACGCTTGAGGATGACCCGGACGAGGGACCACAGGACACGGACGAAGCGCCCGGGTCCAAGGCGACAGCGGGGACCGGCTCTCGGGAGTCAGTCCACCAGCGAGACCCGATGGCGGATTCTGCGTTCAGCTACGAGGCTGCCAAACAGCGCCCGTTCTACGCTCGTGAGGCAACGATCGAGGACTTCGATTCCTGGCTGAAGTACGAACTGGAACGTGAGATCAACCACCGGGGCTACCAGAACATCGTGGTTCGGGAGATGACCGACGCCCTTCTGCGAACCGTCGTGGAGGAGGACCTCGTTGAGGAAGTGGCCGAACGATTTGCACAAGCCCGAGAATCGGCTTCTTCGGAATCGAATGAATAGCGTGCTATTCTAAAATTGAATACTATTCTGAGATAGCTTGACAACAGCCCCAGAACAACTGGATCTTCGGTCGGGACCGCCGGCTGCAGAGTCGAGACCAGTGATCTCAACACACTGTCACCGTCGACCCGCCGCCGCGTTCTCTTGCAGAGGTACCGGAGCCCCTCCCTACGACATACACTTGCTCGACGACACACTGCGTTCTGGCTGTGGCTCCCACGTTCGGGCGATGAATCCGGCTGCTGACCCCCGTCCGCGCGCCGACTCCACGACCGTTCGCATTCTTCGGCAGTGGGACACCCACGTCTTCGTGGGGACTGTGAGTGCTCCTGTTCGTGGGGTTCGCCGGCGTCGGCGTTGGGTCTCCTCGGGCAGTGTGCCCGCCCCAGTGCTGCATCACGGTGTCCCCAACCCGGTCGTTGCGTACCACCCGATCGGTGAGGCCGAGCCGGTCGAAACCTACCGGATACGGGGCCTATGCCATCCTCCTCGTCGCCCTCGCGGTGTACGGTTCTCGAAAGTTCTCGACCCGGCGACCCGTCACTCCCGCTGCGCTACTGGCTGAGACGTCTACTTGCGCCGTATTCGGCTCACGCCAATCTCTACAGAGAGCGCGCTTCGGGGGTCGGCATCCGGCGGTGCGTCCCGAATTCGTTATCACCTATCTCAGAGCTGTCGATATTGATATAGTCTCACCGACAACTCTCCTCCTATGGAGTTGTCAGTTCACCCTCGACACATCACGTTCGTGCTTGTGGTGGTCGCGGCGATTGGCACCGCCGGGTGGGTCGCGCCGTTCGTTCAGACGCCGAACGCTGGGGGTAGTGGCTACAGCGTCGAACGTGTGTACATTCAGGCCGACGACCGCATCACGACAGCCACGCTGTACCTCCCTGACGGAGACGAGCAGGTCCCGGGTTTCGTTTTCGGCGCCGGATCGGGGACGGCTCCCGCTCTGTACACGAACTACGGCGCGGCACTCGCCACGAACGGCTTCGCAGTTCTCGTAGCTGGCCAGACGCGGGAACTCGAGCCCGGGAGGCCGATCTACTGGGAGATCAGACGCGACAATTCGGGTATCTTCGACCTCGCAGCGGACAACTACGCGAACTGGGCCACCTACCTGGCGTCGCATCCGCGGGTCGACGGGGAGCGCCTCGTTCTCGGTGGGCACTCAGGCGGAGCCAACAGCGCGTATCGAGTCGCTTACCAACGGGCCGACGTCAACGGCGTAGTCGCCGTCGCGGGCCGGTTCCCACCAGAAACGGAGGACCCGTTCCCGACGAACCTTCTCTTGGCGACCGGAAGCGAGGACTCGCTCGTGCCGCCGAGCAAACTGACGGACGTCTCCAGACAGCTAACCGGTACTGCTCTCCAGCCGGGCCAGCAGGTCGGGTCGTTCGCCAACGGAACGGCAACCCGTGTCACGGTCGCCGAGGGCGCGACACATCTTTCGGAATCCGACAACCCCGAACTGGTCCGAGAGACGACCGAGTGGGCGCTCCGCTCGGTCGGCGAATCACCGCCCACGACCCTCGGTATCACCGTCCGGTCGATCGGGTCGGTCCTGTACCAGTTCCTGTTCGGCTTCGTGGGTGTACTCGCGGGTACGGCACTGACGAAGCGGACACTCGAAGAACAGATCGACGACGGACAGCCACGGGACGGCGTCGTCACCCTCGTTTGGCTGGCGGGTTTCGCGTTGGTTCTGCACACGACGGTTTCCCAGCGCGTCTATCACTTCGGCCCGATGCCCGCACAGTCGATCAAGTACGTCCTGCTGGGCGGCTTGTTGCTCGGCGTCGGCTTCGTTCTCGACCGAGCCATATCGTCGACATCGTGGGCCGACTCACGGATTGGCTCGGCGTTGTTCGACCTCGGGTTCCTGACCGGTTCCGTCGGGACGTTTATGCTGCTGTCGACCCAGTTTGTCACCTTCCAGCTCGTGACGACCGTCGTTCTGTCATCAGTCGTGTTCGTCGTGCTGGCCGCGGTCCTGGCAGAACTGACTGCCCTGACGGTCGAGCGTCGATACCGGTGGGCTGTACTCGGGGTCGTAGTCCTCTGGCTCGTGCCGGCGATCGTCCCACCGTATCTCTGATTGCACCGACGATCCTGTGACGGGCCTTGCGGGGACGATTGCCGTCGCGTGCCCCAGGATCCGGCATTCCCACCGGCTGCTACCGGCCGGTTGTGATAACAATACGAGCGCATACCTCCGTCTTTAGACGGAGGCCAAGCGGACATAGCCTACACACCCCTGCCGACGCCACAGCCGGATTTCACACTCACCGTACAGCCTGCCCACGTTCACCTGTTCGTCAGCAGCCCGCCCAAGAACGAACCGGCACGACTCGCCAACTGGTTCAAGCGCATCTCCTCGCGCAAATACAACCACCGATACGCCGGTCACGACGGCGAGAAAATCGGATGGGCGCGAGGCTACTACGCAGGGACTGACGGACACGTTTCGAGGGAGACGGTCGAAGGGGACGAATCGACGCTTTCGACGGTCTCGCGTCGGCGAACGAGGCTGAGTATCGTCTTCGGATAGGGCTGCCGGAACGCGGCGTGAAACAGTATCGTTCGACCGATGGCTCGACGCTCGTCGGCGCAGGAAGTCACCGTCGATACGAGGGCGTGGCTCCAGCGGGGACTTCGAGGTGGCCATAGCGTTGATTACCGTTGAGCGGCGGCAGACTGGATAAGGACCCAGCAGTCAGCGTTGAGAGTGACGTTGCAAGTGCTGCACCGCCGGTAACGAGGAACCGACGGCGCGTCTGACCGGCGGAGGACAGACGTTATTGCGGGGGCATACCGTAGTTCGACTCTCGGGCCCCGCAGTGGTATAAGCACAGTCTCGCCCCCCGGGCGAGCGTAGGTCGTCGATAGGTATTTATATACGGAGGCGCAGAGTCATAAAACCTCGCGCTTTAGCGCGGGGACACAGGGCCCGCCATCGTCTACTTTCACTGTGTGCCGAAGGTTCAGATCCCACCGCGTCGGTTGGGTGGGTGTGCGTGGAAAACTGGCAGTTGACTCGGTGTTTGCCGCAGCAAAACGTAAGCCGACCACGCCGACTGTCGTTCCCCACTCAGGTAACTCGAAGCCCCTTGCGGGTACGAGTAACGGCTTCCTGGCAGCGCCAGTGGCCGACAGTCCACAACTCTTCGATTCCCAACTTCCGAATCGACGGGAGTAACATCGGAACCTCGGGAAGCGTCGCCCTTCAGGGTGGTGAGGATGTCACCCCACATATCTGGATCCACTTATCAACGAACCCCATTTGGTACGCTCACGATTGCGCTCTGCGCGGAGAGTCTTCAACTCTCAGTCCGGCGGCTTGCGATCCGTCTGAGCGTCACGATCGTCGCCCGGACGGCGATCATGGTCGCAGTCGTCGAACTCACATTCGAAGACAAGTCCGGGAGCGCGTCGACAAGTGACGCAAAGATGCGTCAGAGCGCTGTATCCAGTCGGGACGCCGCAACGAGTCGTCGGGTCTGCTGTCCTCGTGCTCTCCCCGTGAGACAACGGAGCTTTTATCGTCGACACGGAAGGTCGCACGTCCACTGCCGCAGGCAGTTACGAAAGAGATACGCGGAGTTCGTACTCGTTGGTGACTCCGAGAAGTATCTGAGGGAGTTCGTCGGTCAGTCGTTCTCCGCTCAGGCGGTTCGAAGGCCCAGAGACGCTGAATGCACCGACAACCTCGCCCGCGTCGTCTTTGACGGGCGCACCCACCGCGTTAACGCCCTCGATCTGTTCTTGTTTATTGAACGCGTAGCCCCGATCTCTAATCCGTTCGATCGCGTCATTGAGCCGATTTTTCGAGGTGATCGTGTGTTCTGTCTTTGCTTCGAGTCCGTTCTCGACGACCTGGCCGACTTTCGTTTCGGGAAAGTGAGCAAGTAGAGCCTTGCCACCTGCGGTCGCGTGGAGCGGAATTCGTTTCCCGATCGTGGACTGCGTCCAGACGCTGTGGCTACCCGGGGAAGTGTAGAGGTAGATCCCTTGAAGACCTTCTTCGACGATGAAAGTCGACCTGCATCCACTCTCGTTAGCGAGCATATTGGTGTACTTTTCAGCACTCGTGTAGACGTCCTTTCGAGTACGTGCGTGCTCGCCAAACGCAAGAAACTTCAGAGCCAGGTGGTAGACGCCGTCTTCCTTCACAAGATAGCCGTCGTCTACCATCGTTTTGAGATACCGGTGGGCAGTACTCGAACTGACATCTAGAAGGTCACTGATCTCGGTCGGCCGTCCACCGTTGTTTTTATAGATCCATTCAAGAATCTCGAAGCTGTTCTGCAAGGTCGCCAGTCCTTCTTCGTTCGATTTACTCATATGTACAGTAGTTTTGACGCCTACGATATTGTACCATATACTGGGATTAATAATTTTGTTATATGCATCCTACATTTTCTCCAGAATCAGTGTAAGACTGTGTTTTATCCGTAGCTAGCAGGTTTGAGTGCAAAAAGCCAACGAAGATCGCAACAAATTTGTCCCGCATAGTAGAGTTTTCTGTATATATTCCCTTATAATGTTATTTTTTGCCGTAAAATGAAAGAAAAATATCCTGAAATATCTTATAATCCATATGCTATTAATGATAATCTATTTGTTATTAGGGGGAAGAGCGGTACCAAGTCACTATGACTAATGGCAAACTTACACGCCGAAAAATTCTGGCAGCAACCGGCGCAGCACTGCCTGTCGGATTGGCTGGGTGTTCAAGCAACAGCTCGGACGACAGTACTGACGACGCCAGCGGTTCCGCGGGGAGCGACACAGCTACAGAATCGTCCGGGTCATCGTCGCAGACTCGGCTGAACGTGGGGCAAGCACTCGAACCGACCCGGTTTGATCCGATACTTCAGTTCTCGAATCCCGATGCACTCGTCGGAAACCGGATCTTCAGCAAACTGTACACCTACACGGAAGGAACAGATACGACGACAGACGTCGCGGCGTCCGCCCCCGAGATCACCCGCGACAACACGCGTTACGTTATCCCGCTTCGAGAAGACGTAACGTTCCACAACGGAGATCCACTCACCGCGGAGGACGTAACGTACTCCTTTACCGCACCGATCGAAGAAGAGACTCCACTGGCGGGAATCTTCTCCGTTATCGACGAGGCTACCGCCGTCGACGAGTACACCGTTCAGTTCGACCTGAACAATGCGTTCGCGATGTTCGGCGACCTGCTCACTCACCAGATCGTTCCGAAGGCGGTCCGTGAGGACGACCCAGAAGCGTTCAATACCGAACAGCCAATCGGCTCAGGCCCCTTCAGGTTCGTCGATTGGGAGCAGAACTCCTACGTGAATCTCGAACGGTGGGACGATTACTGGGGCGAACCCCACCCGAACGTTTCGGAGGTCAGGTTCGTCCCGATTACGGAGTCAACGACTCGGGTCACAGAGCTCAACACTGGTAATCAGGACGTCATCGAGACGATCCCACCCAGACTATGGACAACCGTCGAAGGGATGCAGGACGCGAGTATCAACTCAGTTGAGAGTATCGGCTACTTCTACGTTGCGTTCAATCTAAATGAGGGGCCGACCACTGATCTCAAAGTCCGCGAGGCGATCGATCACAGCTTCTCGATGGACGAGGCTGTTGAACGTTTCATAGAGCCTTCCGGGCTTCGGCAATACAGCCCGATGCCGGGGCCGATAAACGAGGATTGGGGATTCCCGGTAGAACAGTGGCAGGACATTCCGAACGACAAAGACATCGAACAGGCACAACAGCTCTTTTCAGAGGCAGGCGTTCCTTCGGACTGGAACTGCAAGATCATCGTGCCGCCGGACGATAACAGAGAGAACATCGGCGTCTCGATTGCCAACGGCATTCAGGAGGCTGGATACGACGCAAACGTCCAGCGGCTTGATTGGGGGACGATGCTCAGTCAGGCGTACACAGGCAATGCGGACGACTACAACATCTACGTCCTCGGCTGGGTTCGATATCCGGACCCGGACGACTTTATGTTCAATCTCTTTCATATGGACGCGGCCGGTGCAAACCAAGGCGTCTACTACGAGAACGAGGAGGTTATGGAGCAGATCTCCCAAGCGCGAAGCTCCATCAACCGGGCAGAGCGAAAAGAGCTCTACACTAACGCCATCACGACGATCCTCGAAGACAAAGTGCATCTGCCGGCATTCAACTACAAAAACGCCTACGGAGTTCGGTCCCGAGTCCAGGATTTCGACGTCCATCCGGTATCACCGATCAACCCACGGATTTCGGGGGCAAGCGGAAACATCTCGCTGCAAGATTAAGAGTAGAAGAGCTTCTGTTCGAGTATGAGTCTGATTCGATATGTTGCACGGCGGTTGGGGCAATCAGTCTTCACGCTCCTCGGCGTCGTGACACTCACCTTCTTGCTTGTCAACGCAGCACCCGGTGATCCGATTCGGATCTTTATCGGCCCGAGTGCCGACGCTGCAACCGTCGAATCCATCCGGACGAAATTCGGGCTTAATCAGCCCCTCCACGTGCGCTACTTCAGATATATCGGCAACGTGCTTCAGGGCGATCTCGGACAGAGTATCAACTACCGGGTGCCAGTCACGCAGAAAATATTCGAACGCCTCCCGGCAACGCTTCTCCTCGTGGCGTCTAGCTTCACATTCGCAGTGCTGACCGCAATTCCGATCGGGGTGCTCTCCGCGAAGCAGCGGAACCGTTTCTCGGATCACGTTTTTCGGATTCTGGGGCTGGTCGGGGTCAGTACTCCCAGCTTCTGGATCGGACTGCTCCTCATCATCCTCTTCACCTACCACCTTGGTCTCCTGCCGGCAACCGGACTCATTATGCCGTGGGCAGCGCCGGCCGCCGTCGACAACGCAACAACCCGCATAGATGTCCTGTATCAGTCCGCCATTCACCTACTACTGCCGACACTGACACTCGGGACGCTCCAGATGGCTGCGATTATGCGTATCGAACGATCCTCAATGCTCGAAGTCCTCAATCAAGAATACGTTACGCTCGCTCGTGCGTTCGGTGTCAAAGAGTGGACGCTGCTCCGCAAACACGCCTTTCGGAACGCGCAGCTACCGGTACTGACGGTTGTCGGCCTCCAGTTAACGACCGCGCTCGGGGGCTCCGTCCTCACCGAGACGGTCTTCAGTATCAGCGGGATCGGAACGCTAATCATCACCGGGGTGAACGCTCGAGACTATCCGCTCATTCTGGGGACCACGCTGTTCTATGCGACGATATTCGTCGTTGGTGTTCTCATCACGGACCTCTTGTACGCGTACCTCGACCCACGGATCTCCTACGGAGGGGGTGATGACTGATGAGTGACGCCGACAGCGACTCCGTGTCTACGCAGACGTCGCTGGCTGGCTGGACAGACGTCACCGCCCAACTTCGCCAGAACGCAACCTCGCGATGGGGGCTGTACGTCATCGCCGTCGTGATTGCGGTAGCGGTCTGGGCGTTCATCGACGGTGTCTTACTCGGATACCATTTTGCTGAAACCTACTGGCACAGCCCGGTGACCGCGGACCCAGGTGCCCGCAGTTTACTTCCACCGGTCGGAATCACGAATGAGTTCGGGACAGGAGTGTGGGCACACCCGCTCGGAACGGACCACCGAGGGCGTGACATCTTAGCTCGCCTCGTGTACGGCACGCGGATTGCGATCCAAATCGGGATCGTTGCGACGGGACTCGGTGCCGCTGTTGGGACAGTCATTGGTGCCATCTCAGGATACTACGGCGGGTGGGTTGACGACGTCCTCCAACGACTCGTCGAGACCTTCTACGCCATCCCGTTCATCGTGTTGATGATCGCGATCATGTCCACGTTCGGACGTAATCTCTGGATTGCGATCGTCGGCGTAAGCGTCATCACGACTCCCGTATTCGCACGGTTGATTCGTTCGGAGGTTCTCAGTGTGCGCGAAGAGGAGTACATCGAAGCGGCGAAAGCGGCGGGCGTCCGCGATCGGAACATCATCAGACGCCACATCATTCCGAACAGCTTAGCTCCTGTATTGGTCCAAGCGACCCTACAGGTCGGTGTGAACATCCTCATCGTCGCAGCACTCTCCTTCTTGGGCTTCGGTGCGCAACCACCGACGCCATCGTGGGGAGCTATGCTCGCCCAATCACGGACGTATATGCTTCCGAACCCGTGGTTCAGCTTCTGGCCCGGACTGGCCATTCTGGTGACCGTAGTCGGATTCAACCTCATCGGAGACGGACTGCGTGATGCCTTCGACCCGCGACTTGACGACTAACACACGAACAAGATACACAACTATGAGTGACACTCCACTGCTGAAAGTCGAGAACCTGAAAACACAGTTTTTCACGGACGCCGGAACGGTCCGTGCGGTCGACGGTGTCTCCTTTAGTGTTGAGCGCGGAGAGATCGTCGGACTCGTCGGCGAGTCTGGAGCCGGCAAAAGTGTTGCTGTCGAAAGCATTCTTCGACTCGTCGATCCGCCCGGCCGCATCATCGGGGGAGAGATCACGTTCGACGGCAAGACTATTGTCGGATTTGAAGAAGATCCCGACGATACAAACGAGCCGGCCAGAAGTGAACAGATGCTCTCGGCCTCGGAAATGCGTTCACAGATCCGTGGCAACGAGATTGCGCTCATCTTCCAGGACCCAATGGAGAGTCTCAACCCGGTTTTCACCGTGGGCGAGCAGCTCTGTGAGTTCATCGAGATCAACCGTGGGCTCTCCGGAAGCGACGTGCGCGAGCGCGCGATCGAGATCCTCCGCGAGGTGGGAATCCCACAGCCCGACGAACGGTTCGACGATTATCCGCACCAGTTCTCGGGCGGGATGCGACAGCGGGTCCTCATTGCGATGGCGCTTGGTTGCGAGCCGAAGCTCATCATCGCAGACGAGCCCACGACAGCACTCGACGTGACGGTTGAGGGGCAGATCATTGACCTCGTGTACGACCTCCAAGAGGAGTACGACACGAGCTTCCTTTGGGTGACCCACGATATGGGCATCGTCGCGGAGATCTGCGATCGGGTCAACGTGATGTATCTCGGGGAGATACTCGAGCGTGCAGGGGTCGACGACCTGTTCTACGACCCACGGCACCCCTATACCGCGGCCCTATTGAACTCGATTCCCCGGCCGGACCAGGCTGGCGAGCTACAGCCGCTGAAGGGGTCGATGCCGGAAGCGATCGACCCCCCCTCTGGCTGTCGGTTCCACGACCGCTGTCCCGACGCGCGCGAAGCCTGTGCTCGGACGCACCCGACCCTCCGACGAGTCACCGAAGACGAGCAGTCGGCGGCGTGTATAAAACACGATGCGTTCGAGACGGATTACGAAACGAGTCGTCAACTCTCACCCGGTGGAGTCTCGATGGTAGGTGAAAACAGTGAGTAGATCGGGATCGGATCCGTTGGTTCGTGTCTCGGGCCTGACGAAGTACTTCGACAACTCGGGAGGACTGTTCGGCGGATACGAGTTCTCGCCGGACGGGTTGAGCTTCCCGTTTGAGTACGACCCGGACGTGGTGCGCGCCGTTGATGACGTTTCGTTCCAGATCGAACGCGGAGAAACACTCGGGTTGGTAGGCGAATCCGGCTGTGGCAAGTCGACGCTCGCACGCGTCGTCCTGCAGCTGCTCCAACCCACTGAGGGTGACGTTTACTTCGGTGATGACAATCTTGCCGATCTGAGTGACGAAGCGCTCCGCCAGCGGCGAAAAGACATCCAGATTATCTTCCAGGACCCACAGTCGAGCCTGGATCCTCGGATGAAGGTCGGATCGATCATCGAAGAACCAATGCGGGCCCACGGGATGTACGACGCTGCCGGGCGAGCCGAACGAACCAAAGAACTCCTGGATGCCGTCGGGCTGGAACCGCAGTATTACGACCGGTATCCCCACGAGTTCTCCGGCGGCCAACGTCAGCGGGTCAACCTCGCTCGGGCGCTTTCGGTTGATCCGGAGTTCGTCGTTCTCGACGAACCGACGAGTGCGTTGGACGTCTCGATCCAAGCCCAGATCCTGAACACGCTAGACGACCTCCAAGACGAGTTCGGCCTGACGTACTTGTTCATTAGCCACGATCTCTCCGTCATCCGTCATATCAGCGACCGCGTTGCGGTTATGTATCTCGGCGAGATCGTCGAGATGGGTGACGTGGAAACCCTGTTCGAGGATCCGAAGCATCCGTACACGAGAGCACTGCTGTCTTCGATTCCTGTCCCGGACCCACGTAACAGGGGACAACGAAGCGTACTAGAAGGTGACGTTCCCAGCCCGATTAATCCTCCGAGCGGCTGTCGGTTCCGTACGCGCTGTCCATCCCTCATTGCACCCGAAGCATACGACCTGGGTGCAGACGAGTGGACCAACGTGAGAGCGTTTGCTAGGGCTGTTGACCGACGGTCCTTCGATGCTGAAGACGCCGACTCCGTTTACGAACGCTTCCTCGACGGCCCGCTCTCAGATTCGACGTGTGAAACTGTGGTATACGAGGCGATCGAACGCATCGTCACCGATCGCTGGGAGGAGGCGACTGAGCTGCTACGGCGCCAGTTTGCTGAAAAGAGCATCTGTGCGAAAACACCCCCCTCGCTCGAACAGCCCAGAGATAACGATCCCAGTCGGGCGGTCGCGTGTCACCTCCACCGACCGAATGAGAGTCTCACGGCAGAACAAAAAACGGGCAGGAGAATGTAGGCGAGTTCGTCCTTCCGATCGGTCGCGCCGCCAACTGAGAACATACGAACCCAACCATGACCAAAGCAACCATACACGAACGAATAGAAGAGCGCCGGACTGATCTCGTTTCGCTTACTCGAAATCTCTGGGAAAATCCGGAACTCGGGCTTCAGGAGACGGAATCCGCAGAGTTACTCGCAACGCAGCTCGACGACGAAGGATTCACCGTCAATCGCGGCGTCGGCGAAATGCCAACAGCATTTGTGGCGTCGTACGGGAGCGGAAAGCCAACAATCGGAATCCTCGGGGAATACGATGCGCTGCCCGGCCTGTCACAAAAATCGGTCGCTCGAAAAGAACCGGTTGATGGAGGCGCGCCGGGCCACGGATGTGGACACAATCTCTTCGGGGTCGGAAGCCTTGGCGCAGCGATCGCGGTCAAGGAGGCGATCGAACGTGATGACGTCGATGGCACGATCCGGTATTACGGCTGTCCGGCGGAGGAGACACTCGTCGGAAAGGTCTATATGGCTCGTGCTGGCGTCTTCGACGATCTTGATGCGGCACTAACCTGGCATCCGAGCCACGTATCGGCACCGTGGAAGGCACGCTCTCTCGCGATGAACTCCATCGAGTACTCATTTTCCGGGCAGTCTGCCCACGCAGCAGCTTCCCCGGAGTCCGGGCGGAGTGCGCTGGATGCAGTCGAGTTACTGAACACGGGGGTGGAATTTATGCGAGAGCATATCATCGATGACGCGCGCATCCACTATTCGATTACGAACGGGGGTGGTGCACCGAACGTCGTCCCCGCTACGGCATCGGTATGGTATTTCGTCCGTGCCCCAAGCCGGAAGAGTGTCGACCGAATTACCGACTGGCTGGACGAGGTTGCCCAGGGAGCGACGTTGATGTCGCAGACGACAGTCGACCGCCGCTTCCTGACAGGCTGTTATGACTACATTGCGAGCGATACGTTGTCGGACATCCTCCTGTCGAATATGCGTGACTCCGGGACGATCCCGTACTCGGACACTGACCGAACGTTCGCTGCCGAGCTTCAGGCGACGCTCGACGAATCCACGATCGAGAACCGTCTTCGTGGGCTCCCCGAACAACGGCGTGCGGAGGCCCGAGAACAGGCACTGTACGCAAATCCGATGGAATCGTTCGATGACGGGACGGTACTGAGCGGTTCGACGGACGTGGGCGATGTCAGTTGGATCACTCCCGTGGCACAGTTCTGGGGCGCTGCCTGGCCGGTAGGCACACCATCGCACTCCTGGCAGGCAGTCGCAGCTAACGGAGATTTCGCTGCTAAAGCGGCGGTTTACGCCGCAAAAGTGCTTGCTGGGACTGCATACGACCTTCTCTCGACTCCGACGATCGTCGAGGCAGCGGCTACGGAACTCAGATCGAAGCGATCACACGAGTACGAGAGCCCACTCCCGGAGGCCGCAGAACCACCTGTGGATATGGGTGTGAACTGAGATGTGCGATTTACCAGATCCTGATCTTCCGATGACCGAATGCTACTACCCAACGACCGAACACGACGGCGGCGATCAAAAGACAATGTCCACACAGACGGCTACTATCAGTGGCACAGCAGAGGTCACGTGTGATGAGTGAGCGTAACCGATACCGGCTCGAACAGATGACCTGGGAAGAAGCTGAGGACGCATTCGAGACCGCCGACTACGTTGTCTTACCGTGTGGGAGCACGGAACAGCATTCGCTGCATCTCCCGACGTCAGTGGATACGTTGCGTTCATCTCATCTCACGGACGAACTTGCAGAACGTGCACCGGAACACGGACTTGAGCTGTTAGTGCTGCCGCCGCTGCCGTACGGGTATTCGGAGCATCATCTTCCTTTCTCCGGAACGATTACGCTTGACGCCGACACGTACTGTGAAGTCGTCGTGGATATTGGTCGATCGGTAAAGAAACACGGCGGAGAGCGCTTCCTCATCACGAATTTCCACGCCGGCAACATTGAACCGCACAAGCTTGCGATCGATCGCCTCCAGCGCGAGTACGACCTCCCGACTCGCTACGTCAACTGGACAGACTTCGCACGGGACAAACTCGAAGACCGATTCGGTGACAAGTGGGGACACGCCGGCGAACACGAGACGAGCGTGATAGAACACTATCGGCCGGAACTGGTACGGCAGGGCAAGAAGCAACCACAGACGTTACACGACGTTGCCGACTCCGAACAGTTTCGGTATTTCGATGATCTCACTGTGGAAGGCGGACTCGGTGATCCGACTGACTCCGACCCGGCGTTCATAGCCGACATCATCGAAGAAACGACCGACAACGTTCTCAGTGACCTCAAAGCAGGGAATACAGATGTTCAGTAGGACCGCTGTTCGTCGACAGACGACGATTTCCAGCGGGAGAACTGCCGAGACTGTAGTTACGAGGACCGTCTGATGGCTCGAGCCAAAGTGTGCCTCACCGTCGATTTCGATGCGGTTTCGTCTTGGATTCACTCGTTCGACGAGGCCGATAGTCCGCGAGACCTCTCCCGCGGTTTGTTTGGAGTGGACGTGGGTGCACCACGTCTTCTCGAGGTCTTTGACGAGCACGACATCACGACAACTTGGTTCGTGCCCGGACACACGGTCGAGAGCTTCCCAGACGCCGTAGAAGCTGTCTGGGCCGATGGAACTGGACACGACATCCAGCATCACGGCTGGTCGCACACCCGCCCCTCAACGTATGCAGATAAAGCAAGCGAACGGGCGGATATCGAGCGTGGAATCGAAGCAATTCAGGCGCTCACCGGCCGACGGCCAGTTGGCTACCGGTCGCCCTCTTGGGATTTCTCGTCTAATACGCTCTCTCTGCTCCAAGAATTTGGATTTGAATGGGACTCCAGCCAAATGGCTGCCGAGTTTCACCCCTATTTCCTTCCGCAGAGGTGGGAGGCACCGGTGGATGCTCCATACGAGCGTGGGGAGAAGACCGACCTAACCGAAGTGCCAGTGTCGTGGCAGCGCGATGACTTCCCCGCGTTCGCATTTAGTCGTCAACGTGGCTACGCGAACGAACGGGCGATCTTCGAGATGTGGGAATCCCAGTTTGACTGGATGTACCGTAACGTAGAGAACGGCACATATGTCCTAACGATGCATCCACAAATTATGGGATATTCCCACCGAATTAGTCGCTTAGAATCACTCATTGCGACTCTGGACTCGTATTCTGATGTCGACTTCACCACTGTAGACGCTGTTGCATCTGAACTGTAGGCGTGACGTGCTCCCACGACTACAGTCGTGGGCTTCCCACCCGGTGTCGGCCGGGCAGGTCAATCCTGAAGACTGGGAATCTAAGCTTTGTGACCGACGGCGCTGGCTCCGCCACGAAGCCGTTACTCCTACCATATTGACGGCTTGGAATTATTTGGTTTTTTTCATGGGTCGGCGTGGTCGGCTTACTTGTTTGAGACCGGCTCTGGCCGTGGCAGACACCGAGACAACTGCTAGCTTTCCACGTACAAGCACCTTCACGGGCGGTTGACGGATCAAGCTCACGGCACGTATCCCACGGCTGAGCTATAATTCGGCCTCCTCACCGAGGACCTGGAGCAGCCACAGAGACGGTGAGTGATGCGCTCTCTCGAGAGATACCCGAGACGGCGTCGGACTCGACAGCTGGTGACGCCGTGGAGTCCCGACACGGAGGGACAGCCACTGCACATCGACTACTCGCCCTTGCTCGGTTTCGTCTCATCGGCAATGCCGGGCGGTCGTCGATCCGCGTTGACGTCGCTGGGTCGTTCGTCGAGTGCCTCGTCCGTCGAGGTGGTTTCCACTGGTTCCGTACCCGCTTCCGGCGGGCCGGGAGCGGACGGGGACGCAATCGAATTACGCTCGGAGTCGAGCAGCCACGGGAAGATGATCCGTCCGAACTCGAACGTCATAACGAACAGGAGCGGCGCCAGGAAAATTCCGTACCACCCGAACAGGAGCGGACCGACGGTGTACGCGAGCATCACAGCACCGACGTGGAGTGTCCGCCCGCTGACGTAGGGCCGGAGCAGTTGGTCGGGTATGTAGTCCACGACGACAAACGAGATGAAGAAGAACACGACAGGGAACCACAAGGCCTGGGGGTCAACCCAGAGTGCACGCCCGAGGAGGTACGCCCCGACGGGCCAGGTCACGATCTTGATGCCGATGACGGGAATGAGGCTTGCAACTCCCACGAGCAGACCGAGGAAAGCCGCCTCGGGGATCCGAGTTACCTGCGGGGCGATGAGATTGAGGAGCGTGTAAACCACCGCCGCGAGCACCCCGGTCAACAGAGCGTTCAGGATGTTTCCGAAATAGACGTTGTGGAGGTCGGCGTCGACCCTTGTGAAGTACGTCTCGAGTACCCCACCGTCCTCGAGGAACGTATTGCGAGCCCAGCGACTGATACGGTAGTCGTCCCGCAGGAGATAGAACACCAGGATGAGAACGATGAACCCGTGGATTCCCGCGTTGAACGCCACTCCGAACGACGAGAGCACCGACTCCGCGATCTCCCCCAGAGCCGGGTCGAACTGGAGGTCGGCGAGTTGGGCGGGGTCTGCGACCACCGCTTCGAGGTACCGCCCGAAATCAGCGAGCAGAGCGGTGATATCGAGGTATGGTTGCACGATCGTCTCGAACTCTCCGAAGACGTCCGACTCCAGCAGGTCCGTCAGCGACCCAATGAGGATCGCGAACGCCCAGCCGATGATGAACAGTAGCGGTAATACCGCCGTCAACAACGTGACGGCGACGGCGATGGTCCGTGACTGGAGACGGGTGTTGATGCGTCGGAACACCGGGCGCGTGACGTAGTAGACGAACAGGCCCATAACGACAGTGCCGACGAACCGCCACCCGACGTACATGAGGCCGACGATTGTCGCGATAGCGACGACCCAGAGGACAGCGCGACCGGGCTCCGACGGAATCCATTTCAGCGTCGGCGCAAGGTGTTCGACGGACGATGCGTTCGACGGGGCCGTTACGTTCGAATCGTTCGGTGAGTCTTCGGACATGATATACTGCTGATACGGACAGTGGTCGGTGAGAGGTGAGCGAAGACACGCGTTCGCCCGCTCGGCGAACGTCTTAGGCCCCCTTTGGACCGATTCCGGAGACGCTCGGGACGGTGTCGTGGAATTCAGTCGGTTGATTCCTCACCACCGTCGGTTTGGCCGATCGGGGACGGTTGGGTGTCGGGCGAGCGTCCGGGGAGCCAGTCACCGATGTTGGCGGCGACGTAGTCTCGGCCGCCGAGGCCGAACCCGATACCGACGGCGAGGGCGACGCCGGCAGCCAGCCCCCAGGCCGCGGCCTGTGCGAACGTATTGAGGATCTGGACGTCGACGCCCATCGTGCCCAGCCCGATGACGATTGCAATGAAATACAGGAACACACGCATTCCATCGGCGAAGATGTCAGTGTAGCTGGTCTCCGTGACCGCCTTCGTGTGCGCGACGATGTCGGCTAGGAAGTCAGCGAGCACGAATCCGAGGACGATGACGAGCGTACCGGCGACGAATGCCGGCAGGTACGAGACGGCAACCGCGATCCACTCCGAGAGGAGTTCGACTGCGAGGGCGTCGGCCGCCGCGAGTATCGCCAGCGCGTATACGAAGTACGCACCGACGCGACCGATACTCCGCGAGACTGCACTCTCAGTCCCGCCCAGTGCACCGCCGAGCGGCGTTTTCATAACGAGGCGATCGACCTCGGTCCGGTCGGCGACGCGTCGGACACCGCCACCGATGAGGCGGCCGATGACCCAACCGATGAGCAGAATGACTACTGCGCCGAGGAGCTGGGGCAGGAAGTTGATGGCCCCCGCGAGGGCCTCTTGGAGATAGTCTGGAACGCCAGGGGCACCGGCTTGCAGCACGAGGGTATTTGTGAATCCCATAACTATGATTGAATCTATAATTACATTGTTATTTACACTCTATCTTTTGGAAAGTATAAAAATTATTATATTTATCGTCGAGGCACAAGATCAAGTCATCTACAAAAATTATGCGCTGTCAGGTAGTGTCGAACTATCACCCGGCTACAAAACCCATTCTAACGTCCGTCAAACGGACTACTCGACCAGTAGAGTTGAGGGAATTCCAGCCTCCTCGGGGCGTTCTTGATATTTGAATCATTACAATATATTTTAAATTTAATGATATTTCAATCCGAATTTCAGGAATTAATTGGCAGAATATGGTTCTTTGGCTCTGTTGAAACCCTCTGCTGGTGACAGATTAAAGAGCGATTGGTAAGTACAGGGGACAAATCTGTAGTTCGCGTGTCCTCACTCTGTGCGAGTACAGCTGTTAGCTGTATGAACTATTATACTGTTGGAGAGATAGACTGCTCATACGTTCAGACGACGGAAATTCAGCAATTTCTTAATGCTGATAGTGCTGCCTCTTCGGTGATTGGCGTTGTATTACTGGTGGCTATCGCTGTGATTTTAGCCGCTGTTGTTGGTACATTCGCGCTAGGGATTGGAGATCACGCACAAAAGTCCCAACCGGTAGTAGCCTTTTCAGCCGAGCAACAAGCGCGGTTTCTAGAGGAAGGATCGGGGAATCAAGATGGTTCCGACAACGCAACAGACGAGACAAACGTGACGGTCGTCGTGCTAAACCATGAGTCTGGTGACAACCTAGATACAGGCCAGATCAACATAACTGTCAATGGTTACCCTGCATTTGAGCTACGTGAAACGAGCGCTATGTATGAGATCGCTCCTTTCTGGGATAGCCAGTCAGCAATCAACTCTGGGTCAACATCCGTAGTTTACGGCTACGATAGTCAGCCCGGGGCTTTTGGTGTTTTCACCACGAACGTGGGGGTACAGATTGGAATTGCTGACTCCAATGATGGATATGAGGGCCAATCAACTGATGTTAAGCAACTTTCTTCTGGAGATACGGTGAGGGTCATATGGTCTTCCGAATCTAGCGACGATAGCGCAATTCTGAGGCAATATGAAGTAAAGTAAGCAACCCTACTTACCGGCTGTTTCGCCACAATAGTGTCTAATCAATAGGACTTCAACAGAGCCGGTTCTTTCAATCGGGCATAGGTATCAAAACGCCACTCAGTTCGTCTCCCCCCGACTCATCCAGTTACGAACTCCCCTCCCGGGGCCGGTTCACCACCGCCTTGTCGGGGAGGTCTCGTTGTCGTCGCGGCGACCGGGTGAGTAGCCGCTGGAGCCACGTCTCGTCTCCCGGGTCCGGTTTCTCGATTACCTCGTACTCGACGAGGACGTCACCGTCGTCGGCCGCGGAGAGGCGGAAGTAGTTGAGCTGGTAGGAGGCGTAGTAGACCGGCGGGAGGATCCCGAGGAGCGGGTCGACTCTATGGAGGCGTTTCAGCCACGTCCCGGTGTTGATGACGAGTCGGCCGTCGACTTCGGTCGCCGACGGACGGTGCGTGTGCCCGTACACGTACACGGCGACCCTCGGTTCGGACGCGAATACGGCTCTGGCCCGGTCGAGGTATTTCTCGACGGGTTCCCGGTCAGTTGGTGATCGGACGAGTCCGAACCGCCTGAGCGTCCTTCGAGCATCCCACACGAACACGGCGAGCGGGACGGAAATCGCCAGTATCAGCACGACGATGACCAGATTCCCGGCGAGGACGAGTTCGACCAGCCGCCCAGCCGGCCCGAAGAAGCCGAGTAGTTCCTCGACCAGTGTGAGCGGCAGCGACCACACGTCGAACCAGTCGAGTGCGAATATCGCGACGTACAGCAGACCTACGTTGAACAGGAGGAGGAACGGAACGACCGAGAACCGCAGCCACGAACTCATCTCCCGATAGAAGTAGTTCGATATGAGCCAGTCGGGGATTTCGGTCATCGGCGTCACAGCCTGGATGTCCTTCAGCCAGTTGTATTTCCCACGACCGGAGAGCTGTCCCGCGCGGCTCGTTATCTGTCGGTTCACGAAGTACCCTGGTGGGTTCGCATACGGATTCCCGAAGTCGGGGATCCGGTTGTTCGGATCCTCCTGCATGCCGTGTTCGACGTGAACGACCGAATCACCGACTGTCCGCTCGATCGACACCTCCTGCTCCAGTGTGACGTTGTACTCCGCCAGTCGCTCTACGTACTCCGGGTAGGCCGCGAGCTCGTAGTCGTGGTTCCCCGGGATGAGCGTGATCGGCATCTCCCGGCCAGTCGCTTCGAGCTGGTCGAACAGTTCGGGGTAGCGGTCGAGGAGCGCGTCGAACTTCTCTGGCCCGTCGACCTCTGTGAACTCCCAAAGGCCGAACGCGTCGCCGTTGATTATCAGTTCGGCGTCCTCGTCGCTCTCTTCGAGTTCCTGAAGGAACGCGAGCAATTCGTCCAGAAAGTCCACCTGTTCGAGTTGTTCGTCGCCGCCGACGTGTAGGTCGCTGATGAAGTAGTAAACGCCGGTCATCTCTCTTACTCGCTGTCCGGATTTCTGGCCGTGTGGAGCCTCGATTCGGTTCGATCGGGAGAGATCTGCGCGTCTCCGGCGCGTCGAACGTCGGCCTCCCGGACGCGGGCATACCGATGTCTGAGGGGTGTCAGATATAGTTATTACTGCGTTACACAAGCGGTGATCGAACCACTGATAAGAAATGTCGACATATCGGAGCGGGCCTCCGAGGTAGTCCGCGCCGAAACCAGCACACAGCGGGATAGTTGCTTCCTCCCGAGTCGGTACCCACCGTTGTCAACATCCCGAGACCACGCAGAGCGGATGGATTCCTAACCGTATCCTACTGCACGACGCGTGAGGAGGTAGGACAACCTTTGAGTCTAATGGCTGTAATTAACTAATCCCTCTGGCAGGATAATAGAGGTATGAGTTCACTTGTTGTACTCAGATTCGCCGACATGGACGGCGCTGAAGCCATGCGCGACAGGATGTACGACCTGCAGAAGCGAGAGTTGATCACCATTGCGGACGCGGCGGTCGTCAAACGTAACAAAAAGGGAAAGGCGAAAGTCAAGCAAGCCCGCAGTCTCGTCGGTGCGGGAGCACTGGGCGGTGCCTTCTGGGGTATGCTCATCGGGTTGCTGTTCTTCGCCCCGTGGCTCGGGTTGCTCGCCGGCGCCACCGCTGGCGCGCTCTCCGGGAAACTCGGCGATATCGGCATCGACGACGACTTCATCAAGGAGGTGCGGGACGCGATCGAGCCCGGAAACTCCGCGCTGTTCCTGCTGACCCAGGGCGGCAACCTCGACCGCATCAAGGAGGAACTGTCGGACTTCGAGTACGACTTCGAGATCATCCACACGAACCTCTCGCCGGAAGACGACGAGCGCCTCCGCGAGACCTTCGCCGCGGAGGAAGTCGCCGGGTGAGTCCATTGGGACCCCATCGCCGACGAACCCCGAGTTAACGGAGCGGAAATCCCACCCCGCTGATCGTCTGAAACGCTCGGACCACCGGTCACTCAGTCTCACATGCGACTCGTCCAAGTTCTGATCCCCGAGGGAACTCGACCTGCCGTCCTCGACACGCTCGACGACCAGGGTATCGATTACGCCGTGTTCGACGAGGTCGGCCGTGGCGATTTCGAGGCAATGGTCCAATTTCCCGTCCCGCCGAGCGGCGTCGAACCGGTGATGGACGAACTGATCGAGGCCGGTATCCGGGAGGATGCGTACACTATCGTCCTCGCGACCGAAACCGTCGTCTCGCAGCGTCTGTCCACACTCGTCGAACGGTTTCCAGGCCTCCGGATCTCGCGCGAGGAACTGTACGCACGGGCGCAGGATCTCGCGCCGGCGAACTCCACTTTCTTCGCGTTCCTCCTCTTGAGCACCATCATCGCGACGACAGGCCTGCTGCTCGACTCCGCGGCGACGATCATCGGCGCGATGGTCGTCGCGCCGCTGATGGGACCCGCCGTCTCCGCCTCCGTCGGAACGATCCTCGACGATCCGGGGATGACCAGACGCGGCGTCAGACTACAGGTCCTCGGACTCGTCGCTGCCATTGCGACGGCGGCGGTTATGGGCTGGTTCCTCCAGCAGACCGTTCTCATCCCGCCGGGACTCGACATCCGGACTATTCCCCAGATCGCCGAGCGGACGAGCCCGAACTTCCTGTCGCTCTTTCTCGCGCTTGGGTCGGGGATCGCTGGATCGCTCAGTATTATGCGTGGCTCCGGGTCGACTCTCGTGGGCGTCGCCATCGCCGTCGCGCTCGTTCCTCCCGCCGCGACATCCGGCCTCGGTATCGCGTTTGAGTTACCGGGGGTCGCCATCGCGGGCGCCGTGCTCGTGGTCGTGAACCTGCTCGCGATCAACGTCTCCGCCCTGACCCTGTTCTGGGTAGCAGGGTTCAAGCCACTCGACGCAGGCGCGTTCGAGGGGGTTCGC
>Ga0102939_1000068_pt1 | contig 31973 bp, 32 predicted proteins | sample SalPon2_B_H2O_MG_FD_78214 | JGI IMG/M metagenome (GOLD analysis project Ga0102939, IMG submission 78214) | Salt pond water microbial communities from South San Francisco under conditions of wetland restoration - Salt Pond MetaG R2_B_H2O_MG | ecosystem: Environmental > Aquatic > Non-marine Saline... | reverse complement strand
GCGTCGTCGTCCAACTGCTCGCGCGCGTGGTCGACGCCCGCCGCCGCCATCGAGTTGAATCGGAACGGCGTCTCGTCGGCGACGGCCCGGTCGTGGTTGCCCATGACGGTCGGAATCGACCGCTCGCGAACCGCCGCGACGCAGTCGACCGGCCACGGGTTGTATCCGACCACGTCCCCGGCACACACCAGCCCCTCTACGGCCGGCATGTCGTCGAGGACGGCTTCGAGGGCGACCCGGTTGCCGTGTACGTCGGAGATGACGCCGAGGCGCATGGATACTGGTTGCACACGGAACCGGTTAGGACTTGTCGTGGTCCCCCACGCATCGCACGCCCGTCGCCGTACGGGACGCCGTGGTGACCCCCTCCACCGAGTCCTCTCCCGACGCCGATCCGGACGCCGGCTAGTCGTTGACGATGCTCGTCGTCACGCCGTCGTCCCCGTCGACGGCGACCCCCGCCGCACAGACCGCGTGTTCGAAGTCGAGGGCGTACGCCTCGCGGGCCGCCTCGGCCGCGCCGGTGGCGTCGAAGTCGAACGCCCGCGGGTCGTCTTCCTCGTACGTGGCGACGAGCGTCGGTTCGTCGACCGCTTCGACCACCAAGGCGTCACGGCGGACGATACCGATCGTCGCCGCGTCGGCTCCGATCACGCCCGCGATGCGGGGCGTGTCGTAGTCGTCTTTCTCGTAGTCGAGCGAGAGCAACGCCGTCGCCAGCGCGTCGCGTGGGGGATAGCCCAGATCCAGTTTCTCGGTCACCGGATCGACGTGGGAGCCGTTCCCCACCACCGCCCGCCCCTCGCTCTCCCGTACGCAGTTGTAGGCGATGTACGGGTTGTCCGTCTCCGGCGCGTCCGGCGTCGGTGCCACGGTGAGGGTACCTTCGCGCTCGACGATCCGTCGGTTCGGGAACGACCGGGACGAGACGCGGTAGGCGCCGATGCCCGGTCCGACGACGATGAATCGGCCGACGTACATACCCTAGCCACGCACCGACCGTGGAATGTAGGTGTCGGTTCGGCGGTCGATCCGTGCCGCCAGAGCCTTGACGCCCGCCCCACTTCCCCCCGTATGGTCGCCGCCGCGACGGTTTTCGGCTGGCCCGCCGTCGGCTCGCTCGCGGCCGTCGTCGGCACTCTCGCGCTCGCGCGCTACGTCGTCCGCTACCGGGACCAGCCCGGCGCCACCTGGTTTCTGGGCGTCCTCGCCGCGCAGGCGCTCTGGTGTGGCGCCTACGGCGTCGGACTCCTCGTTTTCGACTCCGCCGTCCGCCTCGCCTTCGAGGCCGCCGTCTGGATCGGCATCGTCTGGACCGGCCTCACCTTTCTCGCGTTCGCGCTCTCGTACACCGGCCGAAGCGACGTGGTGTCCGGCCCGGCGTTCCGCGCCGCCGTCGGCGTCGGCGTCGCCGTCTCCCTCCTCGTCGTCACGAACCCGTTTCACGGCGCCCTGTGGACGGGGTTCCGGCTCGACCCCGTCTTCGGCGTCGCGACCGTCACCTACCGTCTCCAGCCGCTCGCCTACCTGACCATCGGGGTGGCGACGCTCGCCGTCGTCGCGGGCGTCGTCCTCCTCGTCGACACCTTCCTCAACTACGGGCCGCTGTACCGCCGCGAGACGGCCGCCGTCGCCGTGAGCGCGCTCCCGCCGGGGCTCGCCCTCCTCGCCTGGGCCGGCGGCGTCGGCCCCGTCCCACAGCTCAACCTCGCGCCGCTCATGTTCGTCCCGCACGTCGCCCTCGACGCCTACGCCTTCGGGCGCGCCGAACTGTTCGAGCGCAACCCGACGACGGTCCGGGCCGCGGAGCGAACCGCCATCGACGACTTAGCCGACCCCATCGTCATCGCCGACCGCGAGGGGCGAGTGGTCCGGCTCAACGACGCGGCGCGGGCGGCGTTCGCCGGCCCCACGGCCCCGGACGGCCCCCGGAACGCGGCCGTCGACCCCGCCCTCGACCGTCCAGTGTCCGCCCTCCTCGGCGTCGACGTCGACTTCGACGGCGACACCGACCCCTTCGAGTCCACCGTCGACGGCGAGCGCCGAACCTACGCGGTATCGGTCTCGCCGCTTCGCGACCCCAGCGGCGCCCACGTCGGCTGGACCGTCGTCTGCCCGGATATCACTGCGCGGGAACGCCGTCGCCAGCAACTCGAAGTCCTCAACCGCGTCCTCCGACACAACCTCCGGAACGACGCGGGCGTCGTCCACGGCTACGCCGACTTCCTCGTCGACCGACTCGACGACGACGAACTGGTCCGGATGGCCGACGCCATCGAGCGGCGGTCGGCCGCGCTCGAATCCCTCGGCGAGAAGGCCCGCACGGTCGAGACGCTCCTCGACGGCGAGCCACGGACCGACCTGGCCGTCGGCCCGCTCGTCGAACGGGTCGTCGCCGACGCCCGCGAGACCTCCCCGGACGCCGACCTGCGTCTCGACGTTCGGACCGACGCCACCGCCTCCGTCGCGGAGCGGTCGCTCGAAGCCGCCGTCGAGAACCTCGTCGAGAACGCGCTCCGCCACCACGACGGCGAGGGGGTCGAGCGCCCCGACGGCGGGGCGTGGGCCGCCGTCACCGTCGACCTGACCGACGACGCCCTCGTCGTCCGCGTCGCCGACGACGGCCCCGGCATCCCCGATACCGAACTCGACGCCATCGCGGCGGGCGAGGAGACCGACCTCCAGCACGGCTCCGGGCTCGGCCTCTGGGTCGTCCACTGGGCGGCCGCGACTCTCGGCGGCGAGGTGACGTACGCCGACCGGGAGCCACGCGGCACCGTGGCGACGCTCCGACTCCCGGTCAGATGAGGTCGAGCAGTCGCCGGTAGGTGCTCCCGAACGCGTCGTCGGATCGCTCACGGGGGCGCTCGATGTCCACGCCGACGGTCTCGAAGTAGCCTTCCGACCCCATCACGTAGTATGGAGGTCGGGGAAGATCGGCACGTGTGCCACCGCGAGCGTCTCCGCGCCGCCACCGCCCGTACGGCTGGCGAGACCGGCCGTCGCGGCGGCGCCCAAAGAGCCTTGACCGCTGCCGTCCATTTCCCCCCGTGTTCGACCCGGCCGACTACGACGCGCGCGAACTCCGATCGCTCGCCGGCGTCGACGCCGCCGATCCGGGAGCCGGGATCAGCCTCCCGCCCGTGGAGGGCTCGGGCTACCGCCCGGCGGCGGTCGACGAACCCTCCCACGAGCAGTGCGAGCGGCTGGTCGCGGTCGGCGGCGTCGACCCCGCGGCCCTCGGCGAGCGGCCGTACCTCCCCGCCTTCCCGGACGTGCCCGCGGCGCGGCGCGTCGGCCGCGACTGGATCGCCTACCTCGTGCGGACGGCGGGCGAGGAGGCGACCCGGAACGCCATCGGCCGGTATCGCGCCCGCGGCTGGATCGGCGAGGACGCCGCGGCGACCCTCGACGCCCGCGTCGGCGACGCCGTCCGGGTGCTCGACTCCGGCGACGGCGACTTGGACCGCGCCGACCACCTCCTGAGCTTCGCGCACGTGATCCGGCTGCTGGGGATCGAAACGGACTGAGCTTCGCTCGCGCAGGCGGAGCCCCCACCCCGATCACTCCACCCGCACCCAGCGTTCGAGCGTAAAGCCGTCGTCGTCGGTCCGCTCGCCGAGCGTCCACGCCTCGCGGTCCCAGTCGGGAAAGTACGCATCGCCCGCGTACGTCCCGGGAACCCGGCTGAGCACCATCTCGGTCACGACGGGCTGGAACAGTTCGTAAATCGCGGCGCCGCCGAGGACGTACGCTCGATCCGCCCCCAGCGCGTCGACGGCCGCCAGCGCCTCGTCGACGCCCGTGACGTACTGCGCCGTCTCGACCGACGCTTCGCGCGCGGTTCGGCTCAGGACGATCTGTGCGCTGCCGGGCGGGTCGTCGCGCATCGACTCGAACGTCCGACGGCCGAGAATAGTGGGGTGGCCGGCGACGCGGGCACGGTACTGCCGCCGATCCGCGGGGATGGCGGGCCACGGCAACCCGCCGTCCGCGCCGATTACGCCGTCGTCGGCGACGGCGGCGACCGAGACGAGGTCCATATCTACCCCTTGGCAGCGGGGCGAGTTCCCTGTTACGTACCGACTTCGCAACACTCATATGCGATTCGCGGCTACTACACGACGACTCCCGTTCCGGAGTCGACAGCAGTCCCATGGGGTAGCGGCCAATCCTGAAGCCTTCTGGGGGCTTCGACCCAGGTTCGAATCCTGGTGGGACTATTCTACAACCTCTTCAGCGCGAGATAGAGGCCTTCAGAACACCGTCAGCGTTTTGTCCGATTTCCACGTTTGTGTATCCGTTTCCCGTTCGGGTTTGTGACACGCCCATTTCAGTAATTGATCGTCACGAAGTCACATCCGTTTCGGGGGGTCCGATTCCCGGAGTCTCCGTCCCGCTTCGGTTCTTTCGGCGACACGTCGCGGTCGTCGGGACGAGTGAGGGTGACTACACGCTCGGTCGTTCTGCGTGGGCTGTCAGGAATGATACGGGTGGTGGACTGTATCCCGGCCGTCGCCGACTGCAATCGCTATCAGGCATCCTCGGAGAACGCCGGCTCATTCTCGTCTCCGACGAAATCGTGGGTTTCTCTCTTGTTGCGGTGATTGAAACACTCGTTCGAGTTGGAAGCCGCCCCGTTCCGCGGGGTTGCAGAACCGAGAAAATTCGAATCCATTCAGCGCACGCGTCGAACTACCGAGGATATCAACACACGGCGTCCGAATGACGACTCATAGTCGAGACGGTCTCCGAGTCACCGGCGCGCGGTACACGTTCGAACAGGGTCTGGCTTGGAGGTCCCGAACCGATCGCATCACTCTCGGGCGCCGTTTGCTGTGGAGGGGCTCAGAACTGTTGACACCGACCTATTCGGCCAGGATTAGTGGTATTTGTTCGTGCTATTGTCGCTATTGAAATTTATGTTCGTCCCCTGAATTGATATCTCCGTCTTTTCGACGGCTTTCGCGTCTCTATCGGTCCTTTCAGTGTCTCCACCATCCTGCCGACACTCCGAACAGAGGTCCCGATCCGCGGAAGCCGGGATCGCTGAACCGCATCGAACGCAGTCGAGAGTAGCGCTGACGTCGAACGAGTCACGCAGAGTCCCGTGCACCCGTCTGAGGGTATCGAGACAGTCCTTCCGTGAGTCAGGGGGGAATCCGCTGTCACCAGTCAATTCCTCATGCTTATCGAGGTGGTGTTGGATCGGCGTGGGGTCCATGTCGTGTCGTTCGAGCGCCTCGATTGCGTCTTCGAGAGCGTTCCTCACCTCCCGAGGGCCGCAGTCGGGGTGAAATATAATCTCCCGTGCCTCACTGAACGCCTCCAGGGTCTGATTCTCTCGTCGGGAGTCCGTCATAGTGGAGTCTCTCGTATTTCGAACCTACGGATGTTGAAACATAAGAATTCGGGGCTATTCTGCGGAGGGCTTCATTCGATCCATCTCACGGCCGGGGTCACTCAGCCGATGCGATCGTTGTAGAACGGGAGTGTTCCTTCCCGGTTCAGAAACCGGCGCTGGTGAACTCGTTCACGTTGACGGGCACGGCGAGTGGAATTCGTTATCTCAACGCGATAGACACACCAGTGTTTATCGCTCCGTGCATGCTCTCGGAGTCTGGCGGCGAGTCGCCCCGATCCGATGTACACCACCTTGTAACCGGTTGGTGTCGGTGCGGGTCGCCCGAGTTCGTAAACACCGATCCGCTCGGATACCTTCTCTGGGGTGTAGGGAGTGAACGGTTGTGCGATGGCCATCCTATCTAAACCGCGGCGTCACTCGGACTCCACTCACCAGTCGTTCCAGTCCCGGTCACCCTGTCCCGTACTGGTCGTTCCAGTCGCGGAACCGTGCGATATCCTCATCAGACAGCGACGGACTGACGGCCGCGAACGCTGCGCGTGACTCCGCGGGTTGGATCGGAGCTATGTCGATCGATTCATCGACGAGGGCGGAGAGGTCTTGATCAGCCCGGTCTTCCAAGTTCGGATTCACCCGGTGCACCATTTTGGTGGTCATCCGTTCGGTGAGACTGTCGATGTCGCTCCCAGTGTATCCGCGCTGATGGCAGGCCTGCCCGATGGCTTCCGGGACCGTCATCGCGCCGGTGATGTCGGTGCGTAGGTTTCTCGGCACGTGAGCCGACGGTTCGCCCTCGAACGTGGCGCCGCCTTTAGTGGTATGCACTCGCGTAATCTGGGTGCAGGCGTCCACGTCCGGAAGCGGGACGAGCGTTCGGTACGAGAACCGCCGTCTGATCGCGAAGTCCAGATCCCACGGCGTGTTCGTGTTCGCGAGCACGTAGGTAAACGAGTCAGTCTCCTTGAGTTCGCTCAATTCGGAGAGGATCGTGTTCAACACACGGCGGGAGGCGTCGTCGCCCCCGCCTCCCCGACTCGTAGTCAGGGCGTCGATTTCATCGAGGAAGATCACCGACGGCGCGAGTTCTTTCGCGACGTCGAACAGTGAGATGATTTTCTGACTCGACTGCCCGTACCACTTACTGAGGAGTGATCCCAACTTCACGTTGAAAAAGGTCGCATTCGTCTCGTTGGCGACGGCCTTCGCGAGCATCGTCTTCCCCGTCCCTGGCGGACCGAACAGCAGTCCGGTCTGCGAACTCCGCACGGCAGGCGGTTTATCACCTATCGCGCCGAGTGCCAAGGCCTGCCTGAGTTCCTGTTTCGTGTCTTCTAATCCGCCGATATCCTCCCACTCGGTATCGGTATCGACGATGAAGCTCTCGATCACCTCCCGAAATTCGGAGGGACCATCGCCAGCAGCGTCGCTGTCATCGCCGTTCGGACTGCTGTCATCGCCTCCGCCACTGCCGCCATTGTCGACCCGTTCGACTCGATCACCTCTCTCTGCGCGGTCGGCGATCTGTCGGAGTTTCTGGACGCGTGACGAGTAGTCCACGCCTTGGATAGTCCCGAGTTCTTCCCTGGCATCTGCGGCGGCTCGATAGTGGTCCGCCGCTCGCTTCGGTTTCCCGTCGTCGAGGGCCGTTTCGGCTGCATCGAGCCGTGACTTGTACTCCCTGTGGAGGTCGTCCGGGTCCCGTGAATTCGGATCGTACATTGTAGTGATAGTATGTTCTGTGTCCGTCGTGTGTTCTGTCGAGCGTCGTGGCTACGCAGGGTCATTCACGGAGCACGGAACGGAGCCGCCGGCCGAGCCCTCTCGACTCGGCCGGTGTCGGCCCGCCGTGCCCCCTGAAAGATGGATTCGGTGTCGAAACCTGGTCTGCTTAGCTCCGGCTGCGATCCCGACCGCTCCGAGCGCTGTCGGTACTGGAGGTCTTGTACTCCCGTTCGTCCTCGCGCCGTTCCATCTCCTCGACGTACTTGCTCTTCCCGTTGCTGCTCTTGGAGGAGGTCGTGATCCGCGTGGAGATCTTCAGTTCCTTGAGGATCGAATTGATCTTGCCGGCGTCTCGATCCAGATCGCGGGCGACCTCTCGGACTTCCTTTTTGATGTCGGCCTGACTGGTCTCCGAAAGCGCCTTCTCGTAGTTTTTCGTGCCGGTGTTCATCCGCCGTCGGATTCCTTCGACCACGCGAAGCAGGGCCAGCTCGTCAGTGGCTTCTTGATACGCCGCTTCCTCCTGCTGGAGGATCATGTCGATGGACTCGATTTCCGTAGCGAGCGCCTGTTTTTCGCTCGGGGGCGCCCCGACTCCCTGTTCTTTGAGGTCCTCCTTCTCTGTCTTGAGTCTCTCGGCCCGTTCTTTCGCCTGTTCCTGTTCGATTTCCGTATCGAACCGGTCCTCTTCGAGCTGCATCGGCGGGTAGCAGTCCGGGTCGAGCAGGTTGCTTCCATCGTCGAAACCGAGCTTCTCGTTGATGATTTCTCGAACGTGCATATCTATCGTCCTCCGTCGATCGTTGGTTCGAACAGCGTCGTGAACGAGGTAATGCCCAGCGCCGCGCCGAGCACGCCGGCGATCACGAGGAGTTTCATCTCGGCCACAGTGACCGAGAAGAGCAGTTCGCCGAGGTGAGCTTCCGTCGCCACCACTGCGGCGGCGAGGAGGAAGCCGAAGACGCCTGCAAGGGTTGGCATACGCTCGAGTGCCGCGTACACCGCGGCGGTGAACGCGGCCCCCACGAGCAGGTTCACCCCGCCCACGGCGACCACCAGTTGGGTCAGTTGAGTTGGTATCATCCTTCGCAATCACACTGATGTCTGGCGACCACATAAATGTTTGGGTAATTTCCTAGACTCAATCTACTGTCCAGTAAACTACCACAGGCGGTATTGTCTCCACATAACAACTATTTGCTCGCAATTCGTCTCCTAGAAACAACACAGTGTAGTGTAGATTAATGCCCACGCAATTTTATATGGTGTGGGAAAAAAGGTGCGTGTATGTCCCTCGGTGATCGGAATGGATGAGGGCGAACAGTTGCTTCGAGATGATCGGGATGTACCAGAGGATTCAGAGGCCGCAGACACTTCGTCTGGGACTGCTACCAACTCCACCCATGGATCGAGTACCGAAGGTGATGACCGTGAGACGTACCTCATCGTCCTCGACTACACCGACGAAGCTGAACGGAAGCGAGTCGAGTATCTACTCAACAACCGCGAGGGGACCGACGTGTCGCCACTCCGTGGGTTCGTGCGGTCGGTGAAGACTGACGACCTTCCGGGTCTGTACGAGGATCTGTCGGCGAAAGTTGACGATGTCGAGGATTTGGAGGTGAAGCGTTTGGAGGATGTCGATACCACACCTTCCGAGACGGAGCTCGATCACCATATCGAGACGGACGTGGACGCCGATCGGATCGATTGGTTGTTCGAGAGTCTCATGAACAAACGGGATGCGGCAGTCGCCAACCCCCGTAACAACGTGTACAGGGTCAGCACACGCAAAGGCACAGCACGATGTTGGTATCGGACTACCGACAATCCGGACGGATCGATAACAGTCACAGTCTACACCTCCGGCTATGGTGAGGCACCACGAGTCGTCATGGACTATCTACGAGACGAAATGGAGGGCTTCCTGTAATGAGCGAGTTCGGGAACTTGGGCCGGTGTCGGCGGACGGCGGAACTGATCATCAACGACGGTATCAAGAACTGGGAGCGGTCCTCGAAGGGGCCGTCCCGACGTGAGGAACATACGACTCTCCTCGAGTGTCGGGAGGAAATCCGAGAGGCGTATCTGAGCGGGAAGATCGAAGAGGACCTCTGCGATGAACTCACCCTCAAAATGGACAAGGCGCGCCTCGTGCTCGGGGCGGCGGACTACGCGGATCAGGGTGCCAGTGGGGCCATCGCCGCCCAGTATCCGGATAGCGTGTTAGAAAAAATGTTGGAACTGGACGGCTATCGGCAGTACAGTGTATACGACGCCGATAGCGAGACGCTCCAGCGGCGAATCGCCAGTCAGGATGGGAAACTGTACGACCTCATCCGCGAAGAGGTGGCCCCACAACTCAACGCTCTCAACGAAGCGCTGACCGGAACCCACTCCGAACTCGATGAGGCACAGATGGCGGCCGTCGAAGAGTTGACCAAAGAGCGATTGGATCGCCTCCAGGAGGCAGTCGGCCTGTACATGCGGTACAACGGCCTGCCAAACGTCAGCGACGAGATGGAAGACGCCGTCCTCGAAGCTGCTGAGGCCGCCAATCAGCGGGCTACGATCTCCGACGAACTGGCGTCCCTCGTCGAAGATTCGCTGGACGAACTCTCACAGTCGCTTCACCAGAGTATCCGCGACGAGCGCCGTGAACTGACGGACGAACTCCACCGACTCACGTTCGACTCCGGTAGTGCAGCCGATTCACCGCGGATCGACACGCTCCTCGAACGCGTCAACGCCTTCCTCGAACGTCAACAGGAGCATCAAGAGTCGCTACGCGAACAGATCGATACACATCGCGAGAAACTATCGTCGCTGGAGAGGACCATCGACGAGTTGGAAACCGCGATTTCGGACGGCGAAGTCGACGACCAGTACGAACAGTTGCTCGCCGACCAACTGGAACAACTCCACGAGCAGAAAGCCGAAATCGAGACACAGGTGTCCGAACTTCGGGCCGAACGCGCGGAACTCGAAGCCACACGCGAGGAACTCCAGACCGACCAATCGGCGCTCGAACGCGGAGAGTTACCGGATCGCGAGGCCGAGACGACCGAGACGGTGTACGCGACCGAAGCGCGAATCGCCGAATTCGATTACTCCAGCCGGTTCGAAACGGCAGTCCACGAGAGTCCGGAGATTGCTCTCCCCGGGGGCGATACGTTCACTGCCGACTCCACGTATTGGCGTGATCACCACTCCCGGACGGACGATCGACAGACAATGCGGCAGCTCCTCTCGGAGCATCGCGAGGAACTCGACGAGGTGGATACGGTTCTCGGTCAGTACCCCCTCGGCCGCCGATCGCGGTTCGTTATCGGTGAGTCCGGACGGCTGTCGCTCTCCACTCGTCGTCGACTCATCCTCGAAATCTGGGTGCATCCCCACCTCGAAACGTTCGCGCGATACGGCGGCGACGACCGGCCGGCAACTCAGGCGGATCTCCTCGAAGTGGTCAACGATGTCGTCCGGAGGGCGGAAGGCGAAGATACGCCTCATCTCTTGGCCGTGGCTTCGCCGACCGGATGGACGGATGCCGTCGAAACTGCCGTCGCCCGGGGGAACGCTGTCTCGTTCAGTCGACAGGTGGGATTGGTACTGGTCGATCTTCAAGATCGCTCGACTGTCTACGACGAAACTGAACGCCTCCTCGACGCCAACGCGAACCTGTTCTCGTTCCAGACGCGCAGTGAGGCGACCAGCAACTGCGTCGAAACGATTCGCGAACAGTACGTTGGTGTGGTTGAGTACGTATCCGTCGACACTGTCGTCGACGAGACGGAGTTCGACGAGTACACCGTGACGCGTGCCTTCGCGCGACTGGAAGAGGAAGGTGTGGGGACGAGGCGGCAACGTGCTGACGATCTCTATCTCGACCTACGGGATCAAAAGTAACCCAATTTATGAATTTTGACTGATGTTCGTTCAGAGTAAGTTTAACGGTACGCAAAAAATGTGTATTTGATACGATGGCCGCGGATATCTTAGGTATCCTCCTCAGTTTTGTTACTTCTTTGATAGTGGGATATGGTCTGTGGAGGTACCATACCTCGGTAGACGTAGTACTGGGCTACGATATTAATAGAAACAGAACCCTGACCGGTACAGGCCTGCTTATGCTGGTACTCATACTTATTCAATGGTCAATCTACGGCGGCCTTTTCGCATTGTCCGCCGGTTTGGGAGAAGTCCTCGTTTCCACCGGCAACCCGGATGAGTTTATTATTGGGATGTCCCTTTCTGCGCTCTCTATTGCGGCTTTTTGGCATGTGAAGTCCGGCCCCGACAGACGTCGGCAACATCTCGAACGAGCGCTTACACTTAATCCCGAGAACGCCAAGGCGCATTATTCATTGGCAGATCTGTTGATCCTCGAATACCGGGAGGTTGAAACAGCTCAGGTTCACTACGAGAAAGCGATCGAGTGTAATCCAGAGAACGCCAGCGGCCGCTATAATTACGGGATATTGCTAGCCAAAGTGATCGGCGACCCCGAGTCAGCGAGGGTCCAGTTCGAGAACGCCATCAAACACGACTCGGAGAACGCCAACTACCACTACCACTACGCCCGTCTCCTATCGGATCCAGAGGTTGAAGACTTCGAAACTGCCCTGAATCACTACGAAAGAGCAATTCAACTCGATCCAGGATATGCTAACGCACATCTCCACTATGCAGTGACATTGATTCAGCACGAACAGGCATACGAATCCGCCCGAGATCATCTGGAGCGTGCCATCGATCACGATCCCGAGAATGCCGAGGCTCACTACATATACGCGCTTACATCGGGGCGCGAATTTGATAAGTACGACGTCGCCCGAACTCACTATAACAAGGCCATCGAAGCGGAACCGGAGCACGCTCGGGCACACGAAGACCTCGCTCGTCTGTTAGTTGGGGAACTTGAGGAGTACGAAACCGCTCAAACTCACTTCGAGCAAGCTATCGAACTCGATCCGGAGCGGGTCGATGCTCACTATTTCTATGCCCGCTTATTAGCCGAACAGTTCGAGGAGTACGAGACAGCCCGAACTCACTTGGAGAAAGCTATCGATTTGGATCCGGATCACACTGGGGCTCATATACACTACGTACACTTACTATCCTCCGAATTTAGCGAATCTGAAGCGTTGGATCATATAGAGCGGTTCGATCTCTCGGAAATCCTTGACGATGAAGACGAATCTGAAGCCGACGAAGTCCCGACGTTCGAAGAGGGCATAGACGACTCCCCGTTCGAATCGATCCAGAATGCGCAGCGAACTGCCGAAGATATCGCTGACCGCCGCCCAGATGACGACCTCTGACAGGGACGACACTCGGTGCAGAGAGGATTGACAACAATCGCACAGCTTCTTCGGGGAAGCGTATAAAAAACGGACTCCACCTACCGCCCCTCCTTCGACACTAGCACACGATCGCACCCAACCGCCAGTTACTCGTAGTAGACGTTGCTCGCGTTCGGCGAGTTGAAGTTGATGTTCCTGCTGTTGTTGATGTCGACAGAGATGAACTCATCGAGGTGTTCGATTTCGACTACCAACCGCTCGAACACGCTCTCGACGGTGAGGGTTCCGACGTTTTTCCTGAGTTTGGTGGCGGCCTTCTCGACTTCCGGATCTTCGGTCGCCCCCTCGATCGCCAGTAACATCTGCCCATCGAACTCGACGGCCGACTTCGGCAGGGCGATGGCCAGTTTGATCGCAGCCGCAGCCACCGACAGGGGCGTCTGATCCTCGTGTGTCGTCTCGCCGACGCTCAGTCCACTCGAGTTGCCCCAGGACAGCACGGTTTCGACGAGTTCCGTGACGGTCGTGTCGAGGATCGCCCGTGGCCATCGCTGAGCCAACACCGCAATCGATTCGATCACCAGCGTTCGGAGTGCTGGGGAGCCATTGCCTTCGAGCAAACACTGACTGCAGTAGTCGATTGCTTTCATCACTGCGTCGACCTCCCCCTCGTCGAGGGTTCGTTGCGGGGCGGTCTGTGCGAGACAGTATATGAGCGCCGCCAGTTGCCGTTCATCGACGGTGGGATCGATAAACATCCGGAATCTCTGGAAGTATGGCGCGACTGCGTCGGGGTCGTGGTACGCGACGTTGGCTAGGGACAACGCCGCATACGTCGCTCGCTTCCCCGATCCCGCCATCTTCTCGACACAAGTGTCGATGGTGACGGGACGGTCAACTAGGAGATCGGGCCACTCTAATGCTACCTCCGACAGCGTCAGCAAGGCATTCTCACTCAAATCCCGATCGATCGCCGCCGCTGCTGACGCCAATTCCGTGGCTAACGACGGATCCACCAGTCGGCGCCGAGTATCAGAGTCAGCGAAGATCAGGGCCCCGCCGATGCCGCCGATCACGTTCACACGCGTATCTGTATCCTCCGCAGTCACGTGGTCCCGTGCGAGCCGTATGAACGAGGAGGGAAGATCCTGGATTGCCCCCGCCTTGGCAGCTTTGACGAACGCATAACTGCCGTACTGGCGGGTTTTGGTATCTGATGCACCCAGTGCCGCTTCGATCTCACGTTGCTGGGCCCGCCAGCATCTAACCGGGTTGTCATCGACCCGTTCCAGATCAAGCCCTGTCATCAGATCTATGTTTGTCAGACCTCTTTTTATTCGTTTCCCGTCTACGTAACATATCTTTGTCAGTAAGGGGATCGTGCAGGCAATTCAAGTGAGAAACCGGTCGTTGATCGGTAGGATACCTTCCAGCTCCGACTTGAGTCGACCATCCGATCGAGACCCGCGGTCGATATCAACACACGGTGCCCCGACGACGAGAATCGACCCACTACGAGTCCGCCATTGTTGACTGGTCTTGTGATGGAGTACCCGTTACGTGACGTTCACTCGCTACTGGGGTGGGGGTCCTCGGCAGATCGCCTACACGATTTATATACATTTTTACATTATCGTTCCCATGACGCCCAAACAATGACATTGGCTGATCAGGAATATGTACCTAATGTGTCTACGCGGGCTGAACGAAGTGATGCAGTAAGATATGTCCCCGCCAAAATATAAAAATGGTTGACAGTAATCCTGATAAAAACTCTGATCACGACGGAGAAGGCAGTAACCCGGGAACGCCTGAGGGAGTACGAAACATTTTAGACCGGATTAACGAGAACCCAACGGAGTTTCGCGGGGCGATTCCTCGGTTCGTCGACGGTCTGGATCACGAAAACCAACCAGAACGACTTACTTCTGCCCTCGCGCTAGGGGCGATCGCTGAGAGCGAACCCACTTGGGTCCGCCCAGCGATCCCCAGGCTTCTCGACCTCATCGAAGAGCCGGATTCACTCTGCCGCAGAGTGGGCCTTCACGTTTTGAATCAGTTGAACGATTCTCCCGAATTAGCAGACGGACTCCCAACTATCGTGACTTTGTTATACGACGACGATACCGAAGTACAGGAATTAGCGGCTGATACGTTGATGACGTATAACCGCCCTTCGGAGTATGATCAAATCCTAGAGTCCTTGATACGGGCGTTAGAGCACGAGAACGATCTGGTCCAGGATCGGGCGGCGACGTGTATTTGTAGTGTAATCGAAGAGGATTTCGAGTTGATCGAACCGTATCTCGACCGCCTGTTGACTCACATCGAGACTGACGATAATCCCGGCATGCTGATGATATTCGCTGGTCGAATAATCGAGAAAGCCGTAACCCGAGACACCAATCAGGAAGTGCTCGTGGACCATCTGTCTATCATGCTAGAGCACGAGAGAGACGCTTTCCGACATCATGCTAAGGACGGGTTTCGTCAGTTGCTTACCGAATCTCCGGATGCAGCCGAGTCTCTGAAGACAACTCACCCGGATCTGATCCCACTTCTGGTTCGGGAATTCACCGAGCAAGCGTCCGACGACTCCAATGACAATCGCCGGGAATGCATACACGCGCTGGGACACCTTGGCGAGGAGACTGCTCTACCGACACTCGAAGAGATCGTCGAAGACGAGGCGGTCGCGGACGGCGTTCGAGACGCCGGAGAGATAGCTATTAAGCGGATTCGTGCGGAGGAGGTGCTGTCCACACACCAACGCGAACGCTCGGTTTCAGAACGCACTCGCGATGAGGAGTCTGCCGACCCCTCAGTCGAATCCCTTCGAGACAGCCAACGGACAGCTGAAGATATCAACACACGTCGGCCGAACAACGATGAGTTCTGACCCACTCCCGTCCTCGTTCGTTGATCGACGCTTGCGACGGGCCCGTTCGTGACGTGCCCCCGAAGACTGGTTACAGATGAACTTACAGAGTAGATACGGGCGGCGTGTCTATCCCACGACCCAATGGTGTCCACCGAATTACTCTTATACGCACATATCTTGCAATCGAACGCCAATGGTGGCTGGAGGCCGTCGATTTTCCCGTCGTTCGTGGTTAGCAACCGTGGCTGGGACCAGTCTTGCCTCAGCAGTCGGGGTGCGTACGTCCTCCACACCAGTTGAGGCCACTTCACACACCGACTGCCCGATGTTGGGGTACGACCAGTACAACACCGGCCACGCTGGAGGTGAGAGCGCTCCGACGACTGATGTCGCTACGAGGTGGACAACACTGCTTGATGACGATGCGGGCACTCCGCCAGTAATCGCCAATGGCTCAATTTATCTCGGTAACAGGGATGAGACGATTCGCTCCTACGATGTCAGTACGGGCGATGAAGAGTGGGTGTTCGACACTGGCGACATAGCTGTGAGTCCGCCTGCCGTCGTCGACGGCTACGTCTACGCCGGTAGCAACGACGGATGGATGTACTGTCTCGATGCGGACTCCGGTGAACTGGAGTGGGAATTCGATACCGGAGATGCAATCGGCCCTAGGGCCCCGGCAGTCGTCGAAGGGAGCGTCTACATCGGTTCCGACGAGCTCATTTGTCTGGACGCCGCGGATGGCGACGAAGTCTGGCGCCGAGGCATGGGTCGGCCGGAGACACCGACTGTCGTCGATGGAACCGTCTATATTGGTGATTCTGACTACGGACTTGTCGCATGGGACGCCAACACGGGTGACCTCGAGTGGGCTGAGGCGACGAGCCCTGAAACCGAGGATGGTATCGACGGTGCACCCGCCGTCACCGACACGCGCGTCTTCGCTGGCGGGTTGGATGACACAGTATACGCGTTTGACCGTGAGGACGGCGACATCGACTGGTCGTATACGATCGGTTCGGAGGCGTACGCTGCACCGACGGTTGCGGACGACACGGTCTTCGTCGGCGGCAACGACAATTTCGTATACGCATTCGACCCGGTAGATGGCGACTTACGATGGGCGACCGAACAAACCGGGCAGGTCCTCCGATCGGTCACGTACGCCGATGGGGTCGTGTTAGCTGGGACCATCGATAGCACGTGCCTCACTGCGATGGACGCTTCCACAGGTGATATTCTCTGGCAGTTCACGACCGAAGGCGACCGCGACGAGGGCGATCTGCTTGAGGCATCACCGACCCTCGTAGACAATGACATCGTCATCGCCACGGAAAATTGGGAGGATGCGCAACTGGCTAAATTGATCCGACTGACGGGTGGTGGCGAGGAACCAGCACAGAATCCACCGGGAGTCCCTGGTGAGCCGTCCACCGAAACCCAAGCCCCCGCGACTCGCACTCGAACACCGGAACCCACGCGGACGAGAACACCTGACTCCCGCAACGAGGGTGGCGATGCCACACCCCGTGCGACTCCGACCGCCACGGCGACTGCCACGCCAACGGCAACTCAGTCCGGCGGTTCCGGAGGCGACCTTCCGGATGGGTTGGCGAACAGTGTCGTCTCAGCTATCATCGGGAGTCTCGCAGCGCTATTCGGAATCAAATACTTCAGCGGTGACAGTGGGTCCGGCGGCCGTGATCCTGGCGACCGCCCCAACCCGAAACTGAAAGAGGAAGTCCACGACCGCCCGGTCGACGATATCGAGATCGACGAGGAGCAAATGACGGAAGAATTCGGGGATAGGCGGGACTAACTATCGCCGACTTTCAGCTAATTTTAGTGACATATTTGGGTCGTCTTGGAATTGAACCCCAACTGTTGCCAGCAAACTGTTAAGTATCTATTGGCCAAACGTATCCACCGACATGGGGGAGCTGGGACGGATCCGAAAGAATCCTGGAAAAATCTGGCTTGAACAACGGCGAGAAATTGTCGATAATCTAACGGCTACGAGCGTTCGGCAGCAACAACTCGCCAGTTATGCGTTCGTAAAGGCAGCTACCGCCGGGGCCGTCGACCGACTTTCGCCGCGAGAAGCCGATCAAATCGTCGACGGCCTGCGAACGGTCGAGCCGCTGGTTACTCAGCACGTGGCAGGTGGTGTCGCCGCGACGCTGTATCACGGATCCGAAAACGTGCGTCGGATGCTCGGAACGCGGGCGACGATCGATGCCTTGGCCGACCTGATTCCGCATCGGCGACGTTCGGTCAGCAAGAACAGTCTGATCGGACTGTCACTCCTAAGTCTCGAATGGGCGGAGGAAACGGCCGAGATCGAAACCGTTCCCGAACGGTGCGCCCGTCACCTGGCCGATGAAGGCGGTCGTGCACGATATGCGAGTCTCACCCTCGCAAATCTGGCGCATGCTGCCCCCCAGGCGCTTCGAGATCAGTTGTCGACGTTCAGGCGCAATCTCGACGAGGCGCGCTCACCGACCGTCTTGGCGTCGCTCGCGTTCTGTCTCGGTCAGACGCTGCCAATCTCGCCGAAAACGGGATTGAACTCGGAACGGCGGCGGCTCTCCGATGTCGTCGACGTCGTCGTCGATTTCGCCATCGACAGGTCTCACCCGACTCACCTGCGGGCCTTGGCCTTAGAGTCACTCCAACCGTTCTGTATCGAGTTCAAGCAAGCCGTACTGGATTCGTCGTTGGTAGATCACCTCTCCCGACTTCTCAACGAGAATACGGTCGATCTGCAGATTCCGAGCGCTGCAGTCGCCGTTGCGAGTGCGCTGTCGATCGAACTTAGTGATAGTCACGATGCCGCGCTCAGGACGATCGAAACGGCGGACGAAGTGGCACCCGATATCAGAACCGCCGCTGCGACCTTGCGTCAGCGAGGTGGGAGCCTGAGAACCGGCGTGAGTCCCGGTGAATCGGACCGAGTGATCCAGTACATCGACAAAGCGATCGTCAACGTAACCAACAGTCAGAACGTCGCGGTGTTCTCAGCGGACGTGCGGAACGAATACCATGCGTAGCTGAGTATCGGTTATGCTTGCCGACGATCCGGGACGAGACCCCCTTTCGATAACGGGCCGTTGACGCCGACGGCGTCGATCATCAGGACTGGAGAACTCCTCTCCGATTCTACAGCAACCCGACGTAGACATCTCGAACCGAGCGAGCGACTCGCTTCCAGTAGTTGTACGAAGTCTTCGGCGTCATCTCGATCTGGAGGCCATCGTCACCGGACTCCGTAATTCGGTTCACGATATTCGACTCCTTCCGCCCTTTGTTTTTCATCTCACCGTGTCGATAACGGACCTCCTTCGAGTTGGGGAGCCGTTCGGTCAGTCGGTCCGCGACCTCGGAGCGGACGGCTTCGTCGATCCGTCCGCCGACACCGACGTAGCCTTCTTCGTGGATGTGGAAACTGATGCCGAATCGGAAGCGCCGGTCCTGTAGACGCGACAGTTCGTTAAACTGCGTGAATTCCAAGTAATTACTCGACACGTGGTACTCGTCGAACGCATTCTCGCCGAACCCGTGATACATCCAAGTCGTTGGCTGATAGCCCTCTTTTCGCAGGAGCTTGTGTAACTGGCCAGCGGCGAATTCCGTGTTGAACTCGATGTCACCCGCGTGCGGTGCGAGGATTGCGACGTCAGTTTCGGGAGTTGTCCAGAGCGTCTCCGTCGTCTCATCGTGTCGCCACGCATCCGTGAAGTTCATGTACAGTAATTTCTCTCCGTTGCAGAACCGACAAAAGCATGACGGGAATGCAACTCGCCGAAGATGCAACGCCGAGAGCATAAACAGTGTGGTAGCTGTGACCCAGTACGTGACGTCGTCGAGTCCGTCGTTCGTCGGGACCGGTTCGTTCAGTGCCATGCCGTGAGCAGCGACGATGGAGTCTGCCCCTCCAACTCGCTGAGACTGTCAGAAACCTTGTGTGTCCGCCCTCCGAGCGATGGCATCGTCGACGATGCTATCCCGTTCGTGATGCCGGGACAGTTCACATATCAACACCGTCAGCAGGCGGACCGGTTCCATCGATCCGTCCGCCTCCCGGTCGCCCTCGTCCCACCGCTCGTCCGGACCGAAGTCGTTGCTCGGTCGCTCAGCCGTCCCGCCGAGTGTCTCGTCTCCCGCTGTTTGCTCTTGAGAGAGGCGTAGACGGATTCGCTCACCCGAATCTGCTCCGCCCGCATCCCGCTCGTTGATGCCGCCGAAACCCCACGCTGACTCCCCGCCGACAGCAGGTTGCTGGAGGGGAGAAACCTACGCAGGGGCCGAGGTTCGTGTCGCCGACGACTCACTGGCGTCGTTCCGACCGTCTCCCATTCCCGCTCGAACGGTGTTTCAGGATCAGCAACAGCCCACGCCCCTTTTTGCTCGCCCACCCACAACACCGAGTTGCACCCGCGCGGACTCACCTCCCCGAGTCGGTCCCCGTCGGGTGCTCCCCGACCATGCCCTCTCGCGGACGTGCGCCCCACACGTCCGTATGCGATGGCGTGCCTCTGCTACCAATGGGGGGTTCACCCCCCACGTCTCCCCCGGCGTGCTGCCACGACACCCCGGTATCGATGTGTTCCCGGCCACCGACGGGTCCGCCCCGCTCGCTCGGCGCGGGATCGAGAATCGGGAGATGGATCGCCCGGCCCACTTCGACTCGGTCGGCGTCGGGGCCGCGACGGTACGCTTGTCGACGAGTGACGGCGGCCGCAGCGACGGCCCCCGTCGGATGGGGTAGATCGCCGCCCCCGATCAGAGCTCCGGCGTCCGGTCCGTCCCTGCGGTCGTCGCGGTTCCGTCCCCGCCGAAGCCGGCGGTGTCGTCGGTGAGCTGTCGGTAGGCGTCCGCGACGATGCCGTAGACGAACGTGAACAGGACGCTGTTGAGGCCGATCGTCGCGAGGTCGCCGGCGGCGGTGGCCCCGGCCAACTGGAAGAGGCCCGGCACGACGCCGACGAGGGCGCCGCCGACGCCGGTGAGGAAGACGATCACCACCAGTCGCAGTCGGTTCCCCTTCGAGAGCCGCCAGCTCCGCGTGAGCGCGCCGATCACGCCGCGATCCTCGACGCCGACGGCGAAGACGACGAAGAGCAGGCAGGCCGAGAGGAAGAGCCCGGGCAGGAACAGGAGGGCGAATCCGACCATGATCGCTAGGAAGCTGACGAAGCCAGCGACGAGCATCGTGAGCGACGCGCGCCCCACCCGACGGGTGTACAGGGCGGCGGGGAACGAGGCGAGTTGTGGGAGCGGTCGGGCGAGGGCTCGCGAGAGGACCACGAAGTAGACGGCGTTCGAGAGGATCGTCCCGGCGAAAATGGCGCCGGCGACGGTCCCGGAAACCGGCAGCGTGACCCCGATTGCGTCCGCCGCGGCCGATGGGGCTTCCGCTGCAATCAGGGTGTTGAGCGACGTGACGAGCAGCGTCTGGAGGACGAGCAACAGGGCAAGCAGGATGGCGCCGGTGCGCGTCAGCACCCGCCGACTCCCGTCGACGAGTGCGGTCGTCAAGTGGAGGGTCATCGGGGACATCTCCCCGCGGCGGCGGCCTGTATATTGGCCAGACTGAAATTCGACCTTCACCCATCCCTGTCCCGAGAATCGATTTGTCGTCCACCGTGCTATGGTCTCGGACCGATCCGCGCAGCAACGTGTGTGATCGGCCGGGCCCCAGCCACCAGATCAAAGTGTGTCAATAACTAACATGAACGTGGGTATGCACGTACCCATCGTCCGCACCGACCGATCGGCGTTCGACCGCATCCGCGACGCCATCCTCAACCGCGAGGATCCGGACGACGAGAAACCGACGGGGCCGGGCGTGCCGACGCCGGGGTGAGCGCCGGGTTCCGTCTCGGCCCCCTCGCCGGACGTGCGCGAGGACCGGGGCCGTGACGGCCGGCCCCCGTACCACTATGTCCGTCCGGGCTGACGCCTCTCCACGATGCCCACTCCCAGACGCGCCGTCCTCAGCGCCATCGGCCTCGCGGCGACCGGCGGCGTGGCCGGCTGTCTCGACGCCGCCCCGACTGGTGCCGGCCGCATCGACGACGACGGGCTTCCGGCGTCGGCGGTGGCTACCACGTCGTTCCGCGGCGGCCTCCACCGACGGGGCGTTTACCCCGACGCGACGGTGCCGACGGAGCCACGCGTCGCGTGGAGGTTGCGCGACGTGAACACTGGCGACCACACGGCGGCGAAGGCGAGTCCAGTCACGACGCCCGAGGGTGACATCGTGGTCCCCGGCGACACCGGCGAGGTGCGGCGGGTAACGCCCGCCGGCGAGGTGGTCTGGACGGCCGCCGTCGAGGAGACGAAGCGGGGCATCCACGGGACGCCCGCCGTCGCCAACGGGACGGCCTACGTCGGCGCCTACGACGGCGCGCTCTACGCGTTCGACCTCGCGACGGGCGAGCGGTTCTGGCGTCGGAAACTCGGTGATGCCATCGGATCGAGTCCGGGCTACCACGACGGCGTCGTCTACATCGCCGTCGAATACTACGAGCCGAGCGGCGCGATGTTCGGCGTCGACGCCGTCACCGGCGAGGTGGTCTGGACGGATCGGCGGCCGACGGACCACCCGCACTCGACCTGTGCGATCGACCGCGACGCCGAACGGCTCGTGGTCGGCTCGAACGACGGCAACCTCTACGCGTGGACGTACCCGGATCTGACGTTCGCGTGGTCGTTCGGGACCGGCGACGCGATCAAGGGCCCCATCGCGACCTACGACGGGAGCGCGTTCTTCGGCTCGTGGGACGACCACGTCTACCGGGTCGCCCTCGACGACGGGACGGTGGAGTGGACCGTCGAGACAGGGGGGATGGTGATGTCCGGGCCGGCGGTCGAGGCGGCGACCGACACCGTCTACATCGGAAGTCACGACTCGCGGTGCTACGCCCTCGACGCCGGGACCGGCAACGTGCGGTGGGTGTTCGATACCGACGGCCGGATTATCGGCTGTCCGACCGTCGCCGGCGACACCGTTCTCGTCGGTTCCTACGACCGGACCTGCTACGCGCTGGAGAAGCGAACGGGTGACGAGCGCTGGGCGGTCGACGGCGTCGGCTTCGTGACCAGCGCACCGACGGTCGTCGACGGCGCGGTCTACTTCACCGACCGGGCGTCCGAGGCGTTTCTCGACGGCAGCGGCGGTCCGACGGGTGGGCTGTACAAGATCGAGGCCGCTGACGGCGGGTGACGGAGCGACGCCGTGGAGACGGCCCGCGACCGTTACTGCCGCTCCGTGGACGACTGCCAGCCCCGATCACCCGGACTCGCTTCCGAGCGAGGCGACGCGGTGCATCTCCGATTTCATCGACGGGTAGAGGTCCTCGTAGACGCTGTAGTACTCGTCGTAGGTGGCGTGACGCTCCGGGTCCGGCGTCGTCGTGCTCGACACCGTCATCGACGATTTGAGCGCATCGAGCCCGTCGAACACGCCCGTTCCGAGGCCGGTGAGATAGGCGACGCCGAGCGGCGCGCCGATGGGCGTGGTGACGTACTCCTGTTCGACGCCGGTGACGTCGCTGACGATCCGTCGCCAGAGGTCGCTCTCGGCGCCGCCGCCGCTCGCCAGCACGCGGTCGATCGGCACGCCGGCCCGGTCCATCACGCTGAGGTTGTGTCTGAACCCGTAGCCGACGCTCTCGAGGATGGCGCGGTAGACGTGGAACTTCGTGTGATCGAGCGTCAGTCCCGTGATCGTGCCGCGGGCGAGGTCGTCGTTGATCGGGGTCCGGCCCCCGCTGAAATACGGGAGGACGACCAGCCCCTCGGAGCCGGGGGGCACGTCGCGTGCACCCTCCTCGAGCCACGCGTAGCGTTCGCGGCCGTCCGGCGCGTCGCCGACGAACTCCTCGACGAACCACTCGGTGATCGCCCCCGAAGTCGCCATCCCGCCGCCGATGACGTAGCGCCCCTCCAGACAGTGGGGGTTGGCCCACAGTTCCGGTGCCGTCCGCTCCTCGGCGAGCGTGGTGTAGACGACCCCCGTCGTCCCGTACATGAACACCGTATCCCCGGGGTCGACGCCGCCGACGCCGACCAGCGAGGCGAGGGCGTCGACGGTACCGGTCACCACGGGCGTCCCGGCGGCGAGCCCCGTTTCCTCGGCGGCCGCGGGCGTGATCTCGCCCGCGACTTCCGTCGACCACTTCGTCTCGGGAAGCAGGTCGCGGTCGATGCCGACCGCGTCGACCATCGCGTCGTTCCACTCCCGCGCCGACAGGTCGTAGAGCGGGTGGTAGAACGCGGCGATGGCGTTGTCCATCACGTACTCCCCGGTCAACTGGTGGACGGCGTACCCAACGGCGTCGACGACTTTGTCGGTCCGCTCGTAGCGCGACGGCTCGTTTCGCTTGTACCAGAGGAGCTTCGGTCCAGCGGACTGGTAGGTGAGCGAGTTGCCACAGGCCTCGTAGATCCGATCGACCCCGATTCGGTCGTTGAGGAGCCTTATCTCCGCTTTGGCTCGCGTGTCGATGCCGTACAGCATGCCGGGGCGGAGCGGATCGCCGGCCTCGTCCAGCGGCACCACGCTCGGGGCGAGTGCGCTGATGCCGACGCCGACGATCCGATCGGCCGACACCCCCGGCTCGTCGAGGAGTCGGCGCGTGATCCGCGTGAACTCCGCCCACCAGACCGACTCGGCGTCGTGTTCCGCCCACCCGGGTTCGGGCGTCGAGACGCCGTGCGGGATCGACGCCGAGGCGACCACGTTCAACTCGGGGTCGACGAGCACCCCCTTCGAGTTCGTCGTCCCGATGTCGTAGCCGAGCAGGTAGCGGTCCGTCATCGTCGGAGTCCCGTCATCCGCGCCGTCGCACGGCGTCCGCCGCGAGCGTGATGCCGGTGATCATGCTGTCGGGGGCGGCGATTCCCTCGCCGGCGATGTCGTAGGCGGTCCCGTGCAGCGTCGTGGCGCGCACGAACGGGAACCCGAGGATGAGCACCGTCGCGCCGACGCCGCCGCCGTCGACGTGGCTGTTGACGAACAGCGGGATGTGGCCCTGATCGTGATACATCGCCACCATACAGTCGTAGTGGTCGTCGAGCGCCCTGTTGAACGCGCTGTCGGGCGGGAACGGTCCCTCGGCGTCGATCCCCTCCTCGCGGGCCCGTTCGACCGCCGGCGCGACCGCTTCGTCGTCGAGCGACCCGATCACGCCGCCGTCGCCGGCGTGGGGGTTGATCCCTACGACGCCGAGCGAGGGGTTCTCGATCCCGATTTCGGGGAGCGCCTCGTGGGTGGTCCGGAGGGTGTCCAACACGTTCGCCGTCGTCACGCGCTCGACGGCCTCCGATAAGGGGATGTGGAGGCTCACGTGCGTGACGTTGATCTCTCCGTCGGTGAGCAACGCGGTGTATCGCTCGGTGTCGGTTCGATCGGCCATCATGGCGGTGTGGCCCGCGTACTCGCTGCCCGCGAGGCTGATCGCCTCCTTGTGGATCGGGGCGTTACAGAGGCCGTCGAGGCGCTCCTCGATGGCGTGGTCGAGACTCCGGTCGACGTAGGCCAGACTCACGCGCCCGTTTTCGGCGCGCAGGTCGCCGTACTCGAACGTCCCGACGTTGTCGAAGTCGATCACGTCGACGGCATCTCCGTATGCCGCCTCGTCGAGGTCGGTGATCCGACGGAGGTCGACCTCGAGTTCGAGACGGTCCCGAAGCGACGCGAGGTGCTCGTAGTCGCCGTAGACGACGACCCGGGCCGCGTCGCGAACGCCGTCGTCGGCGAGCGCCTTCAACGTCACTTCCGGACCGATTCCCGCCGGATCGCCCATCGTCAGCCCGATCAGCGGCTTGTCGTTCTCCATGTGTGGTATGAACAAGCACTGTCATTTCAAATTTTCTAGGCTGTTCGACACGCCGCCGGGATCGTGTCGACCTAGCCACACACATAAGTTGGCGTCGGTTCAATTCGGTATCATGCACTCCGTCGACCCGGACACCCGCGTCGTCGTCGCGCTGGATCACGGCCTCCACTGGGGGGTTCACGAGGGGTTCGAGGATCCGGAGGCGACGCTTCGGCGCGTGCTCGACGCGGGCCCGGACGGCATCCTCGCCAGCGTCCCGCTGGTCCGACGGTTCGAGGATCTGCTCGATCGCTACCCCGACGTGGACCGCATCGTCACCCTCGACCTGTTCCACGACTCGACGATTCCCGGCGTCCACGAGGACGCGGAGATTCACCGACAGGTGTTCAGCGCCCGCGAGGCGGCCCGCGTCGGCGCCGACGCCGCCAAGGTCGCCCTCGTCTACGGCCGCGAACGCGAGGAGGTCCTCGCCGACAACGTCGAGTTCACCGCCGGCGCCGCCGACGCCTGCCGCGAAGCCGGCATCCCCTTGGTCGTCGAGCCGACCCTGTGGGGGTCGCGTATCGACGACGACCTCGACGCCGAGCGGATCCACGACGCCACGCGCATCGCCTTCGAACTCGGCGCCGACGTGCTCAAATGTCACTATCCGCGGACGCCGGCCGCCTTCGAACCCATCGCCGACACCGCCCCCGTGCCGGTGTACATCGCCGGCGGCCCCGCGACGGAGACGGATCGCGAGGTGTTGGAGATGGCCCTCGACGCCGTCGACACCGGCGCCCACGGCGTGATGTTCGGCCGGAACGTCTGGCAGCGCGACGACCCCGCGGCCATCGTCGACGCCCTCGCGGCCATTACCCACGAAGGGGCGACGGTCGACGCCGCCGCCGCTTACCTCTGATGCCGCCAGCGCGGCGTCGGCGGTCAGTTCGACCCGTTCGTCGGTAGCTTCGGGATGAGCCACGAGAGGAAGGCGTCGGGGCTCCGGCTCTGCGTCCAGACGGTGCCCTCGCCGCTGAACTCACAGACCAGCCCTTCGCCGCTGAACAGCGTCGATTTGAGGCCGCCGACGCGCCGAACGTCGAAGTCGAGTGACTCCTCGAACGCGACGATGTGGCCGGTGTCGACGACGCGCGTCTCGCCGGGGGCGACGTGGTGTTCGTCGATGGCGCCGTAACTGGAGATGAAGGCCGGTCCCGTCCCCGTGAGTTTCAGGAGGAACAGCCCCTCGCCGCCGAAAAAGGTCTTGCCGCCGCCGAACTTCGTATCGACCTCGATGCTCGGATCGGAGGCGAGAAAGGATGTGGACTGGACGAACAGCGTCTCGTCGGTCAGTTCGTGGTGCTGTACGTCGCCCGAGAGCGCCGGCGCCAGATCCAGTTCGCTCGGGCCGTTCGCGGTGAAGGTGTTCATGAAGAAGGATTCGCCGCCGAACACCGACCGCGACAGCGATTTCAACAGTCCACCCTCAGCTCCCGTCTCGACGTCGACGTCGCCGGCGTACCCCACCATCGCGCCGGCCTCGGCGCGGACTGACTCGCCGGCGTCGAGCGAGAGGGTTAGCTGCGCGTACGACGGCCGATGGCTGATGTCGTTGTCCATGCGACTCGATTCGACGAGCTGACAGATATGTGTGGCGGGGCGTCGATGCGGGGTGGTCGACGCTCTCGTCCCCGACGCTCACTGCCCGTACCGGAGAAATGAGTACGCGAGAAAGCCCAGTATCGTGCCGACGGGAATGCCGATCACGAAGCCGGGCGGCCCGGCGACCGATCGCCCCACGAGTCCGACGAGAATCCCGACGGCGGCGCTCCCGACCACGACGAAAAAGCCCGTCTGCCAGTCCTCGATCAGGTCGACGATGCTCCGGTCTGTCACGGTCCGTGCTACGATGACACGGCACAATACGGTTCCGGCCCGATGGGCGACACTGCCCGCCCCTTCGTCTCCCGGCGCACGCGCGAGGCCTCCCGTCCCCGCCAGTGTTGCACTTCGATACGGTCGACACACACGACTACAGTCGGGTGGCGCGTGGCCGCGACGATGCCGAGCTAACTGAATCGGCGCGCAGTGAGGTGGTCCTCGGCCCCGCGTCCGCTCGCATCGACACCACATATCGGGAACCAGCGAAGTGTTATTGTGAACCGCGTGCATACTACGGGTATGCAAACGAACGTCGGCGCGACCGATCGGACCGTCAGAATCGGGCTCGGGGCCATCGCTGGCCTCGTCTCCCTTGCCATCCTGCTGGGCGCGCTCTCGCTCCCCACTGTGCTGTCGCCCGTCCTCGGCGTGGCGGCGATTATGTTGCTCGCGACGGGATTCATGAGCTTCTGCGGGCTGTACGCGGTGCTGGGTGTAGACACGTGCGCGACGAGGGCGCGGTAGGCGACGCGACTCTTCGCCCTTTTTTGGGTTCCCAGCGCATCCCCGGGAACCCAGCGTTATCCTTCCGGAGTCGCTAGCCCGCGGTGTACATGACCGCCTTGGAGTCCGGCGACCGATCGTTCGCGGCCGTCCGCGGCCGCGCCCGTGGACTGGCCGACGGCGTGACACTCACAGCCGGCGCCACCGAGTTCATCGACGTCGAGGAGCCGTTCACCGGCGAGATAGTCGGCGAGATACCGGCGTGTACGGAGCGGGACGTAGAGACGGCCGTCGCCCGCGCCCGCGAGGCACAGACGCGCTGGGCCGAGCGGCCGGTCGCGGAGCGGGCCGACGTGGTTCTCGACTACCACGACCGGCTACTCGACGAGGGAGCGGCGTTGCTCGACCTCGTGCAACTCGAAACCGGGAAGGCTCGCCGCCACGCCCACGAGGAACTGCTCGACGTGGCCGCCAACTGCCGGCACTACGCCAACCGAGCCGAGGAGTATCTCGCCCCCGAGCGCCGTGCGGGGGCGCTTCCGCTCGCCACGCGGACGGAGACGCGCCGGCACCCCGTGGGCGTCGTCGGGATCATCTCGCCGTGGAACTACCCGCTGAACCTCGCGATTTCGGACGCGATTCCGGCGCTTCTGGCCGGCAACGCCGTCGTGCTCAAACCCGACGAACACACGCCCTACGCGGTCCTCCGGGCGGTCGAGCTACTACACGAGGCCGGCCTCCCACCCGACCTCTGTCAGGTGGTCACCGGCCACGGGGAGACGGTCGGCCCGGCGCTCATCGACCGCGTCGACTACGTCGGGTTCACGGGGTCGACGGCGACCGGTCGCCGCGTCGCCGCCCGTGCCGGCCGGAACCTCGTCGACTGCTCGCTGGAGTTGGGGGGTAAGAACCCCGCCCTCGTCCTGCCCGGCGCCGACCTCGACGCGGCGGTCGAGGGGTTGGTCCACGGCTGCCTCGCCAACGCCGGCCAACTCTGTCTCTCCATCGAGCGGATCTACGTCCACGAGGCGGTCCACGACGCCTTCCTCGACGCGTTCGTCGACGCCGTGTCGGCGGTCGACCTCGGCGCCGGCTACGGGTGGGACGTGGAACTCGGCTCGTTGATCTCCGCGGAGCATCTCGCGGCGGTCGAACGCCACGTCGACGACGCCCGCGACCGGGACGCGACGGTCCACACCGGCGGCTCGGCCCGCCCCGACGTGGCGCCCTACGCCTACGAGCCGACGGTCCTCACCGGCGTCACGGAGGACATGGCCGTCGCCCGCGAGGAGACGTTCGGTCCCGTGGTGAGCGTCCACGCCGTCGACTCCGTCGACGAGGCGGTGGCGCGTGCCAACGACTCCGATTACGGCTTGAACGCGAGCGTCTGGGCCGGGAGCGAGGAGCGAGGGATCGAGGTTGCCGAGCGAATCGAGTGTGGCACGGTCAACGTCGACGACCCCTACGGCGCCGCCTACGGCTCCCTCGACGCGCCGATGGGCGGGATGAAAGAGTCCGGTATCGGCCGCCGCCACGGCGCCGAGGGGATTCACAAGTACACCGAAGCCCAGACGGTCGCCGCCCAGCGCGTGCCGCTGACGCCGCCCGACCGGGTACCGTACCGGCTCTATGCCGGGCTGTTGACGCGGACGATGCGGGCGTTGAAGCGGATTGATGGGTGGCGGTGACTCGGCGGGCGACCGGCGGTCCGTGCTCACGACTCGGCCGTCGTCCTCGGCGCGCTGTGGTACCGTCGCCGGTAACGCGACGCGTCGTGGCCGACGCTCGCCGGGTTCAGAAGACGGAGGCGGCGACAAAGCTTTCGTGGACAGGGTGGGTAATACCTGATCGGATACTGGCATGTCGCGAGTCGGGTGTCACCCGAGCCCAGAGCCTGCCGACACCGGCCGCCTCCCAGTAAATCGTCGGGCCGCTACGGGTTAAATATTGAGATACATAAAAAATGATCGGGATTACTTCTCGTATATATAGTTCTATAGCGTCGCCGCTGGAACACGCCGTCCGCGCCCGGATACGGACGGAGGGCGTAATACGGTTTATCGTACGTCGGTACCGGTGGTTCGCCGGCCCGTCTCGGCGAACCACTGGAAAACAGTTACAAGAATCCGTATAACACGGACCGCCGTGCGTCGTTGCCGGTCCTCCCGGGACAACACGCAGTATAAGGGTCCCACGGGCGTACGCCCCGCCGATGAGCGAGGCACTGTTGATCGTCGCCCACGGCTCACACCTGAACCCACGGTCGAGCGCGCCGGCGCAGGACCACGCCGACACGATTCGGACTGCCGGGGCGTTCGACGAGGTTCGCGAGGCCTACTGGAAGGAGGAGCCGTCGCTCCGGAACGCCCTCCGGACGGTGACCGCCGACGAGGTGTACGTCGTCCCCCTGTTCGTCAGCGAGGGCTACTTCACCGAGGAGGTGATCCCCCGCGAACTCCGTCTCGACTTCGACGCGGCGGACTGGGATTCCGACGGAACGAGCGCTGACTTCGTCACCCGCGCTCCCGCGGACGTGGACAAACCCGTCCACTACTGTGGGCCGGTGGGCACGCACGACGCGATGACGGACGTGATGGTTCGCCGCGCCGAGACGGTGACGGGTGATCCGGACGTGGGCGCGGGCGCCGGCCTCGCCGTCGTCGGTCACGGCACCAAGCGCAACGAGAACTCCGCGAAAGCCGTCCAGTACCACGCCGACCGGGTGCGTTCCCGCGGCCGGTTCGACGAGGTTCGGGCGCTGTTCATGGACGAAGCGCCCGAAATCGACGACGTGACCGACCACTTCGAGAGCGACGACATCGTCGTCGTTCCGCTCTTTATCGCCGACGGCTACCACACCCAGGAGGATATCCCGGCCGACATGGGCATCGCCGCCGACGGCGGCTATGCGGTGCCGACGCGACTCGACGGCCACGACATTTGGTACGCCGGCGCCATCGGCACCGAGGCGTTGCTCGCCGACGTGATCCTCGAACGTGCGGCGGACGCCGGCGCCGATATCGCGCCCGACCGCACCCGCGTCGTCGCGGGTGGTGACTGAGATGTCGGCCCCGACGCCGGTCGACGCCCTGCGCGAGGCGGCGGCCGACGGCGTCGACTTCGACGGGCTACGGGCCACGCGCGACGGCGACGACTTCCGCCTCGCCGTCCCCGACGCGAGTTACGCGGGCCTCTCGCCCGCCGAATTCGCCGACGCCGTCCGAGAACACCGCGCGTACGCCGAGAACTGGCTGTTCTGGCACGGCCACGCGCCACAGGCCGACGACGCGTGGGCGTTTCTCCGGTGGGTCGAGCGCGCGGCCGACCTGTCCGTCCCCGAGCGGTACGAACGACTCGGCGACGGCGGGATGACCCGCGAGTGGGGACAGGTCGCCGTCACCGCTCGGCTGACCGACGACGGCCGGCGCCGGTACGACCTGCGACACGCCGACGAGGCCGACGCCGACCCCGACGACCTGTCGACCTACGCCGACCCTCACGAGACCCGTCGGCTGCGCAAGTTCGACGACAACGGCGACTACCGGCCGCTGTCGACGGCGCCGACCCTCCGTCACGGCTGGGCGCTCGCCGACCTCGACCCCGGCGCGGCGGTCCGGGCCGTCGAGGGCTTCTACCCCGCGACGATAGCGAACTGGCACCGAGAGCGCGAGGGGACCCTCGACGTGACCCACTGGCACGAGACCGTCTCGCGCCAGACCGGCATCTACGGCGTCGTCCAGACCTGGGACCGCGGCGAGGGCCACGAGCACGTGAACTGGGTCGCCGAGGCCTGCTGTGACGACTCGCAGTGTTGCAAGCGCCGCGAGTGGGAATATGACGACGAGACGCCCCTCGATATCCCCGGTGGCGACGGCGTCTTCCCCTGTCGCGAGCCGTGCTCGCTCGTCGTCGCCACCGCCCGCACGTGGACCCGGATAGAGGCCGAGCAGTCCCACACCTACTCGTTCGACCTCACGCCGAGCGAGAAAGCACAGATCGAGACGATCATCAATGCCGTCGCCGACGGCCGGGTCGACGAGATTCGCGACGGCGACACGAGCGACGGCGCCAACCGCTTCCGGGCCCGATTCCTCCGCGCCAAACTGTTCGACGACGACGGGAACCTGTGTGGAGTGCCGACCGAGGGAGAGAGCACGTAACCCGCGCCATTCACGCCGATCACTCCGCCCTCCCGTCCGACGAGAGCGGTGACGGCGGCCTGTACGGCGGTGCGGCGGATCTCCGTCCGACGTGACCGGCGCGCCGCTGAGCAACCTCACGGACGTGCAACCCTCCTTTGACGACCGATCCGGACCGTTCCTGACCGAGTCGTACGACTAAGCCCACGGGGCGCTTCGCTCCCGGACCGGAGCGTATTCCCCGCTTGCTTTCCTACTCCGCTACCGATGGTCTCCCAGCGAGCCGCCGACGTGACCCCGTTCATGGCGATGGACGTGCTCGAACGGGCGAACGAACGCGACGACGTG
>Ga0102939_1000066_pt1 | contig 32255 bp, 40 predicted proteins | sample SalPon2_B_H2O_MG_FD_78214 | JGI IMG/M metagenome (GOLD analysis project Ga0102939, IMG submission 78214) | Salt pond water microbial communities from South San Francisco under conditions of wetland restoration - Salt Pond MetaG R2_B_H2O_MG | ecosystem: Environmental > Aquatic > Non-marine Saline... | reverse complement strand
TGGGAGTATGCCCCGTACCTATAAAAAAGAGGACTGACAATACCTTATTGGAGGATTTCACAATGGTAGATGTACTTAAGAAGTCTGGCGTCCGTGACGCAGCTGATGGAGTCAACGTTGGCTCTGATTTCTATGATGCTCTAGACGATGAGGTAAAGGATCTTGTCGAGAGAGCTGTAGAAAGAGCTCAGGAAAACGGACGAAAGACTGTAAAGGCAAGAGACGTATAATCTCGGGTCTTTAAACAGTCAAAACATACCTTAATTTTTTCTTTTTCTAATTTTGCTCAAGAGTTTTGTATAAACTTCTTTACTTCTGAGATGTCTTCTTCGTCTATTTTTTCGCCTTCAACTGTTACTCGTATCACGTTTTCTGATCCGCTAGGCCTTAAGAGGGCTGTAAAATCGTTGAATTTCAGTTTCAGTGCATTGAATTTCTCATGTAAAATTTTTTCTTCTTTATCTGCTTTTTCACGAATATTCAACATCAATTCGTTTTTCTCGTCTGTTTCGTAGTTTAAATTCTTTGTATCGTATCTTTCTAAAGTATTTACTATATCTGAGAACTTTTTCTTTTTCTCATTTAAGAGGCCTGCTACTAGGAGTGCGAATAAAGGCCCGGAATCGTAAGGAACAAACTTTGAATCCATCAGGTGTCCGTTGGGCTGGCCTCCGAAAGTAATATCTTCTTCCACACATTTCAGGGCTGTGAAGACTGCTCCTACAGGAGTGTAACTAATTTCTCCGTTTGAGGCCTTTACAGCGTCCTCGACAGTTCTTCCAGTGTTCACTGAACAAACTAATTTATCTTCTGTTTCCAAGTATTTCTGTGAAAGCAAGGCAAGAGTTATGTCCCCCTGTATGAACTGTCCTTTTTCATCCACGAACATCACTCGATCCGCGTCACCGTCGAATATGATACCTAGATCAGCTCCAGTGTCTTTTACTTTTCTCTGTAGCATTTTTGAAGAGGCCTCTGAAGGCTCCGGCGAATGACGTGAAAACTCTGGATCAAGTTCATCGTTTATCGTTACTACTTCTGCCTCAAGCTCCCGTAAAACATCGGGGGCAACTAAAGAGCCCACACTGTTGGAACAGTCGACTATAATTTTCAGATCTGAAAGATCGTTTTCAAACAGTTCTCTGTAGCGTGAAATTAGAGCTTCTCTGTATTTTTCCTTTCCTTCTGTGTAATCCTTTATTTCTCCGTATTTTTCCCCTGAGGCCTCTCCCCTCATGTAGATCCTTTTTATTTGAGCCATCTCGTCGTTACTCAGTATACGACCTTCTGAATTGATCGGCTTGAATCCTCCGTACTCCGGAGGCATATGTGATGCTGTGATCTGAATACCAGCGTCAAAATTTTTTTTAGCCAGATAAGCTACCATATCTGTGCTTGATAGTCCTAAAGTGGTTACTTCACATCCCTGACTCAATAATCCAGATATCATAGCATGATAGAAAGCTGGAGAACTTTTCCTGATATCTCTTCCTATTATGATATCTCCTGAATCCCAGTAATCTGCCAGAGATTTTCCTAATTCAAATATAAGCCCTGAATCAATCCCTTCCGGAGCTTTTCCTCTTATATCGTACTTCTGGAATACTTCAGGTCGTGCTCTCATTCTTAACTGTCAATCCTTTCGTAAAGTTCTCTCAACAGATTTTTCTGCGCCTGTACATAACCTTCTGGCAGATGATCTTTTCTACGCCTCATCATCCTCTCGATGTGTTCAACGCTTTTTTCTAAACGGTAATCATGTTTTTCGTCGAGATGTTGCCACATAAAAGGCTCGATGTTTTCAGTGACTTTTCCAGAAGCCCGCGAGACAGGCCCAATCTGCTTTCCAGTGTAGATTCCTGTCTGTATATCCAGTTTTGTATGATCTCCTATTGTGGCTCCTGTCTTCATTCCAGATTCTATTATCCCTTCTTCAGGATGATCGACTTTCACAATCCCGTAAGTGTTTTTCAGATCGGAGTTAGTTGTTCCTGCTCCGAAGTTCACCCATGAACCGACTACAGCATGGCCAAGGAAGCCGTAGTGATACTTGTTTGTAAATGAATTCACTATAGACTCCTCTAATTCTCCTCCAATCCTTGTCACGTCTCCGATATGTGTATTTTCATGTACAACAGCGTTCTCCCCGGCTCCGATTTTTGTATCTTCTCCAATGTAAGCAGGACCCTCTATACGCGAGTTAGGCCAAATCTTACTCCCTGAATCGATAATTACAGGTCCTTCAGAAGTATCAATAACTGTATTCTCCTGTACAACAGCATCTTCTCCTATATAGAGGCCTTCGTCTCCTTCAACTTCGGCTTCATCGCTTAACTCTCCATTGATTTCCTCTTCCGGAAATGTCTTCTCTATCAGTTCTCCGTTGTGGTCGATCATGTCCCAGGAGTACTCGATTACAATAGGCTGTTTATCAAGTCTTTTTCTTTCAAACTCTTCTATTACCTCTTTAATTTCGTTAAACGCTATTTTTCTGTCTGTGAGACCTGCTAAAAATTTTCCGTTGTGGAAGAGAGCCTGATCTTTCTCCAGCTTCCCTATTTTGTATTTAATCTCTTCGTTCGGGATTACTGTAGAGTTGTAGAGAAGGAAAACTTCTTCAGGAACTGTGTTTACTTCTCGATCCAAATCATAAAGTTCAGAGTTCTTTCTTGTTATCTCCTCAAGGTAATCCGGGACGAGAACAGAGGCCTCTTCAGTATTCAGTTCGTCGTTAACGTGTTCGAAAACTGTTTTGCCTCCGATCTCAAGATCTGTCGATGCTCTTGTGTAGGTTAGTGGCTTAAGAGAACTGTGTCCGAGGTCCGCCATTACAATTTTCATAATTCAGGCCTGTAAAAATCTTTCTAGAACTCTTCCTGTCTTCTTTTTGATTCTATGAAGAATTCCTCAGCTTTGTTCAATGCTTCACGAAGCTTCTCCACTGTCTCCTTGTTCTCTACAGTTATGCGGCCTAAGTCATTGTCATTTATATCTATGATTATCTTTCCGTTCTCAGCTTTAGTTGTATATTTCAATATTTCTTCTGGGCCTGTAACGAACTCGTGAAGTTTCTCTGCCATACTCAACTGTTTACGGCCTAGAGTTAAATTATCTTCCTAAAAGAAAAAATCCTGTCAATCTGAGATATCTTTGATAGCTGTTATTACATCTGATAAATCGTCCTCATCTCTATCCATCAAGAATCCTGGCGCTGAAACATCTTCCAGTTCTTTCTCCCTATCGTCTACAAGAAAATCGATATCTATCTCGTCTTTATCCTCTTCTTGAACTATGAAATAACCGTCCACATGTTCTAAAATCCCTGAATCAACTATTTTCCTTTCCTGAAAGTATGGATCTCCACGTGTAACTATGATCAATCTATGTTCCTCCCTCAATCTCTCAAGCTTCTCCACGTCTTCGTAGACAAAGTCGCTCGATTTTTCGATAACTTCGAAGATCTCATCGACATCTACTCCTATATTTTTAGCATGTTTCTTCGGATCGTAATGGCCTTCATCCGGATAATGCTCTAGAAAACCAGGCACTTCTTCATCAAGAAGTTTCTTAAACTCCTCTGTCATGAAAAGCACACGATCAAAGTCAAAACCTACTATCATTCGTCTCCACCGATGATTTCGACATCATCACTTTTATCAGAGGCCTCTACTTCTGTATCTTTCCGAACTATAGTTTTTTTAACATCTGCTTCGACTTTAGCTCCGGAAAGTACTACTGAATCTTTAATATCGCCTCCTATCACTGTATCATCGTGTAATATGCTGTCTTGAACCTTTACATCACCTTTAATTTCTACGTTATCTCCTATCATGACTGTTCCGTCCAATTCCGCATCTTCTGCTACTTTAACTGATTCTACCAACTTTTTATCTTTTAAAACTTCTTTAGAGGCCTCTATCAATTGGAAAGGATAACTGCATGGTAGCCATTTATCTGCTTCCACAAAATCAACATTGTGAGTACCAAGGTATTCGTTTATCCCATCTGTGATCTCGTACTCTCCTCTCTCCGACTTCTCAACGTTTTCCAGCAAATCAAAGAACTCTGACTGAACAACGTAGAATCCGATATTAACGAGATCTGAAGGCGGGTTATCAGGCTTCTCGATCATTCCTTTTATTTTTCCATCCCTTAATTCAAAGACACCGAACTTTTCCGGATCATCGACACGCGAAGCCAAAACTGCAGAATTCTTCTTTAAGGCCTCTAATGCTTTCTCTCCATATATATCGTCGCCGTTCATGATGACTGTCTTTGAATCTATAAACTCCTTTGCTTGTAAAGCAGCGTGTGCGGTTCCTAAAGCTTCTTCTTGCTCGACTATAACTATATTTTCTCGTCCTTTGAACTTTTTCTCAAACTCTTCTATCATGTAGCCTGCTACTATGATTATTTCATCGACTTCGTCTTCTATTAAATCGATATTGTGTTCGATTATGCTTTTGTCAGCAACTGGGAGGAGAGGCTTTGGAGTGTCATTAGTTAGAGGCCTCATACGTGTTCCTTTGCCTGCTGCCAGAATCACTGCCTTCATAATAAACAGTTAAGGTGGATAAGGAGTTTTATTATATCGCCTCTCTGATGACTAATTCAAAAACCAATGTCGAAAACGTATTTTTAATTCTTGTTGTCATAATCGAGTAGTATGAGTTGTTGATATTATGAGAGGAATTGAAACAGATTATCAGGGAATAAACGAACTTTTCTATGGAGAATTTCGTATTCTTGAAGATGCTGTTATAGAAGTAAACACGATTGATGGGGATGAAACGGAACAACAAGGCGAGTTTGCTAGAGTAGCGGCAACTGACGGAGAGAAATATGCTTTCTCTACTCCTATCGATAGAAAAAGTGATGAAGAAGTTAAAGACGGCCTTCGAGAAGTAAATAGGCAGTTATCTAACGGCTTCGGACATGAACTAGATGAAGAGTACATGACTGGAGAATATCTAAATGAAAGAGCATAACACTCTTATTTACTGATTTCGGACAGATCTGTCCTCGCATCAGGCACGAACTTTACTCCTAGAATCGAATTATTCATCTCGATGTAACTTCTTGCCCCGATAAACGATTCTCTCAAGATCGAACCAGCTCTGATATCTGTCTCTTTGCCGAGTATTGAGGCCTCTACACTTACTCCAGAGTCAAGAACTGATCCTTCAGATACTATCGAATCAATAATGGCATCAGGCCGGATGAAACTTTCTTTAGATATGGAAGAGTTCTTGATGTGTGTATTAGGCCCGATAACACAGTTTTTCCCTATAAATACTTCTCCTTCAATTACTGTGCCCGGGAAGATCTTTGTTCCTTCTTCGATTATAGCATGGCCTTTGATCGAGGCCTGTTCATCTATATTTGCTTCCTCAGAGACTTCTGTTTCGTTTATTTGGTGTTCTCTTTTCACTTGATCGGCTTTAAGCAGTTTTTTCGGCGTCCCGATGTCCAGCCAGTAATCAGAGATAAGTTCAAATGTCATCTCGTCTTCTTCGATAAATGTTCTGACTGAATCAGTCAAAGACTTTATGCCACTATCCATATCCGAGATCAGATCAAATATCTCCGGATCAAACATGTAAATACCTGTATTCACAAGCACATTATCTGGATCCTCCGGCTTTTCCTCCAGACTGTCGATCTGATCGTTTGTAATGCTTAATACGCCGAATTTTTCTGGCTTATCATCTCCTGCTGCCAGTACAGAGGCCTTTGAACTAGTATTTTGGAACTTGTTCTTTAAACCTTTGAGATCATTTGTAGAAACTGTTACATCTCCGTTTACAACTATAAAATCTTCTTCGATCCGTCCACAGGCCTCTAAAGCTCCTGCAGTTCCGTTTAATTCTTCTTGTACAACTATGTTTACGTCTTCATCATTCTTGTATTCTTCCTCAAATCTTCCGGATAGATGATTAACTACGATAAAAATCTCTTCTACTCCTATTTCACTCAAGGATTCCACTATATGGCGAGTTAGAGGCTTTCCCATCACGGGCAATAATCCTGCAGGATCAGTCTCTGAAAACGGGAACATGTTTTCTTTCTCAACAGCCGAAGGTATGACAGCTTTCATCCTGCTAAACTTTCACGTTCCTCAACTTCAAGTATTTTTCCATCACGAATCCTCAAAGCCTCGAGACGATCATTTGATTTATTCAAAAATTCTGTAAACTCTTTGTCTTTTATAGAGGCCTCTCGTACATCAAAAAGCCCGTTCATGAATACATCAGTTTCTTTGTCTGTTATACCTCTTTTTTTGATTCCGACAGCTTCGTAGATACTTTTCTCCAGAACTCTATAAAGTTGATCATGGATATGATCTCTAGTACTGATCTCTTCTCCTGTATCCAGATCATACAGTTTATTGTGTAACATATCTCCGGCCAAGTTTCTTGAGCCTTCTATTATGAAAAAGCGGGCCTCGTCATCTCTGTAAGCTTCTCCATCAGATTCTATGTAATCTTTATCAAGAACTGAGTTTCCTGTTTTTTTCTTGATTTTTTTAGCAGATTTAAGGGCTTCATTACTTAGTCCAAGCCAGCTAGAATGTAGTTTTATTTCTTTATCTTTGTGTGAGAAACTGGCCTGTGTCATGCCTGTTGCAGCATCCTCAATATGTTGTGTGTGGCCTCCTCTGTATCCCATAAGTTTTTCTGACTGGAAATCCTTTGGCACAAAAAACTCACAGTTAACAGATTCCAGTTGTATTTCGTAATCGCCGTCAGAGACCTCTAAGAAATCCAACACATATGCTTCATGTGTCATCTTGTCCATTATATCGCCTCCAAGCACTCCGATGCGTTCAACAGGATTCAAAATCTTTTCGACGCCCATAGTTGATTCTCTGAAGACTTTGATTGAATCAATTGAATTATCTTCGATTATCTCAAGAGTTTTCCTTACTACAGGGTTTTCGCGCTCAATGAAATCTACAGCAAAAGTGACATCTCTATTCCTGGCCATACCTTTCTCAGAAAGGTGCTGTTCTCTATCCATGGAGCTTGGCTTCTCCGTTAAATGGTAGAATCCTCTGTTCAGTGATTCGTAGATGTTGTCAGGATGAATATCAGAAGGCCCAGCGTCGTAGATCAAAACGTTTTCGCCAGAGGCCTCTTCGTACAAGTCATTAATTTTCGCAAATGTTTCAATATCAATGCCGTGATGTTTGGCAAATCTTTCAGCGGATTCTAGTTTCTCAGGGTCTCTATCACAGATACCGGCGAATTCAATTTCTATATCTTCAAAGTTAGATGCCATGTCAACGAATTTCTCGAATCCGTGGCGTCCAAAACTCCCGAGTCCTATCTGATAGATTTTAACTTTCTCCATAATCAAGGATTTAGATCTGGTTGTGTTTAAAATCTCGCTTCCAGAATACAGTTAAAAAGATTCACTGTTTTACTATTCTTTAGTAACAATGAGTGACGAGGACGAGGGAGAGAAATATACGTTCAGAACAGGGGATCTGAACAAGGAAGAATTAAAGAAAATGGCGGAGGAATTAGATGTCTCTCTGGCGGAAATTGTGAGACAACAGGTCAGCAACATCAAACAATTACATGAAAACGATGAAGTAGAGGCCTCTCCGCTTGATGTGATGAATGATCACGCAGAGAATATGGTAGACGACGAAATTTATAGAGAAGTTCATCAAGGATTCGATAATTACGATGGCGATTTCGAAGATTTTGTTCGTGAAGAAGAATATTTCAACACTAAATGGATGGATGAGGAAAGTCTTGACTATGAGATGATGCGAGACGCAGTAGAAAGCGCTCAAAGAGGAGAGTTTGAAGAGGCCTATGGAACTGTCGAAGAGATGAGAGAAGAAGGCTTTGAACAGGAAGGCTTCCTTTTCAACACGATAGTTTCAGAGTACAGATGCTCAGATTAATAATAAACAAAGTTCAACTATTTTTGTATGCCGAAGCTGAACTGGGATGGCAACAATTTCAGAAATCCGCAGGACTCAAGTGGAACAGTGGCGGACAATATCTCCCGTTCAGGAAACTTACAGCAGGGATACTTTCACGGCTCTCTAACTCAAGGTCTCGTAGCTTACTATCCTATGGATTCTGGCTCGGGCTCTACTTTGACTGATAAGGCCCTGAATAATGATGGGGCTATAAATGGCGCTTCATGGACTTCTAATTCAAAAATTGGAGAATCATGTGTTGATTTTAACGGAAGTACAGACTTTGTAGATCTTCCAAGCAGTGAAACACTTGATTTCACAGGGAAAAATCAGATAACAATCAGTTTATGGGTAAACGCAAATTCATGGGGTTCTTACAACAACTTTGTAGCTGATGAAGGTAATAATACATTTATATTCAGATGGGAGGATCCTGATCTGGAGTTTCTCGTACACGCCAACGGCACATGGCATCAAGACATAGGCCTGAACTCTACACCGCCTACAAACGAATGGATACACGTAGTAGGCCTCTACGACGGACAAGAACTCAAAGTATACTACAATGGCAGTCTAGTTGAGTCTAAAACTATAGGACATCCAATCGACGGAAACAATAATCCAACTCCAGCAATAGGATACAGGAGATCGAACAGCGATAGATACATGGATGGGAAACTAGACGATGTCCGGGTATACGAGAGAGCTCTTACAGAGCCGGAAATAAAAGCGCTCTATAAGTTAACTAATCCTTCTAAAATTACTCCGGAGGATACTATCATATGATGGAAGTAGAATTATTTGGGCTTGATTTGAGGAAGTTGACTGTGAATTCTAGATAAAGACCTCTTTTGTTGTCGTACCCTATTTAAAATTTCGTTTTTAGTGTTTGTTTACGAGGTATTCAAAATGGGAGATAGACCTGCAAGTATTTACAGAGAGCAACCTGGACAGCCTTATACGCGCCAGGCACAGAACAAGAATGATAATTATGTAAGCGGTGCTCCGGCTCCACGAGTAACACAGTACGAGATGGGAGCAAGAAACAAGGAGTTCGAAAAAGAAGTAGTTTTGATCTCTGAAGAAGACTGTTGTATTCGTTCAGAAGCTCTTGAGGCAGGTCGAATCGCATCCAACTCTTACCTTTCCAAGATTTACGATCCGGAAGAAGAGTACATGCTGAAAATCAGACCGTACCCACATCATATTCTAAGATACCACCCACTGGCAGGAATCGCACAGGCAGACCGTTACTATGAAGGTATGCGTAAGCCTTTCGGACGCCCGATTGGAAGAGCAGCTATCGTCGACGAAGGAGACGTTGTCTTCAAAGTAAAGATCGGAGAAGGCGAAACAGACGAAGCAAGAAAAGCTCTTGAACGAGCTAATCACAAGATGCCAGTAACGTGCCGTGTAAGAATCAGAGAATAAAAACACAATTGGACATATTTCACTCATTTTCTATTCTGTAAAGAGATTTCCACATTCATAATCAATTTTCTCCAGGATATCTCTGTACAAAAAATAGTTTAAACAGAGGCCTCTAATTGTTCTACTATAATGACGGGATTGGTTGGTTGGTGGCCTCTGAATGAGGATTCTGGAAGCACTGCATATGATTTGAGTGGTAATGGTAATCATGGTGGTTTGAATGGCGGTGTTACGCAGGGAGTGGCTGGTAAAGGAGGCCTGACAGCATATAGCTTCGACGGCAATGATGATTATCTAGAAGTAGGGGACGAAACTTCTCTTGATTTTGGCTCATCCAATTTTTCCGTTAATATATGGTTCAAGACTAATACTGGTAGTGGTGTTCTTTCTCATAAAATTGGAGGAGGTGGTGGAGGTTCGTTGGGGTTTGTATGTGATATAGGTAACTTTGCTTCAGCCTCCGCAGGTCAGTTGACGTTTCGTGTGAGGGATGGTAATAATAGAGATGCTATAAGAACGGAACAGAGTTTTGACGATGGAAACTGGTATTTAGCTACATTTGTGCGTTCAGGAAGTGGTGCTACCAACCTAGACATTTATGTTGACGGTGAAAAAATATCTACAAAAATTGATACTAATCAAAATGCTGGAGATATAACTAGTTCCCATCCATATCAAATAGGAGCTCAACAGAATGAAGACAGGTTCTATTTCAAAGGATTGATAGCTAATAATAGCATCTATGATCGGGCTCTAACTCCAGAAGAAGTACAAAAATTGTATAAATGGGGTTCTGGTGATTATACGACTCGTAGTTTGTCGGATGGTTCTGATTCTGGTGCTGTGAGTCGCTGGAAGTTCGATTCGAGTGCTGATGATTTTTGGGGCACTAATAACGGTACTTTGAGTGGTGCTTCTTTGGCGAATGATTCTATTCGTGGGAAATCTGTATCTGTTACGTCGAATAACACCACCAATTTTGGCAATACTATATTAAATGGACTTTCGTCAGCAACAGTCTCCTATTGGATGAAATGGGGTGGTTCTCAGCCTCAAGCAAATCCTCCTAGAACACCTGACAAACAAAATGTATTTACAGGTCAGCCTTCAAAAAATGGCAATACAAGAGTTGTTTTTACAGATAGTAATTCTACCGGTTTCCAGCTTAATGGTGGTGAGGCGCCTGTTGATGACTGGTACCACGTCGTTTCTACTTATGATTCTTCGGAATCTATTCTCTATATTAATGGGTCAAGGACTGATTCTACTGAGACTGACGGAAATAATTTGAACAGTAACTCGAATAAATTGATGCTGGGAAATGACGCCACAGGAGCCAACGGATTTAGAGGTAAAATAGATGACCTACGCATCTTTGATCGTGCTCTTTCTCCTAGTGAAGTCTTTGAGCTTTACCAATGGGGGACTAGAGGCCGGGATTTGAGAAAATTAACTGTTAATTCTAGAGGCCTTTGAGTTTTTTTGATGCGGAAGATTTAATTCAAACCGTGTGTAAATAGTTGTGTATGGTAGAGTGGAAAGGAAATACTTCAAGTAAGTCTGGTACAAAGGCCCGGAGATTGGATAGTTTAGAGGGCTTTAACGTCCCGAATTTTTTCGTTATAACTGAAAATGATCTGAGACAGTTGTTTGGAGATGAAACTGATGCTCAAAGTTTGCTCAATACTTCAATGAGTTCTGATATGGAGGAAGAGATAAGAGATGCTTATGAAGATGTCGGGATGAGTTCAGAAGTCAGAAAGGCCTCTGGAAGAGCTAAAAGCCTTGTAGGAGGCCAGAGGAACAATCAGTTTGTTTCCCTACGTGTTTCTGATTCCGGGAGAGAGGCCTACGATTACAAGTTAAATGTTGGATCGTCTAATTTCTTCAATGCTTTGAAGGAAGTTGTAGTATCTTATCTTGAAGAAAATGATTCTTTTCCTCCTGTAATAGTGCAGAAAATGGTTGAGCCAGGATACACTGCGACTGTACAGCATTTCAATGATTTCACTTTGATAGAGTCTGTTAAAGGCCTTGGTACTTCTCTTGAAGAAGGTTTAACTGTGCCGATGACGTATATAGTCAGCGATGATGGTTTGGAAAGATTTTTCGCTCCTGATCAACAGCTGGAGATTACTAGAAGTCCTGTAAGAGCAGGAAATCAAAGGAGAAATGTCGATATCGATTCCAATCCTTTTGAAAGACGTGATATAGAGAATCTGGCAGCTGATGCCAGAGAAACAGGATTTAATATCAAAATAGTATATAAGAGAGGGAGTTTCCACGTTATAGATGCTTATAGATCCTCTACAAAAGACGATCCTGTTATAACAGAAGAAGCCGTAAGAGCCTCTCCAGGAAGGATTCAAGGTATTGTTGGAGAGGGTGTAAAGTTTTCTGATAGGCCTGAGAATCCTGAAAAATTTGATAAAGCATTAATCGCTTCCAAGGGAGGATATACTTCACGTGAAGGCCATAGAATAAGAGAAGCCGGAAAGCCGGCTATCTTCCAGTTCAAGGGACAGCTTCAGGACGGCCAGAGAGTGGATATAGGCTCTGATTCCGTATCTGTAGAGGCCTCTAATGGAATTGACAACAATATGACGGATCAACGTTCCAGACAGAGAAATAAAACGAATAACTCTGTTAATCCTTTCAAGTCTGATGAAGAATCTGTTTCAGGAGTTACAGGATGTGAAGTACTTCCTGTCGATCCTAGAACAGGCAGAGGAGTATGCATTCAGAGAAAATCTAGTAGAGGCTTTGTTTTAACAGATAGGGAGACAGAGGCCTCTAAGATTCCAAAAGACGGTCTTGTGGATAATTATCAGGATTTCTTTACTTTTGATGGTGATAGAGTTATCGTTGATGCCCGCAGGATGGAGAAGAACGGTCTGGTAGAGGCATTAGGTTTTATTGAAGCTGATTTGAAAATATTAGTGTTATCTGATCCTGAGAGAGAAATTATTAGAGCGGCTATAGACAGCGGTTTCAGGGTATTTGGTGTTCCGGAGTCTTCGATAGATGAGTTTGAGAAAACTGTGGAGTCTGAGGAGAAAAGATTCATAATCGATAAACTGGGAGATCTTGAGTAACTAAAAAAGATTTGCATCCATTACTTTTTCTATGACAGCGAAAAACTCCCGTGAGAAAAAGACTGATGAACGTGATAAATTCAATTATGAAGAGTTCGATGAAGTTCTTGAAGCGATAAAGGATGAAGACTACGATATGATTGGACTGCAGGGGCCTGACGGTATAAAGCCCCAGCTAATTGATTACGCTGATCAGCTTGAGGAACACGGCTTTGATACAGTTATAATCGGGGCCTCTACTTTCGGAGCATGCGGTATAGCCGATGAAAAAGCAGAGAGAATGGGTGCTGATGCACTGATCCACGTAGGACACACTAGATTCTTGCATCCGGAAGGACAGGACATGGATGATTTGAGTGTCTATTATCTTCCGTATAGAGAAGACAGAGATTTGATGGGTGTTCTAAGAGAACATTATGAAGAAATAGATGTCGATAAAGTAGGCCTTGTAGGAGTCACACAGTATATGGATAGAGCGGAGAAGGCCCGGGAGTTCCTAGAGGATAAAGGATATGAAGTAGTTGAAGGACAGACAGGGCTGAGAACTACGGAGAAAGGCCAGGTACTTGGATGTGACGCCGGAGCAGCACACAATATCGCAGAGAAAGTAGATGCTTTTGTTTTCCTTGGATCAGGACATTTCCATCCTTCACAGGTCTCTGAGACAGGTAAAGACGTTTACGTTGTGGATCCCTACGAGGAACATATCTGGGTGGAGCCAGCCAACTCTCTCGAAGATGAAATGCAAGCAGAATACGCCCGTGTAATCAAGCATAAAGACAAAAAGAAATGGGGGATAGTTACTTCAAGCAAGAAGGGCCAGAATTATATGCAAGCAGTCCAAATATCAAAGGAGAAACTGGAAAAGCATGGTAAAGATGTCTACATTTTCGTAGAAGATCGTATCTTTGAGCCTGACTACAAAGGATTTGGTATAGATGTTTTCGTCAACTGTGCATGCCCCAGAATGACAAAGGACTGGCAGGACATGGCTTATGTTTCTCCAAAAGCACTTGACATGCTTGACGAAGTAGAAATAGATCACGAATAGTTATTCGCTGTAGATGTGTTGCCACTGATCTATTCTACTTATATAGTCATCTGAGGGTTGGTAGCCCCATTCGTCAGGAACTTCTGCTATGCCTGCTGCTCTTGTACCTATTGCTTCTAGAGAATCATCCTCGAATTCGTCCTCGAAGTGCTCCGGTTCTATTTCTCTTTCTTCAGCAATATGGAAAAGAGATGCCAGTTCTCTGTAATCCTTATCTCTCATTGTATCATGTCCATCGCCATTATCTCTCTCCAGGGTTCCTTTGTGAAGTATACACTCCTCTAGTGGAGGTGCTGAGAGTACTGCACCTCCCTCAGTTTCTACTTCAACAGGTGCTTCCTGTGCAGAAGGATAATCGGATTTATATGCCACTTCGGGTCTTATAAGATCTATCTCAATGTCTATATCTTCTGCAAAGTCCAGATGTGCTGTATGCTTATCGCCAAGGTGGTCTCCATTTGCGGATTCGCTTATATCGCCTCCCAATCTACTACTGTAGAATTCCTCTATTGAAGGCCTTGATTCCATCTTAGTCTCTCTCCCTGCAGGGAAGTACATGTCTATATCGCCGAATCGGTATCTACGGTCGTAACCGCTGTTCTCTGTCCAGGTCTCGAAAACTTCATCGCCGTGTTCATCGTACAGGTGGGCGAAAACTCCAATAGCTCTTACATTAAAAGGCTCCATATCTATACCTGACTGTTCTTCAACTTCCTGGAAAGTCTGCTGAAGAGCTGAGGCAGTTCCAACATAGATAAGATTACGTACAAGCTTTGGAGAAACATCTAGGTCATCTGTTAATCTATTAAAATCATCTGTAAATCCGGAATTCTTCCATTTCTCCCTGACTATATTGCCCTCAAGATTCAGGTCCAACTCCTCAACATCTTGCATAAAATATTGTTGTTACTTGATAGTTAAAAATGTTTCTCCTGTTTTTATCTCTGTTCTATCCCTACTGTGCTGCCATCAAGTACGATCTCTGTAGGAGTGGCCTCATCTAGGCCTATTGCGTACATTGCAGAACCATAGTTTTCATCGCCAGAAAAGTAATCTATCTCGTGATAGTCGTGGTGGCCATTAAGAGCTATACTAGGCATAAACATATCTAGAGCGGCTCGGTGTGCAATAGATCCTTGGTGTGCTGAATGTTCTCTTCCTATACTCTTTTCGTCAAGCTCTGTATTAAAAGGTGCGATATGGCTGATGAAAACAGTATTATCTCTATTTACTTCTTCATAAACACTCTCAAATGCATCTTCGAGACGATTAAAACTCTCCAGAAATCTTTCAGTGTCATGATAGAAATCCTGGTACTGTCCGGCAGATATGCCAAGAGCATCTGCACTCTGCTCTATAGAATCGCCTACTGTAGCAAGATGATACATATGCTCCACGAGCTGATCTAGATCATCTATACCATACTTCTGAGGATCTATTTCGGGCCCAATATCGAAACTCTGTGTCTCAGCACCCACGAGACCATATCTATCACTATCGTGTGAAATAGTGCTGTGGCCTCTGGCATCATGGATGCCTGTCATCTGTCTTCCGTCCTCTGCCGATATCATTTCATCAAATATATCATAATCGTGATTCCCGGGAACGGCATAAGTAGGAATGCCATGTCTCTCTGAAATATCTCTCAGGCCTCCGAAAAAGTTTCGACCTGTATCTATATCTTCCTGAGTGTTACTCTTTCCCTGCTCTCTATCCCGAGGGATGTTGTCAACTACGTCTCCCAGAGACAGAAAAGCATCTATCTGCTCCTCTACAGATCTCGACTCGATATTTCTCTCAAGAGGATCAATATCGAAATCGTCTTGACCTGTAAGATGCAGATCGCTGAAAGCAAGAACTCTGAGACTCATCTAATAACAACAAGAACCACGAAACTTTAATAAATTACTACTTGACAGTAACATTCTACTCCCAGAAACTTTTCTCAAGCAAGGCCTCTCTATTATCAAATTCTTTTTTATTCTCAATAATCTCTATTATCTTGTCCTGGCCTCGAGTATATCCGATCATAACAGCTCCGACTAATCTGTTATCGTCGAAGAAAAGCCTTCTGTACTCATCTTGCGAATACTTTTTCTCGATAGCCTCTCCTGTCCAGTCCCCTATGGAGAGGAACTGTACATCGAAATGCCCGACTCCGTAAGTATTCACGTAGTCAAAGGCCTCTTCGTTTCCTAACATGTTCTTTGCTGCAGACTTGCCCATCTCTTCGCTGTGATCCCATGATCCGTTGACAGTTCTTCTCTCAAAAACAGGGGAATAGTATTCGACCATGTTCCCTGCGGCATAAATATTTTCATCAGAACTCTGAAGGAACTTATCCGTCTTTATCATATCGTGATCGTTCTTATCAACGTCTACAATACTTGAGTTAGGAATCTGACCGATAGCAACTGCTACAGAGTCGCATTCGATACTTTCTCCTGAATCTGTGTCAACTGAGACAATTTCATCTCCTTCTTTATTGAATTCAGAGGCCTCTGTCTCCGTCATAACGTTTACTCCTTTTTCTTCAAGCTTTTCGTGGATTATATCTCCGCCTTTTTTTGAGAGGCCTCTGCTCCACCAGTTGCTTTCCCTGATAAGATAATATGTTTCTGCATCGTTCTCAGCGTATGCAACAGCCAGGTCGATACCTAAAAGGCCTCCTCCTATGACTACAGCTTTTTCACAGTTTTCTGCATCGTTTTTGATCACTTCAGCATCTTTCATAGTCCACATGTAATGGATGTTTTCTGCTTCTACAGGGAATTCTCTCGGCGATCCTCCTGTAGCTACAAGAACTTTGTCGTACTCGAATTCATCTTCTCCTGTTTCCACAATTTTATTTTCTGTATCGATGTCTTCGACACGTGTTTCCAGATGTAAATCTATATCTCTTTTTTCGTACCAGGATTCGTCGTGAACTCTTGTGTACTGTTTCGGAAGCGTTCCTTTCATGTAATTTTTCAGCATTATCCGATTGTAAAGAGGCTCCGATTCATCAGTTAAAACTGTTATAGAGGCCTCTTCGTCCTCTTTCCTCAAGGTCTCTGCTGCTGTAGCTCCTGCATTCCCATCTCCTATTACAACGAATTTTTCTTCTGACATAGGAAGTGAATGGCGTCTACAATCTTAAACAAACTTCGCCGATTATTTGAATCAAGGATTGAGATTTCAAAACTACGGGAAAAAAACAGGAACTCTGTTGGATTTATAATAATTACCGACAAATTCGAACTTACAAGCGGTGCTGGTGTAGTCTGGCCCATCATTTCACCCTGTCACGGTGAAGACCCGGGTTCAAATCCCGGGCACCGCGAACTCTTTTCTTCTATTTGCTAGATTATTTCAATTTCTGTTTTTAATTTCTCTTATGCCTCCAACCTTTGAGAAAAACTACTGTCCGTACTGTGGAGAAGACCTCTCATCCAGGAAAATAGAGGCAAAAGAAAGGAAGTTTTGCGAGGCCTGTGATAGAGTTATCTGGAGGAACGCAGAGCCTGTATCGGCAGTGATTGTTGAAAGAGATGATCAAATACTTTTCGTGAAACGCGGGATAGAGCTGGGAAAAGGAAAATGGAGTCTTCCTGCCGGATTTCTGGAATATGAGGAAAGGCCTGATCAGGGAGCTGTCAGAGAACTTGAGGAAGAGACAGGCCTGAAAGTAGATCCGGATGATATGGAGTTTCTGGAAGCTTTGAACATGGAAAGATTCCCGGGCCAGAGACTTCTGGCTACGATGTATAAAATCAATTATCAGGATGTGGAAGGAAAATTGGAAGCTGGAGAAGATGCTGTAGAGGCCTCTTTCTGGACTCTAGAAGAGTTAAGAAAAGATAAGGAAGAGGAGTTGAGAAGCCACTTCGTTGAGGTTATAGAAGATCTTTAGTTGAATCCGTAGAACTCTGCTAGGAATTCGTTATCTTCTACTATGATCTCGTCGTAGACTCTTTGCCCGACTTCTGTGATATCCGGTTCAAGCTCTTCTCCATTGTAATCTGTGTTTTCTACCATACCCATTGCTTCAAGCATTTCAACTCCATCAGCATAGTCAGCAGGCACAAAGCCGTTGTTTTCTCCTTCAGCCAATATATAGAGCGCTGGCAAGGCCTCTGGATTAGATTCAACGCCGACGTTAAAGCCTAAAGCACTATAAAAATCACCAATTGTCTCTTCTCCTTGATAAACTAATTGGCCATCTCCTGCTTCAAATTTTGAGGCCGCTATCTCATTATCTCCAATTAGATCGTGGAGTGTTTGATCGGCTGAATCTATCTGTGTTCTCCACCTCTGCCCGTAATTTGTAAGACTCCAGCCATTTTTTTCGGATTGTACAAGTTTATTGTCTTCTAACTCATTGATCATGTCTCGGGCTTGTATTTCAAACATCCGGAACTCTCCTTCTTCTGCCCATCTGTCATCGAAGTCCACAAGCCTGTCGGCGAGTTCGTTCATGTTCATCCCGCTAGAAATACTGGAAAATATGCTTATAGGGAGTTGTCCTGCAAGAATTGAGTATATTTCAGTCTGTTCGTTCAATAGCGGATCGTCCTGTATATGTCCATCTATTTCGATATCTGTCATAACAATAACAACACACCGATAGATTTATTACTGTATCATAACTAAAGCCATAGGCTTAAAGTAGAGAGACCTCTAAAAATACTGTATGGGAAGCAGGATTGAAGAGTTTCAGGACGATCAGGAAAAAAGTTCTGAACTCGTTGTCACTATCGATGGGCCTTCAGGAGCAGGAAAAGGAACTCTAGCTGATTTTATATCTGAAAAACTTGATATAAGCTGTTACTCAGCAGGAGACTTTTTCAGAGAATTAGCGAAAGATAAAGATCTTTCAGTAGAGGAATTGAGTGAAAAAGCAGATAAAGAGACCGATGTTAAAGTAGATAAACGCACTCTTGAAAAAGGATTAAATGAAGACTGTATTATTGAATCTAGGATTGCTTCATGGGTGCTTGGCGACTTCTCTGATCTAAGTATATACGTGAAGGCTGATCTTGAGGAGAGAGCGAAGAGGATTTACTCTGATCTCGAAGAAGAGAACAGGGAAGGAGAACAACAAGTTAGTAATCTTGAAGAAGCTAAAAAGAAAGTCAGGAAAAGAGACGAAGACGACAAAGAAAGATATGAGGAATATTACGGCATCGATATCAGTAATATTCAGGATTACGATCTAGTTATAGACAACACTCATCTGAGTATTGAAAGACAGAACGAATTGATTGAAAGTGAATTAAGGAAACGTTTTCCGGAGAGATTTGATGAGGCCTGATTTATGAAAAGTTACGAGATACTGGATCATCCTGCGGATGCAAAGTTCCGTGCAGAAGGAGATAGTATAGAAGAGGCCTTTTCAGCCAGTGTGGAAGCTTTTTCCGAGATAGTCAGGGGAGACTCCGGCATGTACAATCACAAAATAAAAGTCGAGTCCGAGAATCTGGATGCTCTTTTATTCGATTTTCTGGATGAGCTGATTTTTCTTCAGGACTCAAGAGGTATAGTAGTTTCACATGCCTCTGAAATGGATATAGAAGAACTGGATAAAGGATGGCGGCTAGAGGCCAATATAATGACGGATGATATCACTTCTGAAGTGGATTTTCTGGATGTTAAAGGCCCGACTTACAGCGAGATGGATGTCGGCTTCGAAGACGGACAATGGTACGCACAGGCAGTTATCGATATCTAATCGATAGTTTTTTCTGAAGCTGAATTTCCGTTCGTTTTGTAAAATTTCCCGCTAAAACATCTATTATGGAATTAAACAAAATTTCCGACAACGTATATGAGATTCCAAAGGAAGGCGATATGGAGAAGCCGGCAAGAATCTACGCAAATGAGGCATTGTTGGAAGAAATCAAAGGAGACGATACTCTGGAGCAAATAAAGAATGTTGCCGAACTTCCAGGCCTCCAGAAGCATTCTATCGTGATGCCTGACGGCCATCAGGGATATGGATTTCCTATCGGCGGAGTAGCCGCGATAGACGCAGATGAAGGAGTTATCAGTCCTGGAGGAATCGGATATGACATAAATTGTGGAGTAAGAGTTCTCAAGACAGATTTAACTTATGAAGATGTGAAGGGCAGAGAGCAACAACTTGCAAATATAATGTTCAGCAAGATTCCCTGTGGACTTGGAAAAGGAGGATATATAGATACTGATGAAGAAGATCTGATTGAAATACTGGAGAAAGGAGCTGAATGGATGCTGGAAAACGGCCATGCAAAAGAAAGCGATTTGAATAGATGTGAGGAAAACGGAAGACTGCCTGGAAATCCGGAAAAAATCCCTGAGAAAGCTAAGAAGAGAGGCCTGAATCAGGTCGGAAGTCTTGGCTCCGGAAATCATTTTCTCGAAGTTCAACGTGTCGGAGAAATTTTTAACGAGGATAAGGCAGAGACCTATGGATTAAATGAGGATCAAGTAATTATCATGATTCACTCAGGAAGTAGAGGTCTTGGTCATCAGACGTGTACTTATTATCTGAGAGAGTTCGAAAAGAATTATCCGGAGATTGTAGAGAAAATCCCTGATAAAGAACTGATTTACGCTCCTATTCAAGATGAATTAGGTCAGGACTATAAAGAGGCGATGTACTCTGCAGCGAACTACGCTTGGGCAAACAGACAGGCCATCACAGAAGGCATAAGAGAGTGTTTGGATACTATTTTCGACGATGTGGAGACAGAATTGCTTTACGATGTCTGTCACAATATCGCAAAAGAGGAAACTCATGAAGTTGATGGAGAGGAAAAAGAAGTGATTGTACACAGGAAAGGTGCCACAAGAGCGATGCCAGCAGGAAGGCCTGAAGTCCCAGACGTTTACTCGGATGTAGGCCAGCCAGTACTTATCCCTGGAAGTATGGGAACTTCTAGCTACATTCTTTCAGGAGGAGAAAAATCTTTAGATCTTTCATTTGGATCCACAGCACACGGTGCTGGGCGTTTGAAGTCCCGTACACAGGCAAAACAAGATTACTATGGGAGAGATGTCCAAGACGATCTTGAAAGAGAAGGAATCTACGTAAAAGCCGCCTCTGGCTCAACGATAGCGGAGGAGGCCCCGGGAAGCTACAAAGATGTAGACGAAGTGATCAAAGTTTCAGATGAACTTGGAATAGGACATAAAGTAGCCAAGTTGAGGCCTTTGGTTAATATCAAGGGTTGACTAATAGTCGAGTTTCCTGTATCCTGCTGTGAAAGCCAGTACTGTGAGTGCTGTCAGGAGGCTTAAAGGATAGATTGTTTCTGTGAGGCCTCCGCTGTCTACTGTTATTGTTCTCATTGCTTCGACTGCGTGTGTCAGGGGCACGAACTGTTGAGACAGTTGTACTATTTCCGGAAGTTTTTCCGATGTGTAAAATACAGGGGCTAAGAATATCATCGCGAAAAAGATGATCTGTGAGACTCTTTGTGCTTCCTGTGTTCGTTCCACGAATGCTGGAATCAAAAGGCCTATCCCTATGTGTGAAAGGATTGAAAGCATCAGTACAGGGAGTACAAGCCAGTGGAGATTGATCTGTGCCGTAGGCACTCCTACAGCGATTACAAGCAGTGCTAGGAAGAGGCCTATAATTGAGTAAGCTGTTCTGGCTGTTACATAGGATTTCTTGGAGAGTTTTGAGCTTCTGTACATCCTGTATAGTCCGCTTTCTCTGTCGCTGGGGATGCCCATGGCTGTGATTATGAATCCTACATAAGCTGCTATGAAAACACTGTAAGAGGCGATTATTTCGGATGTTGCACCTTCATTTAGTACAAATCCTGTCAGTAAAAGTATTCCGAACACCATAACAAAAGTTATGGCGACGTTGGCAGGCCTCCTCAATATGTCCTTTAAATCAGATTTCAGTAGTTCAATTATCTTGTTCATAGCGTCGCCCTGTCACCTCGAAAAATACGTCTTCAAGTCCTGGCTTAGTTATGGATAGATTTTCAAGATTATCTATGTCTCCTGATTCGACAAGTTCTCTGATCAGTTCATGAGGTCTATCACTTCTTAATTCGAAGAAATCTCCATCTTTGAAAACGTTTTCACTAAATCTCTCAGGAACGTCTCCTTCCGCCCTCAAAACGAAATCAGCTTCGATACTTGAAATAAGTTCGTCTGGAGAGCCTGAAATCACTTCGCTACTGTCTTCTATAATTATTACTCTATCACAGAGTTTTTCGGCCTCTTCCATTGAATGAGTGGATACAAGTACTCCTTTGTCCTGTTTTAGATTATCTATAAGTTCTCTGACGTCTTTTCTGGCTCTCGGATCGAGGCCTGAATTTGGCTCATCCAGTAGTAGGTAATCGGGATCCTTAAGCAGGCCTGAAGCGATGTTTAGTTTTTTCTTGTTCCCTCCGGAAAGATCAGGCACGAGATGATCATCAAATTTTCTCAAGCCCACATCATCAATCACTTTACCGAATTCCTCTAGATTTTCGTTAAGAACGGACATCATCCGTAGGAATTCATGAACTTTCAGCTTTGAACTGTACTCTACTTCCTGGAAGACTACGGAAACAGCTTCTCTAACATCTTTTTCACATGAAACCTTGCCGGAATCAGGAGTTGAAAGGCCTGAAAGCATCTGCATCGTAGTTGTCTTCCCGGCTCCGTTAGGCCCGAGAAGGCCTACTATCTCCCCTTTCCTAACTTCAAGACTGAGATCTTTAACGGCCTCTTCATCTCCAAAGTTTTTCGAGAGATTTTCTGCTTCAAGCATAGTTTATAGTCTCCTCAAAGAGATTGATAAATTGTTTTAATCAGTTCACACAGACTTGCTCGTAATTTCCAAAATATGTGTCTCCGAATCCGTCTCTATCAAGGCCTGTCTCAATCTCTATATAGTCATTAGTAATGTCCTTTCTTCTAAAGAATCTGTAAACTTCTTCTCCGTCGTGTTTTCCTACCTGGACTAGGCCTCCACGTCTTTCCTCAGTATCGTCTATTACTCCTCCGTAAGAACCGTACTGTACGGCTGCTTCTTCTCCATCGTATGAAACTAAAATGTCTTTAGTAGTAACGTCTTCATCCAGTCCCTGCACCCAGCTATTTTCGCTGTAGGCCTCTGTATCTCCTTTTTCAATTCGTAGAGTATCAGTTGAATCGCATTCAAGCTCTTCAGACTCTACGTCTCCTCCGAGAACTTCAGAACAGCCGGATAAAGTCGTTATCGCGCCTAAGCCGAAGGCCTGTAGAAATTTTCTTCTCCTCACATTAGAGGCCCTTACATCATTAGTATCTTATATTTGCTGGAGGTTGATAAATCAAAGAAATCTTTCCTTATTTTTCAGGCCAATTTTCTTTTTTTGAGTTTGTAGAGTCTCCAGATTGGCGTTTAAAAATCTGGAATCTTAATTGTTGGTATGCGGATTGTAAGTGTCGGATTAAGACTGTCGGTTTTTTTCTTCTTACTGTTTGTTTTACAATCATCTTCTGTAGTTGCGCAGGATTACGATCAAATAGATTTTTCCGCTGAATACTCTGATCCTGAAAATGCTTTACAGTTTACCTTTGAGTCAGATCAGTATGTTGGAAGTGCGAATATAACTGTTATGAGAGAGTCAGGTAGCTCCGGAGATCAAGATGCCTTAAACTTTATAGTCGATTTTAATCAATCCACCCGAGATTTGTACAAATTTGTTTCTGTTGGCAGATTGGACTCTGAAGGGACTTATTCGGCAGTAGTAAACAAAATTAATTTTACAGAGGCTGACGCAGAACTTCAAGATACATTTGATGTCGAAAATACAAATGAGAGTGAAGATGTAGGGAACTCTGGGACTGAAAGCAATGATATCTCAGATCAGATTGATAGAAGCTTGAAACGAGTGTCTGTAAGCCCAGTGAACGGAGTAGCACGGGCCAATATCAGTAAATCAGAAAAAACAAGAAGTATCGGTGTGGAGATTGAATCTACTCCTTGGGAGTCTTCAGTCAGAAACGTCAAGATATATTCCAAGGCCTCTGGAGATGTCTCGGTATCTGTAAGCAATATCAAAAAAGAGAAGCCTTCCCAAATCAACGACAAGGCTTCAAGAGAAGTTTATGGTTATCAGGAAATCAACACAAGCATTGAGGATTCTGATATAAGTGTAGCCAAAATTGATTTCTCTGTTAACAAGTCTTGGATTGATGAGGCAGACAGAAACAAGTATAATGTCGTGATGAAACGCTTCTCGGATGATGGCTGGGAAAATTTGACGACTAGGTATATTAATTCAACAGATGATCAGTACAACTTCGATGCATCATCTGAAGGTTTCTCATACTTCTCAATAACTTTAGAAGATCCACAGGGTATATCCGGATCGGAAAATCAGTCAATTCCCGCACAGTTAGTAACTGAGGACTCGAACAGAGTAGTTTATACGATAGCGATAATCATTATGGGACTGATTACTATAATCGGCTACTGGAAAAGAGAAGAGATAGATGAACGAATTGATACACATACTTGAATTTAACTCAAGTTTTAATCTGTTTTATTCTCGTTTGATTTCTTACGCATTTAAGTTATTCTAGGCCTTCTTGAGGCACACCCTGTTTATAAAACTTGATGTTTCTTTCCTATTTACTCGTTGAGTTTCTCGGCGAGACAAACCTCTTTGGTTGGAGGTCAATGGACTGCTAAAGATTTTGCAGTAGGTTAAACCGGTTTAATGGAGATACGATAATCTATGTCAAAGAAGAACAGGCCACGAAGCGGATCACTAGGATACAAGCCGAAAGTAAGAGCTGAGAGAATGTATCCAGAGATCGATAAATACAAAGACACAGATGAGCAAAAGCCACTAGGCTACGCCGGATACAAAGTAGGAATGTCCCGAGTTATGATGATCGATGACACAGAAGGGGCTACACAGGGACAGGAGGTAGCTGAAGCTGTAACAATACTAGAAGCACCGCCTCTCAGAGTTTACGGAGCTCGATTTTATGTTGAAGATCCGAACTCTGGCAAACAGGTGTTCACAGAGGCCTGGACAGAGTCTCCAGCAAAAGAGCTTCAAAGAGCGACAGATATTCCAAAAGACGGAAACATGGAAAACCTGGAGAAGGCTAAAGAGAACTCTGACAGGATTGAAGATGTCAGACTTCTTGTTCACACACAGCCTTCAAGAGCCGGAATCTCCAAGAAGAAACCGGAGAACTTTGAATTAGGTATCGGAGGCGAAGTATCGGATCAGCTTGAGTACGCTGAAGAGATGATCGGAAAGGAAATCAATTTCTCAGATGTTTTCGAGGAAGGAGATTACTTCGACGCAATCGCAGTTACTAAAGGAAAAGGAGTTGAAGGACCTGTACAGCGTTATGGAATCAAAAAGCTCGGTCACAAGACACAGAAGAAGCGAAGAAAGGCCGGGAACGTTGGACCATGGCATCCTGATACACTAAGCTGGAAGATTCCTCTTCCAGGACAGCAGGGATTCAACAACCGTACAGAATATAATAAGAGAATCCTGAAGCAGGGCGAAGACGTTGATGTCGTTCAGCGTGATGGAGGATTCAAGAATTATGGAGAAGTTGATTCAGAGTATATTATAGTTAAAGGTTCTGTACCTGGCCCGTCAAAGAGGCTTGTCAGGATGAGAACAGCACTTAGAAAGGAAGGAAAACCTGGAAATCCAGAAGTTACATACGTGGAGAAGTGAGATTAAATGAGTTTACCAGTACAATTTGAGGAACGTGTAAGGCCTGATATAGTGAAGAGAGCAGTTCTTTCGATGCAGTCAAAGGATCGTCAGGCTTACGGAGCAGATCCGGATGCAGGCCTCAAGCATGTTACAAGATGGAAGAAGCGCAACAATGCGTTCAGAACACAGAAAGGAAAAGGAATTTCAAGAATTCCAAGAAAGATTTTGCTTGGAAGAGGTCAGCAGTTCTACTCTGTTGGAGCAGAATCTCCGAACACCAGAGGAGGTAGACGAGCACATCCTCCAAAGGCTGAGAAAGACTTCTCAGAAGATATAAACAATAAGGAAAGAAGAAAGGCTATCAGATCAGCTATCTCCGCTACAGCTGACAAAGAATTGGTCAGCTCAAAGCATAATTATGACGGCGAAGTTCCTCTGACAACTGAAGGCCTCTCAGATATTGAGAAGACTTCAGAACTGAAGGAAAAGCTTGAGGAGCTTGGTCTTGAAGACGAGCTTGAAAGAGTTAAAGAGAAGAAGGTTAGAGCTGGTAAAGGAGCTAACAGAGGCCGTAAGTACAAGAGAAAGACAGGGCCTCTTGTCGTAGTTGCTGAAGACAACGGAATCAGTCAGGCTGCAGGTAACTTGCCTGGTGTTGATGTATCTGTTGTTGATCAGTTGAATGCAGAGAAGCTGGCTCCGGGAGCAGAGCCTGGAAGGCTTGTAGTATGGAGTGAAAAATCCCTTGAAAGACTTGATGATGAGGGACTTTTCAACTGAGGTTGATTTTTTATGGATGAACAGAAAGCACTTGAGATAATCGAAAATCCGCATATTACGGAACAGGCCATGGATATGGTTGATGAGGAGAACAAAGTTGTTCTCGTCGTTGAAGTTGGAGCGGATAAGAATCAGATTGAGGATGCAGTCGAGTTGTTGTTTGATGTGACGGTTAAAAAAGTAAACACCTCGATTACTCCACAGAACGAGAAAAAAGCATACGTAAAACTTGATCCGAGCGACGACGCAATGGATGTTGCGACAGAGCTTGGAATGATTTAAGGTGACAATTTAACATGGGATCTCCACTAAGACAACAAAGAAGAGGAAAAGGATCGCCTAACTACCGTTCCTCTACGAGAGGAAAAGGAGAAGTTGATCACAAGAATGCAGAGATCACAGGGGTAGTTAAGGATATACAACATGATCCTTCGAGAAGCGCTCCTATCGCACTTGTAGAATATGATGACGGCGATGAGAGATTTGTTCTTGCACCTGAAAACCTTGCTGTAGGAGACGAGATACAGCTAGGTGTTGAGGCCGAGATCAAAGAAGGAAACACACTTCCGCTTGGAGAGATCCCGGAAGGAGTACCTATTCATAATATCGAAACTCAGCCAAGAGACGGCGGGAAACTTGTCAGATCTTCAGGGACATACGCTTTCGTTGTAACACATGAAGCAGATGGTACAAGAATCCGTTTGCCAAGCAAGTCATTCAAGAAGCTTGACAGGAACTGCCGTGCAACAGTAGGAAAAGTAGCAGCCGGTGGAAGAAAAGACAAACCGTTTGTCAAGGCTGGAAACAAGTACAAGGCCATGAAGGCACGCGGAAAGGCCTATCCAAAGGTCTCCGCTGTAGCCATGAACGCTGTAGACCACCCATTCGGTGGATCAGCAAAACCAGGAATGCCTAAGACTACTTCGAAGCATGCATCACCAGGAAGCAAGGTTGGAAATGTCGGTGCATCAAGAAGTGGAGACAAAAAGGAGTGATTATTAATGTCAGATGATTTCACTTACAGAGGAAAAAGTATTGAAGAGTTGAAGGAGATGAATCTCGATAGTTTTGCAGATCTCCTGAACTCTGACGGAAGAAGGAAAATCAGGAGAGGCCTCACAGACGGTGAAAAGAAACTGCTTGAGGCTCTTGATGATAAAGATAATGTCAAGACTCACGAGAGAGACATGATCGTTGTTCCTAAGATGATCGGAAAGACTATTCAGGTCTACAATGGACAGAGATATATTGAAGTTGATGTCGAAGGAGAAATGCTCGGCCATCATCTTGGAGAGTTCGCTAAAACCCGTAAAGAAGTTTCACACAGTGCACCTGGTCTTGGAGCAACACGTTCCAGTCAGCACGTACCGCTCAAGTGATTTTTATGACGAGAGCAAAAGCTGTGGGGAACAATCTTTCCGTTTCATGGAAGGACTGTACAGAGATCGGCCGTTTCATCAAAGGAGACTCTGTAGACAAAGCAGAACGGAAGCTTGAGAAAGTAATAGAGAAGGAACTTCACGTTCCTTACACAAAGTTTGACAGCGATGCAGGACACAGAAGTGGAGGCGAGGCAGGAGGATATCCTGTAAAGGCCTCTAAAGAAGTACTTGATCTTGTCAAGGCTGCAAAGTCGAACGGAGTTGATCAAGGCCTGAATGAGAACGCTTTGAAGATTGACAACGTGATCACTAATCAGGGGCCTGAAATTGCTACTCCTTCACGTCATCGTGGAAGGACGACAAAATCATCACACGTCAAAGTGTTTGTTTCGGAGTGAGGTAAATCTATAATGAGAGTTAATGGAGGAGTTTTTGAATGAAAGAGAAACAGTTTATCCAGAAAGGTGCACGAAAGGTAAGACTGGATGAGTTCCTTGAAGAGGAGCTTGAAGGAGCAGGATACAGTCACAGCGATATCGTTCGTACACCTACTAGCACAAAAGTTGTAATATACGCTCAGAGGCCTGGACTTGTCATTGGTCGTGGAGGTTCACGTATCAATGAGTTGACTGAAGATATGGAAGAGGCCTTTGATTTCGAGAATCCTCAGATTGAGGTAAATGAAATTGAAGATGCTGACGCCAATGCGGAAATTGTTGCGAAGAGCATCGCTGACTGGCTTCAGAAGGGAGGTCACGCAAAGCGTGTAGGTTACACGTACTTGAGAAGGATGAAAGAGGCCGGAGTAATCGGAGCAGAGCTTGAAATTACAGGAAAGCTTTCCGGTAATCGTGGAAGAACTGAGAAATTTAGTTTCGGATACGTAAAGAGATGTGGAAACACTTCCAAGAAGAATGTTTCAAAGGCATATGAACTTGCCAGGACAAAGCCTGGAGCGATCGGTGTCAAAGTCCGAATCATGGAAAGTCTTCCGGAGTTCCAGCACAGAAAGATCGATGTTCAGAAGGAGATTTTCCACAAGACGATCAGTGATGAGGATGCTGAAAACAGATCACAGCGTATCGATGAAGTTATCGATGAAGCAGAAAACATGACATCTGCAGAGCTTGAAAGAGCTATTGAAGATAGAGGACAGGAAATCGAAACATCTGACATCGATAAAAGTGATGTACGAGACGCCTTTGAGGCCCGTGAAGAAGAGGATGATGAGGAAGAAGTCGCCGAATCTCATGAACCTGAAGAACCAGAACAGGATACAGTTGACGACGAAGAAGCTGCAGAAGTAGATGCGGAACAGTCAGATGAATCTGAAGGAGACGAGGCAGAGTACGAGGAAATTGTTTCAGGAACAATAGAAGATGCAAAGGATGCAATCGATGAGCTGGATAATCCTGATTTCGAGGCTCTTCTTGAAGCTGAAGAAAACGATAAAAATCGTACAACTTTCGTTAACTGGCTAGAGGCCAGGATTTAAGGGTGTTTTCGAGTGACTAAGCTTGAAGCTGATGATCTGAGAGATCAGTCGGAGAAAGAATTGAGACAGCAGTTGAATGATCTTCAGAGAGAACTTGTTCAGGAGAGAGGCCAGATCGAAGTCGGTGGCTTCGCTGAAAATCCTGGACAGCTCAAGGAAATGAAGAAGAGTATCGCCAGGATTAAAACTGTTTTAAATGAAGAAGGTACAAATTAAGTTATACTGAAAATGTCAGATCTTAATCCTAACAGCGGTATAAACGAAGACTTAGATATATCTGATTCTCTGGCGAGAGCCGAACAGAAAATCACTGTAAAGATTGACTCCCGTAGATACAACAAGGAGATGACTGTAGTCGAAGGCCTTGGAGACGACATAGATATGAGCGAACTCGCCTCCAGCCTTAAATCCAAGCTTGCCTGCGGAGGCACAGCGAAGGAAGGCCAGATACAGTTACAGGGAGATCATAAACACAGAATCAAGGACGTCCTTGCAGAAGAAGGATTCGACAAGGACAACATTGAAGTGAAGTAGAGGCCTCTCAAAAAGGCCTGTGCCGCATACTTTTTATTGTATTATAGTTTAATGTTGATTCATGCCAGGAACTGTTTTTCTTGAAGGCGATGGTGTTAATCTGTCCACAGTAGAGATGGAGGATGTTGAGTTTTTGAGAGATGGAGTTAATCATCCTGATGTAAGGAGATGGATAAGCAACACGAGGCCTCTAAATCTTGATCAAGAGGAAGAATTTGTAGATGAAATTCTTTCAGATGATGACTCACTTAATTTGATGATAACTAAAGATGGATATCCCAAAGGCATTATCTCGCTGATGGATGAAGACAATGAGGGCAAGATTGGCGAGATAGGTATATGGCTTCATCCAGAGTTCCACGGTAAAGGATATGGCACAGAGGCCGCAGAACTTCTTGTAGATCATGCCTTCAGACAGTTGAATTATCACAAACTGTATGCTCGAGCTCAGGAACAGAACAAGCCTTCCATATCTATATGGAAGAAACTTGGATTTCAGGAAGAAGGAGAGTTCAGGGATCACACATATGCTCATGGAAGTTATCAGGATGTAGTCTATCTGGGTATTTTACAGGGTGAGTACTATGAACAGTAAGTTTTTGAAGGATGGAGATGTCGTTTTGAGGCCTGTCGAGAAAGAAGACGCGGAATTCCTTAGGGAATTGATAAATCATCTGGATGTGCGCGATACTATAGGAAAGGCTCCAAAGCCTGTAAATTTAGTGCAGGAAGAAGACTTTATTGAGAATCTTGAAAATGATGGGAAAGAAGCATTTATCATAGAATTTAAAGGAGCGAAGGCGGGTGAGATATCTTTAGGGTGATTGGAAAAGCCTTACAGGAAAAGCTCCTTTGGAATATCGATTCATCCTGATTTCCATGGAAGAGGTATAGGATCTAAAGCCACACAATTAATCATAAAATATGCTTTTGAAACGCTCAACAGACATAAAGTACGTGGAGGATATATAGAAGGAAACAAAGCCTCCAAAAGGATACAAGAGAAAGCCGGCATGCAACAGGAGGGCAAAGAAAGAGACTACAAATACGTCGACGGAGAATGGAAAGATGTCATATGGATGAGTATACTAGAAGATGAATACTTCCAAGAGTAAAGAGGATAAAAATTCGGCCCCATGTTCATTTCTATGCCACGAACTCCCGAAAATTTGCCGAAACACGAATTAATAGGCCTCCAAGTAGAAGTAGTAGAGGCCTCTAACGACAATTATTTGGGAATTTCTGGAGAAGTACTAGATGAGACAAAGAACACTTTGAATGTCGATGGGAAGACAGTCGAAAAGAAATCATCTGTTTTTCTATTCGAACTTCCATCAGGTGAAGAAGTCAAGTTAAATGGAGATTTGATTGCAAAGAGGCCTGAGGAACGTTTAAACATGAAGTTGCCGGATAAATGGCGTAACTAATTTTTCTTTTCAGGGATAGAAAAATTGAAGAGAGTTCTAATTTAGTTTTAAGTTATGGCCGAGGTAACTAATTTTTTGAATATATTAGCAGATCAGCAGAGATTTGCCTCGATTATGGTGTTTTTCTCTGGGTATATCTTTTTCCTCTATTTAAGGAAAGAATTTGGTCTTACTTTAGAGAGATTTTAAGGAAGTAGATATGGTTTTAATTTCAGGTGCGTTTGCAATATTTTTCCTGATGGCTGCTACGTTTATTTTATTGCCTTCAGCTATTTTTAGTAACGTTCTATCGCAGACCGAGAGCCATACATTTTTCGGACAAGTTGCTATACTTATTGGGATTTGCTGGCGATGTCTACAAGAAATAAGGAACTTTTTGAAAAAATTTCTAGGGTTCCTAATATGGAGAAGTTTTTGGTTTTCCTTGTGTCTTTCTCTGTTTTTCAAATGATTATCGTTAGTGTAAGAGGAGTATCTGTTAGTGGATTTACATCCAATCTTCCAGTATTAGGAGAAGTTTATTTTGTATCCATAGGTTCAGGCATCATGATTTACATTGTAGGGTACTTGTTTTGTTTAATGGTCAGAGATTTCACTGGTCTGAAAACTCCTTCTGAATAGAGTACCCTTTTTAAGAGTTGGTATGTCTTTCAAAGTTACGACACTTCGGTGTCTTGTTCCGCTGGGAGTCGGAGTTTGATCCGATACTCTTAGGGGTGAGGAAAAAATCGCTTGTTTGGTAAGTGTTTTCCGTGTCTCTAAGGTGTTTCTAGCGGCGTATTTGAGGTGAATAATGATAATGACAGCAGAATCTGAGATTGAATCTGAGTACCCGGTAAGAGGAGGAACTTTTGTTGGTAGAGTTGTATCTAATAAGATGGATAAATCAGCTACTGTGAGATGGGAGTATGCTGAGAAAGTTCCTAAGTTTGAAAGATATGAGAGAAGAAACACCAAGATTTCTGTACACGTTCCTGAAGGCGTTGAGCTTGAGGAAGGGAATCGTGTGAAGGTTGGTGAGACAAGACCTATTTCAAAAACTAAGAGCCATGTTGTCCTGGAAGTTGTGGATGACGAAGAGGAAGTAGAGGAGTAAGTGATTTTTTACAGATGAAGCCTATTGGAGCAAATATTACAAGGACACTGGATATCGGCGCTGAACTTGAATGTGCTGATAACTCCGGTGCTAAGCGTCTAAAAGTAATTGGAGTAAAGAGTCAGGCCAGTAGAAGAAGTAGAAGGAACTCTGCTGGAGTTGGCGATACTGTAGTTGTTAAAATCCTTAAAGGAGATGAGGAAGTGAAAGGCCAGGTATTCGATGCTGTTGTTGTAAGACAGCGTAAAGAGTATCAGAGGCCTTCAGGTCTTCGTGTAAAGTTTGAAGACAATGCTGCTGTACTTATTGAGGAAGGAGGCCTTCCAAAGGGATCTGTTACTAGAGGTCCTATTGCGAAGGAAGTTGTACAGCGT
>Ga0102939_1000064_pt1 | contig 32390 bp, 36 predicted proteins | sample SalPon2_B_H2O_MG_FD_78214 | JGI IMG/M metagenome (GOLD analysis project Ga0102939, IMG submission 78214) | Salt pond water microbial communities from South San Francisco under conditions of wetland restoration - Salt Pond MetaG R2_B_H2O_MG | ecosystem: Environmental > Aquatic > Non-marine Saline... | reverse complement strand
CACCAAGTTGTTGATTAGCGGAAGACAACTTTTTGTCTTCCTGTCGGTGGCTGGTAGGCCACACGTGCGCACGTGTTTTCTTTATTTTATGAACAGGCCTGTGCTTTTCCTGTCACGGATCTTTCGTTTTTCGAAGCAGTTTTCCGACTTCTGCTTCGCGGGATCCCGTTCCCGGAAAAAAACATGGGCGATTTCTTGTCGGCCCGTTACTAACCTTCGGGCGAATTCGGGGATCCGGCCAGTTATGTCTGAATCTGGCTGTGTTTCCTTATACGTTACTTGTGTATGTTACCTTTATAAAGTCTTTGAAGAAAGGGCCTGTCTAACCGTTTATCGAGTGTTCTAATACGTTCTTCATCGTTTAATTTGTTAAAGAAAGGTTTTCAGTATGTTCTTTTCTCCAAAGAAGAGTGGATAGGCCTTTAAACTTGTTTTTTAACGTCTTTCTGTACTTCAAAAATTCTTATATGTCAGAGTTCTTCAATCCTTTTTTAAAGGCCTCTAAGCTTTTCTTTTTCTATTTTGTTAGTTGATGAATCTTCGTGAACTTTTAAATCCTTATTTTCTTTTTTGATTACTGTTCGTCTTAATTCGAACCTTTTCAAGCCCTTCTACACATGTTTTTTTGTGTTTAAATGATTTCTTCTTGCCCAAACGACTGTTCACGGTCTGAGATAGTAGCCTCTTTTATAACTCTTTGGTAACATTCGATTGTTGATGCTTTCACTTACTTTGCTGACAGTAGGCATCCAGTCGTTGAGAGGCCTCAGAATTTTAGTAGGTCTGTAGAATTGGTTTCTTTTTACTTGGTATTAGGATAGATTATCTGTTTAGATAGTCTAAGGAAAGGTTTAAATCGAAGATTTGTGTATTTTTCTTTATGTCATTGTGACATTTGACGGTTAAAGATGTTTTAATTGCGCATGAAGTTGTGGCAGAAAACAGTAGAGTTAGGACATCAGGTTTGAAAAGTTCTCAAGAAGAAGGGTTAAGAAAAATTGGAGAAGTATTACAGGAAGCTAGGAAAGAAGAAAATGTTTATTTAGCTGCCTCGGTTTATCTTAAGAGTCTTATAGATAAGCATCCTTTCAACGATGGAAATAAGAGGACTGCTATAACAGTAGTAAATCGTTTTCTTGAACAGAACGGAGAAGTATTCCAGCCCCATCAGATACAAAACACTGAGGAACTATATCAAACTATAAAGTGGGAAATTCCTTCAATGTCAAAAGAGGAAATAGCCCACTGGATAGAGAAAGGGGAGATTTGATACTATGACAGTACAAGAACTTGAATCTGAGACAGAAGAGGCCCGAAACTGGCTTAATTCGAAGAGAAAGTTTCAGGAAATAGTAAATAGATATAGCGATCTTTTCAAAAAGTTAGAGTAAAATAGATTCGAAATAGTTAATTTTTTACTCATTAAATTCTAAATGACTGAGAATTCAGACTTTTTTGCCTAAATTTCTCTAAATTAGAACAATTAGATAATGCCGGGAGCAAGATTTGAACTTGCGAACCCCTGCGGGAACAGATCTTGAGTCTGTCGCCTTTGGCCACTTGGCTATCCCGGCAAATTGTATTGGCTCTGTTTCCGGGTTTGCTATCTTCCTTGGCTATCCCGGCAAATACTTTGTATTTGCTTTGAACAGAAGATCTTTTGAGATCTTCGATTCCGGCTTCGTTATGTGAAGTATGAGTTGTGTAAAGTTTTTATTCTAGAGGCCTATCTCTTTTTTCAGTGCCTGTGCTTTGACGTGTCCATGCTGTATGTCCCAGTCCTCTATATCGTCTTCCGGAAGTTTTTCCCCTATAATGATCTCTAACTCGTTTTCAAGTTCTCTTTTCATCTCTCTTATATTTGCCAGTCTTGTGTCTATCTCGTTAACTCGTTTGGTGTATTCTTCTCTTTCATCTTTGAAGGCCTGTATGTCTCCGCTTAACTGAAACATTTCGTCTTCGAGTTGGGTGTTCCATCTGTACGCTATTCCGGCTTCTTCTTCCGGGCCTCTTTCGCCGAGTAGTTCGGGATCAACTGTTTCGAACATTTCTCCTCTGTATCCATGCGTGTTCTGAGCGTAATTCGCAGCTCTGCATGTAGCTGTGAAGAAGTCGTCGTAAGTATCTTCTACTTCTTCCAGTCCGTCTTCAAGATGTTCCACAGCAAAAGTTGAGAGGCCTGAAATGATTTAACTTTAGAAAGTACGGCTTTTACGCAACATGGTCTTCTCCGGATCTGGATCTTCTATAACATATGGCTCATCGTTTATGTTTGCGTATTTTCCGCATTCGGGGCAACGCATGTAGCCGTTGTGCTCGTTTTTGATTGTCTGTTCGAATCCGCAGACACATTCTGCCTGAGCGTATACAGGTTCGACATCTATATCGATTCTTTCAAGGATTGTTCCCATGGCGAAGTAATTGAAAAGGCTTTCAAACGTATCAGGGTCACATATGCTTCTGTTCACTTTGATGTGGGCGTGGCCGTTAGTGGATACTCTAGAAAGATCCTGCATCACGTTGATCAGTACATTGCCCAGTTTCTGCATTATTTATCAATCCCTCTTCTAGTATTTCTCATTTTTTCAGGCCATCGCTTTTGCGATTATAACAACATATAGTAGAAGGTCTTTAATAAAGATTTTATTGGGTGTGTGGGAGGCCTGAATCCCCTCACTCTATACTCTCTTAGAAAACTTTCAGACGTCTAAAAAGTATTAAAAACTGTTTCAGCCCAAATCTAAGCCTTTAAATTGTTTCAAAATATGAATGAAGGATTCACTTCCTCCTGAAGTTTTTTCGTCTTCTGTTTTCCTGCTTCTATCCCAGGATCAATCTGAAAAACCTTGTATTCGAGAAAGTCATTTGTATGAGTGAGATACATGAATGGCCGGAAAAGCTAAAAAAAGCTGGAAGAATAAAGATCCGGATAGAGTACTGGATCTTTTCACAGATAACTTTACTTACTTTGAGAGGCCTGATCAGAGACTGGAAGGAGAGAACTCAGAAAAGAGTGGAGGAGGGAATCAAAGATCAGAAAGAAATCGAATTAAATACAGACGTGTTTTCAGAGGCCTCTAACAGATTTACTGTTCAATAGAGTCTTTTATACACACAGGACGGTGAAAGAAAAGAACTGGACGGTTTTTATCTAATTGTTCTGGATGAAAAATGGTTTGTGTAAAGAGTTCTGGCAATATTGCCAAGCAGAATAATCCTAAATTAGCAGGGCGTGGATTTGAACCCGAAGCTCGCTCATATGGAGCTTCTTACATCAAGATCCGCCGAAGAATAAATTTTGTTCATAGCGGGGCGTGGATTTGAACCACGGACCTCCGGGTTATGAGCCCGACGAGCACTCCTGGCTGCTCCACCCCGCTATCAGGTAAACTTGAAATAGTAGGGAAGATTTTTAATCCCATCTCCTCTGAAGTTTTTGTTCAGGCCCTGTTTTTTAACTTCTCTTGACAATGTTTCTTTCCTATGGGAAAAGTCTTAGGGATCGATGAAGCCGGTAGAGGCCCGGTTATAGGTTCGATGTTTATCGGCGGATTCTTAGTTGATGAAAGTGATCTGGATGAATTAGAGGAACTTGGAGTCAAGGATTCCAAGAAACTAAGCGATAAGAAAAGAGAAAGTTTAAGGGAAAAAATCGATTCGATTGGCGAGACATTTTTGAAGGAAGTAACGGCCTCTGACATAGATGATCTGCGTGAAGTGATGAGCCTGAACGAGATAGAGTTAAAGGGCTTCGCTGATTTGATTGATAGAGCTGAAGCTGATAAAGTTTTCATGGATCTTCCAGAGCCGAACGCTGAAAGATTCATAGGCAAAGTCAAGGACTTGATGGATTCATCTACGGATGCAGAGTTCACGGCTGAACACGGTGCGGACGATACTTTTCCTGTTGTTTCCGCCGCTTCTATAGTTGCGAAGAGTGCCCGTGAAAATCATGTTGAAGAATTAAAGAAGAAGTACGGCTACGATTTCAAATCCGGATATCCTCATGATAGTCCTACTATCGAGTTTCTGGAAAAATACCTGGAGGAGTACGGGGAGCTTCCAGAAGAGACAAGGCTTTCATGGAGCACAGCTGAAAGAATAATCAAAGAAGGATCTCAGAACTCTCTTGACGATTACTAGAGTTGAAAAAGATAGAGGCCTCTAATTTTCTGTATGATTGAAGGAAAGTTCACAGGTTCAAGGATTTTAGTCACTGACGAAGAAGATGCTGAAGAAGTTCACGACGAGCACTACTACGGCAAACATAACGACGGTAATCTTGAGCTTTCCATGGTAGAGGCCTTTCATTTGAAGGATAGAGGTCTTATCGAGATAGTTAAAGACGGAGAACAGCTCTCTGAAGACGAAGCTCTTGAACTTTTTTCATCCAGTGACGAAGAATTCTATCACAAGTTACAGGCCTACTCAGATCTCAGGGAGAGAGGATTCATAGTCAAGACAGGTTTCAAGTTCGGAACTCATTTCCGAGTTTATCCGCGAGGGGTTAATCCGTATCAGGACGGTAAAAAGAAACAGAAACAGCACACTAAATGGGTAGTCCATGCAGTTCCTGAGAACGATACGCTTAGTTTCCAGGAAATGTCTAGAGCTGTAAGGCTGGCAAATAATATTAGAGCGACGATGCTCTGGGCTGTAGTAGACAATGAGTCAGGAGTTACTTACTACGAAGTCGATCGTTTAACTCCATAAAAATGATTGAGAATTCCGTATTCAACTGAAGAGATCTATACGGGAAGTCTTTCTAACATTTGATCGCATTTTCTTTCCAACAATTATTCCTATTAATAATCCTGCCACGTGGGCTGAGCTTGCGAATCCTCCGATTACAGGCAGTGTTGTCCCGGATAGTTTGAATATTATATTCCCTGCTTCCATTAATCCAAAGGCCTTTACAGCTGTCTGGATCTTCATAGGGATCACAAAGTAAAGAAGAACTTCTGCATCAGGATAAAGCATTGCAACAGCTCCTACTGCAGCTACTACGGCTCCTGATGCTCCTACTGCAGGTGTTAAGGTAGACATACCTGATGCAAAGCTTGCTCCATGTAATAAATAGTAAATATTACTCATTAGGACATATGCTAGGCTTGCAACTATTCCTGTGCCGAAGTAGAACTTGAGCATACGCATTGAGCCCATAGCGTTCTCAACTAATCTCCCGAAGAAGTAAAAGGTGATCATGTTTGCCATTAAATGGAAGAGCCCGCCGTGTAAGAACATCACAGTGACTAGAGTCCAGGGCCGTGTTAAAACAGTATTGAACTCCGGATTCAGTACAAGACTGTTGAACCACGAAGAAGGGATCATAAACTGTAACATGAAAGCTAGGGAAGTAGCTGCGATAAGTGTAAGAGTGTAACTGTTCTTCAAAGTGTCGAGTATATCTGTTCCAAGGCCTCTACTTTTTCTATGATTTCTTGTGACTTCTTTCTTAACGTCTTTCTGTTCGAATTTTTCGTCGAACCATTTCTCTTTACTGGAGGCATCGACTTCTTTCTCTTGTTCTTCAGATTCCATGAACTCTTCTTTCTTCCCGGAATCCAGTCCATCACATTCATGGTTCTCTGGCAGACGGTGTTCTGAACAGTATTTTTCTCCACAGTAATGACATGTGAAACTCATCGTTTCTTTGCCACATTCAGAACACTCGGCCATGAAAACGTACTAGTTCCGTATCTTTTTATCAATCTTGATAACTTAGTTCATCCGTTATACCTGCCGTACCTCCAAAAGTATCATACCAGTCCCTGGCAAAACCTACAGGATCATCCATATCCTGATCTGAGTAGGCCTCTCTATAAGCATTAACGTATTCAAGAGCCTCATCCATACTCGGGAAAAACTCCTCGACTTCTCTGGCTGTATCAACTAACTCTTCGGGATAACGCTGTCTCTTCAAACTCTGTTCTATATCTTTTATTTCATCATGTGCGGACATATTGACAGTTAGTTTAGACAGGCCTAAAAATAAAAAAGAAACGATATGATCAGGCCAAATAACTGGCCAGATCCGATATTTCAACTCTTTCCTGTTCTGTTGAGTCACGATCCCTGACAGTAACTGTCTCGGGACTTTCTTCAAGAGTCTCGTAATCAACTGTTACACAGACAGGCGTTCCGACTTCGTCCTGTCGTCTATATCTTTTTCCGATATTCCCTGTATCGTCGTACTTGACTGAGAGGCCTTCTTCACGCAGCTTTTCCGCTACTTCACGTGCTTTCTCGCCTAGGCCTTCCTTATCCATCAAAGGGAAGACAGCTACTTCAGTAGGGGCAGCCTTTTCACTCAAACGAAGAACAGTTCTTTCCTCTTCATCTACTTCGTCCTCATCGTATGCATGGACAAGCAAAGTATATACCGTTCTGTCGACACCGAATGAAGGCTCAACGACTTGAGGCACGATATGCTCTCCTGTCTCAGTTACTTTCTCTACTTTGAAGTTGCATTTATCGACTGGAACTGAGTAAGTCTCGTCTTCTATCTCCACAAAAATTTTATCGGCTTCAAAGGCCTCTGACTCTTCCTCAGCGATACTTTGTAACTTCTCAGCAATCTCGCCTGCTTTATCGCCAAATTCCGGGCCTAGGAATCTCATGTCGGGATTGACTGTATTTTTCTCGACTGTCTTCGGCTCATCGTATTCCTTGAAGATCTGGAAATCCTTCTCATTACCTGAGTGATCTTTGTGTTTCGTTAGATCGTAGCAACCTCTATACGCGAATCCAGCTATTTCTAGCCAGTCCTCTTCACTTGATCCGACGTCTGACTCTGCGTCCCAGCAGTCACTGGCGTAATGCGCTCGCTCGCCTTCCTGATGTTGTCTGAAACGGAAGCGATCCATGTCAACGCCGATCCTCTCGTACCATTTCTTGGCGATACCGAGATAGTAAGCCACCCAGTCGACTTCGATAATCTCTTCCTTGACGGCCTCTTCGACAGTCGCGTAAATATATTCGCCGTCGTCTTTTTTCTGTTCGCTGACAGGATAAAGCTTCAATTTGACATCCTTCACTCTATCCAGATTTGGACTGTCTTCTTCAGGATCAACGAAGTGCTCAAGCTCGGCCTGAGTGAATTCTCGAGTCCTTACGAGGCCTTTACGTGGACTTATTTCGTTCCTGTATGCTTTTCCGATCTGAGTGATTCCGAAAGGCAACTGGCCTCTCATGTAATCCTTCAATCTTGGGAACTCGACAAAAATACCTTGTGCTGTCTCAGGCCTCAAGTATCCTTTCTGGCCAGATCCCGGGCCTATACTTGTTTTGAACATCAAATTAAACTCCTCAACTTCCACATCTGAAAGATTTTCTCCACAGCTCGGACAGACTAGATTATGTTCCTTGATCAAAGCTTCTATCTGATCCGTGTCGAATCCTTCAGCTTCTTCAATTTCTGTATTGCCTTCGACTAAGTGATCGGCTCGTGTACTTGTCTCGCACTCAGGACATTCAATTATCATGTCGTCGAAGCCATCCAAGTGTCCGGAGGCCTCGAATACTGGCTCCGGCATCACTGTCGGGGCCTCTATCTCTCTATGTCCTAGTGCTCGAGAAAATGTTTCTCTCCAACTATTTTCGATTTTCCTCTTTAACTCGGCACCTTCAGGGCCGTATGTCTGGAAGCCGGATACTCCGCCGTAAGCCTCACTACTCTGGAAGAAGAATCCTCTTCTCTTCGATAATTCGGCCACTTTCTCACTTAAATTCTTCATAGAGAAACACTTCGACTGGAAATTTTTATAGCAGAAACTCTAAAGGATTTTAACTTGAAGCATTCATTGCTTCTTGACGCGCATTCCTGTTTGAAAACGCGAGAGTCCAAAACGTCCACCCTTGATTGTCATAGATATCCTCTAAGAATTATTTGATTCGCTCAATCTTTAATATCTATTTCATCTCCTAATTCTGGCGCATAGAATTAAAAACAAAGAACTGTAATACATCGTAATATAGAGGCCTGTCTCTTTGATGAAAAGTATTGATGACGCTGATCTTGAGTCGAAAAACGTGCTTTTAAGGACTGACTTGAATCTTCCTGTAGAGGATGGTGAGCCTCAGAAAACTGTGCGTTTTGAAAGATATCTGAATACTATTGAAGAGCTTTCGAAGAGAGGGTCCAGAACAGTTGTTATGGCGCACCAAGGCAGGCCTGCTAGAAATGATTTTACTTCATTGGAGACACATTCCGAGATGATCTCTGAGGAACTGGGAATAGAAGTTAATTTCGTCAGAACGTTTTTCGGGCCTCAGCTTGGTGACGCCGTCGCATCAATGCAAGATGGAGATATCACTGTACTTGAGAATATTCGTTTTCTTTCCGAGGAGCTTCAGAACGTTTCCCCAAGAAGGCATAGCAGGGATCACTTTGTCAGGAGTATGAGGCCTTACTTTGATGTTTACGTTGACGATGCTTTTTCCACTGCTCATCGTTCACATGCTTCTATGGTGGGATTTACAGAGGAGCTTGACAGTTTTGCCGGGCCTGTGATGTTGAAGGAGCTGGAAAGCTGTGATGATGTGAAAAAAGAGTTTGAAAAAGGCGTACTGGTTCTCGGAGGGGAGAAGCCTTCTGATATTATAGGTATGATCGAACATATGATAGATGATGTGGATAAAGTCCTCTTGGGCGGTATTCCTGGTGAAGTGGCTCTGAAAATTAAGGATAAAGGATCGAAGAAAAAGAATAGCTGGATAAAAGAAAATAGTTACGATGTCAGTTTGCCTGATCTTGAGAATTTGATGGAGAAATATGAAGAAAAATTTGTCTTGCCTGAAGACTTGAGAACTGATTCCGGGAATCATGATGTCGGAGAAGTTCCGGATGATGAGATGACATGGGATATAGGACAGAGAACTCAGGAAAAGTACTCTGAGATTATTCAAGAGGCCGATTCAGTTGTCATGAAAGGCCCGATGGGGGCTTTTGAGGAACATCCTCAGGGCTCAGAGAAGATTTTAGATGTTTTATCTGGTTGTGAGGGATTTACTGTTCTCGGCGGAGGCCACACTTCTTCACTAGTTCACAGGTTTGGATACGATCTGGATGATTTCTCACATGTTTCTATTGCTGGAGGTGCCTTCGTGAGGTATATGAGCGGGCAGGAGCTTCCGGCAGTTGAAGCTCTGAAATAGTTGCAGTTTTTTGAATGCCGGTGGTTTGAATTAAGGTATGCAAGTATTCACAAGAGGAGAAGGAGAAACGGAAATAACTGTAGTCGGATCCGTCCACGGTGATGAGCCGGCAGGGAAAAATTCTATACTGAACTTTCTTGAAAAAGATCTGAAGTATAATAGGCCTGTCAAATTCATAATTGCGAACGAGGAAGCGCTTGAAGAAGAAGTTCGTTTTCTGGATACTGATTTGAACAGGAGTTTCCCTGGTGATCCTGAAAGTGAAAATCATGAAGAACGCCTGGCCTCTGAACTGATGAAGGAGATAGAAAATACGAAAGTCCTTGATCTTCACACCACTCGATCATATCCTGAGCCTTTCGCAACTTTTACGCATCTGAATGATGAAACTATCTCGATTTTGAAGGCCTCTGGCGTAAATTATGGAGTACATTTTCCGGAGGAATCAGGGACTTTACATGAACAGACAACAGGAATAGTAGTTGAGACAGGCCTCCAAGGCACAGATCAGGCCCGTAAAAACGCAGAAAAAGTTATTGAACGCTTTCTTTCGTCTTTAAACGCCATAAATGTGGAAAGGCCTGAAAAAGATAGCTCTATTGAGATTCTCCGCTACTTTGAAACAGTTGAAGGAGACTGGGAGTTCCTGGCTGAAAACTTCCAGATGGTCGAAAAGGGAGAAGTTTTCGCAAGGAAAGAGGGGGAAAATCTAAAGGCCTCTGAAAGCTTTTATCCTGTTCTGATGTCTACTGACGGCTATAATGAGATGCTAGGTTTTAAAGCCAGGAAGGAAAAAGAATTTAAGATTTAGAACTCAAAAATCCATTATGGCTCACAAAGGTGGATGTCTTTGGAAAACTGCATTCAACTAGTTCTCTGAGCCCTGGCTATCTCAATATTTCTTCCATCAGAAACATTTTCTGGCTAATTTAAACAATCATTACATTTTCTGATTGAAATCTGTTCATTTTTTCACATAAAATAGCTTTAGCTCTATCCAGAAAAGCTTTAGAGGCCTTTGAAAGCTTTATAAGTTTTTATGAAAGTTAATCTCTTGTGGTAAAGATGACAGACGACTCTAATTCAGGTGGACGTTTTTGGAAGTTTGCAGCTTAATCTGCACGAAAATCCAGAATCATTAGATAGTTCTACTCTAGATAGACTTGTTGAAGTAGCTCAATCAGCATTTAGTAAGGAAGGACAGCCAACCTACGATGATGTAGTTGAGCATATAGTTCCGGCCTCTACGTTCATGACTGCTGAAGTAGATGATGAAATAATAGGCTTTTCTTCGACTGACACGCTGGCGGATACGACTTATGCTGTAGGATTAGCCGTTGAAAGCGATTTTCAGGGCAACGGCATAGGCAAATTGGCCAGAACTTTCGGAGTTCTTGAAGAGATGGAGGAAGAAGACACAATCTCCACGAGGACTCAGAATCCGGCAGTATTGAGTTACATGCAGGATCTTTTCAACGCCTATCCGCGTCAGGATGAATCTACTCCGGGAGATGTAGAGGCCTCTCTTGAAAATGTTGCGAGAGCTCTTGATCCGGATGCGGAGTTCGAGGATGGAGTTATGAGAAGCGCTTATCCAGAAGCTATGTACAATGAAGTTCCTGATCACGAACTTAGGGAGTTCACTGGTGAAGTGCTTGACTACGAGAACGGAGACGCTTTGATCGTGGCTGGAGAGGCCTCTAGAAGCGAAGTTGAAGAGGCCTACAGTGATTTAATAAGTGACAGGGATTACGAGGTAACTGTTTCAGGAGGTGATTTCCCCTGATTCTTATTTTTTCTTTTTTGGAAAGATTCAAAACAGCTAGAGGGGAATTCGTGTTCAAAGGTGTGTAATTGAAATGCCAGATATTGATCCGTGGGGCGACGTCGAGATAGGAAACTATAGTGAGAAAATGGAGAAGTTCGGGATTGATCCGATAACAGATGTAGAGGAAAGACTTCCCGACAATCTGCTCGTGAGAAGAGGCATTATATTCGGCCACAGAGGTCTTGATGACGTCCTGGATGCCAGAGATGAAGGAGAAGACTTTGCTATGATGACAGGCATCATGCCATCCGGTGTTTTCCACTTCGGCCATAAATGTGTCGTGGATCAGATAAAGATGTATCAGGAGATGGGTGCTCAGGTTACTATAGCAGCTGCCGATATTGAGGCCTACAACACTCGTGATATGAGTCTGGAGGAGGCCCGTGAACTTGTAATCGAAGAATACTTGAAGAACTATGTCGCTCTGGGGATTGACTTGGACAATGTTGACTTTTACTTCCAGAGTACAGGTGGAAACGATTATCACTTGAAGAGTAAGCAGTTCTCCAAACACTTGACGCAGAATGAGGTCGAGGCCACTTATGGAAGTGCCGAGCCAGGAAAGATCTCATCGGCTTTAACTCAGTTCGCTGATATTTTGAGGCCTCAGTTTGATTCTCCGAAGCCTACAGTTGTTCCTGTAGGGGTGGATCAGGATCCGCATATAAGACTTACTCGTGAAGTAGCCAGAAAATACAGAGACGCAGATTTCCATAAGCCGGCCAGTACTTACAACAAGTTCATGAGAGGCCTTCAGGGCGGCAAGATGAGCTCTTCCGATCCGAAAAGCTACATTGCACTAACGGATGATATAGAGGATGCCAAGGAAAAAATCGATCAGGCGAAGACAGGAGGAAGAGACACGCTTGAAGAACACAGGGAAAAAGGCGCAAACATAGAGGAAGATATGGTGTTCGAGCTTCTAGCATTTCATTTGATCGAAGACGACGAAGAACTGGCGAGGATTAAAGAAGAATACTCCAGTGGAGAGATGCTTTCAGGCGAGTTAAAGCAGATAGCCAAGGATCGGTTGGAGGAATTCCTTTCCGAGCATCAGAGGAAGCGTGAAGAGGCAGAGGAAGAAGTAGAGCAGTATCTTAAACAGCATACTGCTGTACGATAAATCCTTTATACAGGCCTCCACAATTACTTTTTGATGCTTCAGGAACTTTTCCTGCTTGAGGAGGAACGCAGAAATCTTGGCATGTTGTTTTTACTTGGAGCTGTAGCAGGTCTTATAGGATTTTTGGCGGCTTATCTGTTCTTTCCCTCGCGTTTAGCAGTTATATCTGTCGTCTTTGCGTCAGTACCGCTTATTTTCTCTCTAACAAAACAGTTCATGAAGGATGAAGAAAATCATGTGCCTCATGTGCCTGAGATAAAGATGTACTTCGCTATATTTGCTGGAGAGACCTCTACGTTTTTCTCTCTGGCGATGTTTACTGATGCCTCTTTCGGACCTCAGAGAACTGTTTTAGGGCTTTCAAGCTCTGCCGTATCCGATGCAGGATTCCAATCTGTATTAATGAATAATCTAGGTGTTTTCTTCGTTGCACTTTTGTTGGCTCTAGTGATAGGTTCTGCAGGAGCATTTGTTTTGACGTGGAACGCATCTGTGCTTGGTGTTTTCCTTGCAGAGATAGCAAGCACTGATCCATTCCTCGCTCTCTCTTATATTCCTCATGCATCGCTTGAGATGATTGGATTCATCACAGCAGGCCTTTCAGGCACACTTGTCTCGGCAGCTATATACAGGAAGGACTTTAGTAGAGACAGATGGATGAATTATGTGAGACTGATTCTGCTTGGTCTTTTATTCGTACTTCTTGGAGCGTTTGTTGAGACGGCTTAAGTATAAAATATTTGACAGCGCGAATTTTCTCTGTGAAACTGTCATCTCAGGCCCTGGAAATACTTGAAAAATTAAAGGAGAATAATGGAGAAGCAACTGTAGAGGGACTTGAAAAACAAGGCTTCGATCAGTCGATGGTCAACAGAGCCTCGCTCGAGCTGGAGGAGAATGACTTATTAAATATAGAGGAAGTTGAAGAGGAGGAAAAAACCCTTTCTGAAACAGGTAAGAAAGTACTTGAAGAAGGCTCTCCGGAGTACAGGCTTGTTGAGCGTGTACAATCCGGAGACACTCACATGTCTGATCTCCAGGATCTGGATCTTGATGTTGCTCTTGGAAAAGCACGTCAGAAGTCATGGATACAGATCGAAAATGGAGAGATAGAGCTAGTTGAGGAAGTAGACAGAGATACTGTAAAACAGGATCTTGAGTCCGGAAACTTCAAGCAGTCATACATTGATAGAGGCCTAGTTGAAACTGAGGAAAAAATAAAAAGAACTTTGAAGCTTGAAGAGAAGGGAGAGAAAATAGATCTTAACGATGTAGATGAATACTTCAACGTAGAGGCCTCTGTAGAGACGCCAAGAACAGGTAAGAAGCATTTCTACAAGGATATACTTGATTTTGCCCGTGAAAAATTTGTTGAGATGGGCTTCAGTGAGATGAGAGGCGACTTTATTGTTCCAAGCCTGTTGAACTTTGACGCCCTGTACACGGCTCAGGATCATCCGGCACGTGATCTGCATGATACTTTCTTCATGGAGAGGCCTGAATCATCCGATCTGTCTGTCTACGGTGACAAGGTACAGCATATCAAAGAGACACATGAAAACGGATGGACTACAGGAAGTAAGGGCTGGGGATACGACTGGAGTAAAGATGAGGCCTCCAGGAACGTTTTAAGAACTCATACTACAGCAGTAAGCGCCAGAAGGCTCCACGAAATCGATATAAACGAAGAAGAGTTGCCGAAGAAATTTTTCATAATCGGCAGGAACTTCAGGAATGAAACAGTCGATAGGACACATCTTCCTGGATTTATACAATTGGATGGAATCGTTGTTGGAGAGGATCTAAATTACAGGAATCTTAAAGCGTATCTGAGTGAGTTCTTTGAGAAGATGGGATACGACGAGTTCCGTTTAATCCCGAGCTACTATCCTTACACGGAGATGAGTACGGAAGTTCAGGTATGGGACGAGGAAGACGAGGAATGGCTTGGAATGGGAGGAGCAGGACTTTTCAGGCCTGAAGTAGTAAAGCCGTTACTTGGAGTTGAGGCAACAGTCCTTGCATGGGGACTGGGGGTAGGAAGGATAGCAATGAAAGCAGCACAGATACAAGACATCAGAGAGCTTTACAGAAACGACATAGAAATACTTGAGAACACGCCTAAATGGAGGCCGGAAAAATGATTACGAAAACGAAAATCATAGATTTTCTACGTACAGTCACAACACGAGGTGGAGCCTGAATGCCTAATATCGAAGTAGATAAAAGAGAGTTCAATGATTTAGTCGGCGAAGAGATCGAAAATGAGAGCATGATTGAAGAAGGATCGATGCTAGGGGCTCACTGGCACTCGATCGAAGACTATGTATGCGATGTGGAGACTTATCCGAACAGACCTGATCTACTGAGTGTTGAAGGCCTTGCGAGAGCTTATCGAGGCTTTTTCGACATAGAAACAGGAAGAACAGAATATCAGATCAAAGAGGGAGATATCGAAGTCGAAGTAGATAATTCTGTTGAAGATGTCAGGCCTTTTATTGGGTGTGCTGTGGTAAGAGGCCTTGATCTTTCCAGAAAAAAGATCAACGGTCTAATCCAGTTACAGGAGAAGTTGCATGAGACAATGGGCCGTAGAAGAGATAAGCTGGCGATAGGCCTCCACGATCTCTCAACTGTCGAAGCTCCGTTCACCTACAAAGCTGTGGAGCCTGAAAAGGTAAGCTTTATTCCGCTTGAATACGACAAAGATATGGATCTAGATGAAATTCTAGATGAACATGAAAAAGGCAGGAAATACGCATGGATACTGGAGGATGAAAATAATTATCCTATCATAGAGGACTCAAACGGAAGGATTTTGAGCTTCCCTCCTATAATAAACAATCAACTGACAGAAGTGGACGCATCTACTGAGGAAATATTTGTAGATGTTACAGGCAAAAGCAAAGAGGCTGTTTTGAAGGCCTTGAATATCATCTCCACGGCTCTTGCCGAGAGAGGTGGAGAACTTGAATCAGTAGCAGTTGATGGCGAAAAACTGCCTGATCTCTCTCCTGAGAGGTTTAAGCTTGATCCGGAGTATTTCAGAAATGTTTCAGGCCTTGAAATTTCTGATAAAGAGATCATCAGACGTTTAGAAATGATGAAACATGACGCAAAAGTCAAAAAAGATAGTATAGAAGTTGAAGTACCGTCTTACAGGACGGATATAATGCATCAATATGATTTGATTGAAGAAGTTGTTATAGCATACAGATACGATAATATCGAGCCTGAGATGCCTGAAGTTGATCAGATAGCTGAGAAATCAGATATACAGGAATTTGTAGACAGATTTAGGGATGTAATGGTTTCTGCAGGTATTTTGGAGGCTAATACATTTTATTTGTCGAGCAAGGAAGATCTTTTTGACGAGATGAATACTGAAGAATCAGATGATTTTGCTGAAGTAGCGAATCCTTCCAGTATTGATCAGGAAGCTGTCAGAAATAAGTTGACGCCTTCTCTTTTCCAGGCTCTGCATGATAATAGACATCACAGTTATCCTCAGAGCTTTTTTGAGGTCTCTGAGGTAGTTGAGCTTGATGAATCTCATGTGGGTGCGTCTAACAGGATGAAACTGGCGTTTATCAAGGCTTCAAAGGATCTGGGATATACAGAGGCCAGGAAAGTCCTTCAGGTGCTTGAAAGAGATATCGGGATCAGTCTTGAACTGAAATCTTCAGAGAAAGAGTTCGCCAGAGAGAACAGATCAGCTGATATAATTTATCAGGGAGAGAGAATCGGATTTATCTGTGAATACTCTGATGAAGTCGTCCATAACTGGGATCTCGAACTGGATGTAGTTGGATTTGAACTGGATCTTGAGAAATTGATGTGAAAAATTAGAAAAAAGAAAAATTAAGTTAATAATTTTTCAGGCCTGTTTTACTTCGCTTTCTGTAGGCATGATGAGCCATGCTACAAGATAAGCGAGTAGGCCTGTCCCTGCTCCGAAGAACAGAGCTACAGCAACTAGGCGGACAAGTGTTGGATCGACGTCGTAGACCTCTGCTAGGCCTCCACATACTCCGCCCAGGATTCTGTCGCTTTCAGATCTGTATAATCTTTTAGACATTGTGATTCACCGTACTTCTTCTTCGTGAGATTGTTTGAACTCGTGAAGTTCTTCTTCGTTGAACCAGATTTCGATCTCTTTCTCTGCTTCATCTTTTTCAGCTGATGCATGGATGATATTTCTGTAAAGTCTTCCGGCGTCATCTGCGTGATCCATGGACATGTGGCTGTACTTCCCTCTGATCGTGGCCGGGTGAGCTTCTTTGGAATCTGTATCTCCTATCAGTTTTCTCATGTTTTCAACTGCGTGAACTCCCTCTACCACGATAGCTACTACAGGTCCATCCTTCATGTACTCTGCAAGCCCTTCGTAGAAAGGCTTATCAACGTGTTCTGAGTAGTGTTGTTCTAGTAACTGATCTGTCGCTTGAACCATCTTCAGGCCCATAATCTTCATTCCTGTATCTTCAATCTGGGAGATAATCTCTCCAGTAAGGCCTCTTTTAACAGCATCCGGTTTGAGAGCAACGAAAGTCCTTTCAACGTATTCTGACATTGTATTATAACACCTATAATCTATAGATTTGAACGGAATTTTTTTAAGAAAGCATCAGAAGAAATCGGAGTCTGATTCAGTCCAATAAATCCTGAATCATTCTGAAGCGTTTAGAGGCCTGTAAGTTGTTTCTTCGCATGGAAGCAGAGTTATACTGTCTTCTTCAAGCCACTCAGTCGCTGTTCTGTTGTCGTAAGAGGCCTGATCCGTCCACTCCATTTCCTGTGTTTCGGAGTCGCAGATGTTGTATGCCTGAAGCATCAACTCGGCTTCTACAAGCCTGTAGTAATTCTCCGTCCCTGGCTCAGGATCAGTATATCCGTCGTAATTATATGTTGTATGGTCTCTCATCTGGAGGCCTAGACAAACTCCTGCATCGATTCCCATACAGTTTGTTTCTATCTCTGTGTATCCTACTCTCTGTGCTTCATCAGGTGTTGTTGCGTTTCCTACTCCGATGAAAATCGCTACAACAGCGAGAGTTACACCAACGAAAAATAGGTCTTTTCCAAGGCCTTCTGAGAATCTTTCAGGCAACTCAAAGTCCATACTTGTTTCTAGTGTGTTCAACTTCTTAAATCCCCTGTCTGTATCTGAATTTATTTTCGTTCAAGGAATCAGTTTCAAAAAGTCTCTGCAATCATTAATTTTTACGGATGCAACTGGGAACTATACAGGGCGAAGTCGATACTTCTACATTTGAATTTAGGGCTACAGAAGATGTAGGAAAGTTTGATTTTGTCTCTGTGAAAAGCAATGGAAGATGGATACTGGCTCAGGTAGACGAAGTAAGGAAAAAGAATGATTCAACGATTGCTAAAGCAAATATAATAGGTTACAGAGATAAAGGCATGACTCGTGCTCCTCGACACGTTATTGAGCCGGATTCAATTGTATACTCGGCAGATCAGGAGCTAATATCAGATACTCTGGGACTGAATGAAAACGGTCTGAGGGTAGGAAATCTCGAAACAAATGAAGATATAGACATATTTGTAAATCCTGAGGATTTCTACAAACACTTTGCTGTTCTGGCGCAGACAGGTGCCGGAAAATCTTATTTGACGGGAGTTTTGATGGAAGAGATGCTTGAGCAGGATTTCCCTGTAGTTATAATCGATCCGCACGGCGAGTTCTCTTCTCTTGGAGATCCGAATCCAGAAAATGGAGAAGAAGCCAAAGGCTATAATGTCAAGGAGTACTCTCCGAATACAGATATCAACAAATCTGCGATGCCTCTAGAGTTTTCATCCCTGAATTTTGAAAAGAAAGAGTTGCAGACACTGATTCCTGACTCACTTACTAACTCTCAGATGGGAGTGCTTTACAACGCTCTGAAGTCTTTGAACGATAAAGGCGATGACTACAATCTGAACGATATAATGGATCAGGTGCAGCACGAGGACTCCAGTGCGAAGTGGAATCTACTGAATTATCTGGAGCAACTTGATGACTCTGGACTTTTCTCCGAGAATCCTGTTGATCTCAAGAACTTGATCAACAAGGGAGAGGCCTCTATAATCAATTTGAAAGCTGTTGAGCCAGAGTCGGCTGAGATGGCTGTGTTTATGCTAGCGAAGAAACTTTTCGATATGAGGAAGAAGGACCGCATCCCGCCATTTGTGATGGTGTTTGAGGAGGCCCATAACTTTATTCCGGAGAAAGGATTCGGACAGGCAATCTCAAATCCGATTATGCGAAAGATCGCCTCTGAAGGAAGAAAGTTCGGACTCGGTATCGGAGTAATTTCCCAGAGGCCTGCTCGTATCGATAAGAACGTCCTGTCTCAATGTAATACTCAGTTCATATTGAAGGTGACGAATCCCAACGATCTCAAAGCCATCTCCAAGTCGTTTGAAGGGGTTACTTCTGGTGTTGAAAACATGATAAAATCACTGCCTCCTGGTGTCTGTTTTGTTCTTGGGAATCAGTATCCTGTGATGACGGATGTGCGTCAGAGGAAATCCCGACACGGCGGGGAGACACAGACTGCTGATACCTATCAGGAGAAGATTCCTGTCAAGGTCTTTGAGACAAGAAAGAAGATTTCCGAAGTCGAAAATATATACGGTGAGAAGTTTTCCACAACTTATTATCCTCTTTACTTTGTAGAGAATGATGAAAAAGAGATGCTCATTGACGGGATAGAGGATGGTATGAAGGCTGAAAGAGAGAAGCCAGAGGGCCCGGAGAAAGATATTATTCACAAAATAAAGCAGGGAACGGACAAAAGCTCGATAGTCAATGAGATGAGTATCTCAGTCGCCAAGCTGGGCAATCGTCTGAAAGGCCTTAGAGATAAAGGAATTCTCAAAGAGGATTCGATGGAGATAAGAGAGTCAGTTCTGGATCTTGAGATAAAAGATGAGGATGCTGTAGAAGAGGATGTTATGGATTTCAGTGTGGGGGTTGGAAAGGCCTCTAAAAGACTTGAGAATGGAAAAGTAAAGGAAGTTTACTATCCTTATTATTCATCTGACTCTGTGGTCTATGATCCTATACTAGAGAAGGAAATAGGTTGAAAGTTAGGATGGTATTTTAAGACTTCACGTTCAAATCGTGGTTACAAAGGGTTCATGGTCTAGTTGGTTATGACGTCGCCCTTACAAACGCAGATTTGGGAGCAAATACTGCTCGCATCCTAAACTGTGTTTAGGACAGGCGAAGATCCCCAGTTCGAATCTGGGTGAACCCATGGTAACTTGTTTAAGTCAATTCGGCTGGACCGATCTGTTATCACCAAAAAGTATTAAAACATGAATGATTTATTGTTTGTCAAGGGCGCTTGAGTAATGTCGAATTACAAACAGGTTATATTGTTGAGAGAGGATCTGGGAATGTCGAAGGGAAAGATGATTGCACAAGCCTGTCATGCGTCCCTAAAGGCCTACAAGAAGTCCGACAGTAAGTTGAGAAGTGAATGGGAAGGTTCAGGTTCGGCCAAGATTGCTCTGGAAGTTGATGAGCAATCACTGAATGAGAAAAGGATGGATGCAGAGGCCTCTGGCTTGACTGTGGTATCGGTTAAAGACGCAGGTCGTACTGAACTGGAGCCGGGTACTGAAACGGCTCTCGCAATAGGCCCAGATACTGAGGAAAAAGTTGATTCGGTTACGAGCGATCTCAAGTTGATAAAATAAAAACAATGAAATCAAAGTTGATTAATGCGGTAATAACATGACAGAAGAAATAGAAGAAAACGAATTTGAGCATCTTGATCTGGCGGATATGGACTGGAGTTTCTATTCCGACACTTTCGGTATTCAAGGTGCTATGAAGGAACAGGTCAGTGATTTCATAGTAAAAGAGATGGCCCGCCACGATACTGGTGAAGGAGATCACGTTATTGTCCGCCTAAGAAAGCAGAATATGACTACTCTGGAGGCTATAGGCAAGCTTTCCAACATGCTACATATTTCAAGAGACAGGATAGGTTATGGAGGCAACAAGGATAAGAGAGCCGTGACTGAACAGTATATCTCTATTCAAGGTGTAGAGGAAGAAGACGTAAGACAGATATTTACAGATGAATTTGATCTTGAAGTAGTTGGCAAAGGAGAGCACATAGGCCTTGGAAATCTTGATGCAAATCGTTTTGAAATCGTTTTAAGGGATCTGAATCTGCCTATTGAGGATATAAGAAATAGATCGTTGAAGATAATTGACGAACTTGATGGAAAGTTCCCAAATTACTTCGGAAATCAGAGATTCGGAAGTGCACGTCCTATTACACATCAAGTTGGACGCCATATTTTGAGGGGAGAGTTTGAAGAAGCTGTCTGGACCTATATTGCGAAGCCATATGAATCTGAGTACAAAAGTATAACGAAGACGAGAAGAAAGCTGTGGGAGTCGAGGGATCCTGAAGACGCTGCTGAGAAGTTCCCTGAAAGTTATCGTTATGAGAAGACACTCCTTTATCACTTGACGAAGAATCCTGAGGACTACAAAGGAGCTATTAAGAGGCTTCCTGAAGGCCTTCAGGAACTGTTCATTCATGCTTATCAATCGTGGATTTTCAACCGTGTTCTCTCTAATTTGATTGAAGATGATTGGTACGATGAAACATATGAGATACCTCTTGTCGGATTCAAGACAGATCTCAAGGACAATAAGCCTGAGAACATGATTGCCGATATACTGGAGGAGGAAGGAGTTTCACAGGAAGACTTCCGTTTACAGGACTTCCCGGAGTTGAGAAGTGAGGGAACATTCAGAAGGGCTTTCGCTGATTTCAGGAACTTTGAAATTCTGGATATCGATGAAGACGATCTTAATATGAGTCAGAACAAGATGACTGTGAAGTTTGATCTTCCGAAGGGATGTTATGCTACAGTTCTTCTGCGTGAAGTAATGAAGAACTAGAGGCCTGCATCAATATTTTCTACCTCTTTTCGTGCTTTTATACGGTTTTGTGAAGGATATATTAAGTTTTGACAGGTATAATATCTTTGTATGATACAGCCTATGCTGTGGGTGCTTTACGGTGTCACTATATACGTCACCGTGTTTATCCTGCTTGTTTTCCTTGATGGAGGGAAGTTGAAGCCTGAAGTCGAGTGGCTGGAGGAATGGCCGTCGATTAGTCTTGTTATTCCGGCATACAACGAAGAAGACAGTATAGGTATGACTATAGAATCATGTCTCGGAGTAAATTATCCTCGTGACAAGTTTGAAGTAATAGTTGTAAACGATGGAAGTACAGATAAAACGGAAGAAAGAGCGCGAGAATACGATGACAACGAACTTGTCAAAGTCATAAGCCAGGAAAACAAAGGGAAGGGAGGAGCGTTGAACACAGGACTTGAAGAGGCCTCTGGAGAGTTCATGGCTTGTGTCGATGCCGATTCCCGTATAATGGAGGATTCTCTGAAAAACATTGTCTCGCAGTTTGATGAAGATACTGGTGCGATCGCATCCGCGATGAAGGTCCATGATCCCCAGAACATGGTCCAAAAGATACAATGGTTCGAGTACATGGTCGGGATATTCCACAGAAGCATAATGAGTATAATAAACGCCATCCACGTTACTCCAGGCCCTCTAAGCGTGTACAGGAAGGATGTGATAGAAGATATAGGAGGATTTGACGAGGATTCTCTTGTAGAGGATCAGGAGATATGTTTCAGGCTTCAGAAACATCAATGGAACGTCCGGAGTTCAAGAAAGGGAGAAGTATACACTATAACACCTGCCACTTTCAAAGATCTTTACAATCAGAGGAAAAGATGGTACAGAGGTTCGCTTGAGAATATCATAAAGTACAAGGAGATGATGTTTAATCCTAAGTACGGGGATTTCGCCTTCTTTGGATTGCCTTCTAAACTTGTGGCAGGAGGTCTCTCGATAGCAACTCTTTTCCTTATACTTTACTTCACTTTGACTCCGATATATGACTTGCTGTATAATTTCTCACAGCTAGGTCTAGACTTCTTCAATCCGTTGTTATCCGGTTTCTCTTTCTCCAATTTTGTATATAATGTTTACTGGAGTGTTATCAGTATCAGATACATCAACGTCCTGATGATACTGGCCATGTTCGTCATATCAGGTTTTCTAGCATATTTGGCTGCTAAACATACGGATGAAAACGTACTTGAGCAGGGAATAATCCCTACATTTATCTATCTGGCATGGTATGTTCTTTTCGTAGGCTTCATGTGGCTCGTAGTAGTTATAGAGATGATACTAGATATAGACACAACATGGTGAAAGGAATGGATATTAAGGAAAAGATAAAGAAATCGTGGAAAACAGATAGAGGCCTTTATCTAATCATAGGTATTTTCCTTTTAAGTCAACTTGTGATTGTGAAAACTATCTGGAATCAGCCTCCGATTTGGGACGCCTCAGTCTACATCGGGATGGGGAAAAGGATTTTCTCCTCATGGCAGTTCGGAATATGGGAAGCTTTCAGGCCTCTCATGTTGCCGGTTATACTCGGTACACTTTGGAAGCTCGGACTTCCTATGATAGGATTCCCTTATCTGTTATCTACTCTAGTCTCAACAGCAGGCCTTGCAGTGATTTACTTTCTTGTAAAAGATATTACGGATAAAAGAACAGCATTGTATACTGCAGGAATCACGGCATCGACTTTTGTATTCTACAAATGGAGTTTCAACGTATTGACAGGTATACCAGCCTCTACACTGGTATTTATAGCATGTTATAGCGTTTACAGAGATAAAGAACTTCTTGGAGGAGTATTTAACGGCCTAGCTTTCTTGACTAGATTCCCTTCAGCTATAGTTGGGCCTGCACTGGCAGGATACGTTTTCTTGAGAGATGTCAGAGACGATTTCAAACAGGCGTTTATGAATGCTCTATATTATACTATAGGCTTTTTCGCTGTCTCATTGCCTTTCTTTGCTTTCAGTCAACATCTTTACGGAAACTTCTTAGAGCCTATTACTGCTGGAGCAAGTGTTCCATTACAGTCCAATCCGGATAAATTCCTCTACGGATTATTCTATCTGAAAGAAGCAATATTTGCTAATCCTTTGCTTCTATTGATTCCTTTGGGGTTATACACCGCAGTGAAGAACAGGGAACGGGTCTACGGTGCTTTTGGATCAGCTCTTATTTTTCTCTATGGATTCTTTACTGTTTATCAGCACAAAGATCCGCGTTTTATGCTTTTGTTCCTGCCTTTGATGAGTCTTTTCTCTGCCAGAGGCCTTGTCTATATTGAAGAATATCTTTCAGAGAGGCCTCGTATCGGTAAGTCGACTGTTTTACGGCTTTTCTTGATAGTATTTATCGTGTTGACTGCTTTCAACTTTTCTGTCAATTACACTCAGAATCAGTGGAGTAATGATGTCCGTATAGAGTTCTTGAAAGGTATGGAAGAACTTGATGGGGTTGTAGCCGGTAATGATCCTGTGGTTAATGTCTACGGTGATTTTGAATATGTTCCTTTGAGGCCTGAAAATCTTAACGAGACGTATTCGAGTGTTAAGGGTGAAGCTGATTACTACGTATTTGATTCCAGTAGGTGGTACTGTAGTGAAGTGATTCCTAACTGTCAATCGCGTGTAGATAGAGTGGTTGAGGAAGTGGAATCAGAGCATATTAAGAAAGTTGAGCTCGAAGCATATAATCAAAAGTACACAGTTTATGAGGTGGAGAGATAATGAGAGATGTGAAAAAATACCGCTATATTTTTGCAGCAGTGATCACTATAGTGATTTTTGCACTCGGCATGTTGTTCAGCAATTTCGTCGATGATCAACGTTACTCTTCTCTAAGGAATGAAATACAGGAAGACAATGTTGAGCTTGAGAGTTGGCAACTACAGTTAAGTTATCTAAGATCTGAGGATGTAGAATCCTGTCGAGCTTTACAGTCAGGTCTTCAAGACGTCGTCAGTAATTACAATAGTAGATTGGATGATATACAGAATTATGAAGAGAACAGCTTCTTCAGAAAAGATGATTTCGAATCAATGAAGAATCTGTATGTGCTCTCAGGCCTCAGGTACTGGATGTTCGCTGAGGAATTGAAGGATAACTGTGAATACGATGCCAATACGGTGCTTTACTTCACCACTCAGATTGGAGAGGCCAAGGACTGTGAGTCCTGTGGATACACAGGAGAACAGCTTTCAATCCTCAAGCAGAAATACGGTGAACAGCTACTGATTTTTACAGTTCCTACACAATTTGAGGATGGATTTGTTGAAATGCTGGAAACAAGACATAACGTTACTGAAATTCCGACAGTTATAATAAATGACAATAGCACTAAAAGGCTTTCCGGAAGCGTTTCAAGTCAGGAAATAGAAAGACATCTTTGGAGTGAGGATCAATGATGAAGAAATACTATATAGCTCTCACTGTAGTATTCATGATCGGTGTAGGATCAGGCCTGACAATATCCTACACTATTAATGAAGAGGAAAGAGAAGCTAAAAATTACTGTATGGAAGTAGAAGATGGTATACAAGACAATATGGATCAAGGCTTTGTCAACTGTGTTACTCCTGACATAATAGAGCCCGAGATAGATGAAAGAGTTGAGAACAAGTCAGAGGTAAGATGTGTTTGCAGGAGAAAGATTGGAGAAACAGTCAATACTTTACAGATCACCACTTCAAATTGATCAAATAAATCTAAGAAGAGTTCTTCAATAACTGTACTTCTTAGGAATAACTAGCTTGTTTGAACGACCTTCCTTAGTCTTCTCAACAACTTCTTTCTCAACAAGCCCTGATACTAGGCCGGATATCTTTGCCTTAGAATAATCCAGTTTATCTACAACATCTTTTTGAAGGAACTCGCCTTCATTTTCTTTCAACAGCTCTATTACTTCCATTTCTTCGTCAGAAAGATTCTCTGTCACTTCAGAAAGATTTTCACGCCTCAGATACATTTTTACAACTGCTGCAAGGCCCCCTATCACACCAAGGCCCAGTAAAATTATAATCAAATCGGTATAGTCTTGTTCCTCCTCTTCGTTAGGATTTGGAGGAGTGAAATCCTCATAAAGCAGATAAAAAGTTAGTGTCTCCCCAAGATCAGGTTTAGTGTTCCACTTCACAGATATCTGCCTGCCGTTAGTAGATGTCTCTGCATTAAGAGGACTTATCACTTGTGAGGTATTATCATCTTGCATCAACGCAGTTCCTTCCGGTAAAAGTACTTCAAGATTGTAGCTTTCAGTCGATCTATAGACAGGGTGCTGGTATCTGAATACTTTTTGAGTTCCTCTATCTTCAACGAAACCGTCTGAAGCAGTGTATTCGAGGTTCACTGTAAAGTTTTCACGTAGTTCTGTATCACATCTTATCTCGGAGCCTATAGCTACTTCTCTAGTCCTGCATTCTATGTTTTCTCCATTTATAGAACCGTTTACATCCACCTTTTGTTTTGTCGTAATATAAGTGAAGACGCTTGAAGTCAGTTCACCTACTTCTATCTCTGCCTCTACACTCGAATCCGCGATATCAACAATCACGTCTTCACGATTGATATCTGTAGCAGAAACTGAAGAAACTACCAACAGTAGAACTGCAGAAACCAACAACAGATGCATGCTTTTCCGACTTAGATCTCTTTTCATAAGATAGTCCTCGTAAGTCTAACCCTGTTTAAACCGAAATTACATCTCCACATTTATGTTTACATCGGACAATACATGTAAAAGATGTGTTAATCCTCAGTCTCAGGATTAGAAACTAAAACGCCGCCTACACCCATCTGAGCGTACTTGTGCATCATGTTAGCTACTTCCTGAAGACTATTCTGTGCATCAGGAAGCTCCATCTCGTAAGTATTAGGGCCTTCTACCTGAACGTATGTAGGGCCGTAGTTGATTACAGTCTTGATTGCTCTCGTGTAGTTTTCAGCTTCTGCTTTGACCTCTGCTACCTGTGAAAAACCTTTGTCAAGTCCTGGATGAGGATTCTCTACTTCTTCAGATTCCTCGATTTCGTACTCAGTGATTTCAATCTCTGACTCACTTTTCATCTTCTCTATATGATCATCTAAAGAATCCTCTAGATCTTCTCTACTCGGGGCAACGGCCTCGAATACCATCCAAAGTTCTATTCCCATACAATTGTTTACAGGACTATAACTTTTTACAACTGTCACTCATCACTGATCGAGTAGTATTTTTCGCCGTCTTCTTCACGCACTTCTATTTTGCCTTCTTTTGCAAGCCATCCAAGGCCTCTGTTCAATGCTTCGTGATCGAGATCTCCTGTAAAATTCAGGAGTTTATTGGCCTGAGACTCTCCTTTTTCACGCAATGCCTTGTATATCTCCCCTGCAGAACCACCGATCTCTGCACTGACATCGACTTCGACCTCTACATCATTATCTGGAGAGGCCTCCTCAGCATCTGCGACTTTCAATATCGTCTCAAGAGCTACATCCGGGCTCACAGAGATCGCGTCAATGCCTTCACCAACTAGGAAGTCGGCGTATCCTTCATGTGTCGAAGGCGCATCTCCACAGATCCCGACGTGAGTATCGTTTCTATGTGCTTTGTCGACTAGAGTCCTTACTGATTCCTTTACAGCAGGATCACGTTCATCAAACAGTTCCTTTAATTTGTCACTGTTTCTGTCAACTCCTAGAGTCAACTGTGTCAAGTCGTTAGTTCCGATCGAGAATCCATCGAAGTGCTCAGCAAACTGTTCAGCCCTGATAATATTGGCAGGGATCTCAGCCATAACATATACTTCGATATCTCCATCATCAAGTCCGTACTCCTTCATCTTCGCACGTACATTCTTGGCCTCTTCAACAGTACGGCAGAAAGGCACCATCACAGTAATATTGTCCAGATCCAGCTCATCGACACATCTTCTCAAAGCCTTGCATTCTAATTCAAAGGCCTTTGAGAACTCTTCATCGTAGTAACGGGAAGCGCCACGGAATCCAAGCATAGGATTCGCTTCATCAGGCTCATAACTTTCTCCTCCCTTCAATTCTGCGTACTCATCCGACTTGAAATCAGATAAACGAACGACTACCTGATCAGGATAAAACGCTGTGCCTATTTTTCCAAGGCCTGAACGCAAGGCCTCTACATACTCTTCCTCTCTTCCCTCTTCTATCAATTTTAATGGATGCTCGCCAACGTGACTTGAAATTATAAATTCTTCACGGGCCAGGCCCACTCCATCAACAGGCAACTGAGCAAGATTAAAGGCCTCACTCGGCTCCCCGATATTTATCTGGACATCTGTCTCAGTATCAGGTATCTCCTCAAGATGATGCTCATTCACTTCGAAATCAAGTTCGCCTTCCCAGATCTTCCCTGTCGAAGATGAACAGTCAACTGTGACGGATTCGCCATCAGTTAGCTTTGAAGTCGCAGTCTCCGTCCCTATGACAGCAGGTACTCCAAGTTCTCTTGAAACGATCGCTGCGTGGCTTGTACGGCCTCCTTTATTAGTTATTATGGCTCCGGCTTTCTTCATGATAGGCTCCCAGTCAGGATCAGTCATATCCGTAACAAGGACTTCTCCTTCTTCAAACTGATCGATCTGCTTCGGAGAATCAAGCACGTGGGCCTTTCCGCTTCCAATCTTTGATCCTATCGCAGAGCCCTCCAGTAGAACTTCGGATTCTTCGTTCAAACTGTATTCTTCGATAACGTTTTCATCTTTTTCTGATTGAACTGTTTCAGGCCTTGCCTGAACGATGTAAAGCTTCTTTGTCTGGCCATCAAGCACCCATTCGATGTCCATAGGCTTGTCGTAGTGCTCTTCGATACGGACAGCGTACTTCGCCAGTTCTTTAACTTGATTATCTGTTATACAGAACTTGCTTCTTTCATCCTCAGGGACTTTCACTTTTTTGTTTTCTTCATCGTCTCCCTGCTCGTGTTTATCGTTTCTGACCAGTTTCTTCTCTTTATCTCCGAGTTTCTTTTCGATTATCCCAAGATTTCTTTTGGAAACAGTAAATTCGTCAGGATTAACCTCTCCAAGTACAACGTACTCTCCCAGTCCGTAAGCTGCGTTGATAGTCACAACGTCTTCAAAACCGGAGTCAGGATCCATACTGAACATTACACCAGCGGCTCCGATATCTGAACGTCCCATCTTTTGGACTACTGCACTTAACTTGACATCAAAATGAGAGAATCCTTTGTCTTCACGATAACTTATAGCACGATTAGTGAAAAGAGATGCAAAACAGTCCTTTATTCTTTTGATCAAATCTTTCTCGCCTGAAACATTCAGATAAGTCTCCTGTTGGCCAGCAAAAGAAGCACCAGGCAAATCCTCTGCCGTAGCAGAACTTCTGACAGCCACCATAGGATTATCTACACCTATTTCTTCTTCAAGCTCTCTATAGGCCTCTATAAAATCATCACGCAACTCTTTCGGCATATCGGCCTCTTTGATATGTGCTCTGATTTGTTCTCCACGCCTTTGGAGATCATGAACATCATCTGTATCAAGTCCGTCTAGTAATTTTTCTATCTTGTCTCGGAGTCCTGTCTCGTGTATGAAAGTATCGTAGGCCTCTGAAGTAGTTGCGTATCCGGGAAGAACAGGGACATCTGTCTCGTTTCTGAGCTCTCCTAGATTTGCTCCTTTTCCTCCTACTTTTGAAGTATCTTCAGCAGTTATGTCTCCGAATCCAAGGACGTTGTTCATGTAGAAAAATGAGTTCTCCCTTCATAAAAAGAACGTGTTAGTATAGAAAAGTAAGAAAAAATACAGTTACTCGTGATCAACTAGCGTACGATCGATCCTTCCGACTTCAGGCCCTGTAGTGTTTTCACTGACTAAGATTCCTTTATCGTTAGCAAGTGCTCCAGCTCCTACAAAAGGAGATCCTCCATTAGTAGTCCCGATATCCACTTTCTCAAGATCAAGAATATCTTTAACGATTTTTGCCTCTTCTTCAGAGGCCTCTCTATGAAGAACAGCTCCAAATCCGTTGGCTATCCCACATACTCCAGGATTAGATATTCCTGCTATCTTCCCTACTTTTACAGGTACTTCAAGAGCATCTTCAATCGTTTCTTTCTCTTTTTCAAGATGTTCGCTTATCAGTGCGCCTTTATCATTAGCTAGGATCATGTTTCCTAAAGCAGTATCTTCTGTATCGATTACTTCGTAATCTATGTTTGATTCATCAAGATTCTGTTTTTCTCTATCCGTTACAGTACCGGGGATGAGTATGCAGTTTGAATTTCCTGCTGTAAAAAGGCCTACAAGTCTTGTACGTGCTATGTAAGTCTCTGCTACTTCTTCAGCCTGGAAAACATCGGAGGAATTGAATTCTGGAGGGATAATGGCCTGTTCATTTGTCACAGTTGCGTAAAATCCTGTGTTCGAATTCCCTCTGTAATCGTATCTCTGAATATCCATTATTGTAGCCTTTGAAGAAGTTTTTGTGTTTATGATGGAAAAAATGATGTAGTATGCAGAGCCTTTTCACAGGCCTCTGAATACTTTTAATCGATGTCGTTGCGTCTCCAATGCCTATCCTTTCTAGGTTTGATTGAACGCTTTGCGGCTCTCTGAAGACCGAAAGCCTTCAGTGAAACCCATCGAGGAGCTGATTTGGCCTTTTTATTGGCCTTTGCCAGCTTCTTCTTCATCGCTGAACTTTTATTTGAACTCATAGTATTTTTTCACCTTATAATCTCATTTTCAACGCCTGAAGCTTATATTACCCTTGCTGTCGTCTTTGTCTTTTTGGATGTCTTGAAGTATCTCCTTCAAGTCACTGTCTGTGACTTTTTGGAAGGCTCCACGCTCTCCTAGTTGAGCTATCTGCATCTCGACGCTTTGAGCTACTTCAGGCCTTGCAACTCTAACGTTGCCGAGTCTTGAACGGGCCTCATCAGTTAAGTACTGTGAGGCCTTCTGTTTGATAGCTTTTCTTTGTTCTTCGATCTGTTGTTCCTGACTCTCTTGCTGTTGCTCCAGCTCTTTTCTCTTTTGTTCGCGGAGCTTTTCAATGTCTTCGTCAGGCATTTCAGATCACCTGTAAAAACTCTATACTACTTCTTCTGACTTGCTGTCAAGGAAACTTCGGCCTTTGTCAGTTAGGACTCGTCCTTCGCCTTCTTCTGTCTCAAGATAACCTGCTTCTTCAAGATTCTGAAGAGCTGTCCTGATAACTTTACCAGAAGCCTTGCCGTGGTGTTCTGGTCCGTGACCGTTGTCTCTATTGTCTCCGAAGATAGTACGTAGCTTAGAGACACCCATTGAACCGTCAGTGTAAATCCTTCTCAAGATAGCAGCACTTCTGATGTGGTACCAGTTGTCCTGCTGAGGAGGACTATCCTTACTTACACCTGTCTTAACGTATCCTGTCCATTCAGGGGCCTCAAAGTCGTCTTCAAGCTCATCTGCAACCTCCATAATTAGAGGTTCTGCTTTTACATCATAAACCGTCGTCATACAACAAAACCGATGTTCAAAAACTTTTAAATCACCCGTCAACAATTTGCCAAAGATTAAAACACAGGCCTCTACAAAAACAACTCTATGGAAAAAGAAGTCAGGCCTGAAAAAATAAAGCATCAAGTTAGAGAGAAAGCCAAAGGCCTGAAATCGAAAACTCCTTCTTTAGAAGAGATCCCGGAATGGGCAGAAGTAATAGGCGTATTACTGCTTGTCGTAATAATATTCCTAGGAATTTCACTGGCCTACGGCTTCAGAACAGTAGAATCGCCCAGCTCATGCGTCCAGATATCAAAACAATGTCAGGGAATACCTATGGGGGAAGACGGAACTCTATCAAAAGATAACTGTCTAGGCCTGTACAATCAAGAAACAGATATAGCTTCAGAAGATCAATGCAGAGGATTCGATCAAGTAAAATCAGCCTGTCAAAATGCAGAGTCATATGTAAATGAAAACACGACGATTAACTCGATGTCATGTGGAGAATGGGCAAGTTACTACAACTTCACATTACCAGAAAAATAATAAAATAAAGTAGAGGCCTTTCTAGTAGACCCACTCTCCGTTTTCCTGGACTAGTTCGTCGTCTACGAATATCTTTCCTCCTCCGGCTCTCTCCCTCAAGTCTTTAACGATATCCCAGTGGATGCTTGATTCGTTAGCCTCTTCTCCGTCCGGTATGCATTCCTCATAGGCCTTTCCGATAGCCATATGGATTGTTCCGCCGATCTTTTCATCGAACAAAGTGTATTTGATGTATCTGTCGATCTGTCTGTTTGTTCCGATTCCCAGTTCCCCGATGTAATGTGATCCTTCATCTGTATTGATCATTTTCTCTAGGAACTTCTCGTTTTTCTCGGCGCTGTAATCGACTATACGGCCGTCCTCAAAATCAAGTTTTATCCCGCTTATCTCATTCCCTTCAGCTGTAACAGGATAACTAAATTCGATATGTCCGTTAATCTCCGTCTTTACAGGAGCGTAGAATACTTCGCCGTCAGGAAGATTTCTTTTTCCGTCAGCAGTTACTGCTTCTCTTCCTTCGATGCTAATCTCTATATCTGTTTTATCGTCGACAATACGGACAGTATCTCCTGCATCGAACACTTCTTTAATTTCCTGATTCTTTTCCGCCAGTTCATCCCAGTCAGTTTCAACGACTGCATCGATCGCAAAATCCTCGAACTCCTGTGTAGGCATGTCAGATTGTTGAGCAAGGCCTGTAGTCGGATAAGCAGCCAGCACCCATTTCTTCTCGACACGCTTGTTCAAAATGTCGCGTGTAGTTGAACGCCACTTTGAGATCCTGTCAGGATCGATTGTAGCGAGTTCCTTGTGATTATTTGTACCGTTGATCTTGATCACGGCATCCATGTTCTCCATCTCGTTCATTTTAACCTCTGAGAAATGTTTTAACTGTTCGTCAGAGGCCTCTTTCATCCAGTCATAATCATTTCTCTCCCCTGAAACACTGTCATAAAGCAAGTGTTCAAATGGATAAGCTCCTTTCCGGATGACTTGCTTCCGAACTTCATCGAAAAGCGGAAGGGCCTGAAGCGACTTCGCCATCAAGTAAACGTTATCGCCTTCCTCTACTTCAGCAGCTTTTTCAACTATAACATTAGCAAAATCCTCTATTCTATCTTCTACCATAAAGCAAGTGTTCAAACTCCAGATTTTTATTCCATACGGAATAGAAAAACAGTTTTCTAGAAAGACTGAGAGAATGAGAAAAAGAGAAAAGAAAATGGAAGATACTTGGCTTTAATCGAGGAAAACTGGCTTCAAAGCCTTTTCCCCCACTTCTTCGCTCAGAGCTTCT
>Ga0102939_1000063_pt1 | contig 32473 bp, 42 predicted proteins | sample SalPon2_B_H2O_MG_FD_78214 | JGI IMG/M metagenome (GOLD analysis project Ga0102939, IMG submission 78214) | Salt pond water microbial communities from South San Francisco under conditions of wetland restoration - Salt Pond MetaG R2_B_H2O_MG | ecosystem: Environmental > Aquatic > Non-marine Saline... | reverse complement strand
GTTCGCGCGTTCCGAGCGCCGGATCGGCAGCGAGACGATCGAGCCATTCCGAGAGCGGCTCAACGCCGATCCGCGCACAGTCTTGTAAGTACTCGACAGCGCTGTCGGCGAGTCCACGCGCGCCCGCTCGGTTTCCCGTTTTGGACTTGTGGACGGCGGCCGTCGCTTGGATCAATCCCTGCAGACAGTCCTCGCGCTCGCCGGCTGGATCCTCAAGCCACCGCGCTTCGAGCGGCTCGTGGGCCGCGAGGTAGTGCCCCGCGTTGTACAGGGCGATCCCGGCGCGCAGCCGATCCATGCCGTCGTTTCGAGACGGAGGGGCAATAACGTGCTGCCCGTGACCGACGCCGTTTTGTTCGCACTCGACGACGGATCGTCCATGTCCGAATACACGTTCGAAACCTCGTTCGAGCCGCGATATCCCGACCTGGACGTGAACGGCCACGTGAACCAGGCCGTCTATCTGAGCTACCTCGAACAGGCTCGGACAAAGTACTGGGCGGACGTCATCGGGATCCGGCACGATCGCACGCCCGTAGCGGTCGTCCGCCAGGAGATCGAATACGAGGCCCCGATCCGCATCGACCAGGAGGTTACGGTGGCACAACGGATCACCGAGCTCGGGCGGACGAGCATGCAGATCGAATACGAGGTCCGCGCCGACGAAACCGTGGCAGCGACGGCCGAAGTCGTGTTGCTGGCACTCGACCGAGAGAGCCAGGAGGCGATCCCGATTCCGCCCGAGTGGCGGGGTCCGATCGAGGCACACGAAGGACTCGGCGGGGCGTGACCTGGCTCGGATCGTAGCATCCCCCGATAGGAATCATCGAAGGTACAGGACGAAGACGGTCAATGCGATCCCGCTCCCGACGCCGAAGATGACTGCAACGACGAGAGCGAGGGTGGGATCGAAGTTCAGGAGAAAGAGCACGGCGAAAAGAAAGAGGTAATTGAGGGTGGCGACGGTCACGCCTAGCTTCAGCCACTTCCGTTTTACCGGGAGTTTCCGAGATGGATCAGCCACATTATCCGATACGTGGGCCGGACTCTTAGCAATGGATGGAAGTTTCGTCGACACAGACACCACTGTGCGAGAGGCATAGTATCGACAGAAACGTCCTGACGGAGTTCAACGCGAGCGAAGCGAGCGTTGGGCACGTCAGGGCGCGAACGCCGAGCAGACGCTGCGACGCAGCATCTGCGAGAAGTGAGCGTCCTGACGGAGATTTGAACACGCCGGGAGGCTCCGGGCTGCGGCGCAAAGCGCCGTTCCGGGCTGCCACTCGTCTGCTCGAATCTCCGGGAAGTTTCGCCAACGTGGCCACTCGCTTCGCTCGTGACATTCCGTTGGTAGAAACGTCCTGACGGAGATTTGAACTCCGGTCCCTGGCTCCGCAAGCCAAGAGGATAGTCCACTACCCTACCAGGACTCACACGTATCTATCCCGCTTCGACGTATAGGGGTTACGGTTCCCTGAGGCGAAGGTACTTATTCGGAGGCGGGGCCACCGTGCGTATGCCCGATCGAACGCTATACGAACCGTACCGACACCGACAACGCTTTTCCGGAGGCCGTGTTTGCTCTCCGTAGCAATGGGCGCTATCGAGGATATCTATGCGGACCTCGACGCCGACGTCTCCGAGGAGGAGTTCCGTGAGGCCGTCGAGGAGAAAGTCGAGCAGATGGGCGGATTGGCCGACGAGGAGACCGCCGCGATGCTCATCGCCCACGAACTCGACGGCGGGGAGGTCGAGACGATCGCCGACATCGAACCCGGACTGGAGGAAGTGAAGTTCCTCGGCAAGGTGACGAGCGTCGGCGAACTCCGGACCTTCGAGCGCGACGAGGACGACGAGGAGGGCCACGTGTTGAACCTCGATGTCGCCGACGAGTCCGGGTCGGTTCGGGTCGCAGTGTGGGGCGAGGACGCTGTCGCGGCCGACGAGGAAATCGCCCCCGGGGATGTCTTCCGGATCAAGGGCCGGCCCAAGGACGGATACAACGGTATCGAGGTCAGCGCCGACCGTCTCGAACCGGACGAGGAAGCCGAGATCGAAGTCGAGGTCGGGGGTCGCGTCACCGCCGATTCGCTCTCGATGGGCCAATCGGACGTGAACCTCCGCGGCGTCGTTCTCGACACCGATTCGATCCGAACGTTCGACCGCGACGACGGCAGCGAGGGCCGGGTATCGAACCTGACGCTGGGTGATGAGACCGGCCGGATCCGGGTTACGCTGTGGGACGAACAGGCCGAACTGGCGGCGGAACTCACGGCGGGGCAAAGCGTCGAGGTCGTCGACGGCTACGTTCGCGAGCGTGACGGGAACTTGGAACTCCACGTCGGCGAACGGAGTGAGATCGACGAACTCGAGGAGTCAGTCGAGTTCGTCCCCGAAGCCGACGAGATCGAGGCCGTCGAGATCGGAGAGACGGTCGACATCTCCGGGGTCGTCCGGTCGACGGATCCGAAACGGACCTTCGACCGCGACGACGGCAGTGAAGGGCAGGTTCGAAACGTCCGGGTACAGGACCGGACCGACGACATCCGGGTCGCGCTGTGGGGCGAGAAGGCCGACATCGACCTCACCCCTGGTGACGAGGTGTTCTGTGCCGACGTCGAGATACAGGACGGCTGGCAGGACGACCTCGAGGCGTCGGCCGGCTGGCGGTCGACGGTTGTCGTACTCGACGGGGCCGAACCGGAACGCGGCGCTGATTCGGCCGGACTGGACGCGTTCGCCGACGGAGCGCCCGAGAGCGGTACTACCTCGGCGACAGATTCGACGGGAGACGGTTCGGACGAGGACGACGGAGCGGCCGAAGAAGGGATCGAGACGTTCACCGGAACCGTCGTACAGCCCGGTGATCCGGTCATCCTCGACAGCGGTGAGGAGACGGTGCACGTCGAGACCGACGCCGACGTCCACCTCGGACAAGAGGTTACTGTTCGAGGGCGTCGAGACGGCGAAACGTTCCTCGCGGATGACGTGTTCTAGCTCGGGAGAGCCTCGCAAAGATTAAGGCCGACTCGGCCCCGGATTGGTGTATGAGCGTCGAATTGCCGTTCGCCCCCGTCGATACGGTTATCCGTCGGAACGCCGGGCAGTTGCGGGTCAGTGCCGGAGCAGCCGAGGAACTCGCCCGGCGGATTCAAGAGCGTGGGGCGGCACTCGCCGCCGAAGCGGCCGAAGCGGCGACCGCGGACGGCCGCAAGACGCTGATGGCGGAGGACTTCGACGCCGAGGCGATCGACAAGGACCAACTCGAACTGCCGGTTGCGCCCGTCGATCGCATCGCTCGACTCGATATCGACGACCGGTATCGGGTGTCGATGGACGCCCGGATCGCCCTCGCAAGCGAACTCGAATCGTACGCCGACACCGTCTCAACCGCAGCCGCGATCCTCACACGGCACGCGGACCGTCGAACGATCAAGGCGGAGGACATCGAGACGTACTACGAACTCGAACCGTACTTCGAATGAGGTTCGGCTACCGCGAGGTCTGCTTAGAACACGATACTGGCTCCCGGCATCCGGAGAACGCCGACCGCCTTCGAGCCATCCGGCGCGCGCTCTCGAAACGCCACGGAGTCGCGTATCGTGAGGGCGAACTCGCGAGCCGAGAGGCGATCGAGGCGGTCCACGACGCCGACTACGTGGCCGACGTCGAAGCATTCTGTGCGGAGGGGGGCGGAACCTGGGACGCCGACACCGTTGCCGTCGAGGAGACATGGGACGCGGCGCTCGCCGCCGCGGGGTTAGCTTGCTGGGCCGTCGACGAGGCGATCGACGGCGCGGACGGGCGGCAGACGCCCTTCTCGATCGGCCGACCGCCGGGGCACCACGCCGAGCTCGACGAAGCGATGGGGTTTTGTTTTTTCAACAACGCCGCGGTCGCCGTCCAGCAAGCGATCGATCGGGACGGGTCGGGCGTCGATCGGGCCGTCATCTTCGATTGGGACGTCCATCACGGCAACGGGACGCAGGACATCTTCTACGACCACGACGACGTCTACTACGCTTCGATCCACGAGCGCGGGCTGTTTCCCGGGACCGGCGACGTCCTCGAGACCGGCGGGCCGAACGCGAGAAAGACGGTCCTCAACGCGCCGCTTCCCGGCGGCGGCGGCGACGACGAGTATGCGGCGTTCGTCGATGACCTCCTCGATCCGGCGATGGAGCGGTTCGATCCCGACCTGTTCGTCGTCAGCGCGGGATTCGACGCCCACCAGCACGATCCGATCTCGCGGATGCGTGTTTCAACCGAGGGCTACGGCCACCTGACGAGTCGGGTGCGAGCGATCGCCGACCGCCACGACGCCCCCCTCGCGTTCGTACTGGAGGGCGGCTACGGGCTCGATTCGCTCGCCGACTCGGTCGGGATGGTCCACGAAGTCTTCGACGGGCGCGAACCGGTCGCTCCGGACGACGAAGTCGGCTCGAAGGCCCAACGCGTTTTCAACGACGTCCGGGACGCCCACGATCTTTAAATCACGGTTCCGGGTCGAAATACGCCGCGAGTTCGACGCCGAACTGATCGGAGAGCGTCCCGACCGCCGCGTCGGCGAGCACCTCGTGTTCGTCCGAGAGCGCCGACTCGATGTGTGGTCCCAGAGACACATCGAAGAGCTTCGATCGAACGAGCTCGGCCGGCGTTCGATTCTCGCGGGTGCGCTCAACGACGTATCGCCCCGCCTCGTCGATGAACGGGCCCGTGACATCGGAGTCGGGCTGGTAGGCCTCGTAGAACCCCTCAGCGTGGTTTCTGACACCGACGGGCGGGCCTTCGTGGCGGGACACCGTCGAGAGCCGCGGGACGGCACACTCGATCAACAGCACGGCCTCGTCCCGAGCGAAGCACGCGCTCCGAAGCGGGGCGAACCCGGCCCGTTCGAGGGCGCTTTCGAGGCCGTTGAGCGACTTTTCCAGTTGGGGATAGAGCTGGTCGTCGACGATGTCGGGAGCTTCGAACCGGACGGCGACGGGAGCAGTCCCCCGGGCGTCGAGCCGCGCGCGGACATCGGCCGCAGCGAGCGGTTCGGGGGAGTCGGACTCGAATCGCTCCGGGCGTGGGTCATCGAGTAGTTCGCGTGCGTGGTGGATGAGGCGGGCGACGTTTCGCGGCGAACAGACCGCGGCGACGTTTCGCTCCGGATCGGTCGGATCGATGACGACGAGCGAGTCCTCAAACGATCGCTCGCCGTGCTCGGCCGGATCGAACCGTATGGGTGGCTCCCAGTCGGCCGCCGCTTCGACGAACGCCCGAAAGCCCCCGTACTCAAGAACGAGCAGTTCAGTCAGAAAGCCCGAAAACCCCTTGTTTCGGAGATCGCTCCCGTAGGCGCCGATCGCCGAAAGGAACGCCTTTGCTACCCGGACGTCGTCGGTGAGGGGATCGATTCGGCCCTCGAGATACGCCGTGTGGAACGGCGTCCGGTCGACGGCGGATCTGATCGCCGTCGCGTCCTCGACGTCGTAACACGGCACGCAGTCGACGTCGAAACCGCGGAGTTCGCCCTTGACGTAGGGGTGCTCCGCGAACTCCTCGTGGCCCGCGGGAAGAACGGCGTGACCGACCTGGAGGCCGTACCGTTCCAGTTCGGGCCGGTCGAGATCAGGGGGGAACCGGACGAAGAGATCGATATCGCGGTCGCCGGCGAGCCAGGTTCCCCGGGCCGTCGACCCGACGAGTTTCGTATCGGCCTCGACCGGCAGCGCCTCGATGGCCGTCTCGGCGCGGTCGGTGAGTTCTTCGACGGCCGCTTCGAGGGCCCGGAGCTCGTCTTCGTCGGGCACGACCCGATCGCGAACGCCGTCGACGACCGATTCGAACGACATACCCGCGGTTGCGGCGTCGATTTATAAAACGTGTCGGTGCGGGAGACGGACCGCCCTGCCGGCTGTGACCGATACACAAAGATTCGTCGACGAAACGAAAGCCATATGTGGCGATTCGGACTACGTTGGAACGCGAAGGGCCGCCGTAGCTCAGCTGGTAGAGCACCACGCTGTTAACGTGGTTGTCCCAGGTTCGAGACCTGGCGGCGGCGTTCATTTTTTCATCCGTGCAGACGCGTTGACACACGCTTGCGTCACCAGTAGCTTTGATCGGGTTTTCGTTCTGGAGTGACCGGAGCGAGATCCCTGTGGCAGTCCCGGTCACTCCCGGCAGACTAAAGAGGACCGAGCGGATATCCCGAGACGGAGGGCCCTTAGCTCAGTGGTCAGAGCGCTCGGCTCATATTTCCGGTGTCCGACGGCGTCGGGATGGGACACCGAGTGGTCGCCGGTTCGAACCCGGCAGGGCCCATCCGCTTGCTGGTCAAACGGGAGTCGACAGTGCCTTCGCATTCCTGCGATTCCGGTTTGTCTCGTGCGAGTTCAACCGATCACTGGGCGTACCCGTCACGTCCGGCGTTCTGCAATAGTCGAAACGGATAGATATTCAACGGCTAATACGCGATCTCCCTGAGCGATTATGAGCAGTTCTATCAGACGCCACCAAAATGTTATAAATAATACAAATGAGTCAGTTCGACAGCGCCACGCTTCCGGCGGACTCGTTGTTACTTGCCGTCGACGGCCGCCGGTTGTGGGACGAACTTCACTCGGAGGGTTCGAGATGCTCCCTCGCATCGGGTGAGAGCAGTGTTGGGCTGTCCGTTTCATGGAGCCACGACAGTTCGGGATCTAACACCGATCTGCAGATACAAATTCAGTAGAAGAGCGCCTCTATACGGTGTGTTAGGGGTATAACACTCATCCCGAGGACCGCAGTGTGTCCTCGTATTTGAGACGGTCGCGGCGGAGGATTCGATTCGAGTTGAAGTAGTCTCCCGAGCGAATTCAGCAGGACCGATCAATGCCGTCAAAGGCGGCTGTACACCCCATTTTCGAAGCTCAGATGAGGTCGATATCGACATAAGCCGCTCAAAAAGCCGACATCTCGAAAACGGAAATCGATAAAAACACCCCACCAACGGAGTGGTGTTGGCGGGTTTCAGCCACTCTCATCCTCGGCAGTATATCGAATCTGAGATGACTACCGGCGGATACCGAAACAGCCCGATTTTCGGCGGTCTAACGCCGATTTTTGCCGTTCCAGTGGAAATGATACGGGGTGGGTTACCCGCGCTTCGACACCGAATGTAGCCTGTCCAGGGGAAAACGACCGCAACAACACTCGGAACAGGCCACGTTGCGGTGGCTAAGATGAGTGTTACTTCCCGAAACAGACCGCTAGAGCGCGTGTTCGCCGGTAATGCTGTTTCTGGAGGATGTTCGATTCCGTACCGGCCTCGTGTGACTGAATCGATTCGAACGGGTTTACTCAGGCGCTGATTCCAGAGGTCTGACAGCGAATGTCCGAGCCGACCCCAAATTGGAGAGGCCTTCCGGACGCTCTTGCCGCGCGTGATCGGGGGCTCTGGTAGTGGGTCGAAGAATATAACAAGAATATTATAGTATTCCGACCACAGGAATCACTCGGCGGAGCAGGTCGATTTCGGTTGGAACTGGAAGCCGGACGGGAAAGACGGCACGAGCTCGGGACGATACCGGACGCGACCGACGGATCATCCAAAACCGAATCGTGACTCCCGCGGCGGTGGTCGGTGGTCGATCGATATAAACGTGCTGTCGTGTGGCCTGTTCGGTGCGTCTGTCGCCAACAATCGATCAAACCCGATCCCGGATCACGACGAGTGATTCCGCCCGCGATCTCGGTGGAAAGTCTCGCGTCGAATCTCGAGCGGGCGGTTACTCAGCCAAACAACCCGGAGTACTGGTACATCGTCGTCCGGTAGCGATGTAACCGGTCGGTTCGGCAGAAACGTTTTGAAAACAAAGAGGCGATCAGTAGGTCGATTCACAGCTAACCACCAACAGAGGTTTCGATGGCTCCCCCATCACTGACTTCACCTGAAGCAAGCCGTTACCCCCGATTGAAACAGGATGAAGTCGTCTGATCTGATCAATCGCTGACAATATTTAAACAATATTTCGGAACAGGAGGACAGCTGCGACGCCGCTGAGAAGCGCAAACAGCACGTTCTCGGTTCGCCACATTGCTACAAGGACAATGGTGGCGGCACCCCATTCCGCGGGACCGCCACTGGTCAATTCTGGGCCAAGAATAGCAATAATAATCGCGCCGGGCAACATCTCAAGACCAGATTCGATCCGGTTTGAAACGTCGATACGACTGAGGAGCCACAACCCTCCGGCCTTTGTCGCATACGTTACGATGCCCATTCCGACGATAACAGCCACGACAAACGGGTCAAGGGAGAACTCACCCACCAAAACGGATCACCTCCACGAAACTCCCGGCAATACCTCCGAGGAGGATATACCAACGCCCCGGTAGATACTGCGCACTAACAACGGCCATGGCGAAGGCGGCCATCCATGGTAGCAGACTTGATTTGCCGTCCCAGAGTCCAACGGCGATCGCAATAAAGACGGCTGTAAGGATGAAATCAAGCCCGTAGTTCGCTGGTTCACCGATAGCACTTCCAGCGATTGCCCCGATAACTGTCGCGACGACCCAAAACGACCAGATAGCGAGACCACTCCCGAGAAGGTACGCTCCCTGTTGGCTTCCGGATTTGAGCTTTCCCATAGTGAGCGCCCAATTCTCGTCGGCGGTGAAGAAGACGCTTCCATACGCTTTCAATGGGGAAAGTTGGCTGAACCAAGGGCGTAACGCAGCACCCATCAGTACGTATCGGAGATTGACTATGAACGCCGTGCCGAGTACCGCAACCACTGGGATGGGCGTCTCCCATAGTTTGATTGCGATTAGCTGTGCTGCTCCCGCGAGAACGGTCGCACTCATGAGTGCCGCTTCAACGGTGGTGAGCCCGGCTTGACGAGCCAGGACGCCGAAAACAACGCCGTATCCGGCGACACCCAGCGCGACTGGCAGACACTCAACGAAGCCATCTCGCAGCCCATCAACGGAAAATCGCATAGGCGGCACTGCTGATGTCCTTTGTTGGTGTTGCGTGTCAGAACCCATATGTGTCACTCCAGCATAATTTCCATGGATCAGTATTCGAAGCTAACACGATTACAACCCAGGTAAGAAGACGGAATCGCCTAAATGCTCGGAGAAATCGATTTCTCCTTAATCAGTGCCTTACTCGTATCGGAGGATTTGATCCTCAGAAAGTATCTCCTCTACCAGTTTTTCGCCACGTTCGGTTAGCGTATATCTTCCATCTTGACCCTGAACGAACTGATCCAGCTGTCGGAGGTGGTAATTGAATTGTCCCTTGTCGGTAATCGATATCGATTCTCGGAGCTCTGTGTAGGGAATCGGCTCTGAGCGGTCGTAGAGCGAGGCCAGAATTTCCAGTCGTGTCGCATTAGACAAAATCCCGAACACGTCAGTCGCGGTTTCGATTTGAGACACTGCAAAAGACTCATCAGGTGACCCCTCGGTATCGCCTCCGAAGCTATCATCCGGCCAGAGTCGGCCTGGTATCGCCATTATTGAGTTATTTTACTGCGTTTGTTTATAAGCTATGGTGATGGTAGATGGGTGATTAGGTCTACACAAACCAACTCGGCGTATGAAACTGTAGGTGGCCACGCCGTTGGGACCGTCGAACTGCTTGGCGACGGTCGCGTGCGTACCGAAGACGAGTGAGAACGGGAATCGCAGGACGGCCGTAGTGCTTCCGTACTCGAAGAGACAATCTAGAACGAGCTTTGCCCTGGCAAATACGGCCATTAGATGTCGCGGTGAAGTGGTTTACTCATCCTTATCACGGCGTCTGATGCGATAGCAATGGATATCACGCCCTGAGAAGTCGTCGAGGTTTTCGATGTTGTTTTCTGCGCACCGTTGAACGAAGGCTTCAGACGGTATTTGTGTGCCTGTAGTGTTGCTTCAGCGAGTTCGTGGCGGCGTTCATCGAGGTGGATTTGTTTCGCGGTTCGGGGATCTAGTAGTTCAAGATCGTCTTGTACAAGTTATAATTCAGATGCCTCGAAAGGTGAGTGTTCTAGCCGTGTTCTGAGGGTCTGTACTTCGCGTGTGAGTATAGCTGAGAGTGCCAAAGATTGTGGACGGGCGGCGGTCGCGTTTTGAGGTCGGTTCGTTCCTCCCTTCCGGCCACTCGCGTGTAGGGGTGTGGAAACGGCCGAAAGCACGTTTCCGTTTCATGGCCATCATGACTCGACGAAACAGTTTCGACCGACGATCAGCCACGAACGGAGCGACCGCTGCGATGGGTTCGATTACAACTGCTCGCGCCAGTCGGGGAAGTGTACCTCTCTATCCCAGCCGTGAGAGTCACGTTCAGCCGCCTTTTCGGCGAGTTGCACACGCTGGATACGCTCGGTTGGTGTTCGAGGGAACTCATCGACGAATTCAATGTATCTAGGCGTCTTGTAGGGTGCAAGGTGTCGTGCAACCTGGAGTACGACGTCACGCTCGTCAACGTCCGCGTCCAGTCGCTGGACGATAGCTTTGACCTCCTCGCCACGGAAGTCGTCGGGGACGGGAATGATCGCGGATTCGGAGATGGCTGGATGTTCATCAATTACGTTCTCGACCTCCTGTGCGGAGATGTTCTCCCCGCTCCGACGCACCATGAACTTCTTCCGATCGAGATAATAGAAGTAGCCGTCTTCATCGCGACGAACGATGTCTCCCGAGTACGTCGCCCCGTTCCGGAGGGTCTCTTCGGTTTTTTCAGGCTGTTTCCAGTACCCCTGCATCGACCCTGGGTCAGTCCGGACTAGTTCTCCTTTTGTACCAGGACTGCAGGTGTTGCCGTCTTCGTCTTCGACCCAAGCTTCGTGGCCAAGATCCGGGAACATCGGTTTCCCGAACGCCCCGATCGTGACCTGCGTGGGGTCAGGGTAGTTCACGAACAGCGTGGGGCTTTCAGTCTGTGAATACAGTTGGATAACGGTAAGATCAAACGTCTCTTCGAAGTGTTCCCACAGTTCAGTCGAGATCGGTCCGAGCCCGAACTGGAGGTCGTTGGGTGGGATATCTGTGGCGGAAAACCGCGAGTCGAGTATCTTTGGGACACCCCCGATGAGATTGAACGATGTCACGTCGTTTTCGGTCACGTCCTCCCAGAACTGGCTGGCGCTGAATCCATCCGAAAGGACGTATGGCGAGCCATGGATTGCAGACATGAGCATCGAGTAACATTGGTTGTTGACATGGAACAGCGGATACGGATTGTAGTTGACATCATCGCTGTCGAAAGGAACGCCGAGCATGCTCTTTGCAGCCAGCAACAGCGACTTGTTCGTCAACACCGTCGGCTTTGGAAGGCCCGTCGTGCCCGAGGTGTAGAGAATCCCGACGGGATCGGTATAGCCACGGTCGATGGACGGTGTGGCATCGGTAGCTGTGTCTGTGAGATCTGAGAGGCGGTAGCTATCGACCGTAGAGAGCTCACGAACCTCCTCGAATCGACGTTCACCGGTCATAACGACCCGTTCGAGCGGATCGGCGTCGTCGGCAACGGCCAGCAACACGTCGACCATGTCACTGACAGGTTCAGCGATGATAGTGCTAATTTCGGCGCTCTCGATAGCGTGCAGCATCTCTCGCTCACGGTACTTCCAGTTGATCGGACTCTCGATGGCCCCGGCTTTCGCGCTCGCAAAGATTGAGAAGACAAACTCGGGGCTGTTGGTGAGATAGAGACCGACCCGATCGCCCTCCCTGACACCGATTTCGGTGAGCGCATTGGCGATCCGGTTCGTACGGCGGTGGACGCCCTCGAAGCTAAACGACTCACCACTCGGGGCGTAGGTCATGTACTCAGCGTCTCCCCACTCGGAAGCGGCAACACCAAGGACATCCCCAACCGTCGTAACGTCCTGCATGGCAGGAACGAGCCGCTGTTGGACGGTCTCGTAGTTTCGGCCGTCGGACATGCGTCCATACTGGATCCAAAGGCCAGATAAAGGTTCCCCGAGTTGCTGGTAAGATATCTGTCGTTCATTCGTTTTGTCCCGGTGGAACCTATTTGACGGAGGATTCCGGGGAGGTCTCAATTGGTGGCTGATATCGCAGTATTTAAAATAATATCGACATATTTTCGAAGGAAATATCGGGGCATCCCTGAAGGATAACACGACAGGGAGACACTTACACAGGATGGGGTCGCTGGTTGCGGCAGCAAGCGTTCAGGACATTTACGGGGAAAACCGGTCGATGGGAGAACCGGGACGGTATAGAGGATGAGCCGTCATGTTTACTCGACCGTTTACCGGCAACATTTACAACATCCCGTATGAATTGTGTGGCATGGAGATAGACTGGCAAGATTCTGGGGGAATCGTTGCGCTCGGTTTGTTGGGGATCGCCCTGGTACTGACGCTGCTCGGCATCGAGACCGTGTCGGGATACGAGGTGCTTTCGGCCGGGGAGTCGGCCTTCGGGTTCCTCGCAGCAGGGGATTTCAGTCTCGGTGTCCTGTCGGCAGGCATCTTTTCGGTCGGGATCTTTTCCGCAGGCGTCTTTTCGGTCGGGATCTTTTCGGTTGGAATCTTCGCCGTCGGACCGTTCGCGTTCGGGATCTACGCGGTCGGGTTCTACGTAACACAGCGATAGGCAGCCACCGCTCGGCAACGAATTCAAACGTCTGCTCGACAGCTGTGTCGGACGCAGGCCGACGTCATCAGTGCTACGCCCGCGTTGGGCTCTCGGTTGCAGCGTGAGCCTCAGCTAGACGAGCCGACCGATCTCGTCGTACGGCGGCTGTTGGGGCCACTCGGTCGCGGCCCAGGCGTACTCCACCGTCAGCTCCGGATCGACCAGAAACACCGCCGGACGGGGCTCCGTGATCCCGGCCATGCCGTCGAGATCGTGGACCACGTCGTAAGCCTCCGCCACGCCGTTTGCGGGGTCCGAAAAGAGCCCATAGTTCAGTCCTTCGGCCGTGATGAAGCGCTGGTGGTCGAACGGCTGACCGATTCCGACGCCGACGACGTCCCGACCGTCGGTTCCCCAGCTGCGCTCCCCGATCTCGTTCCAGATGTATCGGGCCTTGCCCCCCCAGTTCAGCGGATAGAAGACGACCGCTGCGCCCCCACCGCGTGCGACGTCCGACAGCGAACGGTCCGTCCAACCCTCCGCAGTGACGAGCGGCCTGGTGAAATCCGGGGCGGTCTCACCAGTCGTCGGGTGATCCGACGGCGGGAGTTCGACGACATCGAAGTCCGGCATCTCAAGCACCCTCCGCCGTGCCGCGTTCGTCGCTGTCGGTGCTACTGCTCCCGGCTTCGGGATCGCCGTAGGTACGTTCGAGATATTCGACAATGTTGGCGCTCTCGGCCATCGTCACCCCGCGGTCGGCGTCGACGAGCACCGGGACGGATCGCGTCCCAGCGACCCGTTTGACGGCGTTCCGTCGACTGTGCTCGCCGGCGACGAACGTCGATCGATACGAGAGCCCGTATCGGTCGAGCAGCCGGACGACCCGCTCGCAGTACGGACAACCGTGTAGCCGATACAGTGTCATCCCGTCGGTTCCGTGGGCCATGTGTAAGCGTGATCGCCGGGACGTTTAGTTCCTGTCGGCGTCTGTGGGGTGGAAAGCAGAGTGATGTTTCCGATCGTTTCGGTAGGTTCCGCCCCCGGAAGCGCGCCGAGGCCCGGCGCGTTTTTGTGGCGGGATCGATAGCATACGATCGATGGGTATCATCGAACATCTCAATCAGAGCCCGTTTCGGGAGCTGGTCGGCATCGAGATCACCGACATCGAGGAGGGGCGCGCCGAGGGGCGGCTCCCGCTCGAACAGAAACATTCCTCTAGGCGCGGCGATTTGATCGCCCAGGGTGGCGTCGCCTTCACGCTCGCCGACAGCGTCGGCGGTGCGGCAGCGATTTCACTTGAGGGGCGACCGACGCCGACGATCGACTTCCGGATCGATTATCTGCGGCCGGCGACCACCGATCTCCGCGCGATCGGGGAAGTAACCCGAAGCGGCTCGGAGACGTCCGTCGTCGATGTCGTGGTCACCGATACCGACGACGAGGAGGTCGCGATCACGCGGGGGATCTACAAGACATCAGCGCTCCCATCGGACGCTCCCTGGGAGATCGAAACGGCCTGAGGGGCGGCACGATCCGGTGACCGGTAATTTTCTAACGGAGGCTTCTGAGGGTAGGCACGATGAGTCAACCGTCGGAGGATGCGGGGGATGTCTCCTACGTGTCAGTCCTCACGACGCCGACGTTGGTGGCGATGATGCTGTCCGTCTTCGTCGTCATGTTCGGCTACGAGATTCCGGCCCCGATCCTCACGAGCATCGCCGAGGGGCTCGCCGTCTCGGACGCACAGATCGGGCTCATAATGACGGCCTTCGCCGTGCCTGGAGTCCTCTTTCTCCCGGTTACGGGGGTCGCAGCCGATCTCTACGGACGCAAAGCCGTACTGGTCCCATCGCTCGTGGGGTTCGGCATCGCCGGCACCGCGATCGGGTTGACGGACTCCTTCGTCGTCGTACTCGCGCTCCGGGTCGTCCAGGGAACCGCGTTCGCAGGAATTTTACCGATCTCAGTCGTCGTGTTGGGCGACACGTTCAAAGGAGCCAGGGGATCGGCCGCACAGGGGTTTCGGACCAGCGCGGCGGGGGCTGCCACGCTCGTCGTGCCGCCTGCGGCGGGCTTTCTCGCCGGGTTCGGGTGGGCGTTCGCGTTCGGACTGCATCTGCTGGTGTTCGCGGTGGCGGCGGTCGTTCTTTTGTTCGTTCCCGAGACGGTCGAGTCGACCGAGACGGGCCCCGGGATCTTCGAGACGATGCGCAGCTACGCTGTCACGATCAAAACGGAGCTCAAAGACCGACAGCTCGGAATCCTGGTCGCCGGCGGGTTCGTCCGAGGGTTCGTGCGGCTGGCCTTTCTGACGTTCATCCCGCTGTTCGCGGTCCGGGCGTTCGATGCGTCGCTTGTGGAGGCGGGGCTGGTGCTGTCGGCCCGTGGGGTCGCACGAGTGCTGTTTCCGCCCCTGTCGGGGATCGTCACCGGGCGCTTTTCGCGCCGGTTCGGCGTGATCGGCGCGCTCTTGATTATCGGAGCGAGCGCGGCCGCGATGCCGTTCTCGCCGTCGATTCTCTGGATCGGCCTGATACTGTTCGGCTACGCGGTCGGGGACTCGTTCTTTTCGCCACTGCTCAAGGACGCGGTCGCGAACCACGCGCCCGACGAGCGGCGTGCTGGCGTGATCAACGCCTTCTTCGTCTTTCAGAACAGCGGTGAGATGGTCGCACCGGCCTTCTTCGGCGCTGTGCTCGCCGTGATCGGGTTTACCGGCGTGTTTTTCACTATGGCCGCTGTCGTCGCGGTTTACATCGCCGCAGTCGTCGTGTTCTTTGCCTCGGGGTAACGCCTATCAGGCCGCCCCGCCCACTCGGCGTATGGGTAAAGAGAGCATCCGCACTGACGAGGCCGCGCCCGCCGCGGGGGCGTACAGCCAGGCGACGACTGACGGCGATCTCGTCTTCACAGCCGGGCAGGTAGCCCTGACGCCGGACGGGGACCCGCTCGATTCCGAACCGATCGAAGTCCAGACCGAACGGGCCCTCGAGAACCTCGAAGCTGTCCTCGAGGAAGCCGGGACCGGGCTGGAAAACGTCCTCAAAACGACGGTCTTTCTGGCCGACATCGACGATTTCGAGGCGATGAACGAGGTCTACGCCGGCTACTTCGATGCGGATCCGCCGGCTCGCTCGGCGGTACAGGCCGGAGCGCTCCCGCTCGGGCTGGCCGTCGAAATCGAGGCGGTTGCGACGCGGCCGTGACCACCCGGGGACGCTCGGCGCTGCTCTGGGGCGCGATCGGTGCGCTCGCGTTTCTCACGCTCCACGGGGCGTACCTCCTCGCCGGCGGCGCCTTCCTCGGCGCCCTCCCGATCGCCGGCGTGACGACTCTCGTCTTCGGGGCGACGGCGATCGCGAGCGACTATGTCGAACGTCGCCTCGGACGGTTCGACCGGCGAGCGGACGAGAGACGGTAACGTGGTGACGCGGAACGCGAAGCCTTTAAACGGCCGACTGCGGTACGTCAGTATGAGCCGGGATGGCCGAGTGGTAAGGCGCACGCCTGGAAAGCGTGTTCCCTCAGGGATCCAGGGTTCAAATCCCTGTCCCGGCGCTTTTGTGACGAGCGAACGTGAGGAGCAAAGCGACTCAAAGGGTTTTGAACTGCGCGAGTCGCAGCACGAACGGAGTGAGCGACCGTCTCGCAACGAGTTCAAATCCCTGTCCCGGCGTATTTTTGTCGCAGCGCGGTCGTGAACACTACTCCAGCCGAGCACTGCGGGCAGTTGGAACTACAGGTGGGTTTAATATTTCAGCAGCGACTTGTACGAGGTATGGCGACACAAGACAATCTCAGTTCGATATCCGACCTCGATATGGTGGTCGATGCGGACGCACACATCTCCGAACGGGCAGAACAGCTCGTACCGTATCTGGACGAGCCGTACCGGAGCATGTTCGGCGGCAGCGACGAGGAATCGGCGAACGTCGCGACGCCGAGCTATCCGAAGGACGAACTGTTCCGCGCGCTCGGCGGCAAACTCCAGTGGGAGGACGTCAGCACCGCCGAAGCCGAAGAGGAGGCGATGGAACGGTTCGGCCTCGATCACGTGCTCATTACCCCGACGCTGAATCTGTACCTGCCGATCTTCTCGGATGAACGCTACGCCCACGCGCTCTCGAAGGCGTACAACGATTTCCTCATCGACGAGTTCCTCGACGACGGGCCGGAGGGGTTCAAGGGCATGATCACCATCTCGCCGCTGGCGCCCGACAAGGCCGCCGAGGAGATCGACCGGCTCGCCGATCACCCGGACATGGTCGGCGTCATCGTCGGGTCGACGGGGATCTTTCCCCCGCTGGGTGATCGCCGGTACGACCCGATCTACGAGGCGCTCGAAGACAACGACATGCCGTTCGTGTTGCACGGCGCGACCGGTTCGTTCACCAGTGCCCACCCGTTCATCAAGCGGGGCATGAAATCTTACGGCGAACTCCACACAGTCAGCCACCCGTTCACACAGATGTTCCAGATGACGAGCATGCTGGGACAGGGGATCCCCGAACGGTACCCTGATATCGATATCGTTTTCCAGGAGGCCGGCATCGGGTGGATTCCCTTCACGATGTACCGGATGGACAACGAGTACGAAAAGCGCCGCAGTGAGTTCCCGACGCTCAGAAAGAAGCCGAGCGAGTACGTCAAAGAGAGCTTCTACTTCACGAGCCAGCCGATGATCGAGCCGAAACAGTCAAAGTACGTCGCGTGGCTCATCGAGATGTTCGACGGGACGGATAATCTCATGTTCTCAACTGACTTCCCGCACTACGACTTCGACACGCCCGAGGAGCTTTTCAACATGATTCGTAACCACTTCGGCGCCGAGGAGGTCCAGAAGGTCTTCGGCGGCAACGCTGCGGAGGTGTTCGGTATCGAATGAGCGCGAACGCAAACCGACACCAACTCTGTGCTGTCGAGGACCTCGACCCTGGCGAACGGCTCCTCAAGACGATCTCGGACCGCGAGATCGGTGTCTTCAACGTCGACGGGGAGTTCCACGCGGTCGCTAACTACTGTGTCCACGCCGGTGGACCGATCTGTGAGGGGCGGCTCTCAGGGAAGGTGACCGGCGAGGCGGGCGAGTGGGAACGCGACTGGGAATGTGAAGGGGAGATCCTTTCGTGTCCGTGGCACGGCTGGGAGTTCGACATCGACTCCGGAGAGTTCCTCGCGGATTCCCAATATCAACTCATCACGTACGAGACCGAAATCGAGGCTGGAACCGTCTACGTCGTCCTGGGGAGCGCCTGATCGCCCGACCGATGGGACGCGACGCGCCACCCGACCCCGAAACTGATCAAAACCGGTCGTTCGAGCGGGCCTCAGAGGTCCACGACCGGATCCGTACGAACCCATCAGTGTATCCGTCGGGGTGGGTCGAGCAGGTACGGTTCCGCGAACGGTACGACCTTCCGCCGTTTCGGCCGCCCAGATTCGCCGACGGGACGCGAATTCGAGAGTGTACCGAAGCGCTCGAATCCGAGTTCGGCGTCGAGGTCGGATTCACTGCGATCGACATCGACGAGGGGTGGCGAGTCGAGATCGGGCGGGATCCCGCGTTCGCGATCGATCGGTATCGCGACGACGCGGCGAACACGGTTATCGAGATGACGGCCGCGGAGTTCGAGGAGCGAGTCGCCAAAGCCATCTCGAAGCGATGACGGGCCGCGGCGTCTCCCTTGGAATGCATCGGCTGGCGGAATCGGCAACCCGCTTTTTACTCGGTGCGTCGCTCGGATGCCGTCGCATATTGTATATAAACGCAGGGGACCGACGGCGTCGGTTCGGATCGATCGGCGCGACCCATCACCCAAGATAACTAGTAGCATAGTTCCGCCGTTCGTCGATTTTCCCGAAACCGTGCCAGTCGGTCGGCACCGCGCTCGTCGCGCGTATTAGATACATTTATATAGAACTACCGACAATCATTTGGACGACTATGAGCCAACAGCAGCGAATGGGAGGGCAGCCGATGATCATCCTCGGTGAAGACTCCCAGCGAATGAAGGACCGCGACGCCCAGTCGCACAATATTTCGGCGGCGAAGGCGGTCGCCGAATCGGTACGATCGACGCTGGGGCCCAAGGGCATGGACAAGATGCTCGTCTCCTCGATGGGGGACATCACCGTCACGAACGACGGCGTCACGATCCTCCAAGAGATGGACATCGACAACCCGACAGCGTCGATGATCGTCGAGGTCGCGGAAACACAGGAGGACGAGGCGGGCGACGGCACAACGACAGCCGTCTCGATCGCCGGCGAGCTCCTCAGCAACGCCGAGGACCTCCTCGAGCAGGACATCCACCCGACGGCGATGATCAAGGGGTTCCACCTCGCGAGCGAGCGAGCCCGTGAGGAAGTGGACAACATCGCCCACGAGGTCGACCCCGAGGACACAGAGCTCCTCAAGCAGGTCGCCGAGACGTCGATGACCGGCAAGGGGGCCGAACTCGAAAAGGAGGCCCTCGCGGAACTCGTCGTCAACGCGGTGCAGGGCGTGACCGTCGAGACCGACGAAGGCGGGCGAGTTGTCGATCTCGAGTACGTCAACATCGAGACACAGACCGGGCGCTCGGCGAGCGAGTCCGAACTGCTCAACGGCGCTGTCATCGACAAGGATCCGGCCCACGACGACATGCCGACGAGCGTCGAGGACGGCGAAGTTCTGCTCATCAACGAGGCGATCGAGATCGAGGACACCGACGCCGACGCGAGCCTCCAGCTCGACAGCCCCGATCAGCTCCAGGACTTCCTCGACAAGGAAGAAGAACAGCTCCGGGAGAAAGTCGAGACGATCGCCGACGCCGGTGCGGACGTCGTGCTCTGTCGGAAGGGCATCGACGACCTCGCCGAGCACTTCTTCGCCAAGGAGGGCATTCTCGCCGTCTCGCGGGTCAAAAAGAGCGACATGTCGTTCCTCCGTGAAGTCATCGACACCGACATCGTCTCGGATCTGGACACGCTCGAGCCGTCGGATCTCGGCTCGGCAACCATCGAATACAGTGACGACGAACTGTTCTACGTCGAGGGGACCGGCGAACGGACCCACGGCGTGACGCTCTTGCTCCGCGGTTCCACCGAGCACGTCGTCGACGAACTGGAACGAGGGATCGGCGACGCGCTCGAAGTCGTCGCACAGACCGTCTCCGACGGCCGCGTGCTCGCCGGCGGCGGCGCCATCGAGATCGAGGTCGCTCGCCGCGTCCGGGAGTACGCTGACAGCGTCTCCGGACGCGAACAGTTGGCCGTCGAGTCCTTTGCCGACGCGCTCGAACTCGTTCCGCGCGTGCTCGCGGAGAACGCCGGACTCGACTCGATCGATACGCTCGTCGACCTGCGCGCCGCACACGACGACGGCGACGAGACGGCCGGACTCAACGTCTTCACGGGCGACGTGGTCGATACCTTCGAGGCCGGCGTCGTCGAGTCGGCCCACGCCAAACAGCAGGCGATCTCCTCGGCAACCGAGGCCGCGAACCTCGTACTCAAGATCGACGACATCATCGCCGCTGGTGACCTCTCGACGGAAGGCGAAGAGGACGAGGGCGCCGGCGGTCCGGGCGGCATGGGCGGTATGGGCGGCATGGGCGGCGGCATGGGCGGCATGATGTAAGTTCGGCCACAGCCCACACTGTCCGACCGCGCGTCGTAGAGACGACCCTTTTTGTATCGGACCGCACCTACACGTCCGGTAATGACGCTCTCGCAGAAAGCGCTCGATCGGCTCGCCGACATCGTTTCGTTGCAGCCGACGAAGAACGGCGAGCTACAGGACCGGTGGGACCTCGAAAGCGGCAGTGATGTCCACAGATATCTCGAATCCGAACTCAAAGAGTACTACTACCGCGACGAGAACAGTCTCATTCGTGCGACGCCGGAAGCAGCCGAACTCGTCGGAATCGATACGGACGACGACGTCGTTCGGGTCCCGCCGCTGCAAGCGCGGATTATCGACGTCTTAGCCGGACCCGACGGCGAGCCGCAAAGCGTCGTTGCCACGCTGCACGCGCTCGAAGACGAGGGCGAAGAGACCGACGTCGACGCCGTCCGCTCGGGACTCCGGAGCCTCGAGGACAAGGGCCTCGTTTCGGTCGTCGAGAAGACAGTGCCGACCTTCCGGCTGGCGGTCGATCGGGACGACCTCGGAATCGAAGTCCTCGAAGAACCGGCCGAAGCCGACTAGCGACGACGGGCGCGTTTCCGCTCGAGCAGGCGCTTGGCCGCTTTTCCGGGACCGCCTTCGATCGGCCATTCGCGGGCGCGCCATCCGGGCGGTTCCGGTTCGAACTCCCGACAGCGAGCCGAACACTCCGCAGCGGTCTGCTCGCGACTTTTCAGTGCACACCAGGGGAACGGCCCGGTCGGATCCCTGAGTTCGAATCCCCGACAGTCCGTCCGCATCGTCTCAGCGTAGGAACGCCAGCCGCGTTCGTAGGCCCGCTCGGCGATCTCCAGCCGTTTGCGCCGTTTCCAGTCCGGATCGGCGTACTCGAATCGGGCGGCCGAGCGATCGGTCGAACCGCCCGTCGGCCGATCGAGGATTCGCGTTCCGGGATCGGTTACACCGAGCGTTCGCGGATTCCAGATCGGTTCGACCGTGGCCCCGCGATGGAGATCCGAGACCGCCAGCACGCCGACTTCGACCGGCATCGCCTCGAGCAGCGCCGGCTCGATTCCGGCATCGGTCGCCGACGTCGCCAACCACACCTCGTCGGCGAGTCCGAGGGCGATATCGTGTTCTAACTGTTCGGCGAGGACCCGGGCCGCGGCAGCGTCAAGGTCGGGTTTGTTTTCGATGGCGATGATCCGGTCGACCCAGTCGGGATAGCGGTATCGTCGTCGGATCTCGATTCGATTGCCGACTCGCCGCGTGTCGAGAAACCCGCGGTCGGAAGCCCGATGGACTGCCTCCCGGACGTAGCGCCACGGGTAGCCCGGGTCGGGGAGCGCATCGCGATAATACGTCCACGACGATGGCGCGTTCCGGGCGACATGGAGGAGGTCGGAATCGAGCCGCTCGGTGTCGAAGGGAGCGCGATCGGTGAGGCCGGTATCGGTCGTTTCGATGACGACCGTATCCCAGCGTCGGTGTTTCGTCCCGAGCTGTCTGGCAACGAGTGAGACGCCGTCGCTTTCGTCGAGAGGGGGCCAGTTCCGCTCGGCCCACGCACAGAGACGCAGTTCGAAGCCGAACTCCTTCACGGCGGTTCTGAGTGCTGTGGGTACCTAAGCAGTTCGTCCGCGCGGCGATGCGTCTCGTATCGGGGAGCGAAGAGCAGAACGAACGGAACGGGAGCGAGTGCGTCGGGCACCGGGCGGACCCGACGCGGGGGAGCGGGCGTGCGGCGGGCGTTTGAATCTGTGTCGCCATCACGACGAGAAAAGCGTCGGTCAGGCAAACTACGATAGCGCCCCACAACGTATAAACCCCTTGTTTGGCGGGCAGTTCCAGCGATGGAGTGTTTCGTTTCGCCGGCGACTTTCGAGCATCGAAGACACCGGCTGATGGCTCGGTCTCAAACGATCCAGGCGCGAATTTCAGCCCACGAGTTCCTCTCTGATAGCCGCCTCGAGGTTCGCCAGTTCGTCGTCTAGCTTCCGTTTGAAATATCGCTCGACGCCCGGCAACCGTCCGTCGACGGTGAACCGATTCGTGATTTGCGTCCCCCCATCGGTCGCATCGAGGATGTGTTCGCCTCGGACGTTCATGGCTTTCGAGCGACCGACGAACCGCACGTAGCTTGGCGCGTCGATCTCGACGTCCTCAGTTTCGACGCGGATCGTTCGATTGAGACCGGGGATCGGAAGCGACACGTGCCAGACAGCCGTCCTCTCGCCGGTCGTCTCGAAGTCGTCGACGACGCTTATCGGCCGGGCCCGTTTCTCCGGATCGGCGATAACGGCCCACACTTCTTCCGGGGCTGCTGAAATCTCGAACACGCGTTCGACGCGGGCGGTCATACTACTTAATCGGGAAGGACAAATAAAAGAGCGACCGTTCCGGTCAGTGAGGACTACTCGGGGGTGACACGCCACGTCGTCGAGCGAGCGCGCGACCACTTTTCGATGTCCACGTCCTCGGAGTGTTCGGCGAGCCGGGGGAGCCGGGCCCCGACCTGTTTCGCCGTGAGATCGATCGCATCCGCGATGTTCTTCGAACGGAAATAACGTTCACCACCCTTGGCCCGCTCGCGGAGGTACGTGAGGATGCGCTCGTCCTCGTCGCTCAATTCACTCATACCTGTAGTTGGGCCGCGAGCGGCTTAAGACCGTTCCTTCAGGAATATACGTGATACGCCGCGACAGAAAGCCCTCCAGCGATCATCGCGAGGGCAAACGACCAGGCGGCGGCGATCTGTGCGCCGGTGATGGCAAAGCCCGCGAGTCCGGCGGCACCGAGCGCAGCGATGACTCCAAACAGAACTGGAAATCCAACCCCTTTATCGGTCGAATCAGCGGTTTCCATACTCGAACTACGGTACGGTAAATATAAATCCCGGCGGTGTCGGCCGAGAGATCGAAGACGGCGCCATCGGGCGCCTGAACCTTTTTTAACGCCGGAGTGAAAGGTCAGGCCGTGAGTACGCTGGTCGTGTACGTCGACCGGGACGGCGGGACTGGACACGACGAACCCGTCGTCGGATGGGAGGCTGTCCAGGCGCTCGTCACCGACGTCGGGCTCAAGGACCCCGAAGACAGCCGTGTCAACTGTCTCCTGGAGGCGCTTCACGTCTCGCGTGACCTCCGTGACAGCGGCGAAGAGGCGATCGTGGCGGTCGTCTCGGGCGGCGGCGACGGTATCAACAGCGACCGCGCTATCGCTCGACAGACGGATCGACTAGTCGCCGAACACGATATCGATGCCGCGATCGCCGTGACTGATTCCGCCGGCGACGAGCGGCTCGTTCCGATCATCGAAAGCCGGGTCAGAGTCGACGGCGTCGACCGGGTTGTCGTCCGTCAATCGCACGACATCGAATCGACGTACTACCTGTTGAAGCAGTTCCTCGGCGACGAGGAGCTACGTGGGACGGTCCTGGTTCCGATCGGCGCCGCGCTGTTGGCGTTCCCGATGCTTCTGTTGCTCGCCGACAACGTCGCGGTCGCGCTTTCGGCCATCGCCGGCGTCATTGGTCTGTTTCTCCTGTACAAAGGACTCGGGATCGACGACCTCGTTTCGACGCTCCCGATCCGGATCCGGGACGCGTTCTACTCCGGGCGGGTCTCGCTCGTCACCTACGTCGTCGGTGCCGGTCTGGCACTCATCGGCGTCTTCGCCGGCGGTATCAGCGCTGCCGGGACCGGCGGCGAGGAGGATCTACTCCCGGTGCTTCGGTTCCTCTTCGATAGCGTCCCGTGGTTCGCAACGGCCGCGATGGCGGCGGCGACGGGGCGGCTCATCGACGAATTACTCGCCGAGGAACGGGTCTCGAGTGCGCTCATGAACCTCCCGTTCGGCGTCGTCGCTGTCGGGCTGGTGATCCGGGGCTTTACCGGGTACTTCCTCGAGCGCGCTGGCGTGTTCGATTCGTTCGCCGTCCCGGCGTTCGAGATCGGCCCGGTCGCCGTCGAAGGGTTCGTCGTCTCGATTTGGGGTCGACTCGTGTTTTATGTCGCCGCGGGCGTTCTCGTCAGTCTTACTGGGGTGCTGTTTACCTCGCGGATGACTGACAGCGAGCGACCACTCGAAGAGGTGCCGGAGTAACTGTTCGCCATCGACCGGAGAACCGACGCCCCTTTGATCGCCCCGCGGATACGGTGTCCGTATGGATCCTTGGGTGAGCCTCTTTTCGGGCGGCAAGGACTCGTCGTGGGCGCTATATCGGGCGCTACAGCGGGATGCCCCGATCGAACGGTTAGTGACGGTTCACCCGGCGGGTGACTCGTTCATGTATCACGTCCCGGCGACCGAGCTGGCGGAACTGGCCGCCGAAAGCATCGGCGTCCCGCTCGTCGACGTCCGCCCGGCGGATTTCGAGATGGGGGTCGACACGGATGAGACGGCCGGCGAGCGTGGCGACCGGGAACTCGAACCGCTCGAGGAAGCGCTCACCGAACTGGCCGAGGAGCTGGGTTCGATCGGCGGGATAACCGCCGGCGCTGTCGAGAGCAGCTACCAGACCGACCGGATCGAGGGAATGTGCGATCGACTCGGTGCGGAGCTCTTCGCGCCGCTTTGGGGGAAAGACCCGCGTGGGTTGATCGACTCGATGCTCGATGCTGGCTTCGAGATCACGATCGTCCGGGTCGCAGCCCGCGGACTCGACGAATCATGGCTGGGACGACAGCTCGACGCCGGCGCGGTAGCCGAGCTAGAGCGACTCAACGACGAGTACGGCGTCCACATACTCGGGGAAGGCGGCGAGTTCGAGACCATCGTCACCGACGGCCCGCACATGGACCGGCCGATCGAACTCCGGGGCGAACCGGCGTTCGACGGCGTCCGAGGAACGTTCCGCATTACCGAGGCGTCGCTGGGGGCCCCGAATCAGCCGTAGCCAGTGTCGGGCAGACGAGCGGACAGGCGGCGCCTCGCATCGACGGTCCGTGCGCCGCGCTCGCGACCAGGAGTCGCTACGCGACGAGGAATGCCCACATCCTCGCAACTGCCTCGGCGGACCGTCGCCGTATTCAGATCATGCTGGCGCTGGTCCCGCTCTGATACATAAAACTAGGGCGGACAAAAAGAGATTATCCGTCGGCGCGGTCGGTCCGGGGTATGAAGGTAGTCGTCCTCGCAGGCGGATACGCGACGCGTCTGTGGCCAGTCACGAAACACCGGCCGAAGATGCTGTTACCGATCGGTGAGACGGCGGTGATCGACCGCATCTTCGACGCCCTAGAGCAGGACGACCGAATCGAGGAGGTGTACGTTTCGACGAACGAGCGATTCGCCACGGAGTTCGAGGCCCATCTGGCGGACAGCGAGTTCGAAAAGCCAACGCTGTCAATCGAAGAGACAGCCGAAGAGTCGGAAAAATTCGGCGTCGTCGGCGCGCTGGGACAGCTCGTCGAACGCGAAGGCATCGACGACGATCTGCTTGTCATCGCCGGCGACAATCTCATCGGCTTCGATCTCTCGGAATTTCTCGACTACTTCGAATCGAAGGGAACAACGACGCTTGCGGCCTACGACGTCGGCGACCGGGAGAAAGCCAAGTCCTACGGTCTGGTCGAACTCGAAGGGAACCGGGTCGTCGACTTTCAGGAAAAGCCCGAAGAGCCGAACAGCACGCTCGTTTCGATCGCCTGCTATGGGTTCCCTCGCGAGTCGCTTCGCTTCGAGGAGTATCTCACCGACGGCAACAACCCCGACGAGCCAGGCTGGTTCCTCCAGTGGCTTCAGAGCCGCGAGCCGGTCCACGCGTTCGTCTTTGAGGAACCCTGGTTCGATATCGGAACTCCGGAGTCGTATCTGGCAGCCATCGAATGGGAACTCGACGGCGACAGCGTCATCGCCGAATCCGCGACGGTCGAACGGTCGACGATCGGCGAGAACGTCCACGTGATGGCCGGTGCCGAGATCGTCGACGCGACACTCGATCGATCGGTGGTCTTCGAAGACGCCGTCGTTAGAGGGTGTGAGATCCACGATACGATCATCGACGAGGAGACCAGGATCGAGAACGTCAATCTCGCCGGCGCGTTGATCGGCGCGCACACTCGGTTGACGAACGGCACCGAGTAGCACCAGTACCGTTTTGTTCGCGGCCGCCCAGATTCGTGTATGAAGGGTGCAAAGCGGACCACCCGACAGCGGATCGCTGGGTCCCTGCGCGACGAACCGGCCGAGGCCGGACGGCTCGCAAACGAGTTCGACGTGACGACCGAAGCGGCCCTCTCACACGTCGAACACATCGCCGAGTCGCTCGATGGCACAGAAGAACAACTGCTCGTCTCCCCGCCGGAGTGTCGCGACTGTGGGTTCACCGACTTCGACGATCTGATCAATCGCCCGTCCCGCTGTCCGGAGTGTAAAAGCGAAAGTGTCGCTGAGCCGGCATTCACCATCCGATAGGCCGATCCGCCCCGGCTGTCGAACCCCGTCGGGCGCGGTTTCGGTCACTCCCGGTCCGGAAATTCAGGTGCCGGGTCCCGATAGTGTTTAATATGGCCGTCGTGTAACCCCGAATTGTAATGTCGGAAGTCTGCTCGACGTGTGGACTCCCTGAGGAACTCTGCGTCTGCGAAGACGTCGCCAAAGAGTCCCAGGAGATCAACATCCGCATCGACGAGCGCCGATACGGAAAAGAGGTAACGGTCATCGAAGGGTTCGATCCGCGAGACGTCGATCTCGACTCACTGTCGTCGGACCTGAAGTCGAAATTCGCCTGCGGTGGCACCGTCGAAGACGGCGCTATCGAACTCCAGGGCAACCACCTCGGTCGGATCGAGGAGTTCCTTCAACAGAAGGGGTTCAACGTCGCGTGACTGTCCTCTAGCTTCTCCGTCCGCGTACGGTTCGGTATTGGAACGCTCCGGACTGGTTTCGGTTTCGAGCAGCGCGTCTGATCGCGACAGCGACGCCCGGGATCAAAACGGAGCGTCCGGCGCGTCCGGGTTTTCGGACTCGCTTTGATCGCCAGTCGTCAGTTCGTGCGGCCAGCCTTCGAGCCCGGTTTCGAGCGATTCGACCCGGCCGTCGAACCCTTCGAACGAGCTGATGAGTCGCGCCGCCTGGACGCTCGCCTGTCCGTGTGGACAGACGGTGACGACGCGCTCGTCGCCGTCGAACGCTTCGATCTGTCCGGTCAACTTCGCGAAAGGAATGTTCTCACTGTTGGGAATGTGCCCCCGGCGGAACTGTCCCGGCGATCGGATGTCGACGATCCGAACCGGGTCGTCCGCGCTGAGCAGCTCCTGCAGTTCCTCGGCCGAAATCTCGCCGTCCATACGTTTCGATACGCGACAACGAACTTAAACCGCCGGGTCGTCCCAATCGAAGGGTCGATTCGACCGGTTCACAGCAGGCCCGCCTCGCGAGCGAGGAGGACCCCTTCGAGCGTGGCGTCGTTAGCAGCGTCGCTGCGTGCCACCTCGAGCGCGTCCTCGACGGGAACCGTCACGACGTCGAGGAATTCGCTCCCGTCGAGTTTCCGTTCGCCACGGGAGAACCCGTCGGCCCGAACGATGCCGCGTCGGTGTCGGAGCACGCCGGTCGAACACCAGAAGGACTCGAGGAGTTCGACCGAATCGGGGACGAGGCCGACCTCCTCTTCGAGTTCGCGCGCACCGGCCTCGGCGTAGTCCTCGCCGTCCTCGACGATCCCCGCCGGCAGTTCATAACAGAGTTCCCGGATCGTCGGCCGGAACTGTTCGACCATGACGAGAGACGGGCCGGGCGACTCGGCCGCGGTCGCCTCGTCCACGACGCCGAGTTCGACCGGGTCGTCGGCGACTGCCACGAGGACGACAGCAGCCGGCAGTTCCGCCCAATAATACCGTTTGGTTCGGCCGTCCGGGAGTCGGACGAGATCGTAACCGCCGGTGTACCACCCCGTCTCGTACTCGGCAACGGATTCGATTACTGACCACTCGTGGTCGGCCGGGCTGGGATCGGGATCGGTCACTGCTCGTCCCCCGCCAATCGATCGCGATAAAGCCGATTGAACGCCATCCGCCGAACGGTTCCGACCGCCGCCTCGGGTTCGTTCTCGAACGTGGCTGCGACGGCCGTCCGGGCGGGCGGCGAGACGTGCCAGGCAACGTTTCCGACGGCGTCGCTGCCGGCGACGTGAATCTCCTCGTCGTACGTCTCGCGCCACGAATCGAAGCCGGCTCTGTCGGCGACCCGGACCGCAAGCGTCTCGGCGAAAAGCGCCTGCCGAGCCGTCTCGACGACCTCGCCGGTCACGCGTCGATCGTACTCCTCGCGGTCGAACTCCATCGCCTTGGTCACGGCCCGCACTGCGACCTGTGCCGTCGAGCCAAGCCGTTCGTACCGCCGTTCGGCCGCCGTCCAGGATTCCGGACTGAACGTTCCGTGTGTCGTCCCGTCGTGTGACTCCTGTGGCATTACTCCGAAGCGTCCCCCTCGTCGGCGAGCATTTGTCGCGTCATCTCTCTGGCCTCCTCGAGAATTTGCTCTGTCTCTTCGTCGACCGGGGCAGTCGTCTCAGGGCCGCTACCGGCTTCGTGGTGGCTGTGGTGGTGGTCGTGATCCTCGAACAACGCACCCGACCGCTCGGACGGCGGATCCGCCGGTTCGGCTTCGAGTCCGCCGGCAGTGTCTTCGAACAACTGCGGAAATTCGGTCTCTTCGACGTGCTCGGAGACGGTCGATGCGAGTTCGCGTTCGCCCATGTCGGCCCAGTCCGGAGCGCGCTCGTCGAGCCAGGCCTCGTGGTCGTCGTCACCCAGGATCGCGGTAAAAGCGAGGTGATTAGCGAGATGGCCCGCGTCGGCCTGCGGATCCGAACAGACGGGGCAAGCGTATCCCATACCAGACATGGGCGGGCCAGCGTCAAAACGCCTGCGCCCGGGCCGAGTCTGCTACGGGCGGGGGAACCGTCGAACGTCGATCTGCCGGGCGATACCGATAGCCGAAATCGGTTCCGACAAGGAGGGATTTAAGTAACCCGGGGCAGTGAGCTATGGTACTGTGTCAGTCGGTACACCAACACAAGGACTGTCGGTACCGTGGACGATACTCCGGCATCTCAGGCAGCTCCGGGACGCGAAGCGGCAGGACGGCTGTGCTGTCGACTGCGACTTCGATCGGGCCGACGACAGCCGGCTTCCGTGGTCGACTGACGGCGAATACGGCGGCTGGGGCGGTCACGAGTATCACGACACCGAATCCGACAGCGACCGGACGCCGGTCGTTTTTGTCCACGGCAACCAGCGCGACGCTTGTGATTGGGTCCAACACGCCTCGTTTTTTTTACAGCGCGGCTACACCGGCGACGATCTGTGGGCGATAACGTTCGGCGAGGGAACGCCGAGCCACGAGTCGATGGCCGAATCCCTCGAGTCGTTCGTCGGCGAGATCCGCGAGGAGACGGGAGCGGAGACGGTCGACGTCGTCGGCCACAGCCTCGGCGTGACGGGACTGCGCTACTGGCTCCTCAGTCGCGATCGCTTCGAGTGGGTCGATACGTTCGTCGGGCTGGCGGGTGCCAACCACGGGACGGTCCTCTGTTCGTGGTGTGCCGACGCAGGAATGAACAGCGGCCCCTACAGTAGTAGCGAGTTCCTCCGGGCTGACTACGACGATGTCCCGGACCATCCGCTTTCGATACTGAACGTGAACGAGACCCCGGGCGACATCGAGTATTACACGATTCGGGGAACCGACGATACGCTGTTTTGGCGCTGCCGGGACAGCCCCGTACTCGAAGGGGCGACGAACGTCCTCCTCGAGACGGATCACGACGGCGTCAGAGCCGATCAGGCGGCGATGGAGCACATCTACGAATGGGTCTCCGACGCCCACCCGTACAACGTCCAACACCAGGTCGCGGTACCGTAGGCGCAGGTGGTGTCGGCGTCACGCTTACGAGTCATCACGGTTAGTATCGAGTATGGCCGACCGGATAATGAAAGTCAACGCGTACACGACGCTGGATCTCCTCGAAGGCGAAGCCGAAGGCCACGGTTTCACCGAAGAGGCCTACGCCGTCGTGAACGTCACGAGCCCGAGAGAGGCCCCGGACCACGTCTCGCTGCAACTCGAACTCGATAACACCGAACTGGAAGCGCTTCAGCCACACGCCGACAAGGTCCGGCTCTCGGCATCGGAGGCGAGAGCGCTGGCCGCCGACCTCGAAAAACACGCTGAAAAGGTCGAAGCGGCGGAGTAGAGCCGGACCGGCTACGTGTCACTCCGTGGCGTCGAACCGGTAGGTGCGGATCTCGCTCGTATCGTCCCACTCGAAGTCACCGGGGTGAACCTGCTCCATGCGGGCTTTATAGGCCTCAAGCGACGGCGAGCCTTCCCGGCGGGCGTCTTCGTCAGTCAGATCCCCGAGGGTGCGTTCTTCGACGCTAGCCACCTCGAAACGCGTTCCCTCGAGGACGAACGTATCGCCCGTGTCCGCGTAGCGGTTTCCGGCCCCGCGGCTGAGCTGTGTTATTTCGCCGTCGAGAACGGCCTCCTTGACCCGGTCGTTCGGTAACAGCGCGTCGGGATCGATCTCGGTCATATCCGTCTCGATGTAGGGCGGCAAGTCCCTTAATCGCTGAGGATGCCGCCGATCGCGCCGCCAATGGCACTGTCAACCGCCAGCAGAAACGCGATGATCGTCCCAATGAGGAACACACCGGCGCCGCCGAAGAGCCCGAACGGCCCGCCGAAGGCGACACCGATGAGCGAGACGGCGATCGAAATCAGCAACGCGACCACGAGCCCACCGAGGGCGCCCGCCAAGAGCCCGTGCCACGCGCCGCGTCCGAGGCCACCGCCGGCGAGATAGCCGGCCGCAAAGCCGCCGACGAGGCCGGCCGCAACGTGGCCGACTCCCGGGAGGGCGAACGCGAAGACACTCGCGACGACACCGACGAGAAAGCCGACAAGGACCGCCTGCCAATCAGTCATATCGGTCGTACGCCGGGCGACGATAAATCGATGGCGGCCGAGATGGGCCTCCGACGTGTGGGATCACTCGAGGAGCATCTCCTCGCGCTGATCGAGCCGTGACCGTGGGAAGGCATACTGCGGCCGATCGTCGAGGTCGGCGTCCCGGTCGCCGCTGAACGGATAGACGACTTCGACGACCGGATCCGTCGGCGGATAGTCGTCGTTTGCCGGGTACTCGGCGACCGTACAGTCGGCGGCCTCGATATACCGTTCGGCGGCCGTCTCCTCGGTCCACCGATAAACGACGACCGCCTCACCGGTCTCACGATCCGTCGCGAGGTCGCCGCGTTCGAGTCGACAGTCCCCGCAGACGGCAGGGGCGGTCTCGGGAACGAACGACGGCCGACCGCAGACAGTACACGTCCCGCGTCGCTTTCCCGGCGGCGAGACGCGCCGTTCAGTTACCTCGATTGCAACGCGACGCAGATGCTTACAGCGCTCGCCACGGATCTCGTGATCAGGGCAAGTACAGTCGCTCTCCGGGAGGTCGACGAGATACGTCGCGCCGGAGTGACTCGTGACGGCGTACCGGGCACCGTCGAGAGCCGTGACCGACATCGGCTCCGTCCAGGCACGCGCGGCCCGGTCCTCGAGTCGCCGGGTATCGGGCGCCAGGGGTCGGAGTGGAGTGTCCGATGACGCGGGTGTGTATTCGGGGTGCGTCATAAGTATCAGATGTACGTGTTCGAGGTTTATGAGCCGTTCGACGGTCGATATCGATTCAGTCGAGTTGTCGGGTTTGGGGACGAAAGCGGTGGTATCGAGCCCGTCGTTTCGAGCGTTGAGTCACGACGACAGATCAAGCCGCCGCGAAACGAATGTCGAGTTATGAGCGATCCAGCGGTCCTTCTCGTCGAAGACAGCGGGTTCATGGCGACCCACACGGCTGGGACACTCGAGTCGATTCGAGAGATGACGGTCCGGACGGTCGAAACAGCCGAGGAGGCGCGAAAACGGCTCCGGGAGGACGATATCGACTGTCTGGTAGTCAACACGCAACTTCCGGACGAAAACGGGATCAACTTTGTCCGATCCGTCCGGAGCGATCCCGATCTCTCGGCGGTGCCGACGCTTCTGTTTACCAGCGGTGATCTCGAAGCCGTCGCGACCGAAGCCTTCGAGGCCGGCGTCATCGACGTCGTGAGCAAGAATCACCACGCCGGTGATTCGATGGAGGTGTTCGCAAATCGGATCGAGGTCGTCATCGATGCGTTCGAGCAGCGACAGGCGGATTGAGCGACCGTACGGGCAAAACGGACGAAAGCAGCGTTGGTTCCGGCGTTTCGCGTGGGAACGCGCCGATCAGCT
>Ga0102939_1000062_pt1 | contig 32586 bp, 24 predicted proteins | sample SalPon2_B_H2O_MG_FD_78214 | JGI IMG/M metagenome (GOLD analysis project Ga0102939, IMG submission 78214) | Salt pond water microbial communities from South San Francisco under conditions of wetland restoration - Salt Pond MetaG R2_B_H2O_MG | ecosystem: Environmental > Aquatic > Non-marine Saline... | reverse complement strand
CTTAAGGTTCTCAAGCTCCTTCTTTAACTCGGATTCCTCTTCAGCAATATCCTCATTTATAACAGAAAGATCTCTTTCCATTATCATCTCTATATCTTCTTCAAGGTCATCCATCCCATAATCAGCAGGCACACCTGCAGCGCCAGGATTTCTGAGAAGACACTCATTATTAAGATATTCTCCTGGAGATTTAGCTCCTTGGCCTTGTTCCATTTCTTTTTCCCAGGCTCTGAGAACTCCTGAGATTCTTTCAGTTCTCTTATGTATATCCTCAACTAGTTCCTCTTCTTCTGATTCCTCATCAAGCATATGTTGGACTCTTTGAAGATCTTCGTCTAGTTCATGATTTATTTCATCTTCTCCAGATTTCATCTCTTTCTCTATCTCTTCAGCCATCATTTCAGCTTCTTCAACATCTTGAATTGCTCCCTCGTAGTTTCCTTCTCTCAAATCATTGACTCCTTGTCTTATCCTTTGGCCTGCGCTTTCAGCCATATCTCTCATCTTATCCTGATATTCATCTGGGATAGAATCATCAAAAGCCTCAGCACCGGATTTTAATCCTTTAGAACCTGCTTTAGCACTTTTTCCTGTAACCCACGAAACACCGCCAACTGTCAGGCCTGTTCCACCAGTTAAAACTATTGCAGTTCCTCCCAAGAGAATAAATGAAAATAGAAGAAGAATTATCTGCCTAAAACCATTAATTATGCCCATAAATGCACCTGTACCAACTATAGAAAGTGTCATAAGTACAGAAAGTATTGCAAGGATATTGCGGCTGTCGTCATCATAAGTTGAACCTCCTAGATTCACTACTTCAAGCATATCCAACTTCTTGAAGGCTTTCTTCAACATGATGTAATTAATCAAAGATATTATCCCAAATGAAGCAAGAACACCAATAATTTGGTATGGATCATTAACATTTATACCTAGTATATTGCCTATTAGAGGCAATACTCCTCCAAAACTTCCAGAACCCTCAGCAATAGCAGCAAGAGAATTATCTACCAGAAAAATTGATGAAAGCAAGATTAATGAGCGTTTAAGCCTCATAAGAATTATTGGCATCTTTTTATTTAAATGAATTAATGTCTCTTAACTAAAGGCGACCCATAATACCCATAGGAAGGCAGCCACAATCGCAAAGAAGAATATGTAACTTACCGTACCAAATAAGATAGCGATATAACTCTGAAAGACCTGGAAATACGGACTTGGAACAATCATTCCAGTAACCGCTAACGACATAATCATCGAATACTTTCTTACTCTCGCCTTTTCGCTATTTCTACCACTAGTGGCAACTCTAAAGTCATCATCATCAGCATATGTAAACATTAAGGCTCTTTCAAAACCTCTCTGGAAAATTATGGCAATTAACAGAAATGGCGCTACAAAATTAGTTAAGGCTGTTCGAGGATCTTCAAGAGAGTCATAAAATCGATCAGTTGAACTATAGGAAAACAAATCTCCATGTGATGCAGCTGCATAACCTGCAAAAACCAAAAATAGCAGAGATAAAGTAATGAGTTTTTTATTCTCCAAAGTCCATGTCACCGCCGCCGAAGTCGTCATCTCCGCCTCCCATGTCGCCACCGAAGTCTCCTCCGCCGCCTCCACCGGAGCCGAATCCTTCATTACGGACTTTTTCAATATAAGCAGGAATTACCTCATCAACCATAAAACCAGCAAGAAGACCCGTACCACCTATAACAGCGAACCTGGCAGCCTGCTCAGTCAAACCAACTTGACTAGCAACAGTACTGGTCAAACCAATAGAAGCCAAGTAACCGATAATCGCTGCACAAGGAAACGCAACATATTTCCATGGATCATTCATGATACTAAGATGTTAATCTTTAGTTATAAAAATAAGAGAGGGAAAAGTTCAGCGAGGAGACCCTCCTAGAACTTCATCAGGAACATACTCATCCCCTTGGCCTTCTCTATGACCTTGAACGTACTCATTCACGTGTTCAATGAGGTTGTCCATCCTATGCATATCCTCGGTAATAGAGTCAACAGTAGAGCTGAACTCATTTTCGGAAACTCCAAGAACTTCATTAAACTGAGTGCAGAGATCCTCAACGTCCTTGACTTTTCTCCTTATTTGAGACATCTTATTGTGTATATCCTTCAGCTCTTCTCTAATCTTGTTCTCGTGCTTGTAGGAATTCTCAATCTCATCAATGATATCCTGTTTATTCTTACCGCCTTGACTCCAGTCATTGATATCGTCAACTAAGTTTGTAAATAGTTCTGCTTGATCATGAACATCTTTAAGCTCTTGCTCAACATTATTGACTTCTTTTTCAATTTCATTCTTTAGCTTCCTCGCTTTTTGAAAATCAAGCTGGTCAAAATCTTTTACAAAATCGGAGAGAGCATCTATATCCTCTTCAAGACTTTTGAGTTCTTGTGCATCAAACTTCTTTACCTTTGTACCTTCGTCTGCCATACCACTATCTTCGTTTTCTGGGTTTTTATTACCTGTCCCTCCTGACTCATCATCTTGTTCTTCATCGCCCAATAGTCGAATCAAAAGTCGCCTAGTTAATACTCCTTCCCCTCTTATAGCTTGTAGTATTCTCCTTCTCTCTGCCTGAGGATTCCCAGACCTCTCAATATCTTCGACAAGCTTGATAATTAAGGGATCGTTCATATCGATATTTACCTGCAATCCCTTATTGCGCAGAGCTTGGATTTCCTGAGTTAGATCTTGATAGATCTGGTCGTCAACCCGAATATCTCGGACTGCTGATTCGATATCATCCAGTTTTTGCTCCACATTACTCATGTCGCCTCCCTGACTCTGAACCTGGTTTACAGCCTGCTCAATATTATCAAGCCTGTTGGTAACCTGTGTCAGATCAATATCTACGTCTTTGTCTTCAATAGCTTGAACAATAGCTTGTTCGTCAAAACCATTACCAAGATCCAGACCTTGGATTACGCCCTGTAGATCCTGGCCGAAAACATCCTGCATGACATTTCTGAGAGCATTTTCAAGCTCGTCAGGAGAAATCTGATCCTGTCCTACTTCTTGCCTTATTGTTTTTAGTTCAGCCAGAATTTGAGAATTATCATCTCCGGTCAAATCAGGTTCCAGAGTACTCAAAGCCAGAAGTAACTGATAAGCATCCATTCCGACTTTTTGAGTAACATCCCCTCTCTGATCGCGTCCACCAGTTTGATCAATTATATCTCTTATAACTTCTAGGTACTGAGGCGGTACACCATTGAAATTATTGTTAGTATTCTGGAAAATTCCCTGTACACCTTCAGGAAGATCGTCTATGGATCCTCCTGGACCACCACTTACGCCTATTTCGAAAGTACCTCGGTCGGTATCGATATTGCCAAATTCATCTTCAGTTTTTCCTTCAAACTCATAGACGTTATCTTCAAGACCCTCACGCTGATATTCGACTAAGGAGGTCTCCGAATGATTTCCATCCCACCCATCATCCTCTGAATCCCAGTCATTCTTTTCCCTCATTTTAATCGTAGTTCCTATAATATCCGCAGAGGCTTCTACAACTTCAGCCCTCAGTTCCACCTCACCAGAATCATGACTCACCACATTGTAACTTGCTTCAACTCTAAGATCTGTCTCCATTACTTCTATTTCAAAGTTTTCTGTATCCGAAGCTGAATTCTTATTTGTATCACTTGTTTCAGCAATCGCCTGATATTCTCCAGCAGGCAAATTTGAAAGCGAAAGTACACAATCATTATTACCAGCAGAGCTTTCAGACTTTCCCAGATTTGGAACTCTAACCTCTGTACGAGAGATTTCAGCATCCCCTATAATAGGTGAAGCTGTAACAACTGCAGAACCATTCTCCTGTCCAGGCGCTGTGTTTGTTGTTTCTACACTTAGATCAAGTCCTGGTCCATCAGGTTCAGAAGGTGGAGACGGATCAAATACGTGATCATCAAATGCATCTCCTATACGAGTCTCGACTTTTATCTTACACTTTATTTTTTCTACTTCAGGGATTTCTATTCTACTGGTTCTAAAGGTGCCGTTACTCCAAGACTCTATTTTAGAGCTAATATCTCTGCCGTTCATAGTAAGACTTTTACGCCTAATAGAAGAGTCTCCAGCATCATACGTACCTTTGAGAGCAAATGTTTCCCCAACAGTATGACTTGAGTTTTTACTTACTTCAGTCATAGAAACCGAGGGACCATCCGGTTCCGGCGTAGGCTTAGAGTTACCCTTGGAAATTTTGTCCTTCCAAAGGAGAGCAAGTATTATTACTGCCATCACTAAAAGCCCTATCCAAAGGTTATCTGGAAGGCCATACGCCATACCATATATTTATCATTCTGAATTATAAGTTAATCGGCCTCAGAGTGTTTAATCTACTATTAATCCCGGCTTCAAAGATTAATATGTAAGATCGTCTTCAAAGAAACTGATCCGGATTTGTTTTATCAAGATCCTGCCAGTACTGACTAATTTCATCTGAAGACTCGTCTAAATCAGAAGCCTCAAAATCTTCTAAAACAACTTGATTTCCAAAGTTCCAGTTTTTTTCCGGTTGTTCAGAAAGAACTTGGTTGCCCCAGTTTACGTTACCTGAACCATGAACATCTTCTTCTCTATCATCGAGTTCTGATATCTCCTGTAACATTTCTTCAATTAGTTCATCAGCCTCATCTAGATCTTCAACTTTTTCACGGTAAAGAGCCTCCCAAACAGTTGCATTTCCTCCGGTTTCACGAGTTTGATTAGCTTCTTCAACTGCTTGTGAAACTCTATCAATAATATCTTCTTCAAATCTATCTCCGCCCATAGCTCCCTTGTATAGCTTAAACCTCTGTTCGTGAAATCCTGGATTGTTATCAATATATTGTGCAACGTCTAAGAAAGCCATTTCTTCAGAGGTAGGTGATTGCTCTACATAAACAGCTGCTCCTAAGGCTTCTAAATCAGCAGTGTCATATTCATCGGGGTTTTCTTGCATGTACTGCTGACCTAGCTGTTCGAGTTCTTCTTGTGTTGGATATTCAATAGGTGCAGACATGAGAGATTCCTCTTATTGTTATTATTGAGTAACAACTATTAAATATATTTTGTTTAAATATGGTAACTAGATAATCCGAAACCATACTCAAACTATCAAGAAAAGGAAATAATTGGGAAAATCAAGAGAATTAAAGATTTCTTGCTAGGTCATCGATGTCGCTGGCTTTCTGAGACTGTCTCTTTTCTGTATTTTCAGCAATCTGAAGTCCCTGTCGAGAACTTCTTAGCCTAGAGTCATCTCTATCTAATCTTGAAATCTCCTCTAAGACACCTTGAATGATTTCCTGAGCTTCTTCATTATCAGCTGCCTTTTCTCTATAAGCTGCTTCCCAAAGCACTGTGTCTGTTCCTAGACCTTGCTTGATACGGTTTATTTCATCTACTTCATCTCCAGCAATCCCTGAGAGATCTTCATCAAACTGATTTCCTCCCATTTGTCCTTTGTAACGCTTGAATGCCTCGTCATTAAATTCATCACCGTACTGCTCTACGAACTCATCGATCTCTATCCATCCAAATTCTTCATATTCGTCGTCTTCTACACCATGCATTGCTGCTGCCGTACCTAGAGCGACCTTTTCGTCGACTTCAAGATCGTATACATCGTCCTCGACGACATCATCATATTGGTCTAGATTTTTATGAGATTCGTAAGCTATTGCGTGAGCTGCAGTCATAGGGACATCTAAATCTTGTTCTTCTGTCATATTTTGTTCACCTCCTTGAGTTTTGGCTCCTGCAGGTTTTGAACTAGTATTCATATACCCTGTGTTACCAGGCTCATCTTTAGAGCCTCCATTATTAGCGAAAAACTCTATGAACTCTTCAGTCATTTCCTGAATTTTATCTGCAGAGTGATATTCTGCTCCTTCAATATTATTGGCTTCACGAAGCCTAAATGTCGTTCCGTCTTCAATATCTAAATAGAACTCTTCTCCTGCGTCTAAGACTCTTATATTTGTGGCTTCTGGCGTTTCAGATGTATAGAGATTTATCTCCTCTGTATCTAGCATTCCTTCTCTCTGCAGTGTTTCAATTTGTTGAGGTCTCCAAACAGAATTAAGTTCATAACCCCCTTTTTCTTTCTCTGCTAATATTCCTCTGTTGACATAATTTTCTAATTCTTCAGACTCCATGCTTCCCTTCTCTACAGAAAGGCCTTCTAGCTTGTTTCTGAGTTTATCATATTCTGCTACCTCTTTAATACCAACTTCAGTGAGCGAGGGCTCTTCATAATCTGAAGGCTGGCCGAATGCGTCTACTAATGCCTCTTTTTGTGTATTATCAAGATCTTCATACTCAGCCATATTATTGTGATGACACCTTACTTTTTTATTTGTTACTTAAAGGTAAAAAACCGTAATTTTTGTTCCTTACTTTTGGCCAAAATAATTACCTCAAATCAACCAATTAAACCCAAGAAAAATTAGATAGGAAAAAATGTGAGTATATTACCACTCTTTTCTCAGAATCAATGCCGAGATAATTAGCCCAACAATAATTGAGATTGCTAGTTTTGTGAAGTCTCCTGTTGCTCTCAAAGATGTTGCTGCGCTTCGGAACATTCCTGTGATGCCTCCACCTTGATTGCTTTCTAGTGATTCTTTGACTTCTTCACCCATCTTAAGTTGGACTGTTTCCTCTCTCTCAACCATCTCTCCTGATGCTGTGATAGTTATATCTTCTGTACCGTTGGCTTGATTGTAAGGAATTCCTGCGTAAATGTAGGACTTCCCAGTATGACCTGAGTCCACATTCACGAGTTCTGGTCTGATTGAGATCCACTCGGGACCCTCGCCGCTTACTCTGTACTCATTTTTCTTTGTTCCTGTGTTTTCAAGGTTGATTTCATAGAGCACGCTGCGGTTTTCTCCTGCACTCTGAATGTTTGGTACTACATCCATCTCTAGGTTGTAACAGTCTTGGACTGTGAATTCTGAGGTTGCTGTTTTGCTTGGTTCTGAGAATGTTTCTGATTGTACGTCTGCCTGTACTTCATAGGTTTCGCCAACTTCGTAATCAGACGTGTTGAAGCTTGTTGAAAGAGTTCTAGCTTCTCCTGCCCCAAGCTCTATGCTCTCTTCAGATATTTGTCCCTCTGATACAGATACTGAGTAAGTATCTGCTGCCTCTCCAGTATTCTGAACTAGGAACTCTTTTTCAACTGTTTCATTTTCACATACGTTCTGTGATTCCTGTTCAAAGCTTACTGAGACGTCCTGCCCATTGTAAACTTCTATCTGTGTATTTGATGAACTTGTTGAATCTCCTTGTGCTGTTACCTCTATATTTCTGTTCTCTAATTCTTGTGGCGTGTATGTTAGTGTTGTTGTCTGTGAGTCTCCTGCTGCGACGTTAAGTTCTGTTTCTTCAAGTTCTCCGTAGCTTGTTGAGAGTGTGAAGCTGTCTGATTTTGTACCTCGATTATTGATTGATACATCGAACTCTGCTTCTGTCAGTGCTGCTGTTCTCTGGTTTTCAGGTGTAATACTAGTGCTTGACTCATAGCAAGTATCTACTTGGAATGATGTGGATGTTGTGTCATCTGCGTAGCTTGACTTTGATTCAGCATTTATGTTAAACGACCTGTCGTTAACTTCTATATTTGAAGATCTTGTAAGGTCCACTGTCTCTGTTTCCCCGCTGTCTACCCTTACTTCTTTCTGTGAGAATTGACCTGCATCTGCACTTAGCTTGAAGACTTCTTCTTGAGTACCTGAGTTAGTTACGTAAACTGTGTAAACTGCTTCTTCTCCTCTACATACTGGAGAAGGATTTTCGACATCAAGTTCAACATTATGGTCTCTAATTACTTCCGCTGTACCTTCAACACTGTATACCTCACTTGTTGCACGCGATTCTGCGTCAACCCTGAAGTCAACATCTCCTTCTTGCCTATCAAGATTTGGATTAAACCATAATTGTACTCTTTCTGATTCTCCCGGCTCTAGTACACCTTTTTCAGGGACTTGATTCGGCGCTACCCTGATTTCATCAGAGTGAGTGGTTGATATAGTATAAACATCATCTACTGTTCCAGTATTGGTTACTTCAACTTCATAGGACGTAAAAGAATCAACTTGTACAGAGGATTCACCCGGAAAAATATTCAAATCTGCAGTGCTTGCTGCTGCAAGGTTTAGAGTTAGTAGAGCTGCTACTGTAATTATTGCAATTTTGTAAATACTTGTCACAGGTTATTGTCACCTGATAATAACACTCGTGTTTATTTTTATATATCAAATGATAGTGAAAGATTTTATTCACCGCTCAGTGAAGTCAAAACAGTAATGACAAGAAAGATTTACCCTGAGAACCGTGAGTATCTTGAGAGTTAATACTTATGTCCTTCTCAAAGACCTTCCCTTCTGTCTCAGCCTTTAAAACTGGATTAAAACTTCCTGCATTTTCTGGAGAGAAATAAAAGTAAACCTCTCTAGTCTCTCTCTGTGGCACAATTACTTCTTTATCAGTCATGGATACCCATTTGTCTCTAAAGTTATCTACGCTAATTTGGTAATTCTTTACACCAGGGTCTTTGTTGTAAAGTGTCATTCTTGCCTGAGCTGGCTCTGTTTTCTTAACGGCTACCTGTCCAGGGAATGTATCAAACTCCTCACCCTCTTCAATCACTTCTACTTTTTTAGTTGCTGATCCTGTTTGACCAGAAGTAGCAGCTCTAACCCAGTAATTCTTTTCTCCTTCAGATCCTGCCTTTGTTTCAAAGCAAACTCTTCCTGATGAAACTTTGGAGTCGAGTCTTTGACCATCACGGAAAAGTATCACTTCTGGTTCTACATCAGAATCTACATCAGCACATACCTCAAAGTCTTGGCCTTGGACCACCATGCTTGGAGCATCTAAAACTGAGACACTCACCTTAGGCAGCACTTCAAGCGTTCTTTCAGTTGATATACCTCCTGATGATACTGTGAATTTTTTGATACCGGGTTTTTCTGGAGTATGGAATACAGTATACCCTCCTGAATCTGTTGTAGAGACTGTCCTTGAGAACCCCTCTGAAGAGGCAGTAACATCTACAGGCGACCTGACGCCCTGAACATCCCCTTTTATCCTTACAACATTCCCGCTTAAGACTTCGCGTGGAACAATTTTTGCAGAGATTCCTGATGGAACATTTCTGGCATCCACGCCGTTACAGTCCTCTAAGTTAACCTGCCTTTCAACAGATTTTGTCTCACTATCGCTCTCTACTTCAACAGTAAATCTGCCATTGTTTCGGTCTTCAACGTCATCGAAAACCAGTTCAAAATCATCCGAGTCCTGATCATCTACCTCAACATTCAGGTTATCAGCGCCGCCTAGCCCTTTACCCGAAATGGTATATTCTTGATCAGATCCCTCATAATTAATTACTTCAACATCTACAGAAAGATCATCCCCGATACACACATTACTCTGACCATTGCCATTATTGTAGGAGACTGTGAAGTCGAAGTCTTCTAATCTTTCAAGCCTGAACTCAATCCTTTCATCTTCTCCATCCTCAATATCTAATTTATCATCATCGGTTTCATAGCCAGGTTTTGAGGCTGTAACAGTGTATTCGTCAGAGTCCAAGTCGAAATCAACTTCCCCTCTGTAATCAGTATACCGAGTTATTGATTCGCCGTTTTCAACATGGACACGTGCATCTTCTAAGTTATTATTTTCTTCATCTTCAACCTCTACCTCCAAATTAGCATCGCCTTCCTCATCATCTTCTGTATCTTCATCACCATCATAGAATTCAACTACCTCAATGTTGGAGGCTCTAGAGCTTTCACCTGCTTCTGCTACTGCTCTAAACTCTACATCGCCTGAGATGCTTGTTTCATAATCAGCTTCTATATTACATGAGCTTACGCTTCCACATTCATCTTCTTCAAACGTATCCCAAGATTCATGCCTTCTCTTTTCCTGAAGGCTGATAGTATCAATTTCTCTACCTGAGGCAGTAGCATACACCTCTATATCTTCATCTACAGGATGTTCATCATCAATTTCATCCAATCTTACAGAGGAAACAAATGGATCTTTCTCCTCCGCATCATCGCCACCATCTTCTTCATTAACAGCATAATATTCAACTACTTGTATGCCCGAAGTTTCCGTAATATCCCCTGCATAACCTTTTAGTCGGAATTCAACATCACCAGTCTTACCTTGGGAATAATTTCTTCTTATTGTACAAGGATTCCCAGTACATTCCTTAGTTTCAACTGTACTCCAAGACTCATATCTTCCCCCTTTCTGTATTTCAAGATTATCAAGACCGGAGCCTCTCATAGACCCAGAAACAGCTACATCCCTGCCTATTTCCTGTCGATCACGGACCTCATCTATATTCACATATTTAATCCTGTTTTCAGTGACAGAAACCGCACTACTTGTAAATTCAACAGTCTCAGTTGATGAGTACTCCGTCAAGGATCCAGATTCTGCCCTGATCCTGAAGTCAACACGCCCATCACTTGATTGACTGTAATAATCACTTATCTGACAATAGTCGCCACTACAAGGCTTTGATTCAACATTTTGCCAATTACTACCCTCCAATCTTTTCTGAACCGTTATCTCATCCAGATTTTCTCCCCTAGTCTGTCCTGTTATTTCAAATCTTTCTCGTACCGGTTGTTCCTCAGGCAGATTATTGATACTTACAGAATCTACATTGAACTCTTCTATCTCGTAAAATTCAACTACTTCAATATTTGAGTCAGAAGTTACTCCCCCAGATGTTGCAGTAAGCTTAAACTCTAAATCACCTGTTCTTGAAGGATTAAAAGTATGTTCGAAGTTACATGTAGGTGATGAGCAGGTTTGAGAAGTTACCTCGCTCCAAGTTCCTCCTCTAGTCTTTATTTTCAAAGCAACGCTATCAAGATTGCTTCCTTCTGCCTGGCCTGATATATCCAAAGTTTCTTCAAAACTCCATCTGTTAGGAAGCTCATCTAGACTTATGTCCTCGACTGAGTAAGTCGTTCCTGAAATAAAGTTTACTGTTTCAATATCGGATGATTCAGAATCGTCTTCTGTTTCTGCATAACCTCTGAAATCTTTTCCACCGGTTGAAGTTACTGAGTATGTATCTCTTAGGCTGCATGTGTCTCCACTACAGCTACTTGTCCTCCAATTATTCCATGAACCGCTCGCTTTATTTCTTCGCTGTATGTATATATTTTCTAAATTACCTCCATTGGCGTCAACGTCTACTACGAAGCTTGAACCTACTTCAGCTTCATTTGGTAAATTATTGATGTGCACATCATCGACTCGATCTATCTCTTCATCAACTTCCCTATCAACAAAGTCTACGGTTTCCAAATTAGAGTTTCTAGAATCTCCTCCTGCTTCAGCCTTGAGCCTGAAATCAACTTCTTCTTTATCAGATTGTTGATAGACTGAGTCAAATTCACAATAAGTACCAGAACAGCTCTGAACTTCAACTTCCTCCCAGCTTGAACTCGGATCTCTTTTCTGAAGAGTTAAACTATCCAATTCTACTCCTCTAGCTTCTCCGTCTACACCCATATCCTGATCGATTTCCTTCTCTGATGGAAGATTGTCTAAATTCACAGAGTTAACCTCCGGATTATCCTCTTCAAAGAAATCAACTACTTCTATATTAGAATCTCTCGTATTGCTTCCTGCCTCAGCAACAAGTTTGAATTCTAAATCACCTGTTCTAGGAGGATTAAAATCGTAATCAAAACTACAACTTGAACCACTACAGGACTCTGTGTGAATACTACGCCATGATTCAAACCTTTTTTTAGTTTTCAAAACAATTTGATCTAAATTATTGCCATTAGCATCACCACTTACCTCTAAATCATTCTCTATATTGTACTCATCCGGAAGTTCATCCAGTGTCACATCATCAATTCGCTCTGAACTACGATAAATGAAATTCACTCTTTCTTTGTCAGAAGCATCAGAGTCAGTTGCTGATTCAGCATATCCCCTGAACTGCTTTTCGCCAGTAGTGCCGACAGAGTAGCTTCGGGTTAAACTGCATTCATCTCCACTACAGCTTGTGGAACGCCAATCAGTCCAACCTGAGTCACCAATATCACGCTCTTGTATATACAAATCCTGGAGATTTTCTCCATTCGCATCAACATTGATCACGAAGCTCGAACCCTCTTCTACCTCATTAGGCAAATTATTAATATGTACGTCATCAACTGCATCACCTGAGCCACTTTCTGATTCTACAAACCGTACAGTTTGTGAATCCGAGCCATCTGAAGTTCCAGTAGCTTCAACATATGCTCTGAAATCTTTTTCTCCCGTTCCACCAACACTATAATCTATATTTAATTCACAATTAGAACCTCCACCACAGTCTTTTGACCTCCAATCGCTCCAACCTTCATCTACAGGATCACGCTCCTGAATATACAAATCCTGGAGATTTTCCCCTTCTGCTTCCGCGTTTATTTCGAAGCTAGATCCATCCTCGGCTTCATCAGGAAGGTTATTTGTAATATCTACATCATCTATATTTCCAGTCTCTCCAGGCAAAGAAGTTGTTTTAGTGGATGTGGCTGCTTTGACATCTCCTTTAAACACAACCAACCCTCTGAAATGGGACGAACCATCCTCTAATTTAGAAGAAGTTAACTCAGTACTCGCACTATTAGAACATCTACCTGAAGTGCCTGTACTTGAACAGGTTCTAGAATCAAATGTTTCCCAATCCCCATAATCATCTCTATACTGGAGATATAATTCTCCTTCAGTATCAAACCTGTCTGCTGAGTCTTCTGCTGTTACGCTCATTTCTATCTCATTTCCTCTAGAGGCAGTTTCAGGAGGTTCATCGGTCCAATCTACACCATAATCCAAGTTGTTATAGTATGTGACCTGCTGGTATCTAGTATTGTCAGGTGTAGAAGTAGTTTGTATTCTAAATCGGTATTCATAGGTGCGGGAACTAGTCTCCGAATGGCTTATTCTCCAGCCACAACTTGAGTAATCTGTACAAGTTTTGGTTTCTCTGTCAGTAAAACCCGGTTCTCCAGGTTCACGTGATTGAAATAAAACCTCGTCAAGTCCAGAACCTGTGGAAGTCATAGAAAACCGCAAATTTTGATCTGTTTCCCATGCAGTAGGCAATTCGTCAAAACTTGTATCTGTAACTGTGGCTGAAGCTGTAGATACCAATACTACAAATAAAAGAGCATAGATTATTTTTTTCATTTTTACCCCTCTTTAACATGCTTCTGGAACATTATAGCCTTTTTCAACGACATAATGTGTATCTGCGTCAAAATCTCCAGAATAATCAGAATCTACAGTCATTCTTAATTCATCTCCTCTCTTATCCAACCTTACTTCTCTACCCACGTAATCGAAGAAATTTTCTGGATCTAAATTCTCGTATTCATCTTCATCTAATCTATCGACTAACCAATTTTTCTCATCTTGGTTTAGGCCACATCCTCCAGGCAATGCTTCTTCCCAAGAATTAACACGTCTGTAACTTTCCTCAGGAATATCATCTTGGTTAGGTACATCTTCAGGACCTCCCTCATAGGTTTCACCATTTTCGTAGATAATTATATCAGAGCCATCGTCTTGGCCATAATTTGCCAAGCTCCTTTGTAGCCATAATGCGCTGCCCCCAGTCACCACTGACAAAAGACCTGCAAAGCCTAGTCCAGCTAGTACACTTCTCCGAGATTCAGCCCTTTCATCTTCTAAGAGTTGTTCAATATCGTCAGTCATAAGTTGTTACTATTCAATAACACTTAAGTGCTTAACTGTAGTACGGTGGGAGAAAAACACCAATTTTTCAGAACATTAAATTAAAAGCAAGTATCGCAATACTCAGAACATTGAAACCATTTTCCTTTGTAGGCGGTTGACTGGTGGAAAAAACCCCCAGAGTATCTTCATAGACTTTTTCTCCCTCTGATTCAACCTTCAACGAAGCGTTATATTGTCCCCTCTCACCAGGTGAAAGGTAGAAATAAACTGTTTCTCTTTCTCCTTTATCAAGTACTGCATATTGAGTGTTCACTGATATCCATTCAGTCGGCAAATCCTCAAGCTTTACAGTATAATTTCTTGTTTCATTATTTGTATTATAAAGGTCTACTTTAACCAAGCTATCCTCTGTTTCAACTGATGAAACCTGTCCAGGAAAGCTTTCTGCTTCAGAATCTTGTTCTAAAACCTGTATCTCTTTAAAAACTGAGTCATCATTTCCATAAGTAAGAACACGCACCTCATACTTGTATTCTCCTGATTCTGGAGCATTAACGTCGAAGCATACGTTTCCTTTTGCCTCTTTCGTTTCTAGAACTTCCTCATTTTGAAGTAGTGCAATCTCAGGAACTATACTGGAGTCTACTGAGCCACATATTTCGAAGCCTTCTCCTGAGAACACTTTTTCAGGAGCCTGCAGCCCTCCAATTTTTGGATTCGGCACCACATCTAATGTAGTTGAGTGAGAAGTGCCTGGAGCAGATACTGTAACTGTTTTTGTCCCACTTTCCTTAAACCTGATGTAGGTTTGGAAGAAGCCATCTCTTCCGGCCTGAATTGTTCTAGATTCTTGTCCGTTAATACTAAGGTTTAACTCTGCTTTCCCTCTTACACCATCTGCAAATCCTTTAACTCTGACAACTTCTCCAACCGAAGCTTTCTCCCTGCCTTCTACCGGATAGGCATTTACCTCTATGCCTTCAACCGATGCTGCAGTACCCTCTACGAAACAGTCTTCTACCTCCACTGTTCTAGTCTCAGAATCGGAATCCTTTGCCGAAGCAGAAACTCTAAACTGCTTCTCGCCTAGACCTCTCACACCTGTGAAGTAGAATCTGTACGTCTTTATTTGACCAGAGTTTATTGTAAAGCTTTTACCAGCTAAAACTTCGCCAAACCCAAAGCCGCTTGTTGAGACTACTTTGCTCGAGTTACCTCTATTCTCTATATCAAAGTCTACGGAGAAGCTTTCTGATCTACATACGCTTTCGGGACTCACAACCCTTCCAATCTTGATATCAGAATCACTCACATCTTGATTATCATCCTGTTCCGACAGAGAATAAGTATAAGTTGCGTCTGCATCTTCCTGTACTATTATTTCTTTATTCAGATTTCTATAGCCATCTTTTGTTATCTGTACGCTGTAAGCTCCTACATCTAGATCTCTTTCAAATACATCTATCTTATCTCGATTAACTGAGGTTTTGTTGTTCTCTAAGTTTATATCGAAATCATCTAAATCATTTCCATCAGTATCTACTACATCAATAGTCACATCTGCGGAGGCTAAAGTTGCCCCTGAAACTAGAAAAACAGATAATATCAAAAACCGGCCAACAATGTGCCTTTTCATGTCTTTCATAATATGTTTCTTTCCCTTCACTTAAACGAATTATTGAAGTAAAAATTATTCAATTTCAAATTCAACCGCAACCTTTCTTTTAGCTGGAGAAAAATCTGAAACGACTCTTTTCTCCAAAATCCTCACATTTCTATCCATATTCTCAGCTGTCTGTTCTACTTCAACTATGACTTCTTCATACATATTATCTTTATGTTGTATACTGTAAACAACTAGAACACCTTTCTCACAGGTGCAATCAATTGCTTCTTCAACAAATTCTAAACTATTCGTAGGTGAAGGCATCAAAACCCTTTCAAAACAGCCAAGGTTAGGACAAACATTTTTGACATCTCCTTGGAGAATCTCTACTTCATCTGAAACATTATTGAGTTCTGTATTTTCGCGGGCATAATTAACTGCTTTAGGATTTTTCTCAACTCCTACAACTTTTTCAGGTCTTGCGTTTCGTGCTATGGTCACAGGAAAAGGTCCAACACCACAGAACATAACCAAAACTTTTTCACCCTCCTGAACCGACTCAAATATTCTTTTCCTCTCTGTCCCTTCCCTTTCAGAAAAAAACATTTCAGTAGGATCAACTTTTATTTGAGTTCCATGCTCCTTATGAACTGTTTCAGTGCCTTCCCCATAAAGCATCTCATAATTACCAACTCTGAACTCCCCACTCAACTTACCTGTCTTAAGTATAATTGAATCCAAGTTAGGATTGTGTTCAAGTATTCCTTCTACAGCTTCTTGTTTAGATATATCTTCGCTTAGCTCACTGATTACAACAAGATCTCCTATTCGTTCATAAGAAGGAACCTTTACATCTGAAGAGTTTTCTTTTTCTTTCAAAACAGAGACGTCAACAGGAACCTCCTCTTTAATGCCTCTGAGATCTTCATCGATAAAAATCTTTTCAGCCTCATCACAGGTATTCTTTATCTCTTCAGTTGTGTAATGCTCTGATGAATAAACTTTGATATCGAATTCATTATCATCATTTGAAGCCAAAAAATTATTACCGGTTTTCTTCAGCGAAAAGTCCTGTTGTTGAAAAATTTCTTCAACTTTTTCTTCAAGTTTTGATTGCTTCATACAGACTTAATCTGTTGAAGATGTTAAATCATTTGAGATTCCTGTACTTGATTTAAATCCATAAGGTCTAAGTCTAGTAACATGCTAAGATTGATAGGGGTCGGCCTTGACAATGGAGAGATAACTTCAAAGGGAATAGAAGCGATTAAGTCAGCGGAAAAAATTTATGCCGAATTTTATACAAATACTGAAACCGTCGATATAAATAGATTAGAAGAGAGAACTGGTAAATATATCGAAAAACTATCAAGAGAAGAAGTTGAAAGAGAAGACCTAATACTTGAATCAGCAAAGGAACAAGACACAGCGTTCCTAGTATCTGGAGACCCTATAACGGCAACAACCCATTATGATATCAAACACCGAGCAGAACAACAAGAAATAGATACTGAAATAATACATGCACCTTCAATTCTCACATCAGTAGCAGAGACTGGCCTAAACGTGTACAAATTCGGGAGAGTAGTGACCCTACCAGAAAACTCGAAGCCAAAATCAATAATAAAACACATAGAAGCAAACGACAAAATAGGACTCCATACATTAGTCCTTCTAGACATTAACTATGAAGCAGATAAGGCAGCAGAAAAACTGGTAAAAATGAAAGAGGAACTTGGAAACAGAGAGGCAGTATTATTTGAAAGAGCCAACTCAAAAACTCAGTCAATTACAGTAGGAGAGCTTAAGGAGCTCGAAAAGAATGGAGAAACACCTCATTCAATCATTCTAGTTGGAGAGAAATCTCATAAAGAAGCGGAAAACCTAGATGCGTACTGAGATAGTGTATTATTCGAATTTATCTAACCTTTCCAAAGTCTCGAGTATACCCCATGCGTATATTATGGATTCCCATGCTCTGATGTAATCTTCTTCATTCAAAAAATGCTTAGTATCTTCCTTATACGCTAAAACATTTTCCATCTGCTCGACATCTTTATCTCTATCTTCAAGTTGATTCTCCAACTTTTCTAGCCATTTTTTCGTCTCCTGCTGAAGTTTTTCTTGAGTCTTATCCATAAAAAATCAATAGAAATGAGAAAATGAGGTTTTATGGGAGCTCGAAGCTTTCCATCGCTGTATCTATAGTCGCATCACTTTCGTCAGATTCAAGTCCATCAGTGATTTCAATCTCTGCATCATCTCCACTGTTGTAATCACCGTCACCTGTATCCATTGTAACTTCTACGTTTGAGCCATCAATATTTGACCCGCTTAGTTCTATTTCTTCATCTTCATCAGTGTTAGTTACAGTAAACTCATCTCCCACGTTATCAATTGAACTAGAGTCAATATCCTCATTGAATTCTAGAACTATATCTTCACCGTCTTCGGTGCTAGTTCCATCAATTAGAAGCGGCAAAGTGAAAGACTCCGTACCGGAGTTTATCGAAGAACCTTCTGTTGATTCAATTTCATCGGTGAATTCTATTTCCGCACTGTCACCTGATGAGTAGTCTCCTCCAGTATCCATGGACACTGTAATTTCTGAGCCACTAGCATCTACATTGTCTACATTAATTTCTGAATCTTCGTCAGTGTTCGTAATCTCAAAGTCGCCAGATTCTACAGTATCAGAATCTATGTCTTGATTGAAATTCAAAATAACTTCTCCATCTCCCAAGTCTGTGCTTTCAACACTTAGTTCCCCAGATGAACCATCATCACCGCTTCCTTCATCAAATGCTCCTTGACCTTGTACTTGAACATTTGTACGCGTCTGTTTCCTGTAGCCATATGTGGCATCAACTCTGATAGGTACTGTTCTTTGAAGTGTATCTGAGACTCCTGAGATAGTCATGTCGAAACATGCTACTCCTTTCCCATCCAGAATCGATACATCCTGGTAATTATTCTCATTTTCATCTGAGACATCAAAGGTTACATCACCTACATCTTGTATTTCAATCTCTATTTCATCTTTCCTATCATTTATGTCTGAAATACTGTAACCATTCTCACCACTTGCATCTACTTCCGGGTGGAAAGGAACTCCTGAACCTTGATTACGGGCGATTACACAGAACTGTTTTGTTGTTGTATCTTCTCCAGATTCATATATTGGGATTGGTGTGGGTGTTCTGACTTCCATCTGAATTGGGGCATCCGTATTTTCAAGTCCTGCCGATCCTTGTGGACTACCTTCATCTCTATAAGTATCTTCCCCCATAACTTGGACCTCAGCATTACCTGTGGTTGAATAATCAAACATCACGTAGGAATTGAATGTATAATCAATATCCCTTCCTTCTGCTAAATCAGGTGCTTCAAAATCTTGTTGTCTTGTTTTTGGCACTGCAGGAGTCTGTTCGCCAGCAGCTCTTAGCGTTTCAAATGAGAGTGTTCTGTAAGTTTCATCCATGCTCTCTCCACTTGTAGGTTTCCAAACCTGAGATCCAGAATCTCCGAAAGGCGGATTATATAGACGTGCGTAAACATTTTCCGCATCTGCATCCCCGTCATTTACTAACTCCATCCTGAATTGAGCATTCTGAGTCGCCGGCACAGGATTAGGGAAAGGTGAAAACTCACTTACTGTTATAGAGCTCGAACCTTCATCATCTTCTTGATTTCCTCCACTTGTGCATCCTGATATTACGACTGTTAGAACCATTAACAAAAGTACAATTTTGTTTTTTGTATTCTTCATTGATTATTCACGAGTGTTACGTCAATTGATGGTGCTTTTACGTATTTATAACGTACGGTGAAGAAAAGGTTTCTCTCAACCTCCTGTGGGCTTTCAGTCCCAATATAGCATGAAAATTCAAATGAATCTCTAATCAATGGAGCTCCTCTCGAAGGACATTCAAAGTCATTTTCTCCATCCACATCATCTTCTAACACAAAAACTGAAGAAGGACTGTAATCAAAACTATAATTACCGTCTAAGCTGCCAGAACCTCTCTTATCTACCTTGAAACTAATAGATTTATTCTGACCTATCGGTACAGGTGTTTCAACCTCCATATTTACTCCGACCTCGCCATTGGAGAAACTCATAGCCTGCTTGCTCGTTCTGTTAATCTCCCCCAAAGGTTTAAACTTCACAGTCAAAGGCTCATAGTTCTCTATAACAGAATCATAAGGAATAGAAGCGGATATTGTTGACTTTCTCTGTCTAAAGCCTCCTATCTGGTCTTCTGAAGGCGCCGTAACTTCCCAAGTACATTCCATCACAGGATAAATATCTGCCTTGGCTTGTCCTATTTCATTTGGAGTACAAGATTTACTTGATGAATCTAAAAGCCCTAGATTATAGAGAGAAATATTGCCAATATCTATATTATTTCTATGGTAATTCCTCAGAGTCATTTCAACATTTACTGTTTGTCCCGGACTCAAGGTCTTATCGCTTACTCTAAAGTCTGTAACCTCTAGACCCTTTCCAGTAACTTGTTCGGGTTCTGAAGTAGTACCTTGATTCCCACTCATAGGAAGCTGGGAACATCCTGAAACAACTACCACCATTGAAATCAATATTAAAAGTTGCTTATTCTCCACGATACTTCACCCTTACACCTCTAGTTCCAACATCTTTAACATAAGAGTAATTTGCACGTCCAAATACTTCCCCTCTAAGGCTCGGCACTTCTACACCGTTTTCTTCTAAATCCCAATTAATTTCACACCTGAAAACCTTTGAGCCTCCTTCATATATCCTGAGATTTCCGCTTGTAGGAACATCTTTTGGATTAGGGCATAAAGGAGCTTTCCCTCCAGCATTAACCTGTGAAGGAGAAACACCTTCCATTCTTTCCGCTATCTGTTTAGCCACTTCTTCCTTGTCGGATGAAATATTAACCTCTTCAAATTCTATAGTTCTAGCGTCCATTACGGGAGGGTTAAGATTCACAGTACCAGCATAGGAACTGTCCTCAGGATCCTTATTTTCAAGCTGGACTAGTACTTCAGCGTTATCTTCTTGCAAAAATGTAGGAGCACCTCTTTCTGAACTACTTCCTATCGTCTCCATTTCAATTTTCATTGGTCCTTGAGACGATTTTGCGAAAAGCTCTTCAGTCCCTTGAACATCGCTACTAGATTTAACTTGCAGCTGCCTAAATGCCTCAACACTATAATCAAAAGGAACCTCAAATTTCAATTGGCAATCATATCCGTTAAGAGGAACATTACCAGTACTTTGTTTCAGTTCCCAGTTCATTTGTATGCTGTAACCTGGTTCTAGAGTATAAACTGATTTAGTTCTTGATACATTTGTGCTTGAAGCTTGAAAGTTGGAAATATCAAATATATCGGGACAGTGATTAGTCAGAATTTGATTTCCATCTACCTGGCCGCTTGTCGTACCAAGCTTCACTTTAGCGGGCAACTGGCCCGAATTGGTAACTCCCATCCTCACTCTAGTTGTAGATCCAGCGAAAATCTCTGAGGGATTAACTTGTAGCTGATCGACAGTTACCGCTTGATTCCCTTGACTTTCAGTTCCTTGTCCACTACCACCACTAGTACAACCTGAAGCTATCACTGTAAGAACAAATAAACTTAAAATTACTAGGCGCTGATTCATTGTATTAGGATTATGTTAGATTTAGTTAAAAACTTTCTATTCGAAAAATTCTGGCTTCCTATAATAGATGAATCTGTCTACTACAACCCCTACAACACCATTACATATGCACTTCTATTCGGGTTGCTTGTTCTCTACGTTATCTATCCCGCGATTAAGAAACTAGATGCAGATATTAATGAAAAATTCATAGCCGGATTTATTCCTCTCATGATGTTTGGCGGAGCTACAAGAGTGCTAAAAGATGTTGAAACAATCAACAGCATTTTGTTGGAAACACCTTTCGTATACATGATTTTGTTTTCATTAGGAATATCGATGCTCTATATCTCCAAAAAAATTGATGACAAATACCAGATAGAATACTATAAAACACTTTCCATAGTTGGAACTCTACTTTTCCTCTCAACAATACCCTTCTTCAATCTAAAACAGCCTCTAGCATTCATATCTTTCACAGGAATCAGTATACTATGGTTAACATTAGGATACCTCACCCTCAGATACTACAAAAAAGAGTTTTTCAATCTAACTTTTGCATTCCCTGTTTCAGCACATTACTTTGATGCTACATCAACTCTAGTAGCCTTATCACAAGGAGCTAATGAAAAACACGTCATTGGACGATTTTTCATAGAACTCTTCGGAAACTGGGGGATTTTTCCTCTCAAAACACTCGTAATCATACCAATCGTCGCATATATTATCAGAAACTTCGAGGGAGAGGAAAAATTCTTCTACATATTCATAATTACACTATTGGGAATAGGTATCGCGACAAGAAACCTAATTCAAACAATTGCAATAGGATAATTACTCTCCAAACTCCCCGCCATAACACCTAACATTGTTACTCCTCTCAACCAAGACACCATCACATGAAAGAGGATTACGATCCAATTTTCTGCATGAATCTGGAATCTCTGATTCAATATCCCCAAGCTCGTCGAAGTTCATAGTATATAAATCAGCATAGAAGTCAACATAGCCCTGAATACCTTCTGAGAGTAATCCAAACTCACAGGCGTATACCTGCTTTATTTTTTCTTTGAGCGGTTCTTCACATGAAATAGTATTTACTGATAGGGAGATCGGAGTCTTTTCACCATCTTGTTTATTCTGCCACTCCTGCATATATTTCTGTGAAGCTTGAGATAAATCGTCTACACTATCTTTCTCTGTTTCCTCTCTGCAGAGCTTAGCATTTAGTGTCTCAATTTCAAGGGATCTCTGTTCTCCTTTTTGGTAAAGTACAGCTCCAGCGCTTCTCTCCTGCCTCCTACTTAATTCAGGCGCAGAAATAGGAGTAGAATCATCTAAATTCATATTACTCTTGTCTTTATGCGTAATAGAAAATGGAAGATCTAAGTCATCTACATAATTACCAGCAGATCTAGCTGTCTCTCCTTCCTCTATGGTTAGTCCTTCAACAACATTAGGTGTTCTCCAGCCCGAATCACCTTCCTCAGGATTCCTTACGCTACAACCATCTCTTGCATCAACTGTAATATCTGTTGAACACTTGCTGTGAAGATCATAAGGACTTTCTTCAGCATATTCTTCAGTTACTAACATAGGACAATTATGTCTAGTACATAGAGTATTAGTCACATCAAATCCGGTCATTTCATCCTGCTTCAAGATTGTATAATTACCATCTATTCTCATCACTAACTGTTCTCCTGTCGGACTTATCTGGCCAAGATCCTCTTCCTTTATCTTCATGGTACATCTAAGAGGTGCAGGTTCAACATCTGCGCTAAACCAGCTATTGTTCTGTCTCAGCGTTATTCTCTCCTTAGCCTCATCTGATATTTCATAATAATTGTCTCCTTTATCTTCATCTCTCTCTAGACCGTTGCAGGTATCTGTATTCATGGTTACAGAGGAGTCTACAATCTGTATTGAATCAGGATCTATCCTATATTTAGAATTGAAGCCAGGAGTCTCAAAACCAAATCTTGCTGCAAACGGTACAGCGTTTCTATCGCCACCTTCAGTTTCATAGAATGTAATAGGTGAGTTGACGTTGATATAAGACTGTACAGGAGTCTTTGCAGTTTCAGATTTCTTGAAACCAGGTTCTATACCTTGTTCTCTTCTGTATTCTCTTGACATTGCATCGACGTAAAGCGTTGCCTGCGAAGCATAGTTGTAGCGAACCTGTAACTCCATTACCAAGTTATCTCCCATTGAAGGCTGAAGGAGACCACAATCACCAAGATTTAATTCCTCCAAAGAATCTGTTGGAGAAACACCTAAACCTGGCAAAATGTAATTTCTTTCATCATCAAATGAACTGATTTTATTCCAGCCTGTTGAACAGTAAGTCTCTTCTCTATCTTTAACAGCGATATTATAGCTCACATTACGTGCATTAATTCCTTTTAAACCGTTTCTAGTGTTTTCAACCAAGAAGTTTACCGGTAATGTATATTCTGCCTCTTTATATGCAACGTCAACTCTATCCGTGCCCAACCCAAACTGGGCTATCTGAAGTTCATAAGTCTCTCCACGAGCTTCTGACCCAGGCCTAACTGTGTTATTCATCTGCCATTGTCTGTAGCACTGAGGTCCTTTTGCCATACAGCCCAATTTTGCGAAGGCCTGGTTTGCAGCTCTCATTTGAGGGGCAAAGGCATCGCCGCTCATAATACTAAGTCCAGCTTCTGAATTAGCTACTTCATCTCCAAATAAGTTATAATACGCTCCACCAACACCTAAAGCATTAGATATAGGTCCTAAAACCATTGGGAGGAATCCTGAAGCCCAATAAAAGGTCAACCCAACCAAAATAAGAGAAACTACGCCAGCAATTAAAGTATAAATTACAAAGGCAATCACCAAAATAATACCTATCGAAGAGGCACTTGCAGCTGCACCTTCGAACATCGATCCTTCTAATAGAGAACCCAGACCTTCCTCGCCAACACCCTCCATAGCCATATCACCAGCTGTTTGAATGTGAGATGCCGTGGTCAATGCAGATTCCCCCATTGAAGCGCCAGATGGCGCCGCATTACCCATAGCTGAAGCAGCTCCAGCTGCTGCGGTCGAAGCAGCGCCAGCACCTATGTGACCTGCCTTTTCAAGAGCTTTGCTAGCATGCCAGAAAAATACTCCATCGCCTAAAAACTCCTTAAACAAAGCAGATATTACAACAGTAGCTATTGCAGGTACAAAAGCAAAAACTATACGTGCAAACAACTGTAATGCCCCTACAAAACTCAAAAATTGTGAGGGATTATTAACCAACCCATTAACAAGTTGGCTATATCCTACTACCGGGAATAACCACGCAATAGCTACGAACAGAAATAAATATCTTATCTTGAATGCTCCCAAAGCTGAGGTAATAGAACTTCCTCCAGACCCTTCTTGATTCTGATTACCTCTCTTATTGCGATTACCTCCGTTATTCTGTTTTTTGAGAGGTTTACTCTTCTTTATATTAGATATTCCTTGCTTATAGAAAACTAAAGCTACTTTCTCTGGCCACAAAGCACCCCTAGTAATAGCCTTCAAAAATGCAGCTATCATCCCAAAGAACGCTTTAACCATGAACGACATAGCTCTAATATAAAAGTTGAATATTTTCCATAGTAGAAAACCAGGAGGACAGAGAACAAAGAAAATAAATTGTTTAATTAGCCCCATTACTCTCCTTCCACCTCCCGAGAACTTAATCTAACATTATTAAGACTAAAAGAACCTGATCCTTCAAACCTAATATTATCCCCATTTTCAAACGATCCTTCAGGAATATCAAGATGGTTCTGGCCATTAACAGGGGACAAAGTAGTATTATAAGATCCTAAAGACACTTTGAGGCTCTTTTCTCCTGAAAGCAGCTGATAATCAAAAGTTAAAGCCTCCTGCGTATTCTCTCTATTAATGTAACTCTTTTGAGTATTGTTTATTGAAACACTGATATTTCTATTGGTGTCTTGTGTCGTACCAAGATATCTAACCGTTAGTTGGGTATTTTCAAGCGTGTACTTCGCATCTGCATTGGTCTTAAACTCTATAGTATTGTATCCTGGTCTTAAATCTGCTTCTGAGCGTGAAAGACTTACTTGTTGTGTTGACCTAACTGAGTTTCTGCTGAAGACTAAGTTGTCGTTTACCTCTACTTCAAGAGGAGCTGTTATCACTGAGGAATCTGTTGGTATATTGAACGTCAGGTTTGCTTCTCTAAAGTCCTTCAATTCATACTGGTACATTTGGAAGTTATTTACGTGGTCGTTGAATTTTCTGTCGTTTACAGTTACTTCAAGATCTTCTAAAAGATATTCTGTTTCTCCTAGCAGACCTCCTTTGTTTGTACCTATTTCTATTTTGTTTATCCCTGTTTTAAGTCTTGATCTGTCTATTGTAATTTCTTCCGTAGCTGATGTAACGAGCTGGTTTTCAAATATTCTTTCGCCGTTTACCTTCACGTATAGGGCTCCCGAACCTTCTTTACCCAAAACTTCAAACGATACTTCTGATTCTGTTGGTTGAGTTCCGTTATAGAGTACAGTTACAGTGTTGCCTGAGAATAGACTATTTTCCAGTCTTACTTCATCTGATTGGTATGCTTGTATTTGTCCTCTCCCTTCCCCAATGTTGAAGGTTCCAAAGTTTACTGTTCGTATATCAGTGGTTGCTCCTCCTACCTCTCCGAAGCTTTCAGCAGCCAAAAGCATGTTATCAGGTTGGCTACTTCCTATCTGAAAATCAAGATCTTGGGCAGCTATCATCATAAGGCCAAAGAATGTGAGCCCTATTGCCACCACAACTCCGAATCTTTCTGCCATACATTTTATGGATTGTTTTGAGGGTTTTTATTGTTAGGCAGATAACCGAAGTTATGGAGATTCTAAAATCAGATAGAAGAGATGGGTACGTCCGATTGGAGATAGAGAATGAGGACGACCTGTGGTACTTGAAGGATATAATCAAAGAAGGTGACGAGTTGAAAACTCGTACAATGAGAACCAAGCTTGATGGAAGAGAGAAGAAAAGCGTGTACCTAAGACTTGAGGCAGAGAAGATAGAGTATCAAGAGAATCGATTGAGAGTGACAGGAGAGATCAAAAAAGGAGCTGATGATATTGAGATGGGATATCACACTTTCAACCTGGAACCTGGGAAAGAATTCGAGATGTGGAAAGACTTCACAAATGAAGAATGGGATCTGCTTCAAGAAGCTGAAAACCACGAATCTTACAAAGTACTTTTCTGCCTAGTACAAAAAGGCGAGGCAGATTTTTACGTAGTTGAAGAATCTGGTATCAAGGACCTTTCTAAAGTCGATGTAAACATTCCTGGAAAGCTTTACAGCGACCAAGTTACGGGCGAATCCTTCTACAAAGAAGTTAAAGACGTGATATCAAGGAGCATCCGAGATGTTGACTATCTGGTGTTGGGAGGTCCAGGCTTCGAGAAAGATAAAGTGAAGAACAAGTTATCTGAAGAACAACTTGAGAAGGTTTTCATGCAGGACACATCGGTGACAGGTAGAACAGGTTTAAATGAAGCTATCAAGAGAGGTGCCCTTGACAAAGTAGTGAAAGATTCCCGAATATCTAGAGAGTCAGAGACTGTTGAGAACTTTCTAGAGGCTGTAAGGGAAGGAGGTAAAGCAACCTACGGAGAAGAAGTCGACAGTTTAGTCGAACAAGGTGCTGTGGAAAATCTACTTTTGACATCTGATATGTACAGAGAAAACCCTAAACTTGCAGAGAAAGCAGAGCAGATGGGCGGCGATGTTGAGGTAGTACATACAGATCATGAAGCAGGAGAAAGATTGGAGAACCTTGGTGGAAAGGCAGCCATCTTACGTTACAGACCTTAGCTACCTTGCATTTTCTGCTTCAGTTCTTGAACCAAGTGTAACTGGAACGTCTACTTTTTCTCCATCTCTTATAACCGTAACCGTTACATTATCTCCTACTTCAGGACCAGATTGAAGATAAGTTAGTATATCCCCTATACCAGTCATTTCTCTGCCATCAATCGCTGTAATTACATCACCGCCTACAGTAATATTGCTTTGACCTACAGATACTGTTGTGTCTCCTTCTCTTATGCCTGCTTCATCTGCAGGACCATCTTCAATCACATTTACAACCAGGAATCCTGACGAATTCGACAAGTTCATTGCATCAGCAATCTCAGGAGTCACACTGAAACCTGAGACGCCTAGCCAAGGATATTCAAAGTCATTCCCCTTCTCAATTATATCTGGAACTACGTTTTTAACGATATTAACAGGTATTGCAAATCCGATACCGGAGAAAGTTCCTGTTCTACTTTCTATAGCAGTATTTACTCCTACAACATCCCCTTCAACATTAAGAAGCGGCCCTCCAGAATTACCAGGATTTACAGCTGCATCTGTCTGCAAAACATTTGGTATAGAAAATCCTGTATCTGTTGGAATCATTCTCCCTTTCTGAGAAATTATACCAGCTGTCATAGTACCCCTTAAACCAAAAGGATTCCCTACAGCAACAGCTGTCTGACCTGCACTTACTTCGGAGAGATTACCAAGTTGAAGAGGTTCCAGATTATCTTTATTTACCTTAACAACAGCTAAATCATTGTTTTTATCAGTTCCTATTATTTCAGCATTGAGAGTATCTCCATCTGTAAACGTAACTTTTACGCGTTCAGCATCTTCTATAACATGTTGATTGGTAACTATATATCCTCTCTTAGAGTAAACAAACCCGGAGCCTTCAGCATTTTCATTGCCTAAAGCTGATATTGAAACAACTGACTGATCTATCTCTTCAAAAAGACCTGAAAGCTGCATATTCCTATCCGAACTATTCACATGAACAACCTTCTTAGGCTCAGAAATCTCCTGCTCCAGAGAATCAAACCGATCCTCCATTAACTGATAGCTTCCAAAACCTCCTATCGTAGCTCCCAAAATCACTAATGCAGATGCCAACAATACTGCAGAAGAATCTTCAAGTTCCATACTCAAACTTTAATTCTCCATTATTTTATAGGTAAAACTCAACCAAGGCTTCTAATCACTTAAGTGAAATTAAGTGTTTCATGAGTGAAAAACTTTTCAAATTAAAACCTCTTGGAAGAGCAGATATTCTTTTGGATGAATACATAGATGATAAAAAAAGAGCGACAAAAGAATTCTTGCAATATGAAAAAGCATTAGCAAAATACAGAAATTTTAAGCTTCTTCAGATTATAATAAAAATATTGCTTTACGCAGGAGTTATCACATCGGTAGCAGCATCATTTGGAATAGAAGAAATAAAAATAATAACACAGATAGCTTCGTACATTGGAGTTTCAGTACTTCTTATCTCATATGCTGCCGTAAATTATGCGACAATGATTTACAGGGAAGAATATCATATCAAGAGAGAAATACTTGTCTCAACACTGGATAGTACCTAATACAATCAAAGTGCAGAATATCTAAGACACGCCGAGGCTGGGATTTGAACCCAGGAGGGCAGTGACGCCCACCACCTTTCCAGGGTGGCACCTTTAGCCACTCAGTCACCTCGGCATCTACTGTAGTCTAATATCAGCTGTTCACTTTTTTATTTGGCTCTGTATTTGAGCTATTGTTTCCATCTTTTGGGATAAGTCTTCGGATCCATATGGACAGATTCAAGTTTTGCTGCTGTACCATCTTCTGCGTAAAGTGATTCAGAGTCCATTTCGGCGTTAGCTAGAGCCACTAACTCACCTTTCAATGTGGTTATAGCAACCAAATCACCTTCTTTGATGCCATTCTGAAATCTTGATATACCTGTAGCTCCGAGGTCAGCTCCATTAGCTATTGCATTGACTGCAGAGTCTTTAATTGCAATTTTATTCAGATGTTGAACTGCTTTTTCTTTAGGATGAATAACTTCAGAAAGTTTTTCGGAGTCTCCATCATTGTAGAAATGATATGCATCTACTACTTCCTGCAAAGTGCTAGTCTCATCTTCAGTTATCTCTCCTTGTCTTGTTCTACGTAGTTCTACCATTTCTGCCTCGGTATCGAGCTTTTCACCTAGCTGGCTGATGAGCACTCTTACATAGTATCCTGATTCACATTCAACTCTGCCCAAAATATTCTCATCTTTCTTTTCCAGAAGCTCTATGTCATAGACTTCTCTTTCTCTTTCTTCTCTTTTGACAGCCGATTTTTCAGGAGGAACCTGCTTGTTAACGCCTTCAAAGTCGAGAAGATTTTTCTTTATTTTTTCTTCATCTATTTCGTCAGAAAGTTCTGCTTCGAAAATATATTCTTTGTCTGCTTGTGCCAGAGCTTCATTCAATCTAGTAGCAGAATTTATACCTGCTGGAAGAACACCAGTAGCATTCGGATCCAACGTTCCGAAGTGTCCGGTTTTTTTCAAATCCAGCTCTTTCCTTAACCATGTAGATACTTGATTACTTGTCGGTCCAAACGGTTTGTCTAAAATAACTATACCTTCCTTCAGCAACTTTTCTGCAGATCTGTTCTCAGGTATCTCGCCAAATTCTGGATCAGTTTCTGATTCAATCCTTGTAAACCATTCAGACATATAACCGATTAGAAGTCTCAGTTTTTTAACTGGATAAGACCTTATTCACTGAACCCCTAAAGCCTTCCTGAAAGCATACGTTAATGGCATTATCAATACAAAATAGAAACCTAACCAATTCAGTGCATCTCCAACATAGGGTAGGCTTATTGGTAACGGCAAAAACTCTGCATTCAACTTTAATCTGGCATCAAAAGGTTCCTCTTGTATGCTATGGAAACTCACGACCTGCCAGCTCACACCTAACATATTCAGTGTATCTCTAACAGCTACCTCGCTTTCTCCAGATTGGACCATCACACCAGAGGAAACGTTTAATACCCTTACTTCTTGTGACTGCCCTGCGTATTCTAGTTGGCCACTAAAAGTAGAATTCTCTGTCTCATTCAATTGAATATTAGGCGCATATGTATTCCCTAGCCATGGAAAGAAAAGACCTACAAAAACTACAGTTGCCAGCATAGGCTTCAAATTAAGCATCATAAACTTTTGATTAAGCTGCAATGTTTTCTTCATATGCTCAGAAGCCTTATCATGCTTATCATTTTCTCTAGCTTGCTTCATCTTCTCTTGATAATCATTAAGTTTCTCTTTTATCTCATCAGCACGTTCAACATCAAGAAATATCCAGTATATTATTGCAAATAGTGCTGCAAGTGCTGCTGAAAAAAAACCGAGTGAAACATACGGCCCAGCTGCTAGCAAAGGCTGGAATAAAGTATTGTAAAAACCAAAAAGCGGTGTCAAAATTTGGTTGACAACCATGTCTATCGATTACCCAGGTAGTCTTTTAAAACAAAACCAAGTGAGTAAAAATCAGTTTCTCAGGTGTATAGAAAGGAAATAAGTAGTTAGGACATGAAGTCCTTGAGTGCTGGATGAAGCTCTTCCATGTGCTTCTGAGCTAGTTGCTCATAAAGCTTGTACAGAATCATAACTGTCAACAGGATTCCTGTACCTCCACCCGCTGCACTTGTCATATTTGCCAAGGCTGCCAAAAGCCCTACTGAGAACCCTGAAAGAATTGTCAGTGCCGGGATGTAACGGTTCAAGACTTTCTTAATAACTCTCTTGTCTTTCCTGAATCCTGGTACTTTCATACCAGTATTCTGAATTTGTTCAGCGACAGAGTCTGCATCCTGTCCAGATGTACGCATCCAGAAGATTGAGAACAGGATTGACCCAAACGTGTATACTGATGTGTAGAATATGATATGGAATACTCCTGTAAGCCCTATTGAGCCTGATTGCAGTAGTGTTTCAACAACTGTTGTTGGTGCCTGTAGGAAGTAGACTAGACCTGATTGTGCCTGACCTTGTGAGAAGCATCCTAGGACTGAACAACCATCAGCTCCAGCAATAGATGAGCCTACGATTTGGAAGTTTGTCACAAGTGCTGCAATCAGGATTACTGGCATGTTTGAAGTATAGATAAACTTTAGAGGCCATTTCTGTCCGAACCCTCTAACGTTGCCAAATGTAAGTGGTATTTCTACTTTCATTGACTGCATATAGACTACAGCTGAGAAAACTAGTATGGTTGAAACAATAGGTAGTAATGCAAATAAGTCAAATGTAGTGATAAAGCTGAATAGTGCTCCAACAGGACTTGCCTCTCCTGCCACCGTCCAATAAAGCTGACCTGTCTGAGTCAACGGAGATATTGCGGAGATGTATACTTGTTTTGATACTCCTGCTGCAATGAATAGTCCAGTTCCTGATCCGAAACCCCATTTCTGGACTAGGTCATCCATCATGATAATTAGCCATCCTCCAAGGATTATCTGACCCGCAAGAAGTGCGACTAATGAGGGTTGACCTGCTACATTTCCAAACTGTCCAGATAGAACCCATCCAAACCCTTGAATAACCGTCAATGAGTATGCTAGTAGTTTCTGAGTGGCTTGGAATTTCTGCTTTCCTTCCTGAGTATTTGTATTCCAAGGCAGTAGTTCTGATCCTACAAGCATCTGTAATACAATTGAAGCTGTCACAATCGGTCCAATACCTAAAGTAATTATAGATCCAATCTGTGCTCCTAGAAGTGTCTGAAATGTCTCAAGTCTCGCTAATGCTTGTTGAACTGAAGCTGCATTCGCTCCGTATACGTTTATAGAACCTAAGAGGAAGTAAAGTACTAGTACTACACCTGTCCATGCTAGCATCTCCTTTAATGACTGTTCTTTCTCGGGTTCTGTTACCGTTGGAAGATAGCTTGCTATTTGGACAAGTGAGACCATTTATTTTCTAATCCTCTAATACTGTTGCTTCTGCTCCGGCTTCTTCAATCTTTTGTTCTGCTGAGTCAGAGAAGTTTTCTGCCCTAATCTCGATATCTCTTGTCAGCTTTCCACCGCCTAAAATCTTGTCATAACCTGCTTCGTCGGCGTGGAAAACATATCCTTCTCCTGATTCTTCTGCAACTCCTTCTTCTACGAATTCCTGTATTCTCTGATCAATATCACGGAGGTTAATGCCGTTTTGAGGGTCTTTTCTGGAGTTGAATCCGTGTTCTCCAAGTTCGTTTATCCCTTCTTTTGTCATGTTCTTTGATTGTCCTTTCTTTCCTGAACCAGCGTCTCCTCGTCCTCCTCGGTTACCTGCTCCTCGATTCTTTTTGGAGCTTCCGTGTCCATGTGTTCCGGACTTGTTCTTCTTTGATCTTCTTCTTACCATTATCTTTCACCTTTAAATCATGTTTCTGAGGAGTTTGTCCATGTTTGGACGTTTTCCTAGTGCTCCTCCATTGTTGAAGTTTTTCTTAGTGCTTCTGAATCCTCCTGAAGGAGGTGTCATCGAAACCTTGGAACCTGCTTCTACTTCATTGTCCTTGGCTTCTTCAATTTCTTCGACTACGTCTTCGGAAACGTTTCCGTATGCGATGTAGTCTTTAGCTCTGTTGAGCATTCCTTTGGTTGCTTCATCGTCTTCTTCTACGAATAGGACTTTGTTCTTTTTTGTTAGACCAAGAGATTCAATTGTCTTTGAAATCTTCTCTGATGCGTCTACATCTCCTCTTACCTTT
>Ga0102939_1000059_pt1 | contig 33412 bp, 54 predicted proteins | sample SalPon2_B_H2O_MG_FD_78214 | JGI IMG/M metagenome (GOLD analysis project Ga0102939, IMG submission 78214) | Salt pond water microbial communities from South San Francisco under conditions of wetland restoration - Salt Pond MetaG R2_B_H2O_MG | ecosystem: Environmental > Aquatic > Non-marine Saline... | reverse complement strand
CGTCATCCCGTATGTCAGCGATTGTTACGTCGTTGGGGTCCTCAGCGCCTTTTGCAAGCTCTGCTGTTGCCCGTTGCTTGATAGCGGCTTCATGCACCGAAGAAACTGTTTGAAACGTTTCCCCATCATTGAGTTCCAGTTCGATGAGACTCTCAGCTAATTGAATAGCATCCAACTTTTCCGTCTGACTGTAGTCATCGGGAATCTGGACGGGGACGTTTTCTTCAGTAATGTACTTCGGTGTGTATGCCATATTAGTTGACTAAAGTAGCTTTAGAGTGCTGGGCAACGAATAAACAGATTAGTTAGCGGGCTTACCCGTCAATCTTGACCGCGGCCTTCGGGAAGAGGGCCTTCCAGCTACGCCGGGTGTAGGCCTGTACGACCTCGGCCATCCGCTCGGGGTCTTCGTAACTATTGGTCCCCATCGGGGTACGGCTCAGTTCGTAGCCGAAGCGGTCGGTGTCGATGAGGTAAGCACCGTGACCCGTACCATCGATTTCGTTTCCGCTATTGTCAGTACCGATGGACTGAGTGTTGTCGATAAGGACGTTCAGACCGGCAATCTCGCCAATCTCACCCGTAGCGACCACTTGGTCACCGGAGGCAGTCGCACGGTTGAAGTTACTGTCCGTGAGGAGGTCACCATACGCCTGAAGGTCGAGAATCATCGTGTCGGGACTGTAATCGTTCTCACGAACAGCGATAATACCGTCACGAATGTCAGCGAAACTGAACGAGTCGTTGTTGTCCCCGACAGTCCGACTGATGTTGTTTTCGAGTTCCTGATACGCCTCGTAGTTGAGCACCTCGTCCATCGCACGGCCAAGGTCCTCAACCTCACGAGCCTTCATATCGAGGAGGCCGTCCTCCTGCGATTCCATCGTGAGAGCAATCTCACCAGCGAACTTATCGAAGTTCACCGTTACCGTGTCAACGGTGTTCTGGTGCCGAGGGATTTCAGCGCCCTCCGGAACCATGCGAACACGCCCCATGTTGTCCTCAGCGATATTGAACTGATACGCGTTAGACTGGATGCTGGTCGCATTAATCTGGTCGAAGACCTCTCGGTAAACGAGGTCAGCCTCTACAAGTTCTTCAACAGTGTCACGGACGAAATCCTCCGTGATAACGTCCTGAGCTTTGAGTGCCATTAGTAAATCTCCTAAAAGTTAGTCTATCTTACTTCGAAAGTTCGACAACATCGTTGCCGTCCGCATCAGTTCCAGTGGCAACGACGATGAAGTCGCTTCCACCAGCGCCCGAAGCAACACCAGCCGTGCCATCCGCGTTAGTATCGGGAATTGCAACCACTTCACCGATACTTCGACTACCATCAGACTTGGCGATAACGCCACCGTTCGTCTTGACAGTCGCCTGTTCACCACTTTCGGCGTCGATATACGCGACACCGAAAATAGCCGAGTGGCCGTCTGCGGCGTTAGCCTTCACAACGCCACTCGAAGTCACTGCAACAAGGTCACCGGCCTCAAGGGCCTCACCTGCCGTGTCGTAGTAGTAATCGCCGTAGCGACGAGTCTCGTCACCAGCGTTCTGACCGTTAAAGCTTCCTTCTACCATATTAGTTCACCTTTAAATTAGTTAAGAATCCGCTCACGAAGCTCAGCCTGCTTCGCTTCAACATCTTCGTCTTCCTCGGAGAGTTCTTCGCCATCCGCGGCTTCCTCAAGCTCCTCTTCCTCGGGGTCGTCGCCCTTAGGGGCGGGGCTGAGTTCCTCGGTCACATCGTCGGCCTCGGCAAACTCTTCGAGCTGTTCCTTCATCTCGGAAATGCCGAACTTGTCCTCGACGGTATCAGCGTCGAGTGCAATGTGGTCGGCAAGAGCTTCTGCGTAGACCGAGCGAACCTCGTCAACGGTCTCCTGAAGCTCCTCGAACTCGGTCTCCTCCACGACCATCGGGTCGTCATGGTCCGCGAGTTCCTCCACGTCCGAACGATTAACCTCATCAAGGACACGAGTACGGTCCTTTAGTTCTTCGAGGTCGGCCGAGAAGTCTTCCTTGAGTTCTTCGAGTTCCGAGGGCTCGTCCTCGGTCGTCTCTTGTGCTTCCTTAAGTTCCTCGAACTGCGCTTCGAGTTCATCGACCTTCGAGGCCTTCTCACGAAGCTCATCGAGGTCCTCGCCCTCAACGACTCGGGCGTCGTCGTATTCACTGAGTTCGTCTTCTACATCAGTCATAGTTTGTTTCTCAAAAGTAACGTTAGTGAGAGTTGCTTCAGGCCCCTCACCCGCGCCTGCCCCACGACTCTGCTCAGAAATATCTGCGTCATCGTCCGGGGAGGTTTGTTCATCTGATTCGGTGCTAGGACCGTCCGTGTCTTCGTCAAGTTCGTCAGAATCGCCCTCGTCGGCCTCGCTGGCCTCTTCCCGTGGGGTATCAGTCCCTTCAGGGTATCGCTCGGGCATTTCCTCGTACTTGGTATCGTCAGCTTCCTTTTCAGCACCCTCGGGCCGCTCTGCGGCTTCTTCAGAGTCTGCTGGAAGAAGGTCACCGTAACCAGCAGTCACAGTAAACCCAGAGGACTTCATCTCGCCGTCCTCTTCCTCCATAATTTCGACCATGACGATTTTCTTCGATTCGTCAATATGGACAATCTTCCCCATCATCTGAGGGTTGACTTGCCAATTGACCATCTGACCCTCGGACCAATCCGGGGCATCGACAGCGTTCTCCTCGAAGTCTTCAAACATCATGGCCGCACACTCAGCCGCTGTAAATTGAGTAGATGGCCCAGACTCGACAGTCACACCGTCTCCAGCTTCAACTGTGTCTGTCTGGTCCATCTCTCCCATTGTTACAGTATTAGAGGGAGCGGCTCCAGTAGGAACGATGGAGAGGTTATCAAATTTCATCCGCTTGATGAGCTTTGCACCGGTCTCATCGTCCTCTTCCATCTGTTCAACATCCGGGTGGAAGCCCCGAATCGAAACTTCAAGACGGCCGTTCTCTATCTTCTCGGCAAGCTCTTCATCGTCAAGCTCTGCCTCGTAAAGAACACCGACTCCATCTTGATATTCGACTCGGGTGACCTCTCCGACAACGCCATAGGCGCTGTTTTCGTGGTCAACGACCAGCGGACGGCCCTCTAGTGAGTCTGTAGCGGGTTTGAGAGCTTCACGGGTCCACTTTTTCTTAATACCGCTCTGCCCGAGTGTAACGTCTCCCTCACCGATAGCGATACCGCTAACAGTGTAAGGTTCATTTTCCTCGGACGAAAGGTGAGCGCCGTGACGCGCAAGTTCAACCGCCTCTTTCGACTCTTCAGACATAAATAAGTGTAAGTGGAACGGGCGTCCGTTTCCGGTCACTTAACGTGGTAAGCAGAGGGGATACTTAAAGGGTTTATAAACTTATCCCTACTCCCCGTTCATGTACACTGCTTTGACCGACCCGTTCCCGCTCGGAGCGGTGCTAGCTGTAACAACGACACGGTAGTAGTCAACCGGTGCATTGAACGACTCACCCAGAAGCGAAACTCCGCCACCTGCTGACACAGTGATGCCGGATTCCACCTCAACCGACTCAGAAAAGTCACCATCCTCATAGTTCGTGACTTCGAGTGTCGCCGTCACGTCTTGGTCGAGTGTGTTGACTAACTTCACGATGGTCTCATCATGCTTTTCAACGGAAAAACCATCACCACCGGTCGAATCATCACCATCCACGTCCGGGAGGTCGTGGTTGTCAGTATCGCTGAAAGTTACCTCGAATACCTGTTCGCTGTTCTCGCCTGCTCGTTCGCGTTCGTTGTAAAGTACCATATTTTGTTACCTCGTAAAACCGTTAATTCAACTAATATCGTTTTTTCTAAGCAATTCTGCTATTCAATACCTCGGGATATTCAATATCCTTCATCGGTGGCCTAATTTCAACCCCCTCCCACATACTGTGATGACTGTGGCAAAGAGGGACCAAATTGTCTACTCTATTACCCCTCTCATAATCATACTCTCCATTTTCAACAAATTCATCTCTAGGAATAATATGATGGAGATGTAAATCCATATCTCGTCTTTGAAGATGCTCTTCCCTTTTCTCTCCACAATACCAACACTCTTTATTAAACTTCTCAAGTACTACTTCACGTCGCTGTGCCCAATTGGGACCATATAGAAGAGTTCGTCCACCCTTATACATCGGATTTTTCTCACCCTTCTTCTGGTTTGACATATATACTGAAAAGCATTCCAGAGAGCACACCGAATCGTCACCTTTGAACTGATATGGTTTGCGTTCTATAGTATTCTTACACACTTCACACTCCTTCGTAACAGCATCTGTTTCCCACGCATCAAGTTTGCATTCCTTAGAACAGAAACTACTTACATCTACTTCAGACGGCTTAACAGTATACTTATCACCACAATTATCACAGGAAACATCTACATTTCCACCGTTCCACGAAGGATGCTCTTTACCTACCCAATTAGAGCCTTTCCATTCTGACTCACAATTTTTATCACAAAAGTGGTTTATAAGTTCATATTCCCCCATTTCAAACGCACGAGATGGAGGTATGTAAATTTCATTTCCACACCACGAACATTCTGTATCAATTCCACCACCTCTCTCAAAATTATTTTTGCATTTCACTGAGCAAAAGTGATTTAAATTGTTCCTGTCACTACGTTCAATGTCCTTAGTTCGTTTTTCAAATTCTTCCCCACATTCAGAACATTCCAAAGTTCGAAATATCTCATCTTTGTGAGTAGCCTTATGAACCCCAAGACCACGTTTCGAATCAGTCTGATAGCTACATCCAGATTCATCACATCTGTATTTGTTTGGCATACTATTTAATTAATTTCCAGTAGCTTAAGTTTTGCGCCGCCCTAAAAGATTCGATAACTTGTCTTAGAATCGTCCACGCCAGTAGGTTGTCATCAAAACTTCATCTTTGAGCGCACTGCAAAACCTTTTAGGCGACCGAATTTCTCCAACCATATCTGCTCGACAGGAAGTCCATGAACCACCGAGGCTCGCCCAAGCCTTCAATACGGACTTTCGAGTCCATCCATCAGGTAAGCTTGAAAATCCGATATGAGGGTCTTTTACTCCCGGTATGTTGATTAACTCCTCATACTCCATCTGAGACACCTCACGGCCCGAGAGAGCGGCTTGATGATGGTCGAAGATATATTCCTTTTTCGCTTGCTCAAACTCTTCTATAGAGTCTTGAGAGCCTTCTATGTACTTGTATACACCAGCCTCTTCGCCCTGTCTCGCCAACTTCTTTGGGTCAACATCATCATCAGTTTCTATTTTTCCCGAAGATAGTTTCCCACCATCTACAACAACCATTCCACCGCTGACTAGTCCGACGACATACGCCGGTTCATCTGATGTTGGTTCGACTTTTTCCGTCTCAGCCTCACCTTCCTCATCCTTTCCAATCGGAAAGTCAAACGTTTCGGTCATCACTGACGTAATAACGCCAACTGAATCGTACCCTTCGACAGAGACCTCTTGACCTTCTTTAAACTCTGCTAACACAGCGGGGGTTCGATTCTCGAACGTGAGGTGGTCTCCCAGTTCTGTCAGTGTCTCGCTATCCAGTTCGTCAAGGTCGATTTTCATTCGCCTTCCTCCATATCAATGCCGTACTTTTCAGCAAGCTCATCAGCAGTCGTAACATCATCTTCCTGTGCATCCTCAAGCTCCTCTGCTGGAAGTGGAATCATCCCACTCCGGCAGTTGAAGTGGAACGGTGGAACTGGAGGAAGTGGGTCAAACCCTTGGAACAGGAGCCTGTCTCCAACCTCGTCTGCCCACTGCTCGCCCAGCGGCTCTCCACCAAGTTCCGCAACAGCGCCGTCACGAGCCCCACACCCAGCAAGGTTCTCACACAGTCGAGTAGTGTTCTCGTTACAGGGGTTGACGATTCTGACCCCGGCAACGTCATCGGACCGCTCGAACTCAGTGAGCTTCGTGTTCTCGATAGCCGACTGAATCTGCATCCGGGCGATAAGCTGTGCTCGCTGAGCCAGCTTCTCATCACTGTAGGTGTTTTCGACACGATTGACGATGTTTTCGAGCGTGTCACCGGCCTCAGCGCCACGGCGGAACTGCTGTTCCATACGAGACGAAAGCTCTTCGAGCGCGTCCCGGGTTTCCCGTGAAGCAACACCACCATACCGGGCGGCGTTCTGTCGGTGGTCGTTCCCGAAGTTAGTGTCGAGGGTGACCTTCTGGTTGTCCTGAGACAGCGTATCCAGCGTTCGCTGAATCGTCTCCCGCATCAACACCTCTCCAGAATCGGAGAGGTCTCGGTCCCGAAGAACTGCATTGAGTCGTGTGTTTGCCAGCCCTTCAAACGCCTGAGTCGCCGCATTCGGCGCATCAGCATACTCACCTCGAATACGACCGAGTGTCGAGTCACGGAACTCAAGCATGGTTGATTCGATAATTCCAGCAAGGTCGTTCTCAATATCCGATGTGCCAACGACCCGCGGGTCGACCAACTCCTCGGCGTCACAATCTCCATCTCGGCCACAGGACACGCTCTCATCGAGTTCTTCGACTTGCACGTCCCACACGGAGTTCTCTTCTTCGTCGGAACTGGGTCCGTCCTGTGGACTCTCAGCGGGTGCTGAGTCAGCATCGTCTTCAGAGTCGGAACTCGGCGTTTCGCTCGGAACCTGCTTTGGTGAGCCGGGTTGGTTGTTCTTCACACCATTGTAGTTAATGTTGTTATCATTGGCGTTCTGTCGATGATACTCCTCACCGGGGATTCCAAGCTTGAACTTGACCTTCTCAGCGTCTTCTTTGTTGAGATTGAACATCTGCATGGCCTTCTCTTGGACGACACTGGAAAGTTCAGTCTCAAGCTCACGTCGAGCTTCCTTAATTTGTCGCTGAGTCATCCGCTCTTGCGTTTTCGACCCAGAGGCGTTGAGCTTCTGCTCGAAGGCACCAAGCGCGTACTTGGGCATCGGCATAGCGGACGTGATGTAATCAACGTCAAATTCAAGATAGTCGATAATATCCGCCACCTCGCCAGAGATAGTCTCTATGTCAACGTCACCACGGACACCCTGCTTTAGGCCGGGATGAAACTCATCCATTTCATGGGACCGCATGAACTGATTAATGTCGTCGCTGTCCCACGGCTGGTCTTCCGTTCCGAAGAGGAAGAGCCACAAAGGATACGCTTTTGAGGCGATTGCCTCGTTCTGGTCACGCATCTTATTTTTGAGGCCCTGTATTTCCGAGCTAACGGCTTCAAGGCGGCTCGTTCCCCATGCTTCGTTTACGTCGGAGTCTCGTGTAAGTTTGATAACGTCGTTCAGTGCGAAGTTGTTCACGTCATCAGAGTTAGGAGACTGACTCCCGTAACCTGAGCTTGTCGTATATTGCGTATACGCCGCAGTCAGCCCATCATCAGTCTTGGGTAGTTCCCCGCCAACATCTTCAAAATCCCCGGGCTTGTCGTCGGGAAGCAGGAGCAATGGTTGTCCGGGTCGGGTGTTCGGGCGAACAGTCTCTGCGTTAAGAAACGCCAGCCCATAGAGCTTTTCCTCGTCTTCAACGGCGTACACCTTCTCGATGAGACAGGTTCCACGAACCTCCCGCTGGACAATCGCCTTTTTGAGCATGTGACGAATATCCTTATCCGGTTCTTTTTCTATGATAGCACTCTTCTCAAGCCATTCTTCGAGTTTCTTTCTCTCTTCTGGCTTCAGCACACCGGAACCGTCATCTGCTTCCCCGGGGGCAGGGTCTGGAAGACCGGTCTCCGGATTCGGCTTGACACGCTCAGACTTCGGACTGTCTGACTCGACAACAACTCGATAGCCGGGCTCAACAACCTGTTGAGCGAACGAGTTGATAGGCTTCCGAACGAGTGGCGTTGTCTCATACTGTCGCCAGTAGCGCCGCATCCGGTCTTTCGGGGGCTCTTCCCGCTCGAAAGAGGTCCCACCAGTAAAGGGGGTATTGGCAAAGTCCCCGTCCTGTCGAACGTTAGGAGTTGATTCACGCTCTTTGTCCTCAGCAAGCGAGGCCTTTCCAACACTCCGTCCAATAAAGTTACGTAGATTAGCTTCTTTTTTAGCCATAGTATATTACTTGAAAGTTAGTTTTAGTGTACATTGGTTGAAAGTTCAATCTGCATCTGAATCACCTGTATCTCCTATTCGTCTCATTCCGTCTGGTCGAACGACCGCGACTGGTCCGCTGATTATCGTTCTGAGACCGCAGGTCGCCCATGTTAAACAGGCGCATCGACTCGCGGTCCGATGGGGTAAACGGCCGATTGTTTCGGGCCCAGTTGGAGAGCGCCAGTGCGTCACAGAAGTCGTCGTGGCCACCAGAGGGGTGCTCGATTTTCATCCGGCCCGTCTGGGTGTAGGAGTATTCGAGAGCGGTAAGCTGGGTGACCATCTTGTTCTCGGGTTCGTTAAGATTTTTCTCGTAGTGGAAGCGAATCTCCTTGGCCTGAAACGCGTCCTTGAGTGTGCTGTAGAGGTCCGCCTTTTTCGGACCGGTAAAGGTGAATCCCTCAACCTTTCGTCCTACGTCCTCTTCGAGCATGTCAACGACACCCTGACCGAGACCAGTCGCGTCAACCACGACCTTATCATAGTCGTGAATTGCGTCGAGTTCCGCAATCCGCCGAGCGGCCTCGGTCAGCTTTTTGCCTTGGTGATACTCAACATCGAAGACATTGCCGTGTTCATCCATCGAAATGTAGACCGACGCGTCATCCCCAGTGTGAGCAATGTCAGCGCCGAGATACGCTTTCGAACCGTCATCTCTGGAGATTCTCTCGTCAACGCCACCAACGTCGTAATCGTTCCGGTGTAGTACTTCTTCAGTGGTGAAGTAGGCGTCTGCCGCCTCCACGAACTCACCGAGAATCTCCTGCTGAAACTGCATCGGTGAGAGCGCCTGACGTTGCTCCTCGATGAAGCTATCATCGACGTAGGGGTTTTCCTCAGTCTGGGCGTGCGTCACGTTATAGTCGGGCTCTTCGCCTTTCTCGACTGATTCTTTGGCTTCTCGGTACCGTTCATAGAAGTAGCCCTGTTTCCCGAGTGGGGTACTGGTCATGACAAACGTGTTATCCCCGACTGCCAGCATGGGGCTCAGAACTTCTTGGAAAATCTCGTCGGCCACGAACGCCGCCTCGTCCACCATTAGCAGGTCGGCGCTGTACCCACGAATATTAGCACCGGAATTGCCGACAGGCAAACACAGGATGCGCGAGCCGTTGGCAAACTCGGCTTCACTCCTCGTCTCACGAGGGATTCCCCAGTCGATTCCGGAACGTCCCTCCCCGGGGTTGCGAAGCTCGCCTTTGAGCGTATTGAATAGCTCAAGGGCCTGTCGCTGTGCCCGAGCCAGAATCAGCACATTGGAGTTAGAGTGTGTTACAGCATACCAAATCGCATACCACGATGCCGCAAGTGACTTTCCGACCTGACGGCCGGCGATGAAAATCCGCCGGTCTTGGGGACCCGGACCACGACCATCGAGGAACGATTTCTGATAGTCTGTGGGTTTCTGGCCGAGGACTTCCTCAACGAAGAACGACGGCTGTGTGAGAAGTTTACGGGCCTCGGCTTCAGTATAATCAGAGAAGTCTATCATCAGTATTATCCGTCGAGTTCATCACGAAGCTGACTCAGTTGCTCTGAGACGCTCTGACCGGCTTCTGCCTTCTGCGACTCTGGGTCATCGAGTAGTCCCAGCTTCTTCATCTTCGAAGTCATCGTCCGGTCGAGCCTGTCATAGGCCATGTTGACGGGATTCTCGTCAGTCTCCGTGACAAGCTCACCCTCGCGCATCATTGGGTCACCGTTCTCGTCGCGGACGATGTTCTCCTGAATCAGGCCCTCATCAGAGGTGTAGTCGTTCGCCTGACGTTTCTTGTGCATGTCGATGGCGATTTCGCGCACCATCTGGAATTTTTGAAAGTTCTCCTTGTCGAACGGAGCATCTTCCATCATCGACTCTACAAGTGCGTCTACCCACGCCTTCTCCTCACCGGGAAGGTTATCGTAATAGTTAGAGCGTTGCGTGTATATCCCATGTTTCTGGGCGTTAACGTTCCCCTTGGGCGCACCACTACCAGCACCGCCGTGGAACTTACAGCGCCCTTCGCCAACATGGTCGGTCTTGTACCCGGACTTGAGGGCGCAGTGACCACCATCTCTCGTCTCTGCATTACATTTTCCTTCTACGGGCTCTTCGTTAGACATTCAAAAATCACCAAAAGTTCTCTCGGCGTCTTCATTTAATGTGGTAAGCAGAGGTCCTTTAAGTAGGAGCGACCTCTTTGGGGTTGTTCGTGTAGGATACTTGACACTGTGGGTCGGGAGAGGCGCGGCGTGTGTTTGTCTTCTTTCGAAACGCAGTAACTCTGTTTCAAAATTTACTCCTCCGATTCGACACGACAAAATGCGGTCTTCACTTCCGCGAACGTTGCAAACTCTAGCTGTAGCGACTCCCCAAAGGCTTCTTTCATTCAGAAGTACTCCGTGCGCTCTCTGATTGCCTGACGAATGTGTCGGTACTCACTGGAGCCCATGTTTGCGACTTCCATGAGTTCCTTGTACTCATCCCGTGTGATGATTCGGTCTTCAAAATTAGTCGTATCTCTGTCCGAAACGAGTGAGCAGGCCGCGACGATTACCTGCTCGGTCGTATAATTGCCAAACTTGTCGAAGTCTATTTCCTCGGCCATCTCGATTACGAGTTCAGTTTTCCGTTCGTCCAAGTCGAGATGGTCACAAAAAAGTCGCGCGTCGTTTACTTTTCCAGCCTTCCAAGCGCGATGTGAATTGTCGTCATCACGCTTGCCGTAGTTGAGTTCTGACAGCCGCTTCCACTTTTCCCGGTCAGCCCCTCGTGGAAGGCTGTCGTCCCAGTGGAAGAAGGTAGTTTTGGCGTTTGACTGACCATTATCTTCGTAATACGACTCGGTGTCGAAGTCCTCATCCGCCCATTCAGAACTCCCACTCCCTGCGTCCCGTTGAATCCCCTTTTCGTCAAGCCGTGTAACTGCACGAGATACTTGCTCTTCGGACATAGACATAAAGGTATTTAAGCGTTTTGTTCCGGGGGTACTTAAACCTTTCGATGAACTATCTCTTCGACAAGTACTGCATTACCTTTCCAAAGAGAGTCATGCTTTTTTCAGATTAAGTAAACACACTGCGCCTCCCTCCTTGGGGACCTTCTCTCTTTAAAGAAAGGAATGTGCCGTGGGGTCTTAAGTCTTTTGGTTGTTCCACCCCGGAGAAGCACAGTGTGTTTGTCTATTCTTCCCCACGGCCCATCCTTCCGTCCCCAAGCGCAATGTCAGTTCTTTGATAAGAGACTGTTCCGGCTCTCAGGTGAGTGAAATTCAATTTCGAGTAGGTACACTGCGCCGGGTGTGGTCTCTCAGAGAATCTTAGACCCTTGCCGTCCCCGAGTTACGGTGTCAGTGTCAGTGAAGCGAAATGACCTAAAACTGGGCTTGAGAACAGGTAATTTTCTGTGAGCGGTAGCCTTCTTTCGCGGCGCGGCGTGAATTATTTATTTTAAAAAAAAACTGACAGCTCAAGATTTTTTGGGTGCGCCCCAAAATATCTGCGCTTGAGCAAAACGAATTTTTGTGAATCACCAAATCTGAGTGTACACATCTGTACATCGATGTACACATCTGTACATAGAGCGACCGCCCGCCTCTAAATATCATGATTGTTCATTATAGATAGGATTCTGGGGGTAGCGACCCAGTACCTGCTGAAATCGGCCGAATTAGCCCTCCGTCCTAATGCGACAGATATATATGATACCCGTCCCTCTGCTAATTTGCTGGCAGGCAGGTAAGATGAGTATTCCACCTGTGCCCTCCGGGGTAACTGGGAATATGATGTAAGCGAGCGCCCCACTAAGGGGCCCAACGTGTGCCTTAGGCGGTCTAAGGTGGTCTAACTGGACCTAAGACAGAGGGTTAGGAAATTGCGAAAGTGGTCAAATCAAGCGTTTTACGGCTTAACGCTTGCGGGCGTCGTCACTAAGTTTAGTCGGATAGGCCGTATACGGTGATTCAACAATGACTGACAAACCAAGCTACCTACGAGGTACTGACCTTCAAACCGACAACGACAATTCGCACGTCTTTGAGGCTGAGATAAGCGGTCTCAGCGTCTCTGACGTGGACTCTGAGGGTACGGTCGTCCATATCCCACCAGCTCATGACCTTGAGTCTGAGCTGAGTGAGATTAGGACTGATAACCCAAGTCCCAAACAGAAATTTGGGCTTTCGTCCTTTGCGGACCTCATACTGGCAAAGGTCGCAGAGTCAGACGCCGGTAATATGGCGTCTCACGGCTTCTGGCTGGTGGATAAGTACCACGCCACGAACGCCGATACGCTCACTGAATGGCAATTCACGGCCCAAGTGAGTAACGCCCGAACCCCAACCGGCGAAAGCGTCGCAGAGCGCCTTAGCGCCTCTGAGAAGACGGTTTTCGACGCCGCTTACAAGGTGGGTGAGGAGTTTAAGGCCCTTAGCGAAAACCGCCTCCCTGAGTACGGTAACTACGAGGAGGCGAAAGAGGGCTCAGACCTCCGTGAAATGACTGATTACGCCGTCTGGTACAAGACGGTGTACCAAGTCTACATGGGGGCCCGCGTGGAGGAACTTGCCGGAGAAGTCCTCTGCGAGGCGCTCAATGACGATGAGTGGATTGCCCACTCTGAGAAAGTGAGTGAGGCGACGGGGATTGATACCCCGGAGGCAAAGGGGATTGACCTCTACCTCCCTGAACGGGACACCACCGTTCAGGTGAAACGGGGCTCCGGAGGCAACCTTCGGGATTGCGAGGCAGACTGGATTGCCCGGTATCACGCACCGGACAACGACGGCAAAGCGGGGCGCGACGCCCGGCTTACGATAGAGCGGAACGACTGAGGGCACGGGCCCTCATCCCCGGCTGACGGGCGCAGTGAGCGGCACTGTGCCCGGTCGAGGGATTCCAATGACGGAATACACCACGCTTTCCGACGGCAAGACGCACCGAGTCACTGACAAAGGCTACACGAGTGTTGCTGGGCACTTCCAGCAGACGGCTTGTGGCCTACACGTGCACGAGCGGCAAGACAACGTGGACGTGTACGAGACTGAGGAGGCACCGGAGGTTGACGACCTCTGTGCCAACTGCGACCGGGCGGGCACCGATAGGCCACTCCCACCGTGCCTCAAGGCCGGTGGCCCGGACATAATCTGAGGGACCGGCCCTCTTCCCCGGCTTACGGGCGCAGTGAGCGGCACTGTGCCCGGTCGAGGGAACTACAATGAACGAACGCTACGCCGACAAGCGCAACGTCGTTGCATCGCTCCGTGAGCACATCAACTCCTCTGACGAGGACGAGGGACGTATCACGGTGTACGACACTGACACTCGCATCGTTGCGGACGACCGCGACGAGATGGAAGAGCGCAACCTCTGGAACGCGAGCATTGAGCGGATTGACGACATAATCTGCTCAATCGATTGGGAGGTTACGAGCTTCGGGACTCAGCTACTCGAACTCAACTTCCACGAGTCAGAGCTAGACAACGAGTTCACGCTTGCCCCGGCTGGAGTGAACGCGATTGCACCGCAACAAGCGACCAGCCCGACCGACCTCGGGCCCCGGCTTGACGAGGCACTGACGACGCTCGAAGAGGAGCTTGACGCGGCGTTCACCTTCCAAGAGGTGAGCGCCGGGAGCATGGCAAACGGTGGCCACTACACTGACTTCGAGTTCAAATACTCCATCGATACGATGGAGTCACTCTAGGGCAGACGGCCCACTTACCCCCACCTTCCTCTTTCACGAGGGGAGGGTGGGAGTTTTTTATATTTGGTCTTGCCCTGCTGTTCGTTGTGCAGGGCAACAACTATACTTAAAGGAAGGGGTAGGCGACTAGCTTGCCCCTTCCCCACTTTTGATACCCAACCGCCCCCAAGAGACGAACGCATGACAGAGAGCTATCGACGTAGTCGAACAGCCACAGACATAGGCGCTGAGACGACGCTGGAGACGTTTCGGGAGGTGGCTTGAGTGATTACCTTCATCCTCACACTGACGCTCATAGCAGGCATCCTCGCCAGCCTGTAGGGCACCACTGTGTTTACCGCCTTCCCCGAGGCCGGCTGACTGTCGGCCGGCGAGCGCAGGGCAAGAACTATACTTAAAGGTAAGGGTTGGGGCCATCCTGTCATCCCCGAGGGTTGGGTTGGCTTTCCCCACGACGGCCGTCGACCTTCCCCAAGAGGGTAAACACAGTGACCGCCGCCGGGCCACCGCAGGGCAATAACCATACTTAAAAGTAGGGGGTACCCACTTGGGTTGCCGGTACCCAACTCTTTAGTACCCTTCCGCTCGTGGGTTTACCTGCAATGGCACAGAAGGTTGACTCACACTGCCGACACTGCACCGCCAGCTTCACCGACGCAGACGACGCCAGCGCCCACGAAGAGGCGATGGGCCACGAGGTCAACTACGGGGCCGCCTACACGCCCGTGGACGACCTGTCCGACGAGCGTCGACGCGAGGCCTACCGCAACACGGAACCACGCACGCGGCGCGAGAGGCTCAGCGAGGGCCACCCGCGTAGCGCAGACTACTGAGCAAGCCGGCGGTTTTCTTTTTGACACCCCCTACCTTTAAGTAGAGTTTCCGCTCTGCTGTCGCCCCGCAGGGCAACAACTATACTTAAAGGTGGGGGTTCGGCCCTATGCCGAAGGTGTTAAGTAGTACCCGATACAAGCATAGGGTGTAGCATGACAGACGCTATGAAACAGCAGTTCCTCGAAGGCACCGACTGGACGACCGACGGCATGGGCACCCTCATCTGCCCCCACGGCCACAGGTGCGAGGACGACTTGGACGAGCACGGGGAGTGTGGGTGCACCTCACCCCTGCGCTCGGCGGGCCTCATCTGAGCCGGCGGTTTTCTTTTTGACACCCCCTACCTTTAAGTAGGGTTTCCGCTCTGCTGTCGCCCCGCAGGGCAACAACTATACTTAAAGGTGGGGGTTCGTCACTCAAGCGATGTATTTATACCCCACCCGACCCAAAAGTAGAGTGTAGCATGATACGAGCCACGCGCTACTGTGCACGGTGCGAGATGAACTGGGACCACGTTTCGAGTGAGTGCGAAAGTTGCGGTGCACCCGCGGACATAGCCCGCGTCAAGCGGCACAACTGGGACACCGCGGAGGTGGCCTGAGATGGCGGCACAGGACGACGACGGCCCATAGTCAAGCGGCCGGCGGCGGCTTTCGCAGGGCAACAACTATACTTAAAGGTCGGGGGTCGGTCGTTGTCGAAGTCCGACACCTTTAAGTAAGGGTTTTGCTCTGCGTGGCTGAGGCAGGGCAACAACTATACTTAAAGGGAGGGGGTTGAAATGTTGCCGCCTTCCCCTATCTATAAGTCCCTCCCGGTACAAGCATAGGATGTAATGTGCCAAGCACCCGGCTGTTACGATGACGCAAAGTACGCCGAACCAACCGACCACAGCGACGAGCCGCTTACGGTCTGTCACCGTCACGTGGACCCGACTAAGGACGGCATAGAGAAGCTCTAACGGCCGCTGAGAGAAGTTCTCCGTATTGGGCGCGATACCCCGGCACGGGCCGGCGTGGACGGCGGAGGGTAGCCCCCTCCCCCCGGAAGGGGGTGCCGCCATGTCGCGCGGGTTCAACTCCCGCCGCGCTCGCTTTTTGCAGGGCAATAACCATACTTAAAGGTACCGGATTGCGTGGCGTCACTGTGTTTACCCGTAACCTTAAGTAAGGTAATTGCTCTGCGTGGCTGAGGCAGGGCAACAACTATACTTAAAGGTGGGGGTTCGGCCTTGGGACGACAGGTTTATACCCCTCCCGGCCCGAGTATAGCTTGCAATGGCAGTGCAAGACCAGACGGCTACGACGGACGCACCAACCACGACCACCACCGACAGCGACGACAGCTATACCGTTCCGGCGTCACGCGTCGCCGCGAGCTTAGACGACACGGCGACGGTGAAGAAGTACGAGTCGGGCAACGTCGGCGTCAAGGTGGAAGAGCCCCGCACGCTCTTCCATAGCGAACTGAAGCCGTTCGGCTGGGGTATCAGGTCGGTCCTCAACCGAAGCGTCTACCTTCAACCGGAGGACAACTAACATGTCAGAGAAAGAAGACGACGACGGGCCATAGGAGGGGGGAGGGGCCACCCCCTCCCCTATTTTTGCCGACCCCTACCTTTAAGTAAGGTTTTCACTCTGCTGTCGGCACCGCAGGGCAACTACTATACTTAAAGAGAGGGGGTAAGGCAAGTATTGCCGGTTCATGAGTCATTAAGTACCCCCGGGCCCAAGCATAGGTTGCAATGGCATCCCAAGAACCCGAGCCCGCTGTTAGCTTCGAAGCGATGAACGTCAATGTCGAACGTCAGCCAGACATTGAACACAGTCAGACGCATACTGAGTCCGGCGGGTACGAGATAACCGCAATTGGGGCAGAGAATCAAGAACACCGAACCTTTCACGCAACGGCGCTGAACGTCAACGGCATGGCGATTGCAGGAAACTTCTCAATCGGGGAGCACAATGAAACCATCACTCTTGTCAAAGAGACTGAAGGTGACGGTGGCTACATGAACCTCGTTCTCAGCAGATAACAACTGCGTTTTCTTTTACCCGGCCGGTATCTTTAAGTATGGTTTCTACACTGCGGGGCGGTCCGCAGGGCAACAACCATACTTAAAGGTAGGGGGTTGAAATGTTGCCGCTTCCCCACCCTTTAGTACCCTCCCGGACGTGTGTCTAATTGCGATGACGCGCCAGACCACCGCAGACGACGGAGTACTGCCATTTGACAAGTCCGACCTGCACGAGGGTATGGGTACGATAGAGCGTATTGTAGCTCTTAGTGGCTACACTGACAAGTCCCGTAACATCACCAATGAGGGGCTGTGTAACCGCTGTGGCTACGACCGGGGCATCTATCACTCGCACACTGAGGTGGACTCACAGTCCATTGAGTGCCGCGAGTGCGGGGCCTTGCTCGCGGGCTGGGGCCACGACCAGTAGGACAGTTGACTTTTCTTTTGCCGACCGGTACCTTTATGTAGGGTTTCTGCACTGCGGGGCGGTCCGCAGGGCAAGAACTATACTTAAAGGTAGGGGGTCGGTCCTGTGTCGAAGGGTTTAAGACCCTCCCGGCCCTCGAATAGCATGTAATGGCAGTGCAAGACCTCAGCGAAGTCCGAAGTAGCAACCTCGACCGAACGACCGAACCCGCGGCCGCCGCACGCTGTCCCGAGTGCGACCGGACCGTCATCAAGAAGCTCAGTAGCGCGAAGGCTCTCCAGAAGCGCCACACGTGCCCCGAGTGCGACCGCGCCTACGGCGTCAGCCTCGCGGATGAGGACGATTTCGAACGCGCTGAGAGTGTCAGCGCGGCCGTTCAGAGCACCCGATAGAACCGGCCGTTTTTTTTTTGATACCCCCTACCTTTAAGTATACCTTTCGCACTGCGGCCGCACCGCAGGGCAAGAACTATACTTAAAGGTGGGGGTTCGGCCTTGGGACGACAAGTTTATACCCCTCCCGACCCGAGTATAGCTTGCAATGGCAGAACACAAAGGTGCGGAAGTGCTCGAAGCGTTTGACCATGACTTCAACACGGCCTCCGAAATTCCGGCTTCAATCATGAAGTGCATGGCCTTCATCAAGGACAACACGGGCCTGCTGGGCGACTACAACACGGGCAAGGCAAAGCTCAACGTCAGCGCCAGTGTGGTCATGGTCACCGCCCGCTCAAGCCGTATGCGGACGGACCTGCTCCAGTGGATAGACGAACAGGACGACCTGAAAATCGGTCAAGTGAGTATCAAGAGCATGGCCGGCGGCGACACCGTGCCCCACATCGAGATTCACCAGAACTGAGCGACCGGCGTTTTTTTTTTGATACCCCCTACCTTTAAGTATACCTTTCGCACTGCGGCCGCACGGCAGGGCAACTACTATACTTAAAGGTATGGGTCTGTCCAGATACCCCCTATCTATAAGTACCCCCCGAACATAGATTAGCTTGCAATGGCAGACCAGATTCAGGCCAACGGCGCGACGTACAATATCTCACAACCTGTCGGCATGGAAGCCAACCACAGCGGGCTTCAGGGCTTCGTTGACGCCGCTCTGTCGGAAGTTGCGGAGTCACTGGAAGCCAACCGAAAAGACGCCGAGAAGATGGGCATAGACGCGTCTGAGACGGTTGAGGAGGTCCTCGCGCCGGAGAACGTCCGAGAAATAGACGTTCGGGCCCGGCCGCTGGAGAATCCAAAGGTCACCGTCTGGCTCGCAGACTGCCCGACGTGGGCCAACACGGCGGACAAAGCGTACTGCTACCCCCGGGGACTCAACGCGTACAACAGTAAGCTGACCTACACCTACGACGTTCGACCCCAGTAAGAGAGACGTTTTTTTTTTTGTCGACCGGTACCTTTAAGGGTAGTTTCTGCACTGCGGCCGCACGGCAGGGCAACTACTATACTTAAAGGTAGGGGGTACCGCAATAATTACCTCTTCCCTACTCTTTAGTACCCTCCCGGCCCATAGACTAATTGCAATGGCACACTCCCAAAGCACCCTCGGCCGCAAGTTCCGCGACGGTGACAAGACCGGTACCGCTTCGAACGTAAAGATTCATGAGACCGACGACGGCGGGACCGTCTTAGTCGGCTACGGCCACGCTGTGTACGCGTACCGAAGCCCGTCGGGACATATCACCGCATACATGGGCTGGACCAACCGAAGTAACACCCGTCGGCAGTCCGGAAGTATCTCAACCAAGCAACAGTACGGACAGTTAGGCCTTCGCTCAGACGTGTACGTCGATGAGCATATAGAAGGTGAGGACACCGACGCCGCCCCGAAGCGACACCGATTCACGCCGCCTAAGCTCGCCTAAGATGCACCACACGCACGTAAGAGCACTCGGCGGTCTCTGGGCCGTCGTTATGGTGATGGGTTACACAGTGGTACTCGTGGCCGCGCTGTAACGGCGACGGGTTTTCTTTTCGAAGGGTAGTAAACACAGTGCCGGCACCGGTATCTTTAAGTAAGGGTCTTGCTCTGCTGTTGGCACCGCAGGGCAACATCTATACTTAAAGGTAGGGGGTACCGCAAGTATTGCCGCATTACCACCCATTAAGACCCTCCCGGCCTATAGAACTAAATGGAGATGGCGCAAATAATCCCTGTCGTCAAGATTGACGACGCGAAGGAACAGGCGTATGACACGGGCTACGACAAGTTTTCCGAGGTCCCGGTAGACGACCCTGAAACGTTCGATTTGGAAGGGTTCCGCGATAGCGCCGATTACGCAAACAACGTCCTCCCGTCGCTCCGGGCGCTCGCAGGCCATGAGGATGGGGGATACGGAACGTGGACGGGTGACCGCGACGTGGCAATCCTCGAAGCCCATCAGGAAGACGACGTACCCGCTAAGTGCGTCGTGACGATGGCAAGTGACTTGCTGGACGAACTACTCGAAGCGTGGGAACGAGGCGCTTATGACGCGGCAAATGGAGAGGAGCGGTACGCGACGCTGGACTTCTAAGAAGACAGACATTTTTTTTTATCGCACCCCTATCTTTAAGTAAAGGTCTTGCTCTGCTGTCGCACCGCAGGGCAACATCTATACTTAAAGGTACCGAATGCAACTGTGTTTGCCTACTCACAACACTTTAATACCCATCCGGTTCAAGCATAGGGTGTAGATGAGCCAAACACCTAACCTCGGAACGTCGTGGAGTGAAGCTATCAAGTCCGCATACGCGTTCGGGTATCAGTCGTTCGAACACTCACACGCTGATATTATCGATGAGGCCCGTTCGATTCAAAGCGAAGCTGGGCGGGATATGGCTGTTGACTTCCTCATGAACGAAGCTCAGTGGTTTATCAACGGCGAGGACAACAAACGCCTTTGGTGGGCCATCGATGACTTCTATGAGGCACACATGCCCCAAGAGGAGTACGAGAGACTCCAGCGCGAAGCGGCCGTTGCGGAGGACTTAGACTCCGCTTTTCAGGCGGGTGCATACGACGCAATACTTCAGGGTGAGTACGACACCAGTAAAGTATCGCATCTCCACGGGGAGTAACGGCGTAGTTCTTTTTGTCGACCGGTACCTTTAAGTGATGTTTCTGCACTGCGGCCGCACGGCAGGGCAACTACTATACTTAAAGGGAGGGGGTAAGGCAAGTATTTCCGGTTCATGAGTCATTAAGTACCCCCGGGCCCAAGCATAGATTGCAATGGCACAAACGATTCCCGTCGTCAATATCGACGCCGCAGAAGAAGAGGCATACGAAATGGGCTACGACAAGTTCACGGGCGTTGCGGCCGACGTTGAAGGTGATTTCGACTTGGAACACTTCCGAGACTCGGCCGACTATGCGAACAATGTCCTCCCGTCTCTGCGGGCGCTTGCGGGGCACGGCGACACGGGACCCGGAACCTACACGGTCGACAGAGAGGTTGCTGTCATCGAGTATCACCAAGTCGAAGACCTACCTGCCGAGGGGGAGCGTGCGGAAGCTCACCACCTGCTGACGGAACTACTCGAAATGTGGGAACGGGGCGCTTACGACGCTGGCGAGGGGCGCGAAAAGTATTCCGGCGTCGACTTTTAGAGTAACTGACGTTTTCTTTTGCCGACCGGTACCTTTAAGGGTAGTTTCTGCTCTGCTGTCGGCACCGCAGGGCAATAACTACCCTTAAAGGTTGGGGTACCACAAGTATTGCCGGTTCACGTGGTATTAAGTGATACCCCGCCCAAGCATAGAGTGTAGATGACGACCCAAACCGAAATCCCGACCGACGAGTTCGATACTGAGTGGACCAACTACGGCGACGTTAACCCCTAGCCCCACGGTGGTCGGTTCGTCCGGTACGACGCTGAGTATGACGAGTTCGACGTGGTAGAGATTTACCGCGCGGGCGCTGTCAGTCCGGACTTCGAAGACGAGCCCGGTACGTACTTCGTTGAGGACGTGGGCGTCGAACTTGATGACATATGGGTAGACGGAAACCCTGAAAAGGGTTTCACCGACACGATGGAGAGTATCCTCGAAAGTCTGTCAGATGAGCACCACAAAGAAGCTCCCGGTGGCCAGCCGTTCATGGACCGGATAGCCTATTACGTGGCTGACATGACTCACTATCTGCACGGCCATACGTCGATGGAGAGCGGCGACTTCGAGGAGATACTGGCCAGCTACGGCGTCGAAAGCTGGGAATAGCTGACACTTCTTTTTGACACCCACACCTTTAAGTGATGTTTTCACACTGCGGCGGACCGCAGGGCAACATCTATACTTAAAGGTATGGGAAAGAAACAAGATTACCGGCTTCGTGCGGTTTAAGTCCCTCCCGGCCCTTGATTCAATTGCAATGGCAGTGACCGAAGCTAAGGCGATGCACGACGGTACCGAAGTTGAGACCATCGACACGGAGTCCCACCGTGGTAAAGAAATGCGACACATCCGCTACCTCGACGGAGAGCACGAAGGCGCTACTCGCTGGGTCTTCGAGGGGGACCTCGAATAATGACTGAGACCGAAGAGGACGACGACGGGCCATAGGAGCGGGGAGAGGCCAACCTCTCCCCTATCACTTTGCGAGTCCGTGGGGTAGTGCGCGTGGGAAGTAACGAGTACTGCGTAGGTTATCCTTCCGATAGGAGACGCGGGTTCAAGTCCCGCCGGACTCATTTTATACGTAACCTTTAAGTATGGTTTCTGCACTGCGGCGGACCGCAGGGCAACATCTATACTTAAAGGTATGGGGGTACTACAAGTATTGCCGGCTCACGGGGTATTAAGTCCCATCCGACTCAATACGCAAGTGTAGCATGTCAGTGCAAGACCGACCCGGTGTGCGTGTGGTCCAGAACGACGAAACCTACCCGAAGCCCGTACAGTCCGCCGAGCCCGAACTACGCGACGTGTACCTTCCTAAGCTCGTGTGTGAGCGGCTGAACGGCATGGTGCTGGAGACGTTCGACTTCGAGAAGTTCCCCGATTCGACTAACTGGGTCCGTCAGTACGACCCGCGGCCGAGCGAGGATTACAGCTATCACGCCAACCTGCACGCACAACTTCAGTGTGCAAAGGGCCAGTGGAACAAAATCACGCTGTCGTGGATACAGGTCATGGACCTTCAATTCGCCCTGCGTGAGTCCAAGGCGAAACCTCGAATCGACCCGGAGGACGCCGTTCCCCACTACGACGACCACCACCTGAAAGTCGCTGATATGGTTCTCCACCGCCTTCAGCGACAGTTTGAGCACAAGCCGTAGCGGTCGGAGTTTTTTGACACCCATACCTTTAAGTAAAGGTCTTGCTCTGCGGCCGCACGGCAGGGCAACAAATATACTTAAAGGTGAGGGTTCGGCGTAATAATTGCTGGTTCATGAGTCATTAAGTACCCCCGGGCCCAAGCATTGAGTGTAGCATGACCGAAGACCTACCCGAAGAACTGGCCGCCGTACCGAGCAGTTTCAACATGTCGAAGGTAATCGCCCGAGTGTTCGGCGGTGCCGAGCTAATCGGCTACCACCCCGATAAGGCGCTGATAGCGGTGTGGTACGGTGGGACGGGCTTCAACGTCTACAACCCCAATGCGTGGCCGCTGGACCCCAATAACAACGTCGACACCGGGGAGGTATACCACTTCAACACGACCGACCCCAGCCGGCTATCCGACCCCGAGGAAAACGCCCGCCAGACGCTCGAAGATTACGGCTTTGAGGTGGTCGGACAATGAGCTTCGTAGAGGACCACACCGAGAAGCTCCTCATCCACGTGGACGAACTCGAAGCGATGGGGGACATATCCGAGGAGGAGGCTGTCCGGTACCGGAATCGTATCCACGCACTGGAGGGAGACCTACAGGACGAATACGAGGAGTAGCCTCGCCCCTTCACCGAAGAGGAGTAAACACACGCGACGCTCTTTTTATGGCACCAGTACCTTTAAGTAATGTTTCTGCACTGCGGCGGACCGCAGGGCAACATCCATACTTAAAGGTAGGGGGTGGACCCATTATGTTGCCGCTTCCCAATAATTTAGTACCCATCCGGCCCAAGCATAGAGTGTAGCATGACCGAAGCCGAGACCGAAGTCGAGACCGTTGAATCACCCGTTGAACACATTACCGTGACGCAGAACGGGAGTCTCATACAGGTACAGCATAACGAACCTGACTGTGAGGCCGGGTTTGACCTGACGGACTTCGGCAACTCCGAGAATTTCGCAGAACTGCTGGCCACGTTCGACCTTTCACCCGACATGTACTACAACCCCGACCATTACGACCCGGTTCCGGACCCCCAGTACTCTAAGGTGGATAAACGGCCCGAGGACCCCGACCGTGACTACGGGGTGTTTGTGTGGGCCAACCGAAACGTCGCTCTCATCACGGGTAACAATCCCCTTACGGGAGAATACTCCAACCCCGATATGCGCCAGAAAGAGGAGGGATATGCCTCCTATATCGGTATCTCGGGAGAGGAGGGGGCTGTAAGGGAGATTTACGACGCTATCAAACAACGAGCGAATCACATCAAGGGTGAAGACCCCGAAGACCGACAGTTCATCTAAGCAACACGTTTTCTTTTGCCGACAGGTACCTTTAAGTAATGTTTCTGCACTGCGGCGGACCGCAGGGCAACATCCATACTTAAAACCAGTGGGTGCACCACTGTGTTTGCCGCTTCCCAACACTTTAGTACCCATCCGGCCCAAGCATAGAGTGTAGCATGACGGAACCCGAGACCGACCTCGAAACCCTCAAGTCGAACTGGACCCCGAAACAATGCGAGAACTGGGAGACTCACGGTGAGCCGCTGTTTGAGCGACTGGAGACGCTACCCATGCTCGTGGCTGAAAACGGCGGTGACCCGGACAGTGTTAATATCGGGACGGCCAAAGAGTGGTACCTTCGGACCTACCGACCCAAGAAGCGCGGTGACGGTATGATGAAACGCGACCACGTACAGATAGGGACTCCGGAGTACTACATGACAAAGTTCATGGGTAAGCTCGGCAACGCGTGGGGCTCCATTGAGGGCATGGTAATGGCTTCGATGGGTATCAACAGTGATACGAAAGAGACAGTCGAAGATGCCGCGACTGTCATATTCACCGCCCGACACCTCGACAACAAAAAAGGTCTCGCAAACGTTCTCCGGGAACACAAGAAGGTGGGTAAGCTCTACGGCTTCGAGTAACGTAGCTGGCATTTTTGACACCCATACCTTTAAGTGATGTTTCTGCACTGCGGCCGCACCGCAGGGCAACATCTATACTTAAAGGGAGGGGGTACCACAAGTATTGCCGGTTCATGAGTCATTAAGTACCCTCCGGCCATACGTACTGTTGAGGCGAGACAAACTATGAGCGAAACCGAAAGCCGATACGATGAACTCACCGAAGACCAGATTGCCGAACTCCTCGAACAGGGTGCCTCGTTCCCGTTCGTTCGGCTGGCAATGCACGACGCAGAGGGAGAGCGTAACAGCGTCCGTGAGAACGCCGAGGCGGTCCTCGAATACGGTCGAACGTCGTTCGGCTCGTTCGGGAACTACATGTGGGACGGGGACCTGTACAACGCTATGAAACACGCTGATGGGTCCAACACGAACCTGATGATGGAGGCCTTTGGCCTCACGGTCATCAACGCACACGCCCGGGCTGAGCATGACAAGGACGGGTACAAGGTCAACGATACAGGGCGTGTCGTGTACAAGTAGGGGAAAGTCCCCTACTCCGTGAGACCTGAACAGTACCAATACGATACACGAGAGCGCCCCCAACGGTGCTTTCCGGACGTACAGTGCGAGGAGTGCGGGCGTGTGCTCCTCGGTGACCGAGCAGTCGGCTACTACCCCGACGACCGTCGACTGTGTGGACAGTGCGACGACCGCCAGACTCGGCTGAAGCGTCGAGTCCGCTGGCGCTGGGGGTAGCGTTTTCTGGACCACCATCTTTAAGTAAGGGTCTTGCTCTGCGGCCGGCCGGCAGGGCAACATCTATACTTAAAGGGAGGGGGTGCTACAAATATTGCCGATTCCCCACTCTTTAGTACCCTCCCGGTTCAAGCATAGGGTGTAGCATGGACCTAAGTGACGCCACGCGGTCAGAGATTGTAGCACACTACCGGACTCATGAAGCGACCTATCAGCGTATTTGGGGGCAACTCGACACTATCCGTGAGCGGTTCAAAAAAGCCGACCGGGAGACTAAGAAGGACTACCTCAAGCTCTCATACGTCAACTCCGTTATCAGCGTACAGACGCCCCTGCATATCCACGAGGAGGCTTTCCGTCGCATACTCAGTGGTGACGGCCTTGAGCGGGCCCTTGAGCGTGTCAACTACAACGGTCAAAAGAAAAAGTACCTGTCTCAGTGCCTTCAAGAACCCGACATTTGGGAAACGCTCGTTACCGACTACAATGAGAGAGGCCTTGATACCATGCACAAAACGGCGATAGACCGTCTCAAGTTCGTGGGTACAGTGAAAGTTCCCTTCATGCTGGCCAACCTCGGTTTCACCGAGAAAATGTGCCTTGACGCGAACGTGTGTCGGATTATGGGGATAGATAGCCAACCGACCACCGTCGTGGTAGATAGGTATGAGAGTCTGTGCACCGACGTGTGTGACCTGTTTCCGGTGCTTGAGGTGGAGTTAGACCCGTACCACCTTCAGTGGGTGTTATTCGACTATCAGCGGTTCAATCGAACGAATATGGACCCCGATACCGCCAACCGACTCGACGTGGAGACGCAGGTAGCTCATCATGAGGCGTGGTTTGACGGGGCGCTCATGAGCGAGCCGGAACTGAATATGCTGTTTGAGTAACCGGTCGGATTTTTTATTGGTATCACCACCTTTAAGTGGGGTTTCTGCACTGCGGCGGACCGCAGAGCAACATCTATACTTAAAGGGAGGGGGTACCACAAGTATTGCCGGTTCACCACTCATTAAGTACCACCCGGCCATACGTATAGATGAGGTCAGACACCAAATGAGTACCCGAACCCAACTCCGATTCGTTCACCCGGACCGCGGCACTGTCGCACAGATTTACAACCACTCCGACGGCTACCCCGACAGCATCATCCCCGAACTGGCCGAACTGCGAGAAGTTCTCGAAGAGCAGGGCTGGGTCCGCGGTCCCAACTACGCGGCCGCTCAGTTCATGTTCCTGCGTAAGCTCGGCTCCATGTCGTGGAAAGCTGGCGAGCTTGAAGACGACGAGGACCCCTTCGACATGGAGAACTACGACCGTGCGTATTTCCTCGGTGGTCACGGCGTCGAGAACCCCGCTGATAACATCCACGGCGACGAGGAGTACATCTACGAGGTCACTGTGCCTCACTCACGCGACGACACCGAGTGGTCGGTTAAGGTGTCCCGAGATTTCCCCGAACCGGAGTGGGAAACCCGAAGCGGTGAGACGCGTGGCTACGCCTTCGAAGAGGGCGAAGACGCGTGGACCGAAGCGACGTGGGACTATGAGGGTGACCTTGAAGGAGCCCTCGACAAGTACACGGAGGAGTAAAGTTTAAGACCCCCGGACCCAAACAACATACGCATGACCGAAGACTCACTCAACGGCGGCTACAGGCTCATGAACGAAAATGTCGAGGACGTGGAGATGGTCGGCTCCCCGGCCTTGGACGACGAGTAGCGCCGCGGCCTCTCTTTTTGTCGGTCGGTACCTTTAAGTATGGTTTTCGCACTGCGGTGCGGACCGCAGGGCAATTACCTTACTTAAAGGTTGGGTAAACACACGACGCCTTGCCGATTCACCGGGTATTATAACCCTCCCGGCCATACGTACAGTTGAGGCAAGACGACAATGACCCGAGACCGACACCACGACGCTGACGCCGCACCGATGCACAACCGCCGTCCCGAGCGACGTTCGATTCCCGCCATCAACGGCCCGGAGCCCGAGGAGATTGCCGACGCCTTCGAGGAGTTCCGTCACGGCGAGGTGACCGACCTGCCCAGCGTCAACGCCGTGCGTGTGCTGGAGGAGGCCAGTATCGGGTTCCCGGTGACGGTCGGCTACCTTCGGATACTCGACGCCCGTATCACGCGAGGGGAGCCCCGCCACGGTGCCAAGCGGTCGGACGACCATATCTCCGGGTACGAGGTGGAGTATCCCGAGAAGTGCCCTGAGGCGGACTGTCACTCCGAACGGACTCGGTACAAGTACTCCGCCAACGGCTTCGAGTTCGGCTACGAGAAGACGTTCTGTCCGTCGTGTGAGACGGTTCACGACTCGGAGGAGTGGGGGTAACAATGCCTGAGAGCTTCGAACTCGGCTGGTACTACGTCGACCGGGTGATGAACCTCTACGTGGACGAGTACGACGAGGCGCTTCAGGAGACAAAGCGTGTCCTGAGCTACGTCAAAGTCGAGTACCTCTGCGTGGACGAACATCCCGACGAGTTCATGCGCGACGACGGTTATAACGTCAAGCACTTCGGTCGGGACGGAGAGCTAATCACCACCCTCTCACTCACCGAGGAGGACCTCAAGGACGAAATCGGTGACCTCGAACCCACTGACCGACCGATGCATATCTGAGCCATGACACTTTTCGAGTTCGCCACGAACGAGCCGACGCCCCATAGCCCGGTCTACTACACGGACGACCCCGACCCCGGCGTGCAGGCGGAACTGGCCGACTGGGAGTGACGGCGGCTCTTTTTGACGTACCCGAACCTTTAAGTAAAGGTCTTGCACTGCGGCCGCACGGCAGGGCAACTTCTATACATAAAGGTACTGGTCACCACTGTGTTTACCGCTTCCTCACCCATTAAGACCCTCCCGGCCATACGTTTACTCGTATGACGGCATACGCCACCACCGAAGTGAAGGTCGAACTGGCTGGAAGTAACATCACCGTAGACCGTATCAAGCGGTCCATCTTCCACGAGTGGGACGACTACCCTAAGACCCTCTCACTCGGTCAAGCAAGCATGGCGGTCACGCGTCTCGAAGAGGGTCTGGACCCGGACCATCCCCGAGAGCTTCACCCGAGCGTGGTCGAGGCCCCCGACTACAAAGAGACCTCAGCCGCCGAGGAGTATCTCGAAGACCTCAAAGAAGCCGTCGCGGACGCTGAGCGTATCGAAGATACACAGAAGCGTCGGAACGGCGTCTCGGAAAAGAAGGCCCCCGACGGCGTGTGGTACATCCACTACGAGAACGACGTGCCGTACCGTGGCCCCATCTACACTGAGGAGCGTCTCGAACGAATTGTCGACGGACTGGACATGTCGAACTTCCGACTGGAGGAGGTGACTGAGGAATGAGCGATTACGGCGTCGAGCACGTCGAGCCCGACGACCTTACCGAGACCGAGTACGAACGTCTCGACAAAAAGACAGAAGTCGAAAAGACAAGTCTAACCCCGCACGAGAAGTACGGGTTCACGGCGGCTCGATACGCGACGGGGACGGACCTGTATCGAGCGGTCGCCTACGACGAAATGGGGTTGGCGAATCGAGTCGGAGATTACAACGCCGAGCATCTCGGTAAGAGCATGGCCGAGAAGGTCGCTGTCGAGGCCTTTCGAGAGGAGACAGGGTTCGATGGCGTGTTGACAGTCGTCTCGAACCGGACGAGTTTGCCGAACGCGTCGAGAAAGCAACGGAACAATCAGGAGCACGTCTACTACGAGGTGGCCGTGTTCATGAACGACCCCAAATCCGAAGCGTAGGGTATCGAGGGCTCTATTTCTTTTTGACACCCATAGCTTTAAGTGTACTTTCTGCCCTGCGGTTTCGGCAGAGCAACTACCCTACTTAAAGCTATGGGTTACCTTCATGTACCAGAACCGGCCGTTCGCAGGGCAACATCTATACTTAAAGATACCCCCCGAATATTCATCCTCATTTAAGTGTTCACTCGATTTACACGCAAGTTTTATAACCCTCCCGGCACAAACATCGAGTGTAGAAAGACATGCAAGGGAACGACGGTGGCACGGTGAACGAGACTCTTCGAGAGCTACACCGGACGGCCGACATGAAGTCGGCCATGTTGCTCGAAGAGTCGTTTGCTGACGCCACACTCGGTCTCGATGTATCGGCAGACAACCCCCACGGTTACCCTATCAACATCTAAACCATGACGCACGAAAACGACGCATACGACGGAGACGACGAGACGCAGGCATCTGACTACACTCGCGGCGACCGATTTGCGGTCAACACGGACCCCTCGGTCGAGGAGGTGGTGGTGCTGGACACCATGACCATCTCGGGCTACGAGGCGGTTCTGCTGGCGGAGAAGGACGCACAGACGGGCGAATGGGCCGACGCTTACCCCAACAAGGCCCAGTATCTGACCGATGAACAAGCACTTGGCATGGTGGAAGAGCGTGACGCTCTTTCTGAGACGGACGTATCGAGCATCGAAGGCGGGCTACGGGTCGACGGGCCGAGCACCGTTGCGTCACCCGAAGGAGTGACGCCGGTCGCCTCGCTGGACGACTGAGAGAACGACTTCTGGCTGACTGACACGACTTTTTTCGCGGCCGCACCGCAGGGCAATTACCTGACTTAAAGGTGGGGGTTACTGAACTTGTTGCTGGTTCACAACTCTTTATATCCCTCCCGGCTCTACAGTAGGATGGAGGCAACAACCTATGTCAGAGACCAACGCCGAAGGACTTGCAAGCACCGAAGGAACGACCGACCAGCGAATCATCGACGCGCGTATGCCCGACTCCGTGGCGGCCGTCGAGTTCGTGGAGGGCTTCGGGTCGACCTTCGCCTGTCCCGAGTGTGGCTCTCCCGTGAGCGCCGACCGCTGTGACGAGTGTGGTCACACGCCCAAGACGATGCGAGAAGACCCCTCGGAGTGATTACGTATGAGTGACTCCCCCACGCTGGTATGGCTCCAGTACATGGCCGCGACCGACAACTCAGAGACAATCTACCGTACAGATGAGAACGGCACTGTGTACACGTTCAACCTCACAGTCGAGAAGGTGGACGAGAAGAAGCCGCAGGAGGCCACAGAATGAAGCGAGACCTGCCTGACGGCGACGTGGACCCTCCTGCTGGAGCGACCGGCATGGGTGCACTCTGGCGGTCCGACAAGAAGGGTCACGAGGGACTCGTCCGGTTCAACAACTTCGAGGACTACGAGGACTACGAAGTGGAGGTATACATGCTGGCTGAAGACGGCGAGACGGTCATCTCGGACAGAGAGTACTGGACCGACGACGCCATCAAGGAGTTCGTCAACTCCAGTGAGACGGCGTACCTCTCGGGACACAACCTCCCGGGCTCGGGCCACTACGGCGTCTTCGTGGACGGTGCACGACCCAACTGCCCCGAGTGTGGGGCGTTCATGAGCCCGGGCGAGCCGATGTTTCACGAGAGCGCCAGCTTCGCCATCGGGTTCACCTGTAAGAAGTACGGCCGGACCAACGGAGGACATGCGGGGTACATGACTCAGGAGGAGGCAATCGAGCAGGGGTACTACATCACCATCGAGGAGTACCTCAAGCGCCGGTACGGGGGTGAGAAGGCATAGTTACGCTACTTCTGACCATCGGGCTCGCACTGGGCTTTGTGATGGCGCTGGCCTGACGGCCGCGTTCGGCGGCCGCGACCGCAGGGCAACATCTATACTTAAAGGTACCGGCGGCGCAATGCTTAAGTACCCGTGGACCCAAAACTCAGTTGAGGGCAAGGAAAGGCCCTCATCCCTCGACCGGGCACGACTTGAATCACCGTATCTGGTCACTGCCGGGCCGGACTCGTCATCCGGCTCTTATCACACGCTTCTACAAGTAGAGTTGATTCTACCCAAAGTCAGTTTGTATGCGCCCGAGAATATTAGTCGGTAATATCATCGAGATATACCGGTATTCGACGGTAATATTACCCGTTCATGTTAGTTCATTAAGTGTTTTCGGTCCGATTACCGGGTAATATTACCTGTTCAACCGAAAGGTTTATATGTGATGCCCACGAAAGTGGGAATGAGCGCGGTCGAGGTAAGCATAAGTCTTTTGGAAGTCCTGATGTTTGCTGGTTTAGAGTAAGCAAACACAGTCGACGCCTCTCCAGTTGTGATTTGCTGTTCTGGTCCAACTCTACATTGCGGTATCCTAGTCCAGAGAAAAGACGGCGGTTACCTAGTCCAAAGGTAGATGCGGACCTTCTTTTAAGAGGAAATGCGGGCGGCCCGGCGGCCAGTCGCAGGGCAATTACCTCACTTAAAGATACTGCTATCGAACGGGAAGACTCCAGCCTTAGATGATGGCCACCTCTGCGTTCTCCGACGGCAGGTCACACTCTCCCACGGCGTCGAGTAGGTCGGCCGCCTCCTGCCAGTTGTCTCCCCGTCTGATAGTGAACTGATACCCCGACTGTTCGTAGTCGAGATAGCCGGCGTCAGACAGGTCCGGGAGGTGTCGATGAACGAGCGCCAGTCGAACGTCACCGTCGTGGGCCTCGACCTCGGCCTCGGCGTGGGTCTTCAGTTCTCGCATCATCTTCCGTCGGTCGGGGTGAGCCAGCGTTCGCAACGCCTCCCCGAGGATACCCATTTTTGTCATGCTACAGCGCCTCCAGCCACTCTTCCCACGTGTCTCGAATCTCGTACTCGACGGCCTCGACTGCCTTCTCGTCGGGGATTCGAATCTCGTAAAAGTCCCCGTCCGGGCTGTACACCGCGAGGTGCTTCCCGGAGGGGTGACGGTTCACGGTCATGGGCCCGAACGTAATCGAACCGGTCCGACCGTTGATGACTTCTGCCACCTTGGTACGACGGGCGTATATGTCGCCCTCGGACCGCTCAATCTGGGATTGGCTCAGTGCCATATCTAACAAATGGGTCGGATGGGTTATAAAGACTGGGGTAGCGGCAGAAAAGCGTCGGCGGCGTGTGTTTGCCCCCCATCTTGTCCAAGCGCAGGGCAACTACCCTACATAAAGGTTGGGGTACCCCGCCTTACCGAATCTCCCAGTTTTCCTTGAACCCGTAGGGGCTGAAGAATATCTGACAGTCGTGGCAGGCACTTCCTCCGAGGACTAGCTCCATGTCGCCCTCACACTCCGGGCAGGTGGGCATCTGTTACTCCCCCGAGTCGGAGTTCTCTAGCCAACCAAGATTCTTTTGGACCCGGAGGCTTAGGTGTCGTACCTTGATTATATCTTTCTGGTCAAATTTTTGACTATCTTCAAGCCTTTTCACCATCTCTTCTGTCGCTTTCTTCCATTCCTCTTGAACCTTCTCCTCATCTGCTACTCCGATTGTTTTATTGGCGTGATGAAACATTAATTCGTCGTATATGTCAACCAGATGGTGTTGGTCGTCATCTAGTGTAAACCCAGCTTCGATAAGCGGACAGTGGCATCCTTTGTAATCACATATGCCCCATGAGAATTTTCTTTCCATATACACCCTTGGGTCGGGTGGGACATAAACCTTGTGTAAGGGGAGGTATCTGTCGACTCTTCTCCGAGACCGCGCGGCAGGGTAAAACCCCTACTTAAAGATATGGGTAAGCCTTATATAGAACATGGGGTGTATGCCCACGTACCCATATACAACCTCTTATTTGTGTGCGTGGTACCAGATTCGTGTCCGAGTCGTGTTACTTACTTGCCACTACTCGGAACGTCGACGCCGTCGAGAAGTCGACCGACAGTCCGTGTCCGTGGCCATATCGACGCTTCTGAAAGGCCGTCCAGCCCCTTTCTCAGGCCCTGAACCCCCGGGGTTTTGGCTTCGAGAACCCCTTGGTGGAAATGCTTGCGAGAGGCTCTGTACTGTGCTTCTACGAGGGTTTGAAAGTCCCGTGAACGAGGGGTACACGGGGGCTCCATAGGGTTGCTTCGCCCATGCCTATAGTCAAAAAATTTTCCGTCTTTCGCTGGGGTCAACTCCCCTTTTAGAAGCCTCAGCCCCTCTCTCGTCCAATCACGAATACCCCACCCGCGGGGGAGGGCTGGGGGTCGGCCGGCGCTCGTCCACGCACCGCCAGTCCCTGACTTGTCCGCGGTCGGCGGTCTGTCCGTCGACGCATAAACCGTATGACGCTATAGCAAATTGCCGCTCATCGGTCGGCCTCCGGTTCATTAAGGAACACCCACACATGCGCCGCTTTCTCCTCGTCGTGCCAGTCGTAGTCAATGACGATGGTTATCTCGCCGCTGTTCCGTGAGCCGATTTCTGTGCCGCTTGCGAGGTGCGCGACGTGCATCCCGTTCAGGTTGATGGTCTTCGCCTTCACGAGCTTAGTACCACGGCCGTTGTCGAGACGACTCGGGTGCTCGCCGGAGACGTGCAGACGGTCAATTTTCACAAT